>Ga0247608_10002792_pt1 | contig 21152 bp, 19 predicted proteins | sample 176DNAGHGlowgp2_FD_193490 | JGI IMG/M metagenome (GOLD analysis project Ga0247608, IMG submission 193490) | Sheep rumen microbial communities from Palmerston North, Manawatu-Wanganui, New Zealand - 1766 DNA GHGlow gp2 | ecosystem: Host-associated > Mammals > Digestive system > Stomach > Rumen ...
TTCCTCACTGAGCTGCAGGATTTCATCAACAAGCGTAAGGAGGAGATGCCTGAGGGTTCCTATACCACTAAGCTCTTCAAGGATGGTGTCAACAAGATTGCCCAGAAAGTGGGTGAAGAGGCACTTGAGACGGTCATTGAGGCTACCAATGGTACTAACGACCACCTGGTGTATGAGGCAAGTGACCTGCTCTATCATCTTCTCGTACTCCTCACAGAGAAAGGACTGCGTATCGAGGATGTGGCAGCAGAACTGCAGAAGCGCCATGACCCCGACTGGGACAAGAAACGCCGCGTGGCAAAGGCTAGCGGAGAAATGAAATAAGATATAATAGGTAAGAAGTTATGCTTATAGATTATCAGAAAGCCAATATCTATCAGAAAGACGGCATCCTCGTATTGCAGGATGTGAACTTCCATGTCAACGAGGGAGAGTTTATCTATATTATCGGTCGTGTGGGTGCCGGTAAGAGCACATTGCTGAAGACCCTCTATTTCGAACTGGATATCGATGAGGCTGAGAATGCCTTTGTCCTTAACCACGACCTAAGGGGACTGAAGCGTAAGTACATCCCTGCCCTGCGCCGACAGATGGGCATCATCTTCCAGGACTTCCAGTTGCTGAGCGACCGCACCGTTCATGACAACCTCGCTTTTGTACTGAAGGCAACAGGATGGAAGGACAAGGACGAAATTGAGGGACGTATCAGTGATGTGTTGGAGGATGTGGAGATGCAGGACTTCGCTGACCGCTTCCCACATGAGTTGTCGGGCGGTGAGCAACAGCGCATCGCTATTGCCCGTGCCATCCTTAACAAGCCGAAGATCATCATCGCCGACGAGCCGACGGGTAACCTCGACCCAGAGACAGCCGCTAACATCATCAGATTGTTACGTCAAGTTACCCAAATGGGAACTGCCGTCGTGATGACAACGCATAACATCCCCCTCTTGAAAGACTATCCTGGCATCGTCTACCGGTGTATCGACGGACATGTGGAGGAGATCACCAACGACTATAATAAGATTGCTGCCTACGAGCAGGATAGCGAGCCGGAGGAGATACGTAAGGTTGACTACTCGTCAAGAGAAGACATTTGAATATTAAAAGGTTAAAAAGGTAAAGATATGAAAGTAATGAAGTTTGGCGGAACATCGGTGGGATCACCGGACCGCATGAAGGAAGTAACAAAGCTTGTCACCAAGTCGGGCGAGCCTGTTTTCGTGGTATTGTCAGCGATGTCTGGCACTACCAATTCCCTGGTGGAGATCTCTGACTATCTCTACAAGAAAAACCCAGATGGTGCCAATGAGGTCATCAACACCTTGGAGAGAAAATACATGAAGCATATTGAGGAACTGTACTCCACTGAGGAGATGAAGACTGTGACCCGTGACTTCATCGTGACAGAGATGAACTATCTGCGCTCGTTTACCAAGGAGCTCTTCACCTCGTTCGAGGAGAAGAACATCGTGGCACAGGGTGAGATGATGTCTACCAATATGGTGGTCAACTACATGAAGGAACAGGGCATCAAGGCTGTATTGCTCAACGCCCTCGATTTCATGCGTACCGACAAGAACTCTGAGCCAGACCCCGTCTATATCCGTGAGAAGCTCTCCGCCATCATGGAGAAGAACGAGGGACAGCAGGTATATATCACCCAGGGCTTCATCTGCCGTAACGCCTATGGTGAGGTGGACAACCTGCAGCGTGGTGGCAGCGACTATACCGCCTCTTTGATCGGTGCCGCACTGAATGCTGAGGAGATTCAGATATGGACAGACATCGATGGCATGCATAACAATGACCCTCGTGTGGTTGACAAGACCGCCCCTGTCCATCAGTTGCATTTCGAGGAGGCTGCTGAGCTTGCCTATTTCGGTGCCAAAATCCTTCACCCCACCTGTGTACAGCCTGCTAAATACGCAGGAATCCCCGTCCGTCTGCTGAACACCATGGATCCCGATGCTGAGGGTACAACCATCAGCAACCATACCGAGTATGGTAAGATCAAGGCGGTAGCCGCCAAGGACAACATCATCGCCATCAAGATCAAGTCAAGCCGTATGCTGCTTGCCACTGGTTTCCTCCGTAAGGTCTTTGAGATTTTCGAGAGTTACCAGACACCAATCGATATGGTATGTACCTCAGAGGTGGGTGTCTCCATGTCCATTGACAACTCCTCACACCTCGGTGAGATTGTTGACGAGTTGAAGAAATACGGTACGGTAACGGTAGACACCAATATGTGTATCATCTGTGTCGTCGGTGACCTCGACTGGTCGAACATCGGCTTCGAGACCCTCACCCTCGATGCCATGAAGAACATCCCAGTCCGTATGGTCAGCTATGGTGGTTCCAACTACAATATCTCCTTCCTGATCCGTGAGGAAGACAAGAAGCGTGCCCTCCAGAGTCTGAGCGACACCTTATTTAATAAATAACAAAGCAGCAACACAACACAATGACAAAAGGACAATTCCCAACAGATCAGTTCCAACAGCTCCGCACACCGTTCTACTATTACGACACGGAGCTGTTGCGAAAGACTTTGCAGACCATCAATGACGAGGCAGGCAAGCACGAGGGCTTCGTGGTACATTATGCTGTCAAGGCAAATGCCAACCCTCAGCTGCTGCGCATCATCCGGCAGGCAGGTCTTGGCGCCGACTGTGTGAGCGGCGGTGAGATAGAGGCTTCCATCAAGGCAGGGTTCCCTGCCTCTAAGATTGTCTTCGCCGGTGTCGGTAAGAGTGACTGGGAGATCAACCTCGGTCTCGACAATGACATCTTCTGCTTTAACGTGGAGAGTATTCCCGAACTGGAGGTCATCAACGAACTTGCCACCAAGAAAGGGAAGGTGGCACGTGTCGCTTTCCGTCTGAACCCCAATGTGGGAGCGCATACTCATGCCAATATCACAACAGGACTGGCAGAGAATAAGTTCGGCATCGCCATGCGTGACATGATGAGTGTCATTGAGGAGGCTTCCCAGATGGAGCATGTCAAGGTGGTGGGTCTTCATTTCCATATCGGGAGTCAGATTCTTGACATGGGTGATTTCGAGGCTCTCTGCAACCGTGTCAACGAACTGCAAAACGAGTTGGAGCGTCATCGCATCATTGTGGAGCATATCAATGTGGGGGGCGGTCTTGGTGTTGACTATCAGCATCCGAACCGTGTTCCCATCCCTGACTTCAAAGCTTATTTCGATACCTATGCCAAGAAACTGAGGTTACGCCCGGGACAGACCTTGCATTTCGAGCTCGGTCGTGCTGTGGTGGCACAGTGTGGCAGTCTGCTCACGCGTACCTTATATATAAAGAAAGGTGCCGTCAAGCAATTCTGCATCGTGGATGCCGGCTTTACCGACCTCATCCGTCCAGCCCTCTATCAGGCTTACCATAAGATAGAGAACATCACCAGCGAGGAACCCGCACAGACGTATGATGTGGTAGGTCCCATCTGTGAGTCGACGGATGTCTTTGCCAAGCAAATCGACCTGAACGGTTGCCGCCGTGGCGACCTTCTGGCGATACGCTCAGCAGGTGCGTACGGTGAGATCATGGCATCACAATACAACTGCCGCAGTCTGCCAAAGGGCTATACCAGTGATGAAATCTAATAAACCAAGATGTTAAACGATACTACGAAGAATACAAACATACAACTGTCGGTCGTGATAGTCGTTCACGACGAGGAGACAGCACTGGCAGAGAATCTTCCTGCCTTCCTGACCTTGTCGTGCGATACGCCCTACGAAGTCATCGTCGTAAATGATGCCTCTACCGACAACACACCGGATATCCTCAAACAACTGAAAGAGGAATATCCGATACTCCATACCACCTTCCTTCCCAAGTCGGTGGTCAATCCCAGCCGACAGCAACTCGCCTTGTATATCGGGGCGAAAGCGGCAAAGAGCAACTGGATTGTCATCGCTGACATCCATCGTCCTCCTACGTCATCAGAATGGATTGACGGTCTGGCAAGAGAGACTGCCTCTGGTATCTCCGAGGTCGTCATGGTATATACCGACCGTAAGAACCCGGAGATCGTGGAGCACCGTGCCTTCACCGAGCTGGAGGATGCCATCCCGTTATTACAGAAGGCGGAGCGCCGTTCTGGAAAAGGACACCAGGGCAGACTCCTGAAGAGGAAGAGGGGCATCTATGATGCCGTGGCAATACACCGTGACTGTATCTATGAGGCGATACGCCAGTATGACCATCGCATCAAGGGAAGCAAACTGATGGGGTTGCGCATGCTGGTATTCTGGAAGAGCTGAGCACCATGAGGATACTTCATTACATACCCAAGAACGACAGCATGATCACCAGTTATGTGGACATGCTGGTGAACAGTATGGGTCTGGGGGCAGAGAATATAATCGTTGATGCGGAGGCTGCTGCCAAGGAGAAACTGCAGAGTGCCCACTTCGATATCCTGCATATTCACGGCTGCTGGCACTATTCCGCTTACCGTGTCCTTAAACTCGCCCTCAAGAAAGGAACCCGCATGGTATTGTCTCCTTACGGACAGTTGGAGCCATGGATATTGGAGGAACACTACTGGAAAGACAAGCTACCTAAGAAGATGCTCTTCCAGAAAGATATCGTGGAGCGTGCCTATGCCGTCATCATACAAGGCAAGATGGAGGAAGAGTGCATCAGGAAACTGGGATGGAACGACCGCACGGAGATTATCCGCAACCCTGTCATCACCCACTCCACCACACCGGCGGAGATGGCGCAAAAGACTTACCTCGTCTATCGGAAGGTACTCGACAGTCATACCATAGAGCTGATGCGTGAGCAGACCCTCCATCTGCTGCGCTGCTTTATCAAGGCGGGTATCACGGGAGACAGCCGTTGGGTGACCGACGACTTATATGACATCAACGACCCGGAGCAATGGCGGTATATCCTGATATATGCCCATTACGAGAACATCAGCAGCATCGTGCTCCGCGGTGCCCATCTGCTGAACTACCAGATACCAGACACGGATATCCATAAGATTTCCTGCTATCTGCCCAACAACTATGAGATGCCTAAGTCGATACAGGATGCCATCGGGATGCAGTACCCTTCGGAGAATGACCGGCTGATGGCTACTTTCCGACAGGTACGCAAACTCATTCTGCACCACCAGCTCACCATTAGTCATCTGTGTGAGATAGACCAGGAACTGCGGGAGCATGATGCGGAGGAAGACCATCTTGCAGAGACGCTGAAAGATGCGAAACTATATAAGACGGCATGCAGGGTCATGCAACTGCTGGCTGACAATACCGGCTTTGACGAGGGCTTCATGCCCTTCCCTCCCCTTGACGACCGCATAACGACGAAAATTGACAAACAAATATATAATCACCTGAAGATATGAGTCAGACTACTACTAACCTGAACCGTGACATGCACTATCTGCAGTTGCTCTCCAACTCGTTTCCGACGATAGCGGCTGCCTCGACAGAGATTATCAACCTGGAGGCGATTCTCAATCTGCCGAAGGGTACGGAGCATTTCCTTGCGGACCTGCACGGTGAGAGCGAGGCTTTCCTCCATGTACTGAAGAATGCCTCTGGTAATATCAAGCGCAAGGTGACTGAGCTCTTTGCGGGTGACATCCGTGACAAGGAGCGCAAGGAATTGTGTACCTTGATATACTATCCCGAACAGAAAATAGAACTCATCAAGGCTGCCGAGCCGGATATAGAGGACTGGTATCACATCACCATCCACCGACTCGTTGCCGTATGCCGTGATGTCAGCAGCAAATACTCCCGCTCTAAGGTGCGTAAGTCGCTGCCTGAGGATTTCGGATATATCATCGAGGAACTGCTGCATGAGCGGACGGACGACAGCAACAAGGCGGCGTATGTCAACGTGATTGTCGACACCATCATCTCTACAGGACGTGCCGACGACTTCATCATTGCCTTGTGTAATGTCATCCAGCGTCTCGCCATCGACCAGTTGCATATCCTGGGGGATATCTACGACCGTGGTCCTGGTGCCCATATCATCCTCGACACCATGCGGCAGTATCACTCCTGGGACATCCAGTGGGGCAACCATGATATCCTGTGGATGGGAGCCTGTGCGGGTAACGACGCCTGCATCTGTAACGTGCTTCGTCTCTCCCTGCGTTATGCTAATCTTGCCACGCTGGAGGAGGGCTACGGCATCAACCTGGTACCCCTTGCCACCTTCGCCATGGACACCTATGGTGATGACCCTTGTGAGGAGTTCATCCCTCGCCTGCTGAAAGACAACACCCTCGACGAGAAGATGATGCGGTTGACGGCTCAGATGCACAAGGCGATTACCGTCCTGCAATTCAAGACGGAGGCTCAGATTTTCAAGCGTCGTCCTGAGTGGATGATGGAGGACCGGTGCCTGTTGGATGCCATCGACTATGAGAAGGGTATCTGTCATCTGGACGGCAAGGACTATGAGATGCTGTCTTGTCAGTTCCCGACAGTTGACCCCAGCGACCCGTGCCGGATGACTCCCGAGGAGGAGCTGCTGATGCAGAAGCTGCATCATAGCTTCCGTGTCTGCGAGAAGCTCCGCAAACATATCAAGATGCTGCTCTCGCACGGTTGTATGTATAATGTCAGCAACCACAACCTGCTGTTCCACGCCTCCTGTCCGCTGAATGCGGACGGCAGTCTGAAGGAGGTGGAGCTCTACCAAGGAAAGAAATACAGTGGTATGGACCTCATGCACAACATTGGCATGATTATCCGTGCCGCCTTCAATACTGACTCCGATGCGGAGCTGCGCCAGTTTGCCAAGGACTATTTCCTGTACCTCTGGTGTGGCAAGGACTCTCCCCTGTTCGACAAGTCGAAGATGGCGACTTTTGAGCGGTACTTCCTCAAAGACAAGGAGACCTATAAGGAGGAGAAAGGTTACTATTTCCAGTTGCGTGACTCGGAGGAAATCTGTGACCGCATCCTTGATGCCTTTGGCGTGAAAGGTCCTAACCGCCATATCATCAACGGACATGTTCCCGTACATGCCTCGAAGGGTGAGAATCCCATCAAGGCGAATGGAAAATTGATGGTGATTGACGGTGGTTTCTCGGAGGCATACCACAAAGAAACGGGTATCGCCGGATATACGCTGGTTTACCATAGCCGTGGTTTCCAATTAGTTCAGCATGAGCCGTTTACAAGTGCGCAAGAAGCTATCGAAAAGGGTACAGACATCAAGTCTACCACCCAACTCGTGGAACTATCCACCCACCGCATGCTGGTGGCTGACACGGACAAGGGTGACCACCTCCGCTCACAAATTGACGACCTTCGCGAGTTACTCTATGCCTACCGTCATGGCATTCTGAAAGAGAGGAAATGAAGCATCGTGTCATCATTGCCTTAGGCTCTGCCTACCTGCAGGCAGTCCATATCCAATGGGCTGCCGAACGGCTGCGTATCCTCTTGGACGACTGTACGTTCTCCAAACGGTTATGGACTCCTGACATCAAAGGGACGGGCAAGTGGTACATGAACCAGTTGGCGTATGCCACCACGACCTTATCAGTAGACGAGCTTCAGACAGCATTGAAAGAGATTGAGACCTCAACAGGTCGAACGAAAGCACATATCACCATCGACCTCGACCTGATGCAGTATGACCAGCAGTGCTATCATGAGAAAGACTGGCAGCGTGACTATATTATCCGTTGCCTGTCATCACTTCCTTGCTAAATAAAATTTACAAGGCAGCATCAAGACCACCCCCACCCGCTGAAAGGCGACCACAAGGGACAGTGGGAATGTCACATCCAGCCAAACTGGCTGATGACGTGGGAGCAGCACGATTGTGAGTTGACGCTATTATTCCTTGAGACAGGAACCCATGCCGACCTGTTTGGCTGGTAATACCAACAACATCATAAAATATCTGCAAATCTATCACTAAAAAGGTATAACGCACTGATAAGCATCCGATTGCATACTTGCAGATTGACTTTATCTGCCAATCAGTATATCTGAGAGGAACGTGGAAAATTATAGTCTTTCGCCCACATCATCTCATCTTTGTGACTACTCAAAAACATATAACCTTATAACATGATGTGGCGCAAATGCCCTTGTACAAAGGGATTGAGCCATGTTACATGTTGCTCAAACATGTAACATACATGTAACATACATATAACATAAGAACAGCGTACCCAGCGGGACATTTTTTGTATATAGACATGAGATATACCAAACATGCAGTACAGTTTTATGGTATATAGCGATAAAAATAATTAAAATTGGTCCAACTCACGCAAAAATATTTGCACGAGTTGCTGTTATTTTGTATATTTGCAGCAGATTTGAGCTGTACTGACGCAAAAATATTTGCATGAGTTATGATTATAGAAAGTTTTATCATTGAGGGATTTTCCAACATTGAGCATATACGTTTAGATGTTGGAGGGATAAACGCCCTCATCGCCCCTAACGGTTATGGCAAGAGTAACATTCTCAGTGCCATCAGTTTTGGTTTGATGTATCTGAATGCTAATGAAGAAACAAAAGGACAGATGCTTCGAAGCCGCTTTCTCCCAATTAATGTCTCAATCAAGGAAAAGAAGTTCCACTTTGAAATTCATGGCAGATTACAGCGTGAGGGACGTACAGAACTTGTGCAGTATGGCTACGAATGCCAATGGGCAGAGGGTGCGATTCCTGGCTATGTGCTTTCGGAGTGGCTTAAGATTAAGACGGAGGGTGAGCAACGCTATCGACAAATGATAAACAGACAGGACGGCTACTACTCTATGATTGTTCCATCGGCTATGGGTCGCTGTAACAAACCTTTTGCCGCCACCCCTAAACAACTATCCCTGCCCATGATAGCCAACGGTGGATTGTTTCTGTCGGACTTAGCCAAGGAAATATGTAGCATAAGCATCCCGAACCTGCAGACCTTAGATAACCCCGAATCATACTTCTCCATAGACGGGGGCAACGGAATTGCCATGCTCGGTGGCATGACTCTAAGCGAATACATCTATCGGATGAAGGAGACGGATGCTGATAGCTTCAGCATCTTGTCAGATGGTATTAAGCAGCTGATTTCTGGCGTGGTGTCATTCGAACCAGATGAAATAACATTGAGTGACGGACGCAGCAAAGTCTATGATATAAGAATACTGGAGGAATTCAATTCACAGCCCACCAGTATTCGGTTGTTGTCAAGCGGTAGTAAGCGTATGATCTTCTTATTCACATTGTGTATGGCAGCTCAGAAGCAGGACATACCAATGATTATGGTCGAGGAACCAGAAAACTCTGTCCATCCAAAGCTGATGGAGAATCTTCTTCTTACCATACAGGCATACGCATCAAATACCAAAATACTGATGACGAGCCACTCGCCCTATCTGATGCGCTATATGCAGCCAGAGCAAATGTATTTCGGTCTTCCCAAGCATGACGGACTTGCTCATTTTGCGAAGGTTAATCCATCTAAACTGAAATATCTGTACAAATATGCAGGAGACATGGAACTGACCTTTGGTGAGTTCATGTTTGATTTCATGCTCGACATGGAGAATAACAGCGAGAAGCTGACATCTTTCTTCAAATAAAATAGGACGATGGCGAAAAAGAGACTGATGAATCCTTCGCATGTCTTGATATTTGTAGAAGGAGATACGGATGAGGTGTTCTTCAAAGCCCTCATAGATTATTATACATCCGTCAGCAGCAATAAGTTGTTGCCTTATGATGTATGTAACCTAAAGGGGGTAACAAGATATTCCAGTAAACTGTTGGCAAAGTTGAAAAATGAATACCTGCCAACTGCTCAAGCGGGTAGTTACAAAATAAAGACGATCTGTTGTTCATATGATACTGATGTCTTTGAGGTCAAACAGCCGCAAATAGTAAAATGGGATGCTATTGGCAAAAGCGTTAAGCGTATGGGGATTGATGAATTTATGCGTGTAGGTGTCAAAAGTTCCATTGAAGACTGGATTCTCGATGACATGCATGGCATTTGTAACTTCCTTCGATTGAAGCAAGTTCCTTCATCGTTGAAGGGGATAAACGGGTATCAGAAATTGTTGGATTTGTATAATAAGGCTTGTAAAACCTACAAGAAGGGGTATGAGACCAAGGAACTCATCACTGCCCTTGATATGAGTGCCATCCGTAATAAACGGCAAGATGTGCTTGCACCACTGGAAGAAGCATTAGGCGTAGTCATGCCATAATCAACCGCCTCGCGCGTACGCGCACGTGCGCATACATAAAGTTTTTACCCTTGCAACCGTTGCCACCTTGCAACACTACTTGAAAATCAATGCGTTATGTGTGGCAACGAGGTGACAAGGGTGACAAGCATTCAGAATAAGTGGCTGTATTTACCGTCTCAAAAACGGAATATGTAGACAAAAACATGATAAAAATGACGGAATAAGTGGGTTTTTCTTTGCGGAATAAATTATTTAATATAATTTTGTAGCGAAATCAGTACCTTCGTACAGTATTAAACTATATAGCTATGAGAAGAACTTATTGCCACTGGATGATGGTCACCATGCAACTCCCAACTTGCTCAGAGCTTTTTTAGTGCGAAGCAATGTATCATAGCCAACATTTTCCAATTCTAAGAGTTCGCCTGGAGAAAGTGACAGAAACTCTTCCAATGTGTTGATGTTTCGTTTTTGGAGAGCCGTCTTTAACCGACGTGCAAATGACACCTTGCTTCCAAATTCTCTGTATAAATCGTCTAACGTATAATCTAATTTGAAGTCAAGTTCTGCTGCTAATGGAAAATATACATGTTTATCCGATTCTGCCTCATTCTGCGAAAGATATTCCTTAATCTCTTTCACATCCTTTTCTATGTTCTGCAATTTTTCAATGAGTTCTTTTCTAGTCATCTTAAAAAATCATATATGTCGTTGTGGTTTTGAGGTATTTCAAAAGTGAAGATTGAACCGTGATTTGCCGTTGGCATGAGTGTGAAGATTCCATCAGATATAAGTGATAGACCTATGGTTATATCCACCCCTGACATGTGTTGCCGTGAGGCAGTGATCATGTGTTTAGAACCATCTGCAAACCGCAAAGTAATAGCGTATGATGGTGTTACCTCATAATCATCATTAGCATAGAACGTTTTAACATCTCCAAGATTCTCTAATCCCCATCTATCAGCTAAAGCATCTGATACACCACAATAAGTAGCTCCTGTATCCCAAAAGCAGACACAAGGCTCAAACATGGTGTTATCCGCGTTCCATCCTGGGGCTACTTCATGCCGTGTCTCGATAGAGGTTGTCCCAACGGGCAACTCAGCAGTTGCAGCAATAGAAAAACCTTTATGCGCTATATATTTCTTATTATCTTCCATAAGTTCAATATCACCGTTTGTTATTACCAATCTTCTTAATTAGAATTGACCTTGTTGACAAAAATTCAGTTTTGACGATTTTCTAAAATTACTTTTCAAGAGTGAGGATTTTCTTTTGGGATTTTTTCTTATCAATATATGCTTTGTTGCAAAAAGAGGTGTAAAACGTTATAGAGCAGGGGTCTCCCATAAATGGGAACCTAATATCAAGAGAAGGACTAATCCCTTCTGTGAAGATTGAGAACTGTTCTTTACCATATTCTTTCTTACAGTTGGCTAATGTGTAATCAGGGATGAACTGCTTTTTGTATCGATACACAAAATCGAAAATCTCTTTCTTGTTCATTTTAATATCTAGGCTAAAATTCACGCTTTTACCCCTAACGACGTTGGCTATAATCTCATTGCATTTGGGATTCTCTAAAATACGTTTTTTGAAAATATAGGTTTCGTAAACTTCTGCCCCATCGCCAAGAAAATCTGTAGTGTCGTATTTCCATGAAGAGTTAGGCGAACTTAAAACGTCACAACCAATATTCTCATTTATGAATTTGGCAAACACTTCTTCTGATATAGAGAGAACTTTGTTCTTTTTAGGGAGTTCATATACAAAGTTAAAATCTTTGTTTTCTCTCTTCATTCTGAAATATGACATAGCAGATATTCCAGAATAATCCTTGCGCAAAGCTACTTTAATATCGGCTACTATGGTATCTTGATAGGTAATAGTCGCAACATCTACAAGGCCGATCCCTATTCCCAATCTTTCAAGTTCTTCGCAGATTTCTTGCGACCTTACCTCAGCTATGTCCCAGTTCAGATACGGAAGGTAATAATAGAATTTCCCATCTGGTGATTGTCGGCAGACCAACTCGATTTTATTTGAAACGAATTTCCTATTAAAATCAACAATCCACTTTTCCATATTTGGCATTAAGATGGTATCTTCATACCAATCGTAGTGATCGTTGTCAATATCTAAGACAGGAATTTCATAAGAAGGCAATTTGTTATCATAGCCCTTGTAATTGCAATCAGGCTGGAGCTGGAAGATTTGCTCTGGTGTGAACTGTTCGTAAAACTGTTTAGGATGCTCAAAGGAAATTTTAAATGAAGCTTTGTATTTGTCTATTACTTTACAAGCAACTGGTTCTTCCCCTACAAACATATAGATAGAACAGTTGTCATCCTTGGAAACATATCCTATTCTCCTATCGCCAAGATAAGCAGCTATGGCATACTTGTCATGAGGATTATCTGGCTCTTTTCTAAGGGTCAAATCTCTTTCCTCGTCCAAGGAATTAAGAATCGCTTCCCAATCATTAGGGCATTGGAAAGATAAACCAGTAATTAGGGTGCGTACATCACCATGATAGTCGGCTTTATGTGGATGAACTTTTTCTATAAACATAATGATATTGCTTTTAAGTTGGTGATTCCTTTTACTATATAGTACATTCTTGTATGAAAAACGTGAGCAATTTACTTCGCTTACGTCTTTCGAGGTATTGGGGATAACCTTAACTGCTTAAACGAGTAAATGCCCACGCCGAGCGGCGTGAACTATCTACTTCAGTCCTTGCAGTCTTTTTTAATTCCCCAATTATCGAAAGACAAGAATCAAAAGTGGACGTCCAGTCTTATGTCCTTATATCTTTTATCTCTTCATAAGCATACTCCTTTAGTGATTACACATTATTTCTTGGAAGCCGCCGTTTGGACGGAATCCGATGCAAAATTACGAAAAGTTTTCGATTTCAAATACTTTTTACTCGTATTTCAACAAAAAATCTTCAGAATTGTTTGTAGATTCAAGAAAATGCACTATCTTTGTACCGACAAATCCCGCCCGCTTCCCATCAGAACAGCGTACCCAGCGGGACATTTTTTGTATATAGACATGAGATATACCAAACAAGCAATGACGCTGGCACAGCAGTTCTTGTCGGAAGCCCCGACGGATACGGTATGAACAAGAACCTCTCAAGTGAAGAGGTGCTCTTTGGCTGGTAAGAACTGGAATAAACGACCATACTATATGAAAATACGACTAGCGGAATGGAAAATCTGCCAGTCGTATTTTTTATTCCGATGCTCGGAATAAAAATTATGATACTCGTATTGTTTAATAAGATACTCGTATTGTTTAATAGGAGTATCAGAATTATAAAGAACACTTACGAATTTCGCAAAAACATATAACCTTATAACATGATGTGGCTCAAATGCCCTTGTACAAAGGGATTGAGCCATGTTACATGTTGCTCAAACATGTAACATACATGTAACATACATATAACATTTGGGTGAGAAGCATGTTATATGTATGTTATATGTTCAGCAAACATATAACATGCGTTAAAGCCTCTGGTTATCGGGGGTTGCGCCCTGTCATGTTATAAGGTTATATGTTTTTGCGAAATTTATAAAAAATCAGTTACCGACTGAGGGGCATTCAGTTACCGACTGAAGCCCACTTTCCTACCGACTGAAGCCTGTTTTCATTACGATTAACGCATCCATTTGACAAAGATATAGTTTATCATTCGTTCCGATACCTCCTAAGGGGGTACTCCGATGCCTCCTATGGGTGACGCAAGACATCCTTTAGGGGGTAAAGGAACTATCCCCATGACCCTTAGGGATAATCCCCAAGCCCCACGAAGCCCGTACCTTCGACCTAAGGAGCCTAGGGCTTCGCAAGGAGAAGGCGGCACCTTCGTCCCTCGGAGCCCAGGGCTTTAAAATTAGTCTCGTGATAGTGGTGCCACTGGGAAAGTAAAGTAGGTATCCGGGAAGGGCTCGTTCTCCAGCGTGAAATGCCACCATTCGGTATGCAGGGGCTTGAAACCGTGACGCATCATCGCACGACGCAGGATCATACGGTTGTTAAACTGCTCTGCCGTCAAACTGTCACTGGGCAGATACTCGAACGTATCTGGGTTGCCGCAGAAGTCGGGATGACTCTCCTTGCCAAACCAGTCGAACGTTCCACCCATGTCAGCCTCTTTCTCCTTGTCCATGTCAAAGAGCGTCAGGTCAAGCGTGGAACCACGGGTATGTCCGCTACGCTCTATGATATACTCCTGAGGGAAGAGCATGCTCTTGTCGAGGTCAGGATAGAAATAACGCTTCATCACCGTGTCGTTCACATCCTTTGCCCAGCGCACGAAATGGTCAACAGCTTTCTGGGGGCGGTAGGCATCATAAATCTTCAGCCGGAAACCCATCCGCTTCAGGTCATCACTGACAGCCTTCAGACTGTCGGCAGCCTTTCTGGTCAACAGAGCCGTAGGTGCCTCATAGCCGTCAATGCGTGTCCCCACGAAGTTATAGGTACCGAAGTAACGGATCTCCAGGATTACATCAGGTATCACGTCAGTGATGTTCACAAACTGACTATTGTCCGCAGGGGACACGCCCTTCGCCGATTTTTTCTCACATGAGCTGATGCAGCTAACCACCACGGCAATCATCAGCCATAACTTTAAATTCTGCATAGTTCCTCTAAAATTCTTTGTTAATAGTGAATACCGGTTCGCTGGCGGACCGCCTCAAACAACAGGATGGCAGCGGAGACGCTGACATTCAGGGAGTCGAGTCTGCCCAGCATTGGGATACGGATATGAGCCGTGGCGGCATGGCGCCACTGGTCGGTCAGTCCGGTAGCCTCCGTCCCCATGACGATGGCTGTGCCCTTCCGCATGTCCTGGTCGTAATAGAGAGTGGAGTCCTGCAACTGAGCGGTCAGTATCTGAATGTCACGCTCTTGCAGGAAACGGATACACTCCTCAGAGCTGCAGGCAACAGTAGGGACGGTGAAGATGGCACCGATGCTGCTGCGTATCAGATTGGGGTTATAAAGGTCGGTCAAAGGGTCACATACGATGACGGCATCAGCCTTGGCGGCATCAGCGGAGCGAAGGATGGCACCCAGGTTTCCAGGTTTCTCTACCCTCTCCAACACCATCAGCAACGGATTCGCCGGCAACTGCAGGTCATTTAGTGTCTTGGGGTGTGTACGAACGATTGCCACTATGCCCTCTGTCGTACCCCGATAGGCAATTTTCTCATAGACGGCAGGAGTCACCAGGACGGCATCACAAGGCACTTCGCCTTGATACAACGCCGGGCAGATGAAACGGGTAACCACCTCGTAGCCACCCTCCATGCAATGCTGGAGCTCACGCTGTCCCTCCACCACAAACACACCTTGTTTGCGGCGTTCCGAGGATTTCTGCTGTAAGAGCAGCAACTGCTTGACCCTGGGATTCTGTGTACTCGATATTGTCAGTTCACCCATATTCAGAAATGATTCTTCAACGCTTTCAAGCCCTTTTCCGTACAGAAGCCACGGAAAGGTACCAACATCAGGTTCGCCAAGAGTTCCTCATACGGGTATTGGGCATAAAGACTGTTTTTGACGACAAAGTTACCTATCATGTCGAACAACTGATGAATCAGTTCGTAATTGACATCGTCACGGAAATAGCCCTCTTTCACACCTGTCTCCATAAAAGCCAGGAATTTCTCGTAATTATTGGCATGCTCCGTTTCCATGTACTGCACGATGTTGGGATATTGCTGGATATCCTGATAGAACAGGTAATTCACGTTCTTCAGTTGCTCCACATTCCTGCGATAAGACTCAGCCACTATTTCTATCACATTATGATTCTGGGCATAGGCAGTGATATACTCACGCTTCTCCTGATGTCCCTTTTTCACACAGGCAAACAACAACGACTCCTTGTCACCATAAATCTCATAGAGGGTGCGCTTGGAAATCGACAGACTCGTTGCGATATCATCCATCTTTACAGCACGGATACCATGTCGTGTGAAAGCAGCCATTGCCGCCTCAAGGATTTTATCCTTCAGGGAAGTACGATAAGCATTCAAATCTTTTATTTCTTGCATAACTAACCAATTTGAGTACAAAGTTACTAAAAAGATTAAAAAAACATCTCTATTCGCAGAGTTTTTTGTAATTTTGCGAGGAAAATGGAAAAGTAAATTTAATAATACTGCATCTTGTTATGGTAAAAATCTCAAAAGAAGCCGCTCTTGAATATCATGAAGCGGGCCGTCCAGGTAAAATTGAAGTCAAGCCAACCAAGGCTTATCGAACACAAACCGACCTGTCGTTAGCTTATTCTCCCGGTGTCGCCTACCCTTGTCTGGAAATCCAACAGAACCCAGACGACGCTTATAAATATACAGATAAAGGTAACCTCGTTGCCGTCATCTCAAACGGTACTGCCGTCCTTGGTTTGGGCGACATAGGTGCCATGAGCGGCAAACCCGTGATGGAGGGTAAGGGCTTGCTTTTCAAGATTTACGGAGGTATTGATGTCTTCGATATCGAGGTCAACGAGAAAGACCCTGAGAAATTCTGCGAGGCGGTGGAGCGTATCGCCCCCACCTTCGGAGGTATCAACCTGGAGGATATCAAGGCTCCTGAGTGCTTCTATATCGAGGACCGTCTGAAGAAGACCCTCGACATTCCTGTGATGCACGATGACCAGCATGGTACGGCAATCATCTCTGCCGCTGGTCTGAAGAATGCACTGGAAGTCATCGGCAAGGATATCAAGAAGGTGAAGATTGTGGTGAATGGTGCCGGTGCCGCTGCCATCTCATGTACTAAACTCTATATGGCGATCGGTGCCCTAAAGGAGAACATCGTCATGCTTGACTCTAAAGGTGTCATCAGTGTGGCACGTGAGGACCTGAACGAGCAGAAGAAGTTCTTCGCCACCCAGCGTACCGACATCCACACACTGGCAGAGGCTGTCAACGGTGCTGATGTCTTCGTTGGTCTCTCCAAGGGTAATGTACTCTCCAAGGAGATGGTGAAGACAATGGCAAAGGACCCTGTCATCTTCGCACTCGCCAATCCTGTTCCTGAGATTTCATACGAGGATGCGATGGAGGCACGTCCCGACACCTTGATGTCTACAGGACGTACCGACTATCCCAACCAGATTAATAATGTCATCGGTTTCCCCTACATCTTCCGTGGTGCCCTGGACGTTCATGCCACTGCCATCAACGAGGAGATGAAACTGGCTGCCGTACATGCCATTGCCGACTTGGCGAAGCAGCCCGTCCCTGATGTGGTGAATGACGTATATAAGGTCAATAACCTCAGTTTCGGACGCAATTACTTCATACCAAAACCTGTCGACCCACGTCTGATCACCGAGGTCAGCGCTGCTGTGGCAAAGGCTGCCATTGAGAGTGGCGTGGCACGTAAGAAAATAGAAGACTGGGATGAGTACAAGAACTCACTGAGTGTGTTGCTGGGACAGGAGACCAAACTCACACAGAAGCTCTATGCTACTGCCGCAGCTCATCCACAGCGCGTGGTATTCGCAGAGGCTGTTCACCCCACCATGCTGAAAGCTGCCGTACAGGCAAAGGCGGAAGGTATCTGCCATCCTATTCTCCTGGGTAATGACGAGGTCATCCTGAAACTCGCCAAGAAACTTGACCTGAACATTGACGGCATTGAGATTGTCAACCTCCGTCATCCTTCCGAGCAGGAGCGCCGTGAACGCTATGCCCGCATCCTGACAGAGAAACGTCAGCGTGACGGCTATACGTTCCAGGAGGCTAACGATAAGATGTTCGAGCGCAACTATTTCGGTATGATGATGGTAGAGACTGGTGAGGCAGACGCATTCATCACAGGTCTCTATACCAAGTATTCCAATACTGTCAAGGTTGTCAAGGAAGTCATTGGCATCCGTCCTGAATATCAGCACTTCGGTGCCCTGCATATCATCAACTCACAGAAGGGTACACTCTACATTGCCGATACCCTTGTCAACGAGAATCCGGATACCGACACCTTGGTAGACATTGCCAAACTGGCTGCCACCAGCGTACGTTTCTTCAACGAGAAACCTGTTATCTCCATGATCTCACATTCCAACTTCGGTAGTTCTACCAGTGACGGAGCCAAGAAGGTACGTCATGCGGCAGAAATCATGCAGGCTCAGTATCCTGACCTCGCCATCGACGGTGAGATGCAGTTAGGTTTTGCACTTGACCGTGAGTTACGTGATGAGCAATATCCTTTCACCCGTCTGAAAGGCAAAGATGTCAACACACTGGTATTCCCCAACCTGACCTCTGCCCGTTCTTCCTATAAGATGTTGCAGATGCTGGATGCTGATGTCGAGATTATCGGTCCGATACAAATGGGACTGAACAAAGCCATCCACTTCATCGACTTTGGTGCTTCTGTCCGCGATGTGGTGAACATCGTCGCGGTAGCCACCATCGATGCCTATGTGGACAAAGTGAAAAGCAGAATTAATGCGGCTAAACAATAGCCGCATTAATTTTTTTTGCTAATTATTTTGCTTGTGCTTGAAAATAATCACGCCAAGGACGATGAGTACGATGACGGCAATAACATGTATTAAATCCATAATATACCTGTTTTAGAATCGAATCATTTCCGAACCTGTCAGTCCTTCTTCCGAGCTGTTGACCTGTACGATATAAATACCTTTCGAGGCATTGGTCACAGGCAGCAGGAAGGAAGTATTGCCATGGGGATGTAACGTCTGTTCCATCAACAGCTGTCCCGCCACTGAATAGACCTTCACACTGACAGGCTGGACAGGGGCGGTATTGAATTGCAGACTCACCTGTCCGTCAGCAGGACGGATGCGAAGGGCTGTTGGCTGATGACTGCTGATGGTCTGTATCCCCGTCGACTGTTTCAGGATCTCCACCACACCAGCATAGGCATCAATCAGTCCATGCCCATATTTATTATTAGGTGACACCCCTTCATCATCTATATGCTTACAGGTCTTCTGGAGTATTTCCTTTACCCTGTCTGGCGTCAATGTAGGGTCAGCCTGCATCCATAGGGTGATGATACCTGCCGCACATGGTGTTGCCATAGAGGTTCCAGACATTGCCAGCCAAGGATATTCCCGTCCCTTAAAGACAGTCTTCGTCACCATGCTTGTTCCATAGCTATCTTCACAGAAACTGTTTCCTGCGGATATGATATTGACACCTGGCACTACCGCATCTGGTTTGATTCTTCCATCAAATGTAGGACCTTTCGATGAGAAAAAGGCGAGCGTCCCCTCTGGTGACCTCATTCCATAGCCTTCCCTCGTTTCACCTTGGCTATTGACATAACTGGCACGTCCGTTCAATGCGCCTATGGTCACCATAGAAGGAAGCGTACCAGGCATACCAATACTGTAATCCATCCTCGCTTGGCAGAAACGAGTGTCTTTTCCCTCATGAACTTCTGCCATGTTAACGAAACTCCTCTCGCCCAACACTTGCACCTTCTCGTCACCCTCGATAGCGAATGCCAAACCTTTATAGTCTCCGAGGGTTCCTATCTCATGGTCATTGATTCTGTCAGTGAGTGTATAAAAGGAACCAGTCTTCTCCAATATGATATGGTGACCGCGCATGACAAGACTGTCTGCAGAGAGATGCTGGGTGTCGAATAACACAGAATCAACCATTTCCATGTCTGTCATGGAGACAGACTTAGGGGAGAGACATTTCAACTTAAAGGGATGCTCACTCATCAGGAACATCTTACCTTTACTCGACTGATGCGTCATGACAGAGCCTGCTGTTGGTGTCCCTGCCGCTTTCTCCACATATAAATAATCAGCTCCGTCATTACCCGCGGCTGCCACCATCACCTTGCCCTTACCAACGAGCTGGCTCAACGCCTCTTCATACAATGCTGCATCGTCAGGAAGGTGTCTGAAACCAATACTATAGGTGATGACACAGGGTTTTCCTATCTCATCAGCATAGTCAAAGATACGCTTCACCCGTGCCGTCTGGTCTGCCGAGTTGGCAAAATGGCTCTCTATGGCATTCTTTGAAGAAACAACAAAGATGTCAGCACCATAGGCTATACCCTTATAGTTGGTTCCATAACCGCTACCAGCAGCGATACCCAGACAATGGGTGCCATGATTCGCAGCATCACCAGAATGCTGCTTTGTCATCAGTTCTTCCTGTGTGAGATACTCACGCCCTAACACCGTCTTCTTCCCTATCGTCTCCTCATCGGTAGCATAGTCATCGACAAATCCCTTGATACGACAGGTCGTACCCTTCATGTCGTAGAACGCCGGATGAGTCAGGTCAAAACCTCCATCTATAATTCCCAGCAATACCCCTGTGCCGTCATAAGCCTGAGGTAACCCCAGTCCTGTCCGGACGGGCAGATTGTTTACCCATTGAGGAGTGACATCCAGCATTTGCCTGCCATCCACATGGGTCTCAATTCGCTCAACGCTCTCGTCGGCTGCCATCGCTGACAATTGAGATAATGGTATATTAACAATGAAAATATCACCGATTTGTGTCACCTTCTCACAACCATATTGCGACAACAAGACCTCCGCATCACCACTCTGGAACCTGACAAAGGCACATATCTTGTCCGTCGTCACTCCCATGGCTCTCCTGCCAGCCTCATCCAGGGTCATCAACTGCCTGATGGCAAATGACATTCTCTCTGCACTGTCAGCAAACAAGTATGTACTGACTAACAATAGCAAACATACAATACTTATCTTTCTCATAACTCAACAAAAACCTAATAGACACGAGGTCCAAAGATGGTCGTTCCGATACGGACCATGGTACTTCCCTCTTGCAGGGCAATTGGATAGTCATGACTCATCCCATATGACCGCTCACAGAAATAGGGACAGTCAGAAAAATAACGACTCTTGAATTCAATAAATAGATTCTTGCAGATAC
>Ga0247608_10002793_pt1 | contig 21150 bp, 16 predicted proteins | sample 176DNAGHGlowgp2_FD_193490 | JGI IMG/M metagenome (GOLD analysis project Ga0247608, IMG submission 193490) | Sheep rumen microbial communities from Palmerston North, Manawatu-Wanganui, New Zealand - 1766 DNA GHGlow gp2 | ecosystem: Host-associated > Mammals > Digestive system > Stomach > Rumen ...
CATTTATTTATTTCTGCATTGTTTCTTTTAGACTCAACGCATCATTTATCAGATTGCCGTAGTATTCCTCTGCTTCTTCCAGAACTGTCTTTGCTTCGGAAGCATTTTGCATATACATTACCTTTGGCGGAATAGAATACATATCTTCTACCCAGAACTCCTCAAGCATATTATTCATTTCAAGTGAATATAAGCTTTTTCTTAAAGAATCCATTCTATCAAGTTCTTCGACCATTTCCTCAGAATTTGGATTCACTTTATATAGTCGAAGTAATGTCTTACAGCTTTTCTCCAATTTCCCGGATAAATCAGAGATTTCTTCCAGATCGCTTATCCATCCACTAATTATATTTTTCGTTTTTTCTGCTAATTCATCGTTGATTCCAAAGTTTAACTGCTTATATACATCTTCAATTCGGAATTGTTTTTCCTTAAACAGATTCGTAACCTCTGATAAAGCCATCACTTTACTTCCCTCTATGAATGCTCCACCTTCGGTAGCATCGATACATTCAATTTCAGGATTTTGTTTTATTTGCCTTACAAAAAAGTCCCTGTATTTGAGCCACATTTTTGTAGTTAGAACCTTTTTCCCATATACACCTTCCACTTCTATGCTATCTTCTATTCCATCCATGCCATCTTCAATACCATCAGCATGGTGTTTCCCGTCTTTATATGCCAGATCTTGTCCTGCAAAAATAATCTTTTTTACTCCAAGGAGCTTTAATACTACATAGGCTCCGCCTGCAACATTACCTCCCATATCTATCCCTGAACCAAGAGATGCTCTGTCACCAAAAAGTTTCTTCTCGTAGCTGATGGCATCAAAATATATCAGATTACCCTTTGCTTTTCGTTGCGAATCGATATTTAGCTGAAAAGAGCAAATAACAGGTATTTTATTGTCAAATGCATATTTCAAATAGTCAGCACTTTTTTCAGCGTCAACAGATATAACCGCATCCGGTAAGATTTCATGTTCTTTTAACGTACTTAAAGCTCTGTCTGTAGAAAGTAAAAAAGCATGACCTTTTAATTTCTTTAGTTCATCCACATTTCCGTTAAGCGATGGTCCTGCAGATATGATCACAGCCGGAATATCATCAGGGAATACTTTTGCAAGATCAGATAAAAATAAACTCCCCTCTATGTGGTTCCATGCATAAAGCCTGCATCTTAGTGCATTTCTTCCCCTTGTTTTTTTGAAGTTCCTAAGAGCTACACTTAAGCTGCCTATCTGCTCGCATGTATTCGAAAAGAACTCATCATTTGAATAAAATGGAGTGATGATACCAACCACTTCCGGTCTGTTGCAAATCACATCATTATGCACTATATCTATCATTCTGTTCTTTTGATCATCATAAATAAAAAGATAAATTCGCTTATTTAATATCAGATCAGAAATATCTATAGACGAGCATATATATTCAAACAGTTTTTCATCCGGCTCAAATACATAAAAGGATGTATCTGCTCTAAACGTATTAAATAAGGCACGCAAATATACACCGGTAGAGAATCCGCACAATATCGCAGATGTTCTCCGCTGTTGTTTTTCCCTGCCTTTTGCCCATTCCAAGGCTTCATATGTAGGGTTATATATACTATTTAGGCGGATTCTATGTGACGCATCTACATTTACATATAAAACAGGTTCTCCGTTTTTTGCTTCCACAATGCTATACTTACTGCGACCTAAGTCAATTTGAGGAATCAATATGCCATACCGTGCTTGAAATGCGTTTCTATTCTTTTTATATATTTCATCTGAATAATTTATCTGCATCCTGTTATTCTATTGGTTCACCCTTCTTTTCTTTTTCCCAGTCAATCTTTCCCTGCTCCATGGCATGCTGCAATTCTTCCTTTAAACTCATGCAATCCTCCGGGAAATGTTCAAAAAACTTCATGGCACTTTCAAAGACCGGGATAGCTTCTTCATTGTTCCTGACCATAAATGTATAATCCGGTATAGAATATAAATCCTGTATCCAAAATTCTTCCATTAAAGAATTGATCCTGGTCATGTATATTTCCTGCCTGAGCTTGTCCATTTTAACCAGTTTCTTTTCTGCAGCTGGATCTCCTATATCCTGATATTTACTGATCCTGAGGAGCTGTTTACATAAAAGAGCAAGTTCATCAGAATTATGCGCTATCATATCCAGGTCCTTTATCCACTGCTCTTCTACCTTAAGTGTTGCCTCGTATTCTTCGTCACTTTCTGCAAATGGCATATCGTCGAATATTGCCTTGAGATCATAATTATTTATGCATACCTTGTCAGCTACTTCTTGAAGTGTCATTATTTCGGTTCCTTCAATTCGAGCGCCACCTTCTGTGGCATCAATGACTCTCATCTCAGGGTGGATCAGTATCTGCCTCTCAAAAAAGTTCTTAAAACCGATCCACATATCATTACTTTGAACCATATTCCCGTCAATTCCAGGAATTTCTCTTACATCCAGCTGTGGTGCACCATCATTTCTTCCATCAGCATGGTGCCTTCCATTAAGAAATGCAAGATCTTGTCCGATCAGGATAACAGTTTTTATACCAAGAAAATCACATACTGTAAAAGCTCCGCCTGCAACATTGCCTCCCTGATCAAGTCCGTTTTGAGGTTCAACCTTCTCTCCTATCAGATCATATTCGTATGACAATGCGTGGTAGAAAATCCTGCGATCATAGTACAGTTTCTGTGTTTCAGCATTTAGCTGATACGAACAGATCACAGGAATATTTTCTGCAACCTTCACTCTCATAAAATCAGGGCTTTTTTCAGCATCCAGAGATATTACTGCATCAGGAACAATCCCATGCTCATCGAGAACCAGAAGCGCTCTGTCAGTACACAAAATAAATGCATGCCCTTTGATTTTATTTAATACCTCAACATTTTTATGTAGTGATGGTCCCGCAGAAACAATTATACATGGAATATCCTCCGGAATTCTCTTCCTTAAATCTGCAAGGAGATATGCATTTCTTAAATGATTCCAGGCAAACATCCTGCATCTAAGTGCATTTCTGCCCCTATCGCGCTGATAGTTACTTGTAGAATCCATCATTATGGCCATCTCTTCACACATTTTATAAAAATAATCATTTCCCGAATAAAATGGGGTTATTATTCCCTTTGCTTCAGGCCTGAACGTAGCCATATCATGGACTATATTATCCGACATCTGATTATATTGTTCTTCCGTGACATACAGTCGCACCCTCGGCTGAGTAATTATAGGCTCCATATCTGCAAATGCGCATACATACGAAAACAAGCTCTCTTCCGGTTCATACACAAAAAAAACTGTGTCGGGACGCAGCTTAGTCATAAGCGCACGCAAGTATACACTTGTTGAAATGCCCATCAAAAGGATCGTTGTTCTTCTGTTTAGTATCTCCTGCTTTTCAGCCCATCTCTTAGCCTCGTATGAAGGATTATATATACTGTTAAGTCGCAGATCTCCGGAAGGTGATGCATTTTTTATATAAGCTACAATCTCTCCATCTTCGGCTTCTTCCATTCTGTATTTGTCATCTTCATCAGGATCAATGGTCAGTTCTACTCCATACCTTTCCTTGAATAATTCAAAATTCTTTTTTCTTACATCCTCATCCTTTGTAAGTACCTTGCCATTCACAGCTTTCCCACCATCTCTAAAAAATCACATCTATAATTCGTATTAAAAAAGTTCTTCTTTAAAAGCCTAAGACAATGACTTTATCATTTCATTCTTTAAGCTTTCACAATCATCTGGCAGATTTTTGTAAAATTTTTCAGCTGATTCCAAAACAGGTATTGCCTCCTCATTCGTTCTAAGGAATAAAACCATATCCGGTATACTGTACAAATCCCTTATCCAAAAATCTTCCAAAAGTGAATACACCATCTTTTTGTGTATCTGAAGCTTTAATTCTCCAAGCTTTCTCCTTTTCTTTGAATATTTATCATCATTTATATCGTGATATTTAGCGGCTTTAAGTAGCTGCGAGCATATTATTTCCAATTCTTTTGAATTGCCGGATATGAAATTAAGGTCATCTGCCCACTCCTTTATCTTTTCTTTGGTTATTTGCTGCTCTTCCAGAGACTGTGCCTTTTTCATATCATTAAATACATTTGAAAAATCATATTCGCTGTCGCTGATTTCTTTTACCACATTGGAAAGCGCCATTATCCTTGTACCCTGTATTTTTGCACCACCCTCTGTAGCATCTATTACATCTATTTCCGGGTGAAGGTTTATCTCTCTTTCATAAAAATCTCTGAAGGATATCCACATCTCGTTAGTTTCTACAGGCTTCCCATCAACACCTTCAACCATCACTCTGGTTATATCAGGATTTCCCTCTTCTTTATCATCTGCGTGGTGTTTCCCTCCTGTAAATGCAAGATCCTGACCAATTAGGATAACTTTCTTTATTCCCAAGGTCTCGCATACGATAAAAGCCGCGCCTGCAACATTTCCGCCATGATCCGGAATCTGTCTGCCAACATGTTCGCCTATAAGTTCTATTTCATATCTAAGCGCATGAAAAAATATACATCTTCCTTCAAATAATTTTTGAGTTTCAATATTTGTCTGATAGGAACATAAAAGATATGTGTTCTTTGCCACCTTTACGTCAAGATAATCCGGGCTTTTCTCAGCATCCATAGATATCACAACATCAGGCACAATATCGTGTTTATCGAGTACGCTTAGTGCTCTGTCAGTACAGACAATAAATGCATGCCCCTTAATCTTTTTTAGCTCCTCTACATTTTTGTTAAGAGACGGCCCCGCAGCTACGATAACAGCAGGCATCTTTTCATCAACATTTTTCTTAAGTTCAGGCAGCGTGTACGCACTTTGCATGTGATTCCAGGCATACATCCTGCATAATAGAGCTATTCTTCCACGCCCTTTTTGAAAATCATTCCCCGAAGCCATTGCAGACTCAAGTTCATGACAAATATGGGAAAACTCATTGCTATCTGAATAAAATGGCGTAAGAATTCCTCTTGTTTCCGGTCTGTACGTGGCAAGATCAGCCAGCATAGCAGATGACATTGTCTTTCTCTGATGTTCAGTTACAAATAGTCTGATTCTGATATGCGAAATAATATCTGTGATATCTGCAAATGCGCAGACATAAGAAAACAAAGCCTCATCAGGCTCTAAAACAAAAAAAACAGTATCCGGGCGGAACCTGTCCATAAGTGCTCTAAGATAGACACCTGTCGAAAATCCCATAAGTGCAATAGAGGTCCGTCTTGTAGGAACTGACTGTTTTTCTGCCCACTTCACAGCTTCATAAGTAGGAGAATATAAACTGTTAAGCCTAAGGTCTCCCGTAGGCAAGGCTCCATTAACATAAAGCACCGGCTCTCCGTCTTTAGCGGTAGCAATCCGGTACTTCTTATCTTCATATCTGTCAATCTCCGGTCTGATACCATATCTTTCTTCAAAGGCATCAAAATTCTTCTTACGGAGATTTTCATCCTTATACAATTCGTTTATTTCTCTCCCCTCAAAAGTCATAAACTACTTACCCTTAATTCACTTTTTAATCCATTCTTCTATTTCACGATTGAGATCATGATGGAGAATATCAGCTACTAGAATATAATCCCCTTGTTGATTTGCCTCAGCAAGTCTTGCAAAATCCGTCTGCCACTCCTGCATCTGGCTTGCATGCTCAGCCCCTGCTTTTCCGTATTGTACCAAAAGCTCCGTAAATGTGACTAATAGCTTCATAACAGGTGCAACCATCTCCGGGCCGCCCGGTTTTCTTTGGTAGATGGTATCTGCTGCCTTTTCATTATTGGCAATGACTTGCCTGCCCATATCCTGTAACTGACCCATAAATCCCCCTGAAAGAACATGTCATAATTCAAATAATATTTTGATAATTATATCATGAAATACCGCTATTTGAAAAGAGCTCCCCCTTGCGGGAGAGCCCTTTCTATGGTTGTACTTAATGTACTATTTAGTATTTCGCTAACGTGATTAGCCGAGGAGTGAAAGAACACCCTGATTAGACTGGTTAGCCTGAGCAAGCATTGACTGACCTGCCTGAGCAAGAATATTATTCTTGCTGTAGGTAACCATCTCTTCAGCCATGTCTGTATCACGGATACGGGACTCAGCTGCTGTGGTATTCTCTACTACGTTATCAACGTTCTTGATTGTGTGCTCTAATCTGTTCTGAACAGCACCGAGTGCAGATCTCTGCTCTGATACCGTCTTGATAGCATCTTCAATGGCATCAATTGCATAAGTTGCAGCTGTACCAGATCCGTCAACTACGTTAAGCCCCTGAATACCAAGGTTAGCAGCGCTCATTACCTGCACGCCAACTGTGATCTTGTTTGTCATGTCAGCATCTGCACCAACGTGGAGCTGAAGTCCAAGATCCTTAGCAACATGTGCTGTCTGCTTAGTAATTGAGAATGTGAACATCTTTCCTGCACTAGTTGTATTTCTACCATTGTCAACCTGAACAGATACCTTGCTCTGCTTGTCAGCATCAACACCGATTCTGTTAGCCTGTGTAAGGGCATCCTTCATCTTATCTCTTGCTGTTGTAACTGTGATGTTCTTATCAAGCTTAGCATCTGTAGCTGTACGTGTTGTATTTCCGTTTACACGAACCTTAGCACCGTCAACTACCATTGCCTTGATCTGGTCTACAGAATACTCATCTTCACCATACTTAAATACTTTGGTTGATCCATCCTTTGTACTTGTTCCCTTAATATAGGTTGTACCATTGATGGTTACTGAATTTGCTCCAGGGTTTCCGATAGAAGCCTGCAGCTTACCAATAGTATCTCTATCTTTATCGTAGATGTGATACTCTCTACCAGCGATAGTCTTGTCTGTATCAGAGTTGATATAAGCTGTGAATGTACCCTTCTGTCCAAGATCTGCAAGTGTTCCTTCAAGACCTGCATCATGAGCAGCCATGTACTTGTCATGGTAGCCCTGACCACCCTTAAGAAGGTAAGTCTCGTTGAACTTTGTTGTCTCAGCAACACGGTCGATTTCTGTTGTCAGCTGATCGATCTCGTTCTGGATAGAAGTACGGTCTGTCTCACTGTTTGTTCCGTTAGCAGCCTGAACTGCAAGCTCATTCATTCTCTGCAGCATATCGTGTACTTCAGTAAGTGCACCTTCTGCTGTCTGAACTGCGCTTACACCATCGTCTGCGTTAGTGGATGCACGATCAAGACCTCTGATCTGTTTTCTCATTTTTTCGGAAATTGAAAGACCTGCTGCATCATCTGCTGCACGGTTAATCTGATAACCGGATGAGAGTTTCTCGGCTGACTTAGACTGTGAACCTGTTGTTACTCCGAGCATTCTGTTAGCGTTCATCGCTGTTAAATTGTGTTGTACTACCATAATATACCTCCTTGTTTGTGTACGCGGCAAATCCTTTTGCCGTAGTTATGGTTTTTAAATTGTTTCCGTTCGGATAACCGATGAGTGGAGTTCCCAGGCTGCTCTCTCTCTGCTATCCTACTATATCCACATATGCATTCATCCCATGTTCCGTGCCATAGTTTGTATGCACATTGTGTTCCTACATTCATTATATCGGATGTGCAATCACAAAGTTAACCCCTTTTATCAAAAAAAATATAAATTATTTATAAACGGGTCTTTTTTGTGATTATTCCACTTTAAACTCTATTTCTATTTAAATAATCGTAGATAGGATACTTTGTAATATATTCCTCTTTTCCCCAGACTATCTCGATCTGTGCTGCCTTTCCGGTATCTGTATTTATAAGGATAGGTGCATTTAAATTAACTCTCATCTGGGTAATATCCTCCGGTACCGTGACCGTTACAAGTATCAGCAGATTTTTATTTGTCAGAGGTTCCAAGAGTTCTACATCATCTTCTTTGATCTGCGGATTGTAGTCCTCCTTGATACTAAGAGGATCGATCACAGGAAAAGCGATATCCGGCTCATCCATTGACTGAAGATACCAGATAGCCGCAACCGGTTTATCCTTGTCATGGAGTAGTGCAAACTTCTGTAGATCCGGAAGTCCCACCATTCCAAAGGGCATTGTGATTATCTTCTCGTCCTCAATATCAATTTCGCCAAAAATTCTGGTATTTGCTTTCATCTTATATTCTCCCTCGTAAATATATGATCATGGCGCCCTGCGCCTGTTACACAAATATCAAAATCATATCTGCTTGGTCTGGCTGACCTTGAATCTGATCTGCCAGAATCTCTTTTCTTCAATCATCCTTCTGAAATTAAGAAGATTCTCTCTTACAACCTGCGGATCATCTGCCGTCGATATCTCATTTCCGGGAATAACAGGTACCATCCTGGCTGCAAGTGATGCCGTTATAGAATGGTCTCCGCAGCTTATTATATATTCCGGTCTGAGCTCTGAAATGGTTCCAAGGATCACATTTAGCTCATCTTCAGATGGCATCTTGTCATCGCACTGAAAATACGGAACCGACAGTCCTCTTACAAATACATTGTTGGCATTTGAAAGATACTGCATATAGTTGTGACCTTCTATACCAAACAGCGGAACTACATTGGCTACCGGCAATAGGTCATTTGTGTTTATGATTATTGTATTCTGACACATACTAACCAGGATTTCCTGAGCTATCAGGTTGATCATATGTGTCTCTTTATGCGTATCCGTAAGATACTGCTGAGTCAGGATAACAGTCTGGTCACACTGCCTTCCGGCGAGCTTGATAAACTGCCTGTCATACTGAACCCTACCTTCAAAATAGGCTTTGATCCTCATATATATCCTGTGAAAGATCCTTGCGGAATCATAAGTAACAATATGAGGTCTTGTATAAGTGATATATTTTGTCTGCATTAATAGGAAGAGTCTGTATTTTTCCTCTATTCTCATCCCTTCTATATAAGAAAGAAGTTCTATGAAAAAATCCTTATCTTCCGTAAGTCTGACCATCAGATGAAGATATGCAACATGTCTTAAACTATCCGGAAGGTTTTCATGAGGAAAAAAATAAACATTTCTCTTTATTCTGGAAGCAAGCTCTATTTTCCCTTCCGGAGACAGCGCGCCACTTATTATTCTGGCGCCTATCTGAAGCATCTCATCAAAACATTCCGTTATATCTTCCGAAGTCAGAATCTCCAATATTCTGTTTTCATATTCCTTTACAATTGGAAGTTCATTCACATCCGCGCCCTCACGCAGCTATCGCCGCGACAGGAAACAGATTTATGAAAGTATCACCAAACCCGTTTCCTAGTTTTTTGAGTCATAGAACTGAGGCGGTGTAACGTTTGATTTATTCATAGTAAGGTAGTAATTAAGTGCAGCACTTGAAGACCTTCTACTTTGGTTTATCCTGTCCCTGGAGCTCTTAAAATGCACATCTGCAAGCAATCTGTTTCTATTTTCTCCTGTCTCTATAGAATTTGACAGGTCAGTTATCTGCCTTATCAAATCCTGCAAAGTAGAAATTTCCTTCCTGTATTTTTCTTTATTATCGCCAAGTTCGTCCCTTACCCTGTCAAACAAACTTTCAAAGCCATCATTTAGCTTTTCAACCTGACCAATCAGTTCACTTTTTCTTGTCAGTGTCTTATCAAAGCTTTCTTCATCGAACCCCTCTTCATTTTCAAGTAACTTTCTCTGCTCAAGGTTTTCCTTTTCTATTTTCTGTAAAACCTCGATTTTCTGTCTCAAACTTTCTTCCATCATACTAAGATATGATCTCGTCATCTCTTTTATCCCCCGATTGTCGATAACGTGTTATGCAGGTGCTCCCTGCGCAGAAGGAGCAGGCATCTGTCCTTTTGCAATTTTCATAGCATCTACCCAGGTATCTCTCATGGTATGAAGGTGCTTATTTACTTCATTCATTATTTCGAGAGAATCTTCCCTGTGAAGATCTGCTTCTACCAGTCTCTTCATAAGATAATTGTATACATTTTCAAAATCTTTTGCGACCGGATAATTCATATTAAGTGTGTTATTAAGGTAGTCTACTATGTTTTCAACCTTAAGAAGGTATGTGAGGAACTTGGACTCATCCTTGTTTTCAAGGGCCATTACCGCAATATTGCAGAATTTAATGGCTCCATCATAAAGCATTAATGTAAGTTCCTCAGGCTTTGCCATCTGAATCTTAGTATTCTGATACTGATTCATTTGTTTTGCATAAGGATTTCTGGCTACGGGCATATTCTACCTCCGTGTTGTTAATCTATCTGTGTCTTGCAGTAGCTTTCCTGTTATCAGGTTCCAAGCATTCCTGCAAGGGAATTTGTCTGCTCATTTAATTTGGTCATGGCTTTTTCCATCTGAGCAAACCTGTCATAATACTTATCTTCCATCTTGGTAAGCTTTTCCTGTTCGTCCTTAAGCTGAGTTTTGAAATTGCCTACCTGCTTCTTCATCTGCTTATCTTCATAAATTGTATAAGCACTCGAGAAGTCCGTTGACTTCATCAGGTCGCCAAGCTTTGAATACATCTCACTTGATATACTCTTAAAGAATTTTGTTACGATTTCAGGGTCCTTTTCTATCTTTAGCTTTAGCTTGTCTTCCTTACTGCTTGTAAGTTCGTCGTCCTCATCGCCATAGATATGCCACTTCATTCTGTCGCCTTCTTCACCTTCGAAGTAACCCGGAGTAGCTATATGGAATGACCAGAAGGATGTCTTTACCTGAACCTGTTCACCTGTTTCTTTGTTAGTGTCCCACTCACCAAAGTCATAAGATTTCATCATGATATTCTTCATTTCGGTCATAACTCGGAAAATCGTGGGATCCTTGGACAAAAGACCTTCGTCAATCTTCTTGTTCCAGTCTTCTATCTCTTCTTCTGTCATTTCGTCTTTCTGCTCTTTGGTAAGGATCGCATAATCTTTGGCATCATCGGCATTATACAGAGTAAACATCTCACCGATAAGGTCGTTGTACTCCTTGAGGAATCCCTTGACCATATCATAGATACCGCTTGTATCATCACTTGTCTGTATGGAAATATCTTCAGCTACCTGCTTGGCTGTTATAGTCAGACCGTTTATATCAAATGTATTGTCATTTGATTTATATGTTGCACCATTAAGTGTGATTTCGGAATCTGAACCATAAACATGAGTTGCATCTGTATTTTCATTGTAATCAAGTCCGAGCGCCTTAACGATCCTCATATCCGAGTGTTCAAAATCGATCGCAAAGCTCTCATCTTCTCCTGATTTACCAGATGACATGTAGATTCTTCCCTGTGTTGCATCATAGCTTGCATTAAGGCCGTATCCGCTTGATGACTTTGCATCCTTAAATGCTGCTATTGCTTCTGCAACTGTTTTGCCGGGTTCAATGTTAATATCAACATATTCTCTGGTATCAGCGGTGCCCTCTGCAGGCTCTTTTCCAAATTTGATCCTTATCGTATTTTTGAAATCACTGTCAGTTACAGCAGGAGTTACTTCATTTCCTTCCTCATCGAGAACTGCTTCTTTGTGAACATTTGCAGTTGCAGAATATCCACTCAGATTCTCAAGAGAAGTTGTAGGTTTTACTGTACCTGAACCGATCTTTCCGCCGGTCAGATATCCATTGCTTGCAAGCTTATTAACGCTAAGCGTCTGAGCTCCGTTCATAGCCATGCCGGATGTAATGATAGTAGCTGCACTTTCATTTGAAATGCTGGTTGTTTTCTTTACATATGAAGAATCATATCGAAGATTACTAAGTGTTTTATTGTAGAAGTTAACTACCTTTTTGTTAAGCTCCTTCCACTTATCCAGCTTCATATCAAATTTTTTCTGGTCGCTTTTAACCTTTTCTACTTTTTGCGACTGTACTTTCGTAAGCTCGGTAATAATACTCTCTGTATCGAGCCCGGAAGCAAGTCCGGTAATTCTCATAGTCATATGGTGCTCCTATTCCGCGAAAAAGATCGCTCGTGTTACCTAAATCACCTATAACTTATATCGGATATTTTGCATCTTACCTTTAATAAATATGTTTATTATGGTTCCCATTTATTCGGGCTAAAAAAGCGCAGAATACCCCTTGCACATTAAAACTGCTTTTTGAAAAAAGTAGTTTTTACCCTCTCTCATCAACCATGAGACCTGCAAGTTCCCAAGCTTTGGCAATCATATCAAGTGTCTTTTCAGGTGGCAGCTCCTTGATCGTTTCTTTGGTTGTCTTATCCACGATTTTGATAGTAATGCGATTGGTATCTTCGTGAATTCCAAAGACTGCCTCTGAATTGTTGAACATTTTCTTGTTCATTTCGCTGATTGCCTGCTTTACTCTCTTGTTCTCAGCTTCGATCTGTTCTTCGGTCCTCTCCTGGCGTGTAGGTGTGTTGCTGTTTCCACTGCTGTCGCCGTTTTGAGTCTCGACTTTTACAGGCTGCTGATTCTGAGTCGTTGCAGAACTAATAGAGAGGTCAGCTCCCTCCCTACTCTTATCCTGGCTTTCTGAAGGTTTAGCTGCTTTCTCAGTTTTTTGTACTTCCTGAATCTGTTGTGCCCCTATAGAGCCAATGCTGCTAACATCCATTGCCATCTCGTTCACCTCCTTGTGTCGATTTAAGCGGATATCCATTTCCGTCTGTTTCCTATGCCCTGACACCCGGTCATGGGCATACCTATAGTTTCTTACATCCATTATATCGGATATGATCGCCAAACATTTAGCATGTTATTATTATTTAATAAAATATTTATTCCTAATACATAATTAGGAGATAAGACTTGTTACCGATTCACTTGTCTTGTTTGCCTGAACCAGCATCGCCTGTCCTGCCTGTGCAAGTATATTATCTCTGCTGTAGGTTACCATCTCATCAGCCATATCTGTGTCACGGAGCCTGCTCTCTGAACTGGTGGTATTTTCTACAACATTATCAAGATTCCTTATCGTATGTTCCATCCTGTTCTGCACAGCACCGAGCAGGGATCTCTGCCTGGACACCTCTGAAATGGCATCGGATATGGCATCTATCGCATAAGTTGCACAGATTCCGATATCATCTACCATATTAAGGTTCTTAAGCCCGAGCCTCTCAGCGCTCATAGCCCGGATTCCGACACCTATCTTGTTATTCATGTCTGCATCTGTTCCCGCATGTATACTTACTTCAAGCTCCTTTGGAACGCGCATACTTCCCCTGTCTATTTCAAATCTTACAAGAGAATCATCACTTGTAGGCGTAACAAGAAAATCTGCAGCCATCGTCACATTATCTATGATTTCGTTATTGTTTTTGTCATATACCACAGCTTCTGTGTCAGTAGCGCCAATGCTGCTTGCTCTTTGCAGCTCCTTGGCAATTATCTTATAAGCTCTTCCTTCCGTGACTATGAAGTTGTCCGTGTCATCATAGCCATCCATATTGGTATCAGACATAAGATAATAGCTCTTATCCTTATAAGTAACCTTATATCCATCCTGAAAAAGGTCGTCTCTGTCTGCACCCGGTGTAGTCACAACGGTCTGCTGGTCCTCGCCGTATGCTATGCAGATAGCCTGCCTGAAAAGATCAGTCTCAGCTGTATAGGAGGTTCCATCTACAGTAATCACGCCTCCCACAGTAGTATTATCATTATATTCGGATATTCCATAGCCTCCGACCCTGCCTTTTACAGAATTAAGGTCATAATTTCTAAGTGCATATTTGGCTCCGTCTACAGTAACGCTTGTGGTAGCGCTATCTCCGCCTCCAACACTTGCAGATGTAATATAATTTTTTACTGTATTTACATCATAGGGTCTTACAGTATATTTTGATGTTCCGTATGATCCGTTTATTGTCACATTAGTCCCATAAGCTGTCTGGGAGGTATCTGTAATGATCGACCTTACCTGACTTAAGCTGTAAACAGATGACTCCGCCATATATTTGCCGCTTCCGTCTATTGTTACCTCAGTATCATCGGCAACAGATGAAAGATTCGATGAAACCGATGCAGAATTGTAGTTTTTTAGCATATATCTGCTTCCGGCGATCGTAACTATTGAGTCATCGGACAGTGATGAAATCTGCGATGTCATAGCACTTAAGTTTATTTCCTGCGGGCTTGCAGAAGGATCAACACTTTCTGAATCATCAATTACTCTGTAGCTTGTACTTGATGACGTAGCAGAATCATAGACTGATATTGTTGTAGGCAGAGATTGCGAGGAGAGTGCATTGCTTACATTACTCCTTGTTTCTGCGACTGAGCTGCCCGAGCGAAGAGTATAAGTATTCCCTCCATAACTGACTGTTGATGCGGTAAGTGCCATATTGGCAAGGTCACTTTTAAGCGTAGCTGTATAGCCGTTTGCATTTTTAAATTTATAAGTTGTTCCGCCAACAGTTACATTTAAGGTATTGGAATTAACTGTATTTGCGATATTACCGGAAAGAGCAGCCCTGTATCCGCCGCTTAAAAGAGTATAGGTCCCGTCATGTCCGTTATTATCACCTGCTATCACAACTGTCTGCGTGGAATTGTTTACGCTTCCTGCAACTGTAGATTTAAACTGCGCTACGCCATAGGAATCATTTAAAGAATAAGTTTCACTCGTTCCAATATTTACTTTTCTTGTTGAGGAATTGATCTGTTCACTTATAGCTGACGCCTGTTTTGCGGGAAGCTCATTTCCTCCTGCGTCCTTGGCAAGATCAATGATATGATATGTAATAGCATCATTTACCGTAACTGTATCTCCGCCAACTCCTGTGGTATTTATAATGTTCTGGACATCGGCTTTTCCTGTTCCTATGGTATATACACGCCCTGCTATCATCACCTGATCTGAAGAATGGAGTCTATCCATGGTAAATGTGCCATGCCCCGGTCCATCAGTAGAATTGCCGATTATTCCCTTAAGGCCCGCATCATGGATATTCAGATATCTTGTTTCTTCTCCGTTTCCTCCCTTAAGAAGGTAAGTCTCATTAAATTTAGTAGTCTCTGATACTCTGTCAATTTCAGTGATGATCTGATCGACCTCAGCCTGAATATCTCTCCTGTCATTTCTTGAAAGTGTCTCTGTAGCTGCCTGAACAGCAAGTTCTTCAAGCCTGTGAAGCATATCGTGAACTTCGGAAAGAGCCCCTTCAGCAGTCTGCGCCATAGATATTCCGTCATCATTATTAGTTGACGCTCTGCTAAGTCCCCTTATCTGCCTTCTCATTTTCTCACTGATAGAAAGACCTGCTGCATCATCAGCAGATCTGTTTATTCTGTATCCGGAAGAAAGCTTCTCAGCAGATTTTTTCTGTCTTGTAGTTGTGGTCTGAAGCATTCTCTGAGCATTCATCGAAGCTATATTATGCTGAATGATCATAATGGCCCCCTAATATAAAAAGTACTAATACCTCAATTTGTTTTTCGACATAATATGTCCTGATAATTAGTGGTTGTATCAGATAAAAAAACGTAAAACAACAAACCCCGTGGCTTATAAAAAACCACGGGGCAATACACTATATTCACATACTTACTTGAGCAAATCCGCAAGTGCTGAGATACCATCCACATTTGTAGCAGCTTCGTTCTCTGCCTGGATCTGGAGATAGACCTCTTTTCGATAAATCGGAACCTCTTTGGGTGCAGCTATTCCGATCTTAACCTGATCCCCACGGATATCTAATATCGTAATCTCTATATTATTATTAACGATGATAGACTCATTCTTTTTTCTTGATAATGCTAACATTGGCGCGTTCCTCTCTCCCTATTATTTCTTCTGTGCAATCTCCTTCTGCTTCTGGAGATAGTCATAGATTGGATACTTTACAGGATAATCGTCATCGTCAATTATAACCTGAGCAGCAATGCAGCTGTCAGAATTGATGATAATAGGTCCCTTTAAGTTGACTGTCATTTTGGTAAGATCCTGCGGAACAGTAACTGTTACAAGAACCAGCATATCCTCGTCAGCCAGTGGCAGCAAATCCTTGATCGTCTCCTCTTCAACAACAGGGTTGAAATCAGGCTTAACATAAAGCGGATCCATTACAGGCATAGCAAATGTAGGCTCATCAAGTGACTGTAGCCATCTGATGGCATTTGAATCCTTGTCCTTATCATGCATCAGTGCGAACTGCGTCATGTCCGGGAAACCTATAATTCCCTTTGGGAAATGGATGATCTTGCTGTCTTCAATCTCTATTTCCCCGAAAATCCTGGTAGTTAATCTCATTGTGATACCCCTCCATAAAGTAAGTAATGTCTTCTGATTACTTATATAAATATTTTATGCAAATTGACGCAATATAGCAAGGAAATTTATTGTTACATTGATAGCTATATTAGATGTAATTCATAAGTGAGTCTTTGCTTATCTTACCTGTTGACATAAGTGCTGCCTGATATGTAAGCTGCGCTGTTGCAAGGTTTGTTGCTGTCTCTGCAAGATCTGCATCCTCGTTGTCGGACTGCAATGTCTTAAATGTTGTTGTCTGATCCTGAAGTCTTGATGTGATGAGCTCCAATCTCTTACTTCTTGTACCATTATCTGTAACAGCTACATTAGCTTTATCAAGTGCCTTCTGCATGCTTGTTATCTTGTGTTCGAACTCTTCCTGAATGTTTTGCCTTAGGTAATCATAAGCTTTTTGTGCTGCATTTATTTCTTTCTGAACCTGTGCCTTCTCAGTTTCATCCGTAAGCTCTGCCAGCTTGGTCTTAAGTGTGGAAAGAGTTGTGGATATGACATTTATCTTGGAAGAAAGCTGTGTCAGATCAAAAATATCTCTTTTAATAACTGTGGAAAAAACAGTATTTGCTATAGTATTGACCGTTATCTTCTGTGAATATCCGACATCATACGAAATATCGGGAGCTGCGCTTCCGCCGTTGTAAATAATGCCATCTTTGTCTACACAGGAGAATAGATTCTGTGGTCTGATATCTCCCGACTGCCATTCCTTTTTGTCGTATATGACATCTATTGTGTTTGCATTACTTACATAAGAGAGTGCTGCGAGCTTATCCTTTAGTGCTGAATTTAAAAGTACCTCACCGGTTTTTGCGTTAAGATAAACAAGATTACCTGTTGTATCTGCTTCAAGAGCCTTGTAAGCTGCGTCGATCTCATCTTCTGAAGACGTTGAATAAATGATATGTTCAGCATCAATCTTGATAGTTGTCTCTTTATAGGATGAATGCATACTTCCGTTAGCTGTCACCTGAAGAACAGTCTGTGTCGCATTTCCCAGCTCATCATCCTCAGTATCTTTTCTAAGAGTATATGTTCCGTCAGCATTTACAGTACATGAAAAACCACCGGTAACCTCTATGTTGTACTGCTGCCCTACAGCGGGAATAAGTGGCAGGGATGTTTCTGTATTGGTTCCATCTGCAAATTCAAGAGTTGAAACACTTGCAGTACTCATGGTTACTATGCCCTGCTGTACGCCCTTTGGCACATCAAGGTGTCCGTCATGATCTGCATCCGTAAGAACACCGTCAGGTGATACTTCAAACTGGAAAGCCTCTAAGGTTGTAGTATTTACAGCTTCAATAATATATCCCAGAGAAGGATCGTTTACATTGGCATAATCAGCGGTATATGAATAATCACCTATCGTTACTTTATAGTCAGAAGTAAAAGGCACATACGCCTTATGTTCAATTCCATCGTCTGTAACAAAAGTAAGATCAAAGAAAGGAAGATCTGTCTGAGTTATCGATGATGTTGCAGGCTGTGCCAGATTTTCTCTGAATTTAAGTTCGACGCTCTTATCTATTCCCTGTGTATAATCAAGGTTATCGTATGAAAGTCTTATCTTTCCTACCTCAACCTGTTTGATATCATTCTCGGTCGTAACTTGAGTATACAAGCCTTCCGGATCTGTATTTAAAACCGTTCCGGCATCAAGATACTGCATATTTACAGTTCTTATAGACTTTCCGATATTTGCAGCATTGAACTCGTCATTTATGTCTGTGAAATTCTCTGTTGTTGGCTTGTCATAGGATAATGTGGTATCTGTCCTGTATCCGGTAAAGATATATCTTCCGGCATAATCCACATTTCCTGTTGAATAATATTCATCGGAAAGAGCCTTAAGCTGAGTGATGATCGTATTTAGATCATCAAGCGTAAGGTCTTTGTTAGAACCCTTATTAACCTGCTGTATGGCATCTGTCAGAACATCCGTAACTGTGGAAAGTGCATCCTCTGTTACATCCATCCAGCTCTTTGCATCGGCAGCATTCTTGTTATAATACTGGTCGAGCTGTGTAACTGTCGAACGAAGTCTCAGTGCTCTTATAGCTATTACAGGATCATCGGAAGGTCTTGCTATCTTTTTACCTGTAGCCATCTGTGTGTTTACTTCATCCTCAGCAACCTTGTTGTTATTGATGTTGTAAAGGGAATTGTTGTTCATGATCTTGTTGGTGATTCTCATGTTGTAATCCTCTGCATCCTGATAGAAATTCTCCAATTCCCTTTAGAGTCTTTCTAAAAAACCAAGCGACGATCCATGTCTGCAATCTGTATTTCCTAAAATTTTTATACGCCGGTCTCAAGAATAAGTCTGTCATAGATCTTAGTCAGCGTATTTATCATCTTTGAATTAAGTGTGTATGTATGCTCATACTGTACAAGAGCCGATGCTTCTTCGTCTGAGTCAACACCCATTACCGAAAGTCTCTGGTTACCTATGGTCTTTTCAAGTGCTGTATAGGTTTCCTCAAGTGTCTTGGAATTACTAGAGTTAAGAGCTATATCTCCAAGAACCTTGTCAAGGAATTCTCCGCTTGTAGCACCTCTAAAGAGATCTTCCTTTGTCAAAAACTCATACAGAGCTTTGACGTTCATATACTCAGATTCGCCTTCAGTGATATCCAGTTTAGTTGCCAGAAGGTCTGCATTTGCAGCAAGTTCTCTTGTTACGATAAAGTTGCTTGCAGTCACCTCGTAATATCCCTTGTTGTTAGAAAGTGTGGTGAGCTGCTGATATGAATACTGGGCACTTGAGTCCATATCACTTGTTCCTGTCAGGATGTAGGATCCCTCGATGGAGTCGGCGGTATATCCATTCGACATTATGTCATTTACTCTTGAAGAGAATTTCCTTATCCACTCATTCATCTGCTCCATGTAGTAAGGAATGCCCTGGTATTCAAAGCCGCTGCCGACTTCTGCTGTTCTTCCGGTCGGAGGAGTTGTGGACTTGGTACTCTTTGCCGTAAGTGTGAATGTATAGGTATCTCCGCCATCATATTGCCAGTCGTTAAACTCATAGATTTTACTTGCAACCTCCATCTTTCCGGTTGTCGGAAGTGTACATTTTGTCATATCCATGAGGTTTGGATCGCTGACTTTGATCGTTACCTGCGTTTCTCCTGTAGTCGGGTTCTTAACGCTTGAAATAACTTCGCCGTTAAAATATGAGTTGTTGTTGCCATCTCTCATATCGATAAGGCCTTCAAGCTCTCCGCCCATCAGCTTATTATTTAACTTGAAAATATCAAGCTTACTTGTGTCGTCTCCTTCTTTGAAGTTTGAAGGCGCCCACTTGATATCGTAGAGTCCTACAAGGTCACTTTGATTTACATTCTCAGCTTTTTCTCTTGCAAGGCAGATGAGTTTTCTGTATGAATATGTATCAAGGAGCTGCTGCCCACCGGCGATATTTACTATAAGTCTTGTTGCTCCTGTCTCTCTGTCAGGCTGGTTGTCATCTACTACCTTTGTCTCTATAACTTCTATATCGACTATCTTTGATAATTTATCAAGCAGCTCATCTCTCTGGTCTCTAAGTGTATTTGCCTTTGATCCCTGCATCTCGATAGTATTTATCTGTTCATCGAGCGAGCATATCTGCTGAGCATAGGAATTGATGGTATCGCAGTCCATCTTTATTTCCTGATTGATATCGTTCTGAAGCTGCTTAAATGAGCTGTCGAGATGGTTAAAATAATCGGTTATCTGAGAAAGAGATGATACAAAAGTTGCCTTGGCTTCTGTCGTTCCTGATGCCTTTAATACGTCCTGAAGTGCAGATTCCATTTTGGAAAACAGGCTCGAGAATCCTGTCACTCCATCATCTTTTAAGTACTCCTGAGTTAGCATATTAAAATAATTTCTCTGAGTAACCTGGCCAAGAAGTGTCTCATTTTGCCTGTATTTATTGTCGTAAAACTCATCCCTTACTCTTTCAATAGAAAGGGTATCAACACCTGCACCTGCCGTACCGTATGTTGTAAAAACCCTCAGCGCATCAGATGCACGCTGCTCAACCTTCTGCCTTGAATAGGTGTCTGTATTTGCGTTGGCTATATTATTTGCAGTAGTATTGAGCGCAGCATTTGCTGCTCTTAGTCCGGATGCCGCTATATTTAATCCAAAAAAAGTTGAAGGCATATGATTTCTCCTTGTTAAAATCCCTCGTTAAGTGAAAAATGTAGTTCTGCTCTCACTTCGTTCGACAGAACATCTCTAAAACACTAAACTCGATAATACCTCGTTAAGTGTTTTAGGATCCTAGAGAAGTAACGATATGTTCGATCATTTCACTGACTACATTCACATATCTGCTTGATGCATTAAACGCATTCTGGAATTTGATCATGAATTCAAGTTCCTCGTCGCTTGATACACCAACAATCTGTTCTCTTGCGTTCGATACTGCATCTACGGTAAGTTCCTGATTGGTCTGAATACCTTTATAAACATCACCGGAGTTTGCAACCTGTGAAACCAGCATATTGTAGTAACCTAAAAAATCAGTCTTGGTTGCCACATTGGGATTTATAAGATATTCGGCTGAAGTAAACGCTCCCTTTAGTTTTTCAATGGTTTCATTATCTTCACTTCCGTCTGCAAGTAAAAATCCCATGGTAGTTGGCTGCTGGAGATATATCGGATTTACCGCTATATTTGAGATAATGTAACCTTTTCTGACTGTTCCTGCAGGATGGTCTTTATCTATGTCATAGTTGAGGCAGTCTTCTTCGTTTAATACCTTAAACAGATCGTAATCGGAAACCTCTTCCTCTATGGGCTTACCCCTCTCTTTTGCAAGATTAACAGGGTTACTTCCCGCTTCCTCATAGATCTTGTTTATTGCCTGACAGATATTTTTTACCATCTGGTCAAATTCCGCTTCCACATTCATGATGACTGACTGAGCTATATTCTTATTGTAA
>Ga0247608_10002794_pt1 | contig 21135 bp, 24 predicted proteins | sample 176DNAGHGlowgp2_FD_193490 | JGI IMG/M metagenome (GOLD analysis project Ga0247608, IMG submission 193490) | Sheep rumen microbial communities from Palmerston North, Manawatu-Wanganui, New Zealand - 1766 DNA GHGlow gp2 | ecosystem: Host-associated > Mammals > Digestive system > Stomach > Rumen ...
AAAAAGTTGGTAAAAGAGTTGAGTTTGTTACATTTGATGATAAGAAATTAGAAGGTAAATTCGTAAGATTACCTGAACGTTCAGAATTAAATGCTGATATTAATGAAGCATTAATCGTTGAATTCTATAATAGATAGAAATAAAGACTTCGCTAAATGCGAAGTTTTTTTATGCATAAAAAAAGTAAGATTAAATCTTACTTATCAAACATTTTTTTAAATCTAGAATTTAATTTTAATAATTTACCAAAGTAATCTTTACCATTTACTTTTCCTGATGTCATATTACCATCTTCACTATTACTATAACCAACTATATAGAAACTAGTTGAATCTGTTCCTATATCAGTTAAATTATCATTATTAGATCCTCCAAATGTTTCTTTCTTTAATATATTACCATTTGCATCATATCTAACAATTAATCCAGTCATTTCGTCATCTTTATCAGTTGTTACTTTTAATCCAGCATCATGGCTACATATATGACCAACAACATAGAAATTATTATGGAAAGCTATTATCTTATTATAACGTTCATAACTACTTCCACCAAATGTTTTTTCATAAACTACATTACCATCAAGATCAAATTTAATTAATAATGCATCAGTATTGGTAGTATATCTATCATCATCATCAGTTACTTCTTTATCAAATACTTTCTTAGATCCTACCGCATATAATGAATCACCAAGTTTAGTTAAACCTGTTAATCCATTATTATCAGTATAACTATAATTCTTATGCCATTGATATTCACCATCAGAATTAAATTTAACTAAATTACCACTATCAGCACCATCTTTACCAACAACATAAATATTTCCGTCATGAACAACTAAATCATTGAATGATCCTGATTTTGTACCACCGTGATTATTATGCCATACTTCATTACCATCTTTGTCGTATTTAACTATAATACCTCCACCAGTAGTATGATTACCAATTTCCATATTAGCATAAATACTTTGACCTATAACTATATAACCATCACTTACTTCTATTACTTTATTGTATCCTGTATTAGTTAATACTTGATAGAACTTCTCCCATATTACCTTTCCATCTTTAGAAAATTTAACTATAAAAGCTTCTCTACCTTCATTTTTCTTTTCTTCTTCACTAAATATTCCAGTTCCTACTGCTATATAACCATCACTTACTTCTATAACATCGTTAAAAGTAGTTGAAATGCCGCCTTCATATTTTACTTCAAAAACTAAATTACCCATTTCATCAAATTTGATTAATTTACCTCTTGAATTTTTTGAATAACTATTATCTTTACTATACTTAAAATCACTGCTTCCAGCAATAACTAAGCTGTCTTCTCCAACAGCAATTGCATTATAACTATCATGATAAACAGTATTAGAATTAGAATTCTTATAATTTATAAATATAAGTAATTCAATTAATACAATCAGTAAGCAAGCTAAACCACAATAAATAATAATTTTAACATTTTTAGATAAAGACTTAAACTTCTTTTTCAAAGTACTATAAGTTTTAATAATATTATTCTTAATTAATTTTAATTCTTTACTAATATTACTTTCTACGTTAGTCTTATCTTCTTTTATTTCCTTAACTACTTCTTTAGGTTGTTTTTTAACTTTAGTATCTTTAGGTTTTACTTGTTTAGTTTTAGTATTCTTTTTATTTGAAACTGTCTTTTTATTATTTTTAGTTTTAATTTCATTCTTAGGTGTTTTTTTAGTTGTAGCTTTGTTAGAAGTTTTAATTTTTGATTTTTCATTATTTTTAGATTCTGTTTTTTTAACATCTTTTACTTCTGCTACTGGTTTTGTTTTCTTAGTTGTTTCTTTTAATTTTAAAGACTTAGTTTTCTTGTTAGTTGTAGTTTTTGTAGTTGTCTTTTTATTAGCTGTTTTTTTCTTTTTTGTATTTCCAGCCATTACTACCCCTCCACTTCGTTTTATGCATTAAAGTTACCAAGATAATACTTTTTCTTTCCTCTTCTTATTATAATATATTTTCCTTCAATTGCCATATCTTTAGTAACAATTAAATCCATATCTGTAATTTTTTCACCATTAAGTGTAATACTTCCACTAGATACAAATTCTCTAGCTTCACGCTTGCTAGTTAGTATACCATATTTTACTAAAAAATCAAGAATATTATCTTCACTTTCTATATTAAATTTAGGTACTCCATTAAATACTTCTTCTATTTCTTTACTAGATAATTTTGATACATCTCCACTAAATAATATCTCGCTTAATTCTTTAGCATGATTATATGATTCCTCACCATGTAAATCAGTAATAAATGCACGTGCTAATTCTTTTTGTGCAAATCTTTCCTCTGGTTTCTCTAAATGTTTCTTCATAATGTCTTCTATTTCTTCTTTAGTAAAGAAAGTAAATACTTTTAAGTAATTCTCAACCATTGCATCATCAGAATTAATTAGATATTGATATAGTTGATAACTAGATGTTTTATTTTCATCTAACCATAAAGCATTACCTTCAGACTTACCAAATTTATTACCAGATGCATCTGTTATAATTGGCATAGTAAATGCATATGCTTCTTTCCCTAACATTTTATTAATTAATTCTACACCAGTAGTAATATTACCCCATTGATCAGACCCTTCTACCTGCATAATACAATTCTTTTCTTTATATAAATGAACAAAGTCATATCCTTGCATTAATGTATATGAAAACTCTGCATAAGTTATACCTGTTTCTAATCTTCTAGAAATAATATCTTTATTAAGCATATAATTAACATTAATATATTTACCTACATCTCTTAAGAAATCGATGAAAGTAAATTCTTTAATCCAATCATAGTTATTAACAACTTCAACCTTATTATCAAATATTTCTAATACTTGTTTCTTAATTCCTTCAATATTATTAAGTACTACTTGCTTATCAATTATTTCTCTTTCTGCTGTTGGTCTAGGATCACCAATTAACCCAGTAGCGCCACCAACTAAAAGAATTGGATTATGTCCATATTTCATTAATCTTTTAGCAGTTAATAATGAACTATAATGCCCAATATGTAAGGAATCAGCAGTTGGATCTGTACCCCAATAAAAAGTAATACCTCCATTATTTAATTTTTCAACAAAATCTTCGTTATTTGTCATATCTTTGATTAATCCTCTATACATCAAATCTTCATAACATGTCATATTTTTTCCTCCTTAAAACAAAAAAAGATAATACCAAAGGACGATTATTATCGTGGTACCACCTTATTTATACTCTATTGACTATAACGCGTCACCTTTAACTCCAAATTATGTAATTTCATCAAAACACCAGGTTTATTTTCACCAACCATAAACTCTCTAAACAAGTAATTCTAACTACTAAATAATTCTTCTTCGTTAAATATACGTATATTATAACACACTCATTATATTTTGAAAACCATTTTTTATTATCTAAACTTGTCTTTTGATTTTTCAAACATCTCTTCAAATCCATCATCAGAATAATTTCTTCTTCTTGGATCATCTTTTGATAATTTGATATTAGCTTCAGGTATTTCTGTTTTATTAATACTTGAAACAGTTAAAGATTTATTATTTCTTTCCTTATCAAATTCTATCTGACTCTTAAATTTGTTTATTTCATTAAAATTAACACCCATACTATTTCTCTTTCTTCTTAGAATTTTCTAGTTTTTCTAAAATATCTTTAGTTACTACGATAGCCTTATCTCTAACATCATTAGCTGCTTTTTCAAGTACTGGTGTTCCCTTTTCTTTAGCTAATTTAACAAGTTCATCAGCTTTCTTCTTTATAGCTTTAGCTTTTGTCTTAGCAATACTAGCTACTTTTTCTTTATCTAATTCTTTTAATTCCTTTTTTAATTCTTCAATCTTTAAAGAAATATTTTCTCTTACTTCAACTACATCTATTTCTTTAACACGATCAACTAATTCTTTTATCTTTTCACCAAGTTCTTTTCTTGTTTCAGAACCTTTCTTAGGTGCAAATAATACCCCTATTGCAGCTCCAGCTACAAAACCTAATGCAAACTTACCCCAACTACTATCTTTCTTACTCATCGTAATAGTCCTCCATTTTTCTTTTTCTTTTTTTTGGGAATATTCTTCCAATTACAGAAGTAATACTTCCAACTAAACTATCACTTATACTAGATAAAGTATCAGTAACCCTATCTATAGCACTAAATAAACCATTAAGTGATCTTGTTTTATTATATACATCATCTAATATTTTATTCGTTTTATCTACAGTATGTATTAGCTTAATACATAATATTATCAAAATAACTAATAAAACAATTCCTAAAGAATAAAGTATAATTGGTAAAACTTGCATTAATGTATCCACTATTATTCACCATCCTCATACATAGAATCAACTAAATCAAACAGATTATCTTCTAAATGTGCCTCTTCTACTTCTTCATGTTCAGGTTCAACGCTCATTAAATCATCCATAGTTATATTATTATCTTCTTCAGGATAATCTATACCAGCATTATCATTAATTACTACTTCATCATATAAATCATTAGATTCTTCATTAATATAAGCATCACTTCTTCTACCTGTAGCATTTTCATAATGCTTATCCTTATAATCAATATTATATTCTAATCCTAAATCATTAAAATATTCTTCAGCATCACCAACAGTTACTTGATCAACAACTGGTTTATTATCTAATTCTTCAGTTAAGTTATCATAGATAATTGGTTCTTCTTTTTCTTCTTCCTTAACAGGTGTAGCTATAGCATCTTCACCATAAGCTTTTCTTCTTACTGAATCTAAATCAACATTCTTTCTAGATACATAACTACTAGGTTTATCCTTTTTATCAATTACTTCTTCTTTTCTATAATTCTTATCTAAGATACCATATATTGGAGAAATAATTGGTGTTGGTTCAAATTTATTTTCTTCAGTAGCACCATAAGCTCTATGACTAATAGAACTATAGTCCTTTATATCATCCACTTTTATAGAACTATATAAAGTATCAGAAGTTTCACCATATATTCTAGTTGGTTCTTCTTTCTTAACAACTGGAATAGATTTAGTAGGTTCAAAATCATCATCGTCATAATAAGTTAATTTATTATTCTTATTTACTAGATCACGATCAGAATATGTTTCCTCTTCTATAGTATCTTCTTCATCTTCAAGAATTTCATCTTCTACTTCATCATAATCCTTAACAACAGGTTTTTCTTCAATTTTTTCAACTTTAGGTTCTACTTTTTCTTCAGTTTTCTTTTTAGTTTCTTTTTCTTCTACTTCTACATATTCTTCTTCAAAGAAAGTATTTTTTAATTTTTCTAATAGTCCCATATTATCCTTCCTTACTCTAAATTTTTTCCAATATCTAAGATATCTTCATCTTTACTATTCTTACGTCCATCATCATATTGTTCTGCTATATCTAAGAAATCACTATCATTATTATTTGATTTATAAATATTATACTGCTCTTCTTTATAATTAAGTGCACCTTCACCAACTAATGAATCTAAAACATTATTTTGAAATTTAACACTATTTAAAATATAAGCCATAACAGTAAGTGTTTTATTTAAATCCTCTTTCTTAGTATAAGCTTCTATCTTACTATAATTATACATAAATTCAATGTAGTATTCGTTATCAAGCTCATTTATTTCTAAGTAACCAGTTTTATTATTAAAATCCAATTTTCTTGAATAATAACTTCCATTTTCTTTATAAGAATTATCTACTTTATAATAGTATGAAAGTAAATCTACATATAAATACATCTTCCTATGATTATAATAAAGAACTGAATTCATAAACTTATTACTTTTTAAATTAACACCCTGTGGTAAATAATACGAGTATCCTTCAAGTGATATTGTTTTTAAATTAGTATTTGTACTTAATATATCATCAACAATCTCATCAATAGATTGTTTATTTATATTAACAATACTACAACCACATAAGAGTAAAATGACAATTGCTAGTAGAAAAGTGTGTTTAATAAATCTATGTTCCATAATTTCACCTACTCTTTTTTAATTATATCAAATAATCTAAAAATGATAAAGTTTTTTTAAAAGAAAAACTCGAACTTAATGCTCGAGTTATTTAAATTTAATTTAATTGTGTTTTTTCCATTGTGATTACTGGGCGAACACCATAGTGTGTATCAATTGTTTTAGTATCATAACCAATATATCCACCTCTAAAGACATTCCAAGCACGTGTTGAATCGTTTTGAATTAAATCATTAGACCAATAACCATAAGCATAACTAGATGATAAACTATTAGTACATTCATATGACGAACATTCTCTTGTATAATCATATAACCAAATATAATTAGATCTATTACTTGTATCATTTTGACTATTTACCCCAAAATAAGACCAATTAGAAGTTGTTGCAGTTGTTACATCCCATCCAGTTATTCCACCAGCATTAGCTATATCTTGTATACTAGGTAAACTAACGCTTTTAGCATTTTTCCAAGATGTATTGATATTATTATTAGAAATAAATGAATTAGCATCAGAATATGACATTGTTTTAACATTACCTATTTCATCAGATAAGTTTCTTTCCATTATTAATTTAACTTCATCAGTATCCACTTTTAATATATAAAAGTTTCTTGCTACTCCATCTCCTGGATCACATATATATTTAGAACCTACCTGTCCTTTTGTTCCTGATAAATATAAACAAGATACTCCCCTTGAACTAGTATATAATTCATCTAAAGCGTCTTTAACTGTTCCATTTCCATAACTTATATCATTTGCTGATAAATTAACTGCAATTACTCCAATAGAACCTGCTATAATTAATCCTAATACAAACATAAATATTGGCTTTTTAAATATTCTCATATGACACCTCTATTCTATATTCATTATAACACATATATTATTTTAAATAAAGTATCTATTTTTTAGATACTTTAGTATAGAAAGCATAGTATATAGGATTACCTTTTTTAGAAAACTTTTCTTCATATTCAGTCATTATATTATCCTCTATTTCACTATTATGAAGATCAAGTGATAAATCCTTAATAATATATCCATAATTACTTAAAGAAATTAGTGAGTATTCAAATAAATCTTTATTATCAGTTTTTTGAATAATAATATTATCTTTCTTAAAAACACTATCATATTTTTCTAAGAAAATACTGCTAGTAAGTCTTCTTTTATGCCATCTTTTTTTAGGCCATGGATCAGAAAAGTTTAAGTATATTGTATCTACTTCTTTTTTAAAGATATTTTCTATATCTAAAGCATTAGCTCTAATTATCTTTAGATTAGGTAAATCATCTGGTATTTTTTGCAAACATCTAGCTATAATACTATCTACTTTTTCCATTCCAATAAAATTGATATCAGGGTTATTGATAGCTTTATTTATAATAAAATTACCCTTACCAGTACCAATCTCTACATGTATAGGATTAGAATTATTAAACACTTTATTCCATTTACCAATATACTCTATAGGATTAGTTATTAAATATAAAGAATTATCCATTATTTCTTGTTTGTTTTTAACATTTCTTTGTCTCAAAGTAATCACCACTTCAATTATAACTCATATAATAAAATAAATAAAGGAGTGATACTATGAATAATATGCCTATGTTTATGCCAGAATTTCCTTATCCAAACGTTAATAGTATGCAAAATCAGGTATTAATGAATCTTGAAAATAAAGTGAATGCACTAGAAAAAGAATTATTTAACTTAAAGAATAAAATAAATAATCTTGAAAAAAAGAATAATAATTATTATCAAACAAGTGAATACAATATGATGTAAAAAAGATGCATAAAGCATCTTATATTTTTGTTTTTAATTTTTTTAATTTATGTACTATAAAGTAACTTACTTTATATACAAAGTAATAAAATCCTGAAACTTTTAAATCATATTCTCCTAATAATTCTACTACTTTACCACCAAATCCTTTTTTGAATAGATATACTCCATACATAGGATCTTTAGGTGATAAATCAGATGATATACCATAGAAATTATAATAATCATACTTATTATCTACAGCATATTTTATTAATTCATAGTAAATTGAGTATGAGCATTGGAACTCCATATAATCTTTGTAAGCTCCTCCTAAGAAAGCTAATACTTCTTTACCATATATAAAGAATAATACTCCTCCTAAAGTTAATTTAGATCCATATTTTTCTAATAATTCTTCATATTTAGTAATACTTTCTTTAGTCTTTTCTATTTGTGTTTCTTTATCTTTAAGTGTCTGTTCTTTAACACGTTTACCATTTTCATTATTTCTAACTAATTCTTTATAACTATTTTCAAGTTCTACTAATTCTTTCTTAAAATCATTTAGTTTATCTTCAATCATTAAATCAGCAAAATATAATCTAAGTATTTCACCGTTACCAAATGCTTTATACATATTTTGATAATAACTAAGTGATCTATCTAGAAAATGCCTTCTTTCACTAGTATGTTCCATTATCTTTTGAAACTCTTCTAAATCTTCATATTTACCTTCTCTAACAACAACACCATTCTTTTCATTTTTACGAATCATTTGTCTTGTTTTAGATGACATATCTTTCATAACTTCATCTAGAGTTTTATCTTTAACATCTATCTTATATAACCATTTAGGTTGAAGACTTACTTGTCCAGGTTTAGCAAATTGTTCTTTAAAGCCTAATTTCTTTAATTCTTTGATAATCTCTTTATTATTGTATCCACCTTCAACAATATTACCATCTATATCGCGTTCAACGCTTTCAACATATGGATCTATCTTAATAAAAATACCACCATTATCTTTAACATACTTCTTAGTTTTAGAAGTAAATTCTTCTAATAAAGCAGTATTATTATAATCTAATATAAATCCACGTGGTGCATAAAACATTTTCTTCTTGATTGGTGTAGTTTTAGATAATAACATCATTCCTGCTATTACTTTATCTTTATCTTTAAAACCTAATAATTCCCATTTCCAACCATTAGCTTCCTTTAATTTACCCCAATTGATAGTTTGAAGAAAAGTAGCTTGTTCATGGTTACTTGCAAAATTATTAAATTCTTCTTCTGTTAATTTAACTAATTCCATTATTTATGCCTCCTAAAAAGTAATTTTAATCCCTTAACTTTCTTATATAAGAAGAATGTTACTTTATATATCATATATTTAAATTTATTAGTAATAAGATCAAATTCTCCAATAAACTCAACTACTTCTCCATTAAATCCTTTTTTGAAATTATAAACTCCATTCTTATCTGAGAAATCTCCCTCTATTCCATAGAAATTATAACGATTATAATTATTATTTATAGCATATTTAATCATTTCCCACTGTAATAAATATTGGGAATTAAATTTCATAAAGCAATCATATGATCCACCAAACAGATATAATACTTCATTTCCATATAACATAAACATAGAGCTAGACATAACTATTCTTTCACCATGTTTACTCTTCATATCTTCAAGATATTTAATCTTTTCATTAATCTTAGTAATATCTTCATTTACTTTATCTAAAGCATCAATACTTTTTTGATTACCTATAGTTTTAACACGTTCTTCTACTTCTATTTTTCTCTTTTCTAATTCTTCTAATTTAGAATTATTTGATTCGATTGCTTTAGAAACATAGAAAACAGCATCTATTATTTTAATATTATCTTTAAAAGTATCTAACATATTAACATAATAACTTTTAGGTCTATCAATAAATCCTCTTCTACTAGATGTATGTGCCATTATATTAGCAAAGTCATCTATATTTGATTTATCTACTTCTTCTACTACAACGCCTTCATTTATAGCATGAGTTATATGGCGCTTAGTTTGTTTAGACATATTATTCATAATTTCATCTTCTGTTTTACCTTTAACAGGTAATACAAATATAAATCTAGGTTGTAGTTCTGTCATATCATTATTAAAACCATAATGCTTATAACCTGCATGTTTTAAAGAATCTATAACATCATCATTAATATATCCATTTTCAACAATATTACCATCTACATCTCTTTGCCTATAAGAATAATATGGGTCTATTTTTATAAAGAAACCATTTTTACTCTTAATATATTTCTTAATACCACTCGTAAATTCTTTAATTATTTCTTTATTCTTATAATCTATCAAATATCCTCTAGGTGAATAAAACATATTCCCAACAATAGGTATTTTCTTATATAAAAGTAATGAAGCTCCTACTATTTCATTATTGCTTTTTAATCCTACATAACAGGAAGACCAACCATTTTTCTTCTTTAAATTAGCCCATTCCTCAGTTTGATGAAAACTAAAAAGTTCGTTTTTTGATGCAAAATCACTAAATTCTTTAATATCTAATTCAACAAACTCCATATTCTCACCTAACTTTCTTTATGTCTTTTATTTTTAGCTAGTTTTTTAATTATGTTTCTATATATTGGAACTAACTTAGTAAAAACAAAATAGAAAAATTTATTCAAAACTAAATCAAATTCACCAATAAATTCAACATAATCTCCACCGAATTTCTTTTTAAATTCATGTAGTCCTAATAAGTGATTATCTTCACTTAAATCACCTATTGTTCCAAATTGATCATATATTTCTACTTTATCATGATAATATTTAATATGTTCTAAGTATGTTTTATAGTTAACATATGTTTCTGATAATACATTATGATTACCTGCATATAACACCCATGCTTTATTACCATATGATATTATAAAATGGCCACTTAAAACTATATTATCACCATATTGTGTTTGATAATCTTTATATTTGTTTAAATCAGATTCTGTCTTTTCTAATTCTCTTATTACTTCATTTAAACGAGAATTTTCTTTTTTACTACGTTCTTCTTTAGATTCTAATTCTTTTTTCTCATTATTTAAACTATTAAATCTATCAGTATAACCATTGATAACACTACCTAAATTAATACTACCAACAAACAAATTACACTTACAATTCTTATCATCCTGTGATAATTTATATAAAGTTTGATAATATTTTAAATTATGAGTAACAAAATCTTTTCTATTTTCTGTTAATATCATTAGTTTATAGAAATCTTCTAAATCATCATAATTACCTATCTTAACTTCAGCACCAATACTTTCTGCTTTCTTAATTCTTTGCTTAGTAGTTTTAGAAAAGTGTTCTACTACATCATCAAATGATTGTTTATTATCAATTCTAAAAGAATATCTAGGTTGCATTGTTTCAAAATTCTTAGTAAAACCAAGATGTTTAAAACCAAGTTCTTTAAACATTTTAACACTATCACTATTAAATAAAGTATCTTTCTTTTCACCTAAATAGTCCTCACAATTTATAACTAAATCAGGATCTATTTTTATAAATATACCCTTATTCTTTTTAGTATAATCTTTAAGATTATTAACTAAAAACTCTAATAATTCTTTATTTTTATAATCTAATACTGGACCACGAGGTATATAGAAATATGATTTTTTAAGAGGTAGTTTTTTTTCTAATAATAATGCACTAGCCATTAAATTATCATTATCATCTACTACACCTACATAATGTGGTATAAGATTCTTTTCAAGTTTCGCAAACTCTCCCCAAACATAACTCTGTAAGAAATGTCCTTTAGGATTACTTGATACAAAAGAATCATATTTTTCTTTATCAATATTAGTGATAAATTTCATAAAATCACTACCTTTTAATTATTTTTCTATAAGTTATTTTTAAATGTCTAAACATATTATATATTGGATATAAAACTGATAATTTTAATGTAAATTCTCCAATTAACTCAATAACTTCTCCATTAAATCCTTTTTTAAATTCATATACGCCATATATAGGTGCATTTTTATCAAATCTACCTGAAATACCATAGAAATTAACATATTTAAAGCCAAACTTGTATGCATCTAAAATATGTTCATTATACATGATATATTTAGGCATAAAACTCTTAAATTCAGGAAGAATACCACTAGTTAAAGTAACATACTCTTTACCCGATTTAATAGCAAGTAATCCACCAATATCCTTTCCATCTGGATATTTAGCTATATAATCCTTAGCTTCATCTACTTGTTTAGTTAATTTTTCAATTAATCTATTAGCTGTTTCTAGTTGGTTTCTTAATTTATCACCAACCATATCAACTTTCATTTTTTCTTCTATTATTTTCTTATTTTCTTCTTCTTTTGCTAACTGTTCTTTAGTATTTTCTAAGTACTTATTAAAATCAACATGAGCTATATAAATATGCATTAAATCACCAAAATATTTATACATTCTAGTATGATAATCTAAACTACGATAACTAAAATGTTTTCTTTCTGCAGTATTTTTTAATAACTCAGTTAAGATTTCTAAATCATCACTATTTCCTCTTCTAATACCTACACCTTTTGCATACATATTATCAATGTTCTTACGAGTACTTTTAGAAAATTTCTTTTTTAATTCTTCATATGGTACATCTAGAGTTAATCTATAATTCCATCTAGATTGTGTAAAACGATAATCTTTAGTAAATCCAAAATGTTTAAAACCAACTTTTTTTAAGTTATTAATACTTAAATCATCTGGATTATCATCAGGATATAAATTTCCATTAACATCTCTAACTCTATAAATAACATTAGGATCTATTTTAATAAACATTGAGTTTAGTTTTTTAGCATATACTTTTAAATTATCTACAAAGAATTTTAATAATTCAAAATCATGATAATCTACTAATAATCCTTGTGGTGAATAGAATCTATTCTTTTTAAACATACAAGGAGTTAGAGTAAACATACCAGCAGCCACTATTTTTTTATCTTTCTTAACTCCTAAATAATATATAGTAGCTCCATAGCTTTCTCTTAATTTAGCTGTTTCTACTGTTTGAAAGAAGCTTTCATATTCGTGCTTTTCTGAAAAACCTCTAAATTCTTCTTCTGTTAATTCGCAAAATTCCATTGTATCACTCTTTTCTTTTTCTTCTTAATCTGTTTATTATATTATTTCCAAAAATAGCTTGAATTAAACCTGCTTTATATGTTAAGAACAAGTATGTTCCACCACCAATAATGGCATATAATACTACTAATAATAATGATTTTATTCTATTAGTTGCATCAAGTGGTATAACAAGTTTAACTAATGACATAACACCAACCATAATCAAAGTAAATAAAATAGCTTGTCCTATTCTTTTGTATGTATTTTTAAAACTAAAACCATACTTTTTAGATATGTATATAAGTATAATGGTAATAGTTAACATATGTCCTAAGATTGTTGATAAAGTTGCTCCATAGAATCCATATGTGAATTTATCACATAAATACATAAGTGGTATATCAAATACAGCATTAAATATTAATCCTAATAATACACCAATGAATAATACTTTATATTCTTTAAGTGTTAATGATATTATTTGAACTGAACTTAAAAATACTGTTACTATTGCTACCATTATTGAAAATCTAAATACTATTGGTCCATATGTACTAGCACCATAGAATGCATTCCAAACTGGTAAACTTAAGAAACTAAGTCCAACTGCCATAGGTAACACTAAATATGCTAAAGCTTGGAAATTTAAGTTTATTTTATTTTCAAAATCTTTATTATCTTTCTTAGCTAAACTAGATGATAAGTTAGGTATTAAACTAACTGCAAATCCTGTACCTATTGCTACAACAATCATGTTAAGCTTGTTACCCCAAGTTGAGATAATACCCATAACTGTTTCAGCGGATTTAATATCAAAATCTAATTTTACTAATGTTTTAACAACAAAGAATGTATCTACTGAATTATAAAGTGACTTACATAGATCACAGAATATAAATGGGAAAGCATAGAATAATACTTTCTTAATTATAGTTTTATTAGATATTTTTACTTTATCTTCTTCTACATCTGTATTTATCTGTTCACGATGTTTTCTTCTTATATACACTAAATATAAATAAGAGAATAATGATCCTACTGTAGCACCAACTAAAGCACAACTAACAGCATATCTTATTTCCATATGTAATACTTTAACTGCAACAAAAGACCCGATTATTATAATAGATACACGTATTACTTGTTCTATTACTTGGCTTATTGATGTTGGCGTTATATATTTATGCCCTTGTAAATATCCACGATATACACTTAAAGTAGGAACTATTAATATTGAGAAAGATATAATCCTAATAACAAAAGTAATATCTTCAATACTATTACCACCAGATATATCACCAATTATCATATGAGCTATATCCTTAGCAAATATAAATATAACTAAAAAAGATAAAATACCTACTATATTCAAATAGCGCTTAGCTATTCTAAAAGTTCTTTCTTTAGCATTATAATAACCTAGAGTATTATATTCACTAACAATAGAACTAATAGCTAAAGGGATACCTGCTGTTGATATACTTAAAAATATTGAATAAATATTATAAGCATAACCATATAAAGCACCACCCTGTTCACCTATAATCGAATAGAAAGGGATTACATATATCATACCTAGTATCTTACTAATTATGATACCAAATGTTGCAATAAAAGCACCCTGCATGAAAGTATTTTTAGTAAGTTTTTGTTTATGCATGAATCCACCTCCAGATTTAATACATCTATTAATATTTTATCACATTTTAAGGCAATATAAAAGCAATAAAGAATTTATTGCTTAAATTATTTTTAAATAAACTTAGTAGCTATAAAGAAAATTGAAGCAGCTAATAATATTAAGATAGATGAAATAGCAGTAATTAAGAAAAATACATTACTATTACCCTTATTCATCATATTTAATAAGTTTATCTTAAACATATCTTTTTCTTTATTAGTCTTAGATACCATTACTCCTTTATAAGCAGTAAGTTCAGATCTATGACCTTCTTCTAAAATTTCCTCTGGAGTAATATTAGTTAAAAGAATAACTTTCTTATCTGGATATACTGTATAGTGTAATGTAATAACTCCATGAACCTTAGCAAACATATCATCAGTAGGTAATGGAAGTTCATACATTATTCCACCATCTTTTGCATCTCCTACTACTTTCCCTAAAAACTCACCAGTTTTTAGTTTAGGATAAAACTTAAAAGTCATTTCCTTATAGGCAAGCATATTATATTTTCTAACAGTACGCTCTTTAACTCTAAAGTCATTTTCATTTAAGTATTCAAATACATAGCCATCTTTCATATAACTGCCTCCTATTAATATTTTGTCTATATTAATTATAAAACAAACTCATACTTTAGTCAAACAATTTGCATTTATTATTAAATTATGTTATAATATGAAACTATTAGAGGGGATAATTATGAAAGAAAATGATTCAATTTGGGTTACAAAATTTACTTTTGATAACTTAAAAATTAATGGATGGAAAGATAATACACCAAAAACAAATTTTAAATTAGTTGAAGAAAGTTTAAGAAATTTTTCTATTAAAGTACTAAAAGATTGGGATAAATATGATGAAGACTATTATAAGTATAGATTAGATGAATTATTAGATATCTTAAATAATAGTTTATTTACAGCAGAAGAAAAAAGAGCATTCTTTAACCAATATTCACATTGTATTATCTATTTAATAGGAAGAATACGAAATCAAAAAGAACAAATACATTGGGAAGAAACAGAATTAGATAAAAATGTTGAATTTATTAAAAAAGATAATGATATTGAATCAGTAAAAACAAAAAAAGGATTACAAGCATATCAAATACCAACAGAAATGATTAAGGAATACAAAAAGAGCTTTTTAAAATAAAGCTCTTTTTATTTATATATTGTGTTGTTATTAAAGATATTAACTATTTCCATTCCTCTTTTAGTCAAATCTTTTATCTTATTAATCTTACTATTTCTAAAAAACTTAGTATTATTAAGTTGCTTAGTTAATTCTAATGTCTTATTTAATATGTCAGAAAGTTCTAAAAAAGATCCTTCTTTTCCTACAATATTATCAAAAAAATGATATAAATCTTCAACATAACCATCAAATCTAAGCTTTTCAAATGTAGAAATAAATGTTTTATTATCCATAAGTTTTTGACATACAATAGACTCTAAATAATAACTATTAGATTTATAACCATCGCCTACTATGTGAGATATAGAATAAAGTGTACTAGTAATAGTAGAGTTTTCTATATTATGATTATTAAAATCTTTTATTATATTTATTATTGATTCTGTTTGTTTAGTATTTATTACTTCTTCTACAGTTATATCACTACTCTTTTTAATAAAATTCAAAGTCTTAAGGTCAAAATAATTATAACTTATACCTGTTCTTATTTTAACATAATCAGATACTTCTATTTCATTTTGTATTGAATTAACAGCATGATTATATTCATGTGTTAGATTATCTAATAACTGTATTAAAGATATATTTTCATAATTCTTTAATACTATACCTTTAGTAGCTACTACTTGTCCATCAACATATTTAGGATGACTAAAATAATATGCTTGATACATTTGATCTTGTTTATCATCAATAACTATAGGTACTTCATCAAAACATTTCTCAATAATAGATTTATGATTATTACCATATTTAATGATAAAGGCTGGTATTATTAGATATAGTAAATGTGTTATATTATCTTGATAATTATACTTTTTAGATAAATTATTACTATATTCTATTTCCTGATTAATTAAAGCATTTAGATATTCATCTGTCATTTTTATCCTCCTTCACCTTTAAAGAAGCTGGTATTATTATACTATTACCATATTTATCACTTATATTATCTAATACTTCTTGAATTTTGTCATTAGAATCATCTACTTTTTCATCAAATAGAGATATTTGTTTACAGTTATCACTAGTTAAATCTGCAAGTCTTAAACCAATAAGTCTTATTGGTTCTCCCTTCCATCCTCTTTCAAGTAGTTCTACTCCATATTTATATATTTCTTTTGTGACATTAGTTGGATTAACTAATTTCATCTGATGTGAATAACTTTTAAAATCTTTAGTCTTAAAAATGATAGCTATAGTTTTTGCATACAACTTTTCACGTCTTGCTTGCCTTCCTATCTTCTCTGCTTGTGGAAGAAGTATTTTACGTAAGTCTACTATGTTATCTACGTCTTTAGGTAGAGTTTCTGTTGTACTAATACTTTTATTCTTACCATAATGTGTTATTACTTCGCTAAAATCTATACCATTTGCAGAGTTATGTAGAAAATCAGCTTGATTCTTAAATTTCTTTCTAAGTAGATTAACATCATACTTAGCTAGCTTTCCTATTGTATCTATTCCCATATCAATTAATGCTTTAGCAGTTGATTTACCAACCATAAATAAATCACCGACAGGAAGTGGCCACATCTTCTTCTCTATTTCATAAGAAAATAGAGTATGAACCTTATCAGGTTTTTCAAAATCACTAGCCATCTTAGCACATAACTTATTATTACCTATTCCAACATTAACAGTATAACCAAACCTATTTTTAATCTCATCTTTCATCTTATGTGCTAAAGCAATAGGATCAGGATATAAAAGTTCAGTACCAGTCATATCTAAAAAGCATTCATCAACTGAGTATCTTTCTACTTTATCAGTAAACTCACAAAAATATTCATATAATTCATTGGAATTATGACGATATAAGTTATAATCGCCTGGAAATACCTTTAAATTAGGGCATTTCTTACGTGCTGAATACAAGCTTTCAGCAGTAACAATACCCATTTTCTTAGCTACAGGGCTTTTAGCTGTTACTATACCACGTCTTGATTCTTCATCTCCACCAATAACAGAAGGTATTTCTCTAATATCTTTAGGATACCCCTTAGAAAGTAAATCAACAGCAGTCCATGACAAAAAGGCATTATTTACATCAATATGAAAAATAAGTCTTTCCATCATAATCACTCCCCTAATCTAAATAATTACATATACATATAACCCCAGGATACTTCTTTTCTATTTCTTTTGCTTCCTTTAAGCCATCTACAGTCCAAGTATACATAGGATAATCTTTAATATACTTTGAATATACTTTATCCAACATCTTTTTATGTGGAGCTAAGAATTCAAATTTAGCTATTTTATATATAAATTTAGTTTTAACAGCTAAATTTAACCATTTACTCTTACTATGTTCAGTTACAAGTAATCCTATCTTATACTTATTGGTTTTCTTTCTTAATCTATTAACTATTCTAGGACTAAAAGATTTTAAAGATAGTTCTCCTTTATAATTTTCTAGTTCTTCAAGTACTAAAGAGCATACCTTTTCCACCTTCTTAGTACCTTTTATTTCAATATCTAAATATACTTTACCATCTATTAAATCAAGGAACTCTTTAAATGTAGGTATTACTTCATCAGTATCTAATAATCTTAATTTTCTTATCTCTTCTAATGTTAAGTCTTCAGTATTCCTATCAATACCAGTCATTCTTTTAAGATTATCATCATGATGAATAACTAATTTATCATCTTTAGTTATCTCTATATCAAATTCTATTCCATAACCCTTATCTATAGCTAATTTAAAAGCTTTCATAGAATTTTCAGGTATTTTATTTTTATTATTATGAACACCTCTGTGCGCAATTATCATATATCTCACCTAATAAAATTATATAATAAAAAAAGATGTTTTAAAACACCCGAACATACTAATTTTTAGAATAAATAATCATAGCAGAAAAACAATATAACTGTTCTTCTCCACATACTGCTATAGCAACTTGATATTTTATATCTATTAGTTCTATATCATTCTCTAAGAAATCATTAATTGCTTCTTCTAAATCCTTTTCACTTTCATAGTCAAACGTTTTTACTTTCATAAGATCACCAAGATAATTATATAAAATAAAAGAAAAAAATAATGTCAAAAAAAGATTAGTATTTCTACTAACCTTATTCTATATTGCTAATTCTACACTTATTTTGCTGTATGATTAGATTTCGCTTCTATTTCACTTATTATTCTTTCATTTTCTCTTCCTATCATACCATTAAGTGACTCTATTATATTTTTTAATTTACCTTGCTCACTTTTTTTAACTATATTATCTATATTATGTGGCAAATTATCACTGTTATAATCATAACCAACAAAACTCATTAAATTGTATACTGTAGATTTACCATCACCACATTCTGCACCTGTTTCATAATCACATTTACTCCATCCTATATATGATTCACATTTACATACTAAAAACCCATCGATGAATGATATTGTATAAGTTGTTTCATCTTCATTCACAAAATTTCTATCTTTTTCATTATATTCTATATTATCATATGCTCTTATACTAATAAATTCATCAGTTTTCTGTGTTACATTTACACATTTTGGATATACATTATTTTCATAAGTTGGTACTGGTTTTGGTACTTCTTCTCCCTCATTTTCATATTTAGAAATTAATAAATTAATTAACTCACGATACTTATTAAGTTCTTCATTCATTTTAATCTTTATCCTTTCATATGTTTAAACTATTATACATAATATATACTACAGTTTTAATTTTTAGTCAATAGCTGTAGAATTGAGTATTAACATCTATTTTCTAGCCTTAATAAGACTATAATCATCTTTATCGACATCGTTCGAAGTAATTTCTTGAAAGCCAACCCTTTTTAATATTTCAATTTCATGTTCTACAGTAAGTGGTGTATCGATATGTTTATAATTTTCAATATTATGTTCTAATTCATATAACTGATGTTCTTCTATTTCTTGTGATAACGCTATTTTGTCGCAATTTATGAACTGACCATTTTCTTTTAAGCAATCATATATCTTTTTATATAGTTTTACTTTTTCTTCTTTTTTGAAATGATGAAGAGCTGATGTAGATATAACTGCATCATAATCTTTACCAAAGTCTACTTCAAAGAAATCACCACATATAGTAGTTACATGGTCTGCAAAACTTCTTTTCTTTAGCTCTTCAAGCATGTTTTCGGTAATATCTATGACTGTTACTTCAGCACTTGGAAATAATTCAAATACATGAATTAATTCCAGCCCTGTACCTGCACCTAAGTCTAATACTTTTTTAGTTTCTTTATCTAGGCTATCTCCTAATTCTTTTTTAGTTTCCATATATGTACTATGTGTATCATCATAAGAATCTATCTTTTCATTAAAAAATACTCTTTGTTTTTGATTTCTTTCATATAAATTCATAATTATAACCCCCTTAAATTTATTTCAATATTATTTTTAATCAAATCTTTTATTTCTTTATCAGTTAATTTAATGCTATTTACGCATAATTGTGTTGCTATACCATGAGTATAGAATCTTACATCACGATATACTTTTTTTGCATCTTCTAAAGATATTTTATATTTATATTGCTTTACCATTGCTTCGATTGTTTCAAAGTTTCTATCAGTATTTAATACTTCTTCTACTGTTCTAGAACCAGCAAGATCAGCCATAAATAATGAAAAGAATACATTTGGTTCTTTCTTTGCATATAAAGCATATGCGTAACTTATTGTGTATAAATAATCTTCTACATCTATATACTTACGAATAAAGGATGAATAATCTTTCCTTAAGTATAATTTAAGATCTTCTTTATACTTATCAAAGTTAGCATAGTTTTTAAATATTGGTTGTGTTGAACATCCAATATATTTCACAAGTTCTCTAACTGTTAGCTTAGAATAACCGTATTCTTTAATAAATTCAACACTTTTTTTCAATATTTCTTCTTTAGAAAATTTAATTGTTCTAGCCATATATATCACCTCACAAATGTATAAAATAACATTTGTTATTTAATAATATACACCACTTTATAAAATTTGTCAATAAAAAAAATAACATTTGTTATTTTAAAGTAAGTAGGAGATAAAAAAGATTAGTATTTCTACTAACCTTTTACTACTATATTAACTATCTTACCTTTAATAACGATAGTTTTAACTATTTCTTTATCATCTGTATGTTTCTTAACATTATCACATGCAAATGCTTTTTCTAAGATAACTTCATCACTATCATCTACATTAACAGTAATAGTAGCTCTTACTTTACCATTAACTTGTACAGCAATATCTTTTGTATCTTCTACTAACTTAGATTCATCATACTTAGG
>Ga0247608_10002796_pt1 | contig 21130 bp, 16 predicted proteins | sample 176DNAGHGlowgp2_FD_193490 | JGI IMG/M metagenome (GOLD analysis project Ga0247608, IMG submission 193490) | Sheep rumen microbial communities from Palmerston North, Manawatu-Wanganui, New Zealand - 1766 DNA GHGlow gp2 | ecosystem: Host-associated > Mammals > Digestive system > Stomach > Rumen ...
TAATTTCGTGTATGACCCGTGACTCTTCCAAAGACAGATGCTGATTACTTGACGCAAAAACTATATCTTCAGTTCTTTCATGATTTCACTCATGCGCTGCAGTGTGCTGATACGTGTTGGAACCAACGGCAGACGCAGACGGTTCTGGATATAACCCATTTCGCTGAGCATGCACTTCACACCAGCAGGGTTGCCGTCAACAAAGAGCAGCGAGAAGAGGTCCTGGAAACGATGATGTATCTTACGGGCACTGTCGTATTCGCCCTTCATCTGCAGGCGAATCATCTTGGAGAACTCGCGAGGAAGTGCATTACCAATAACGCTTATCACACCCACTGCGCCACATGAAATCATAGGGAACGTCAAGGCGTCGTCACCAGAGATAACATCGAAATTGCGTGGCTTGTTCTTGATGATTTCGTCCACCTGCTCCAAATTGCCGGAAGCCTCCTTGATAGCTACGATATTGGGACAGTCGTGAGCCAGACGTACCGTCGTAGCAGCAGACATATTAACACCTGTACGACCAGGAACATTATATAAGACCACGGGCAACTGAGTAGCTGCCGCAATGGTCTTGAAATGCTGGTAAAGTCCTTCCTGCGAAGGCTTGTTATAGTATGGACATACGCTGAGTATGCCATCAACGCCACGGAAGTCTCTTGTCTGCAATTCATTAACAATAGCTGCTGTATCATTACCGCCACATCCCATAAGAATAGGTATGCGACCACCCACCAAGTCAACAATGAGATCCTTTATCTTCTGTTTTTCTTCAGCAGACAACGTAGGTGTTTCACCTGTTGTTGCCAAAATACAGAAGAAGTCTGCTCCATTATTCAGTTGGTACTCTACGAGGCGAATCAGCGACTTATAGTCTACTGATCCGTCCTCTTGAAAGGGTGTAATCAACGCTATACCTAATCCTTTGAAGATGTTATGTGCCATAAATAATCCAAAATTCTTGTCTTTGCGGCTGCAAAATTACACAATTTAATTGTAAACTGTTAAAGAATTGCTTAAAAAAATTACATTTTCACACTTTCTTCAATACGACAGCCGAACGAGCGGGAATATACAGCTTAAGCCATTCCTTATGGTCTGAAACATAGAGAGGGTCATAATTGGTCAGATGAACCACTGAATCATCTGCAAGGCCATTGCCGCCAAATTCCTTTGCATCAGTGTTGAGCACTACCTCGTATGATCCTGTGGGAACCAAGAATCCATAGTCGGTATAAGAACGTGTGGGTGAGAAGTTGAATACGAATACCAAATCGCCACGCATATAGCACAATACCTGATCGCCGTCATTGTGCCAGATTTCTGTAACTGGTGTATTCTGGAAATTCTTCTGCGACTTTATCACTTCAAGCATCTTCTGGTCAAAGTCGCCCAGCCAGTGATAACAGAGATCCTTGTTGTCGACGAGGTGCCACTGTCTGCGTGCATACTTATAAGACCATCCGTTACCCTCACGTGGGAAATCAATCCACTCCGGATGTCCGAACTCGTTACCCATGAAGTTTAAGTAACCGCCGTTGATAGCGCCGGCAGTAACAAGACGTATCATCTTATGCAGAGCAATACCGCGCTGAGCAATATCGTTGACATCTTTCTTGGCAAAATGCCAGTACATGTCGGCATCGATGAGTCGGAAGATAATGGTCTTATCGCCCACCAGTGCCTGGTCGTGCGACTCGCAGTAGGATATGGTCTTCTCGTCAGGACGACGGTTCTTGACCTCCCAGAAGATAGAGCAGACATTGATATCCTCGTCGCGCACCTCTTTGATGGTCTTGATCCAGTAGTCGGGAATATTCATCGCCATACGATAGTCAAAGCCATAGCCGCCATCCTCGAACTTGGCTGCCAGACCAGGCATACCGCTAACTTCCTCGGCAATGGTGATGGCATTCTTGTTGACCTCGTGGATGAGACAGTTGGCCAATGTGAGGTAGCAGTTGGCATTGTCGTCCTCATGGCCATTAAAGTAATCGCCGTATCCACCGAATGCCTCTCCCAGACCATGAGAATAATAAAGCATAGAGGTCACACCGTCGAAGCGGAAGCCGTCGAAGTGGAACTCCTCCAACCAGTACTTACAGTTACTGAGCAAGAAGTGCAGCACATCGTCCTTGCCGTAGTCGAAGCACAGCGAGTCCCAGGCGGGATGTTCGTGGCGGTCGCCAGGATAGAAGAACTGGTTGGGGTCGCCTGCCAAATTGCCTAAGCCCTCTACTTCGTTCTTCACGGCGTGTGAGTGGACGATATCCATAATTACCGCAATTCCCATCTTGTGAGCTGTATCAATCATCTCCTTCAAGTCTTCGGGAGTACCAAAACGGCTACTTGGAGCAAAGAACGAACTGACATGGTAGCCAAAGCTTCCATAATAAGGATGCTCCTGGATGGCCATCACCTGAATAGCATTGTAGCCATCCTTCTTCACACGAGGCAGCACATTCTCCGTAAACTCCTTATAGGTTCCTACCTTCTCGGCATCCTGAGCCATACCCACATGACACTCGTAGATGAGCAATGGAGACTTATCGGGCTTGAAGGTCTTTTTCTTCCATACGTAGGGTTTCTCAGGATTCCACACCTGTGCGGAGAATATTTTGGTCTGTTCATCCTGTACAACGCGGCGGCACCAAGCGGGGATGCGCTCACCCTCTCCACCATTCCACTTCACCTTCATCTTGTAAAGCTGACCGTGCTTCAAGGCTTTCTCAGAGAGCTTCAGTTCCCAGTTTCCTGTACCTGCAATGCGCTTGCACTTATATTTCTCGTTCTCCTGCCAGTTGTTGAAATCGCCAATCAGGTAAATCTCAGTAGCATTGGGAGCCCACTCACGGAACACCCATCCCTTTGCCAACTTGTGCAAACCAAAATAGAGGTGTCCGCTGGCAAAGTCGCTTAGTGTTTTCTTACCATTCTTCGTCAGCTGTCCTATCTTCCACAGCGCGTGTTCGTGGCGTCCACGAATAGCCGGTTCATAGGGTTCCAGCCAGGAGTCGTTGCGTACTAAACCAATGTGTTTCGGTTCCTCCACCTTCTTGGTCTTCTTGGGAGCAGCCTTTTTTGCCGTAGTCTTTTTAGTTGTTGCCATAGTACTATGCTTTTACTTTGAAAATTGCTTTCTTGAATTCAGGAACACCAGCGATGCAAGGAGCATGTCCGTCCTGAGGGAAGAAAATTGCCATCATGCCCGGCTGACAAGTCACATAGCTTTCTGCCGCCAGATTAGGAATCTTCGTAATATCCTTTTCTTCATTATATGCTACTTCCGGCAGTGCGCCACGCTGGGTATATCCAAAAGTCTCGGTAGCCGTCAATGGGATTTGGATATCTATCATTTTGTTGTGAGTCTCAATGACAGCCTCATCGGGGGTCTTACCCTTTGTCGTTGTAATATTGACATAGAGGTCTTTGCCTGCAATTTCATACTTGCCATCTTCCATCTTATTCAGGTCATTGGCTTTGAGAAACTCCACTACTTTTGGAAACAGCGGATTAATTGCTACATACTTCTTCAAATTGTCTAATGAGTCAATAATCATAGTGCTTTTGAGTTTAATTAATTATCATCTTTCTAAGTTCTGTTATTCATTACTGCGTGCATCCAATTGACGTTTGCCTCTGACATACGTTCCTTGAGCAGTGATATTGCCATTGCGGTCTTTTTCCACGAAACGGCCGTCACGACGGTCGTCTACATAACTTCCTTCAAAACGTAAGCCCTCCTTATTCTCCTCAATGGCTGGTCCATGGCGCTTGCCCCCTTTGAAATGCCCACGAAATTTAGAACCATCGGCATAGCGGGCAATGCCCTCACCGTGAATGGTTCCATCTTTGAACTGACCTACAAAATAGTCGCCATTCTTCATCGTCAATTTGCCGCGTCCATTGGGTTTGTCAGCTTTCCACTCACCTTGATAGGTGTTGCCGTTTTTCCATACCAGCGTACCCTGTCCTTGCTTGTCGCCCTGAAAGAACTGTCCTGTATAGCGGTCTCCATTAGCATAGCGGAAGATGCCCTGTCCAGTACGTTCTCCGTTAACGTAGTCGCCATCGAAGAGATCTCCGTTCTGGAACTTATAAATTCCTTTTCCATTTTGCAGGTCATTGGTAAACTGTCCGATATACACATCGCCATTGGCATAGCGGAAGGTTCCCTTACCATGCTGGCGATTGTCTTTCCATTGACCTTCATACGAAGAGCCGTCACCCCAGTTAAAGGTGCCGCGTCCCTCTTTCTTATCATTTAACCATTCACCATCATAGGAAGCACCACTTTTATATGTGTACTTTCCTTTTCCGTGACGCTTGCTCGATTTCCATTGTCCGTCATAGACATCGCCGTTGTAGTAGTACATCACGCCATGCCCTTCTTGCTCGTCACGATACCACAAACCTACATATTTATTATTATTGTTAAAATAGAAGGTTCCCTTACCATGCTGGTGGTCCTGCATCCATTGTCCTTCATACTTTTCGCCATCATGGAAGGTATATGCACCATAGCCCTGACGCTTACCCTTGACGTATTCACCCTCAAAGGCATCGCCGTCTTTCCACGTCGTTTTACCTTTTCCGTGTGGTTTACCTGACATCATTTGTCCCTTATACTCTCCACCATCCTTCATTTTGCAAGAGCCTAAAGTAATCTTTTGGGCTGAAATGGAGAGTGCCAAGAATGTATAAATAGTAAGTAATATATTTCGTTTGTTCATAAGAATAGGCATTTTAACTTGACAAAGGTAAGAAAAAAAAGCGATACAACAAAGTGTTTTAAAAATTATTCACTAACTTTGCAGCAGATTTACATGTTTACTATGAAGTTCATTGCTATTATCCCTGCCAGATACGCGTCAACACGCTTTCCTGGCAAACCATTAGCTATGCTGGGCGGAAAGACTGTCATCCAGCGAGTTTACGAACAGGCCACAACCATTTTGGACGAGGCATACGTCGCCACGGACGACGAGCGAATCTACCAGGCGGTTGAATCTTTTGGCGGCAAGGCCATTATTACCCGTGCAGACCACAAAAGCGGTACTGACCGATTAGAGGAGGCCGCCACGAAAATTGGCACCAATGCCGATGTTATCATCAATATCCAGGGGGACGAGCCTTTCATCCAAACCTCCCAAATAGAGACGCTCATGCACCTCTTCGACGACCCCACCACACAGATTGGCACACTGGGCAAGCCCTTCGAGAGTATAGAGGCAGTCAACAACCCCAACTCGCCCAAGATTGTGTGCGACCGTCGCGGCTTTGCACTCTACTTCAGCCGCAGCACCATACCTTATGTGCGCGGAGCCGAGCCAACGACCTGGCTGGAACATTTCCCCTATCTCAAGCACTTAGGCGTCTATGCATATCGGCGTGAAGTACTTCACGAAGTCACCCAACTTCCTCAGTCATCGTTGGAGAAAGCTGAGAGTCTGGAACAGTTGCGCTGGCTAGAGAACGGCTACCGCATTCGTGTTGGCTTGACCGATGTAGAAACAGTAGGCATCGATACGCCAGAAGATCTGCAGCGCGCAGAGGACTTCCTTCGGCAACAAGCATAGCTAATTCTATGAAATAAAAGAAATGCAGGGTTTGACACCCTGCATTTCTGCTTCATTACCCAGCCTGCATCTGTTGCAGCAGCTGTTTCTGTCGTTCTGTCAGTCCTGTTGGCAGTTTCACCTGGTAGGTCAGAATAAGATCCGTACCTTCCCTACCCTTTCCACGCAGACGCACCTTGGTTCCTGGCTGTGTCTCAGGTTTCACCTTCAGTTTCAAACGTTCTCCACTGCCTGTTGTCACAAAGATGTCGCCGCCCAGCAGGGCTGTATACATATCGATGGTAACGGTAGCTTGCGTATTCTTGGGTTCTTCCTTATACGTGGTATGCCCGCCAAAGCCATGTCCGCCACGCATGCCACCACCGAACAAATCCTGGAAGAATGACGAGAAACCGCCAGCGCCCCCTGAGCCAAACGACGAGAAGTCAAAGCCTTCAAAGGGATTGCCTTGTGCACCACCAAAACCGCCAAAGCCTCCTCCACCGGCCTTCTCATACGCTTCCGCCTGTTTCCATTGCTCACCATACTTATCGTACTTGGCACGCTTTTCCGGGTCGCCTATCACATCGTAGGCTTCCGTCAGTGCCTGGAACTTGGCCTTAGCCTTAGGGTCGTCCGGGTGCAAATCAGGATGAAATTGCTTGGCACGCTTCAAATATGCCTTCTTTACATCCTTTTGAGCTATCGTCTTGTCGACGCCGAGAATTTTGTAGTAATCAATAAATGCCATTAGACTACCTCCTATTTTTATTTTTTAACCTTTATCCAGCAAAAAGCGTGCCTAAGGACTTGGTGAATTAAAAAAATATCGTTACTTTTGCAGACATCTACAAAAAGACTATGAAAAAAACTGCATTTCTTTTCGCGTTAATCTGCATAAGTACGACAGCTATGGCCCAATCTGTCAAAACCGTTACCCTGCGACTGATAGAGACCTCCGATGTCCACGGTGCATTCTTTCCCTACGACTTCACGGAACGTCGCCCCATGGAAGGTACAATGGCACGTGTCAGCAGCTATTTGAACAGACAACGTAAGAGCTATGGCAACCGCCTCATTTTAATGGACAATGGTGACATATTACAAGGACAGCCCACGTGCTACTATACCAACTACATCAAGACAGACAGCCCCAACATTGCGGCACAAGTTGTCAACTACCTGCAGTACGACGCACAGAATTTGGGCAACCACGACATAGAAACAGGACATGCCGTCTACGACAAGTGGGCCAGTGAGGTTAAGTGTCCTGTGCTAGGTGCCAACATCATTAACGCAAAGACAGGAAAACCCTATGTCAAGCCTTATACCATATTGGAACGCGAGGGTGTGCGCATAGCTATCTTAGGTATGTTAACCCCCGCCATTCCTAACTGGCTGCACCAGAATCTGTGGACAGGTCTGCACTTTGAGGAAATGATAATATCCGCACGCCACTGGGTAAAGGTGCTCAAGGAGCAAGAAAAGGCCGATGTCATCGTAGGACTCTTCCATAGCGGTTGGGAAGGTGGTATAACAACCCCCGAGTATGACGAGGATGTTTCCAGAAAGATGGCAGAGACGGTAGAAGGTTTTGATGTTATCTTCTTCGGCCACGACCATACAGAGCGCAACACAACTATCAACGGTGTGCTATGTTTAGACCCGTCATGCAATGCTGTCAAGGTGGCACAAGCGACAATAACATTAAAGGTTAAAAACAAAAAATCAAATTCCAAAAGCATAGAGGTCGTCAGCAAAAAAGGGGAAATCATTGACATCCGCAGTGAGGCCATTGACCAACAGTACATAGCCCACTTCCAGCCACAGATTGACGAAATCAGCCAATACGTAGAGCGACAGCTGGGTACTTTTGTATATCCCATGCTATCGCGCGACAGCTTTTTCGGTTCCGCAGCCTTCACAGACTACATTCATGAGTTGCAGTTGGAGGAGTCGGGTGCCGACATCTCTTTCACAGCACCACTGACCTTTGACTCAGACATCAAAGCCGGTCCTGTTTACATGAGCGATATGTTCAAGCTCTATCGTTTTGAGAATCAGATATATGTACTACGCATGACTGGCAAGGAGATTCACAAATACCTGGAGAGGAGCTACGCCTTGTGGACCAACACTATGACAAGCCCCGAAGACCACATCATGCTCTTGGCCCCCCAACAGCCTGGCGACAACCAACGCTCGGGATTCAAGAACTACACCTTTAACTTCGACTCTGCAGCAGGTATAGACTATGTGGTTGACGTCACCAAGCCAGAGGGACAGAAGGTGCGTATCCTTCAGTTCTCTGACGGTCGCCCATTCAACGAACAGGCATGGTATAAGGTCGCCATGAACAGTTACCGCGGCAATGGCGGTGGCGAGCTACTCACACATGGTGCAGGCATCCCCAAGGACTCCATCAGCAAGCGCATTCTCTTTATGAGCGAGCGCGACCAGCGCTACTATCTGACGAAGAAGATTGAGCGTGAAAAACAAGTGAAGGCGAAAGCACTCAACAATTGGCGCTTCATTCCTGAGGTATGGGCTCGCCCAGCCATTGAGCGCGACAAGAAAATTATCTTTAAACATTGAATATAAAACATTAAAGCGTGAAATACTTTGTTTTTTGTCAAAGCGACCTTGTCCTTGAGAAGGTAGACGGCAACTATCAAATACCCACAGAGCAACCTACGGAAGTGAAACCATGGACCACCATCATGGATATTGAAGGTGTCAAGGCATACCGCATAGACAGTCCACTGACCAACTCTGAACACTATGAGATGTGCGGACTGCGCCAAAGCTACTACAAACTCTCCGAGGCTGACTACCGACTGGCAGGCAAGTGCCATGAACTGCTCTACTGGGACCAAAATACCAAGTTCTGTGGCGTCTGTGGGGGAACCATGCATTTCGATACTCCTATCTCAAAAAAATGTGACCAGTGCGGCAAAGAACTATGGCCTTTGCTAGCTCCCGCCGTTATTGTACTCATTCGCAAGGGCGACGAGATATTACTGGTACACGCCAACAATTTCCGCGATGACCACTACGGACTGGTGGCGGGCTTCGTAGAGACGGGCGAGACACTGGAAGAGGCCGTCTATCGTGAGGTAATGGAAGAGACGGGGTTGCACATCACTAATCTGCGTTATTTCGGTTCACAGCCCTGGCCCTTCCCTTGCGGCCTAATGGTAGGCTTCACGGCCGACTATGATAGCGGGAAGATACATCTGCAACGCTCTGAGTTGTCCGAAGGAGCATGGTTTGACCGCCACCATCTGCCCCATATTCCCGAGAAGTTGTCCATAGCACGCCAGCTCATTGATGCCTGGCTGGAGGAAAAATCCGAATAACAGTATAAGAAGGAAGCTAAATGAAGAAACTGTGTCCCATAGCAACCTTTTCCGACTTGCTGGTACTGACGGCTGTCGTGCTGCTGAACCCGCTGAATCCGCTCACCCACTCTGCCCTGTTAGCACCAGCACCCCGTATTCCCGACAAGATAGAAATAAGATATACTCCTCAGCCACCTACCGATTCGTTGTCAACGGCAAAACTGAAAAACGAGTTGGGCGAGATGACCTATTATCTGCGAGTACACAATGTTACTGACGAAGGGTATCATCTGGTGGCACAATACAACAACACACTACAAAAAAGAGCGTACAGGACGCGCCGCGCAACAGTCCAATCTTCGCAAAAGCCCCCCTATGCCGTCCGCATAGCAGCTAAAGACCGTCCTATGATAGCTGTCAAAACCTGCAATGGGTATTGGAAGGCGGGCCATTTTCTAAGGGGAGCACTGAACGGCAAAGGCATAGCGCGCGACTGGCGCGGGCGCATTGTCTCTGCAGTATGGCACTGCGACACTGTGATTTCTGCCATTCGCATCGACGAGCAAGGTATCTATCAGGGACAGATGGACTCGCTCCTACAAGCTTGCGGACAAGGTACTATGGACGAGTGGGACGGTTGTCACAAAGAGGGATTCTGGCAAGGCGACATGCTGCACGGCTTTGCCTTCGACTCATCACCATACCATACACTGCATGTGGGTGAATGGAAGGCGGGCAAGTTTTTGGGCGAAAAACTGAAATACACCAGCGAACGGATCTATGGCATCGACATTTCACGCCACCAGCACGAGAAGGGGCGCAAGCGTTTCTCTATCGACTTCTCCAAATTACGCATCACATCTCTTGGCAAGCGCCACGATGCACAAGGACGTACATTCCCCGTGTCTTTCGTTTATATCAAATCAACAGAGGGAACCACTATTCGCAACCGCTACTTCATGCAGGACTACATCAAAGCAAAGAAGCAGGGAGTCCATGTCGGTGCCTACCACTTCTTCTCGCTCAAGTCATCGGCTGAGTTGCAAGCCAAATATTTCGTCAACCACACGCTCATCCGCAAAGGCGACTTTCCACCCGTGCTCGATGTAGAGCCCACAGATGCACAAATACGCAAAATAGGCGGTACAGACGTGCTAATGCAGCGTATCCGCATCTTCCTACAGTATGTGGAGAGACGTACAGGCATGCGCCCAATTCTCTATGTCAGTCAGGGGTTCACCAACAAACATATGGCGAACGCAACAGACATCAAGCAACGCTACAATGTCTGGATAGCACGCTACGGACAATACAAGCCTGACGTCCGACTGGTCTATTGGCAGCTGTGCCCTGACGGACGTGTCGACGGCATCTCAGGCGATGTGGACATCAACGTATTCAATGGCTACCAGAACCAGTTCGACGAATTTGTCAAAACGGGCTTTCACAAATAGAAATCTTTCGTCAATGACAGATAGCGCTCATCACCTATAGTAATGGTTTCCTGCTGACAGGGACAGGGATGTTTCCTGAATGCCAACAGATAGCGTTTAGCAGGTTTACGCTCTGTCGTTTTGACAGCGCACACACGACTGGGAAAGAGCCCTACGAAGACAGCTTCGTCTTCCATTCTTTTGCGATAGTCAAAAGGCACTACCACACTCAGTTCGCCAGCGTCGCTCAACAGTCTGCTGCAAGCATTCATCAATTCCGTATACGTCAGCGTAGCCGTATGCCGTGCCATGTTGCGCTGTTGGTCAGGCGCCTGCAAAGAGTCTATAAAGAATGGAGGATTGCTGACAATGGCATCGAAAGAAACGGACTGTGACGAGGCGAAGTTTTGGAGGGAGGAAAGAACTACCTCTACCCTCTCCCCGAACGGTGAGGCATCGGCATTCTGACACGCCTGACGCACAGCCCCCTCGTCAATATCGATGGCTGTCACCTGTGCGTTCTGATAGCGCTGGGCCAACATCAGCGCAATAACTCCCGACCCAGTGCCCACATCCAACATACGCTGGCCGCCACGTGCCCAAGCACCCAGCAGCACACCATCCGTGCCTACCTTCATGGCACACTGTTCTTGCTGTATGGTAAACTGTTTGAACTGAAACATGCGGCAAAGGTACATCATTCCCTGCAATTTTGTGGCATTTTTCTTGGCTTATTTCGATTTTTTCCTTATTTTTGCACCACAAATAACTAACACTAACATGAAACATTCCATTCTGACTCTTGCCTTAACTGCTATAGCAGTGAACTTACAGGCTGCAAACGACAATCCCATTCGTCGCAATCAAGTGGGTTATGCTCCCACACAAGAGAAAGTCATCGTCATTGACGGCGTAAATCCTACTGGGAAGTTGCGTATTACTACGCCCGACGGCAAGGTGCTGAAACCCAAGGTAAGCCGCAAGGCCGTCTCTCCTTGGTCGGGCAAAACACGCTACATCGTAGACTTCAGTGCGCAGCAGCAAGAAGGACAGTACCAAGTAACCCTTGGCAAGGTTGCCGCCTGCACGCTGACTGTCAAGGAGCGTCCGCTGCGCGACATTGCGGAAGCCTCGTTGCGTCTGTTCTACCTCATACGCTCTGGCATTCCCATTACTATGGGCGGTGAATACAACCGTCCGTTGGGCCATGCTGACACGCATGTACTGGTACACAATGCTGCCGCCTCCCCTCTTCGTCCCGCAGCATCTGTCATCAGTTCACCCTATGGTTGGTATGATGCAGGCGACTACAACAAATACGTCGTCAACTCAGCATTCAGCATTGGACTCATGTTTGCTGCCTACGAACAACATCCCGACTATTTTGCTGCCCTCAACACGCACATTCCCGAGAGCGGCAATGCCACCCCCGATTTGCTTGACGAAATGATGTTTAACCTACGATGGTTTCTCACCATGCAGGATCCCTATGATGGTGGTGTCTACCACAAGCTGACGACGCCCCATTTCGAAAGTTTCGTCATGCCGAAGGACTGTCACCAGCCGCGCTATGTGGTGGAAAAAAGTGTTACTGCCACCCTCGACTTCGCTGCCGTAATGGCTGATGCTGCAAGACTCTTCGAACCCTATCAGCAGGACTATCCGGGATTCTCAGCACAGGCTGCTGCCATGGCAGAGCGCGCCTACCAATGGGCCAAGGATAACCCGCGGGCTTTCTATGTGCAACATCAATTGAAGGCTCCCGCTGTGTCTACAGGAGAATATGGCGATAGGAATGCCTCTGACGAGTTTTTCTGGGCTGCCTCAGCACTCTACCGACTGACTGGCAAACAGTATTATTTGGACGAGGCACGGGCTGTTCAACCCAAAGCCTTCACCACACCCACTTGGGGCAATGTGGCTTCGCTGGGCGCTTTTGAGTGGATGGAAGGTTCCGACAAGTATCTCAGAGAGACCATGCTTCAGCAGCTCAATGACTACTGTACCGAAGCCGTCAAGAGCAGTGCGACCTCCTGCTTCAACAGTCCATACGGAAACAGTCCGCACCACTTCGGATGGGGCTGCCTCGCCGAGTCTTGCTGCTGTCAGGCACTCTGTTTGCTCTATGCCGACAAGATGGCTGGCACCAACAACTACCTGCGCTATGCCCAGCAGAATGCCGACTATCTCTTAGGGCGCAATGCCACAGGCTACTGCTATGTCACCGGCTTTGGCGACAAGAGTCCTATGCACCCCCACCATCGTCCCTCGGCAGCTGACGGCATTGCCGCACCCTTTCCTGGCATGCTTGTGGGCGGCCCCAACCCTGGTCAGCAAGACAAGAGCGGGCTGAAAGAGCCCTATCCCTCCAACCACCCCGACGAGTCATATCTTGATGTAGAGGAGTCATATGCATCCAACGAGATAGCCATCAACTGGAACGCCTCGCTTGTAGCATTCCTCTGCTGGCTGGATGCCATACAATAAAATTTTATGGAACGCTGATTTTCTGAATACAAGGACAGGGGATACCTCTCAGAGACAGCGTGAGCTGCATTCGGGACAGGCTAATACGCAAGTGTATCAGCTGTATAATGGACCATTATCAGCCTTACTCTGACAAGAAAGATATTAAAATATCTTATCATGTGCGTATTATTTCAAGAAAAAGTAGTACCTTTGCAGCTTGTATGGAAGATAAAATTACAATGTACATGGATAACAAGAACAGGTCGTTCCAGATGATTGCCGATGTAGACGGCGACTACAGCGACTTGGTGAACATGGAAATGCCCGATGCGCTGCCCATTCTTGCAGTGCGTAACATGGTGCTTTTCCCTGGTGTGGTATCTCCTATCCTGATAGGCCGTGAGTCGAGCATGACGCTCATTCGCAAAGCTGAGAAGAAAGACGGGCTGATAGGTGTAGTATGTCAGCGTGACCCAGAAGTAGAGAGTCCTATACGTGCCGACCTTCACGACATGGGTGTATTTGCCAAGGTGCTGAAGATATTAACGCTGCCCAATGGTAACATTACAGCCATTGTACAGGGTTTGGGTCGTCTGCGCCTGATGGAGATCTTGAAATACCAACCCTACATGATAGGTCATGTTGTTGCCGCCCCGGAAGAGGAGCCCGACAAGCACGATATGGAGTTTAAGACTGCTGTGGAGGATCTTCGCAATCAGGCTGCAGAATACATCCACATGAGTGACGACATTCCTGAAGAGGCATCTTTCGCCATCAAGAATGTAGGAAACAATATGATGGCACTGAACTTCATCTGTTCTAACCTCCCCTTTAGCGTAAAGGAGAAAATGGCCTTGCTGCAGTTGGACAGCATCAAGGAGCGTCTGTTCAGTACGTTGCGCATCATTCATCGTGAAATAAACCTGCAGAATCTGAAATTGGACATCCGCAACAAGACGCGCGATGACATTGACGAGCAGCAGCGCAACTACTTCCTGCAGCAGCAGATTAAGAACCTGCAGGCAGAGATGGGCAACGAGAGCACACCTGAGAAGAAGGAACTGCTGGAGAAGGCTGCCAACAAAAAGTGGCCTGAGGAGGTGGAGAAATTCTTCTACAAGGAACTGGAGAAGCTGGACCAGGTGAATCCCAACTCGCCCGACTTCAACGTGCAGCTGACCTACCTGCAGACGCTGGTAGGACTGCCTTGGGGAGAATATACGACGGACGACCTGGACCTGAAGCGTGCACAGAGAATACTGGACCGCGACCACTACGGCATGGAGAAGGTCAAGGAGCGCATCCTGGAATATATCGCCGTGCTGTCGCTGCGTGGCGACCTGAAGAGTCCCATCCTGTGCCTCTATGGTCCTCCAGGTGTGGGCAAGACATCGCTGGGCAAGTCGATAGCTGACGCCCTGAAGCGTAAGTATGTACGCGTCTCATTAGGCGGTCTGCACGACGAGGCTGAGATTCGCGGTCACCGCCGCACGTATATCGGTGCCATGCCTGGCCGCATCATCAAGAACATCCAGAAGGCAGGAAGCAGCAACCCTGTATTCATTCTTGACGAGATTGACAAGGTGACGCAGAACACGCACAACGGCGACCCCGCCAGTGCACTGCTGGAGGTGCTCGACCCAGAGCAGAACAACGCCTTCCACGACAACTATCTGGACGTGGACTACGACTTGTCGAAGGTGATGTTCATTGCCACCGCCAACAACCTCGGCACCATTCCCCGTCCGCTGCTGGACCGCATGGAAATTATTGAGGTCAGCGGCTACATCACGGAGGAGAAGTACGAGATTGCCAAGCGCCACCTGGTGCCCAAGGAGAAGGACAACACGGGTCTGAAGAACCAGAAGCTGACCTTCAACAAGGCAGCCATCGAGAAAATCATTGAGCAATATACCCGCGAGAGTGGTGTGCGCCAGCTGGAGAAGCAGGTCAACAAGGCCCTGCGCAAGGTGGCTGTGAAATATGCCACCAATGGCGAGCTGCCCTACGACAAGATTACCCCCACAGAGCTGGAGGACCTGCTGGGCAAGCCCCCCTTCTATCGCGATATCTACCAGGGCAACGCATACGCCGGCGTGGTAACCGGACTGGCATGGACCAGCGTGGGTGGCGAGATACTGTTCATCGAGACCTCACTGTCAAAGGGCAAGTCTGGCAAACTGACGCTGACGGGCAATCTGGGCGACGTGATGAAGGAGTCGGCAGTCATAGCCCTGGAGTATGTCAAGGCTCACGTCGACGTGCTGGGCATAGACTATCGCATCTTCGACCACTGGAACATCCACATCCACGTGCCTGAGGGCGCTACACCCAAGGACGGTCCGTCGGCAGGTATCACCATAGCCACGTCGATAGCCTCAGCGCTGACCCAGCGCAAGGTGCGCAAGAACACAGCCATGACGGGCGAGATAACGCTGAGGGGCAAAGTACTGCCCGTGGGCGGCATCAAGGAGAAGATACTGGCTGCGAAGCGTGCCGGCATCACCGACATCGTGATGTGCAAGGAGAACGAGAAGGACATCAACGAGATTCCGGAGATGTACCTGAAGGGCGTCACCTTCCACTATGTAGAGAGCATCAAGGACGTCTGGAACTTCGCACTGACAGACGAGTTGGTAGACCACCCTATGGATTTCACCATTCCAAAGGATGAAGAGAAGAAGAATTAAGAATTAAGAGTTAAGAATTAAGAGTTAAGAATTGAAATTCGAAGTACAACATAACGACCCGAACAGCAGCGCCCGCACAGGACTGATACAGACAGACCACGGACCCATCAAGACGCCCATCTTCATGCCTGTGGGTACGGTGGGCAGTGTGAAGGGTGTACACTTCGCTGAGCTCCGCGAGCAGGTGAAGGCACAGATCATTCTGGGCAACACCTACCACCTGTATCTGCGTCCAGGGCTGGACATTCTGCGCAAGGCTGGCGGACTGCATAAGTTCAACACGTGGGACCGCCCCATCCTGACGGACTCTGGTGGTTTCCAGGTGTTCTCGCTGACGGGCATCCGCAAGTTGAAGGAAGAGGGTTGTGAGTTTCGCAGCCATATCGATGGTTCGAAGCACATCTTCACACCAGAGAACGTGATGGACACAGAGCGCGTCATTGGTGCCGATATCATGATGGCCTTTGACGAGTGTCCACCAGGACAGAGCGACTACCAATATGCCAAGAACTCGCTCAAGCTGACCCAGCGCTGGCTGGAGCGTTGCGTGAAGCGCTTCAACGAGACGGAACCGCTGTATGGACACAACCAGACGCTGTTCCCCATCGTGCAGGGCTGCACCTATAAAGACCTCAGACAGGACGCTGCCAAGCATGTCTGTGACGTGCTGGGCAAGCTGAACGACGGAGGCGGCGCCAGCATTGGCGGACTGGCTGTTGGCGAGCCTACGGAGGTGATGTACGAGATGATTGAGGTAGTCAACGACATCCTGCCCAAGGACCGTCCGCGATACCTGATGGGTGTGGGTACACCCCAGAATATTCTGGAAGCCATTGAGCGCGGTGTCGATATGTTCGACTGCGTCATGCCTACCCGCAATGGCCGCAACGCCATGCTCTTCACCTACGAGGGTACGATGAACATGCGCAACAAGAAGTGGGAGGACGACTTCTCGCCCATAGACCCCGAAGGCTGCGACATTGACCGCATCCACTCGAAGGCCTATCTGCACCACCTGTTCAAAGCCCAGGAGCTGCTGGCCATGCAGATAGCCTCGATACACAATCTGGCCTTCTACCTCAGACTGGTCACGGACGCGCGCACACATATAGAACAAGGTGACTTCACACAATGGAAGCGCTCAGTAATAGACAATTTAGGACGTAGAAGGTAAAAAGTGAAGAAAACGTCACCACAAAACATATTGAAAAAAGCCAAGACGCTATGGGCGCAGGCATGGCAATCGAAGTATAACCTGCTTCGAGAGGTGAAACGCATGGACTGGTATATCATCAACAAGTTCATTGGCACCTACGTCTACTCCATCGTCCTGATCATCTCTATCAGCATCGTCTTCGACGTCAACGAGAACCTGGCAAAATTCACGTCGAACAATGCACCGCTACGCGCTATCGTCTTTGACTACTACGCCAATTTCGTGCCGTACTTTGCCAACCTCTTCTCGCCGCTGTTCGTCTTCATTGCCGTCATCTTCTTCACCTCCAAGCTGGCAGGCAACTCAGAGATTATCGCCATGCTGGCGTGTGGCATGAGTTTCAAGCGTCTGCTACGCCCCTACCTCATCTCGGCAGCCCTCATCGCCATTCTCAATTTCTACCTCGGCTCGTACGTTATTCCCAAGGGCACAGTGGTGCGCCACGACTTTGAGGCGCTCTACAAGAACAACAAGAAGAATACGTCAGCATCGAACATCCAGCTGATGGTAGACAAGGGTGTAGTAGCTTACATCTCGCAGTACGACGACACCCGCAAAACGGGCTATGGTTTTGCGCTGTATAAGTTTGAGAACAAGAAGATGGTGAGTCAGATGAATGCCAACGTCATACAGTACGACACCATCTCTGAGGAGCGCTACCACTGGAAGGCGCGCAACTATAAGATACGTAAGTTGAAAGGTATGCGTGAGGAGATTACCAGTGGCTACGAGATAGACACACTGATACAGATGGAGCCCATCGACCTGGTGTTCTCCTCTGGTCAGCAGGAGACCTTCACATCGCCTGAACTCAAGCGCTACATCTCTAAGCAGCAGGAGCGCGGATCAAGCAATGTAGTGCAGTATGAGGTGGAATACCACAAGCGCATAGCAACATCGTTTGCCTCATTCATCCTTACCATCATAGGTGTCTCGCTGTCTTCACGCAAGCGCAAAGGCGGCATGGGTATGTATCTGGGAATCGGACTGGCGCTATCGTTTACCTACATCCTGTTACAGACGGTGAGCGCAACCTTCGCCATCAATGCTGATACGCCACCTATCCTGGCAGCTTGGATTCCAAACATTCTCTATGCCTTCATCGCATACTATTGTTATAAAAAGGCACCAAACTAAGCTCATTGAAGTTGAAAGTTGAGAGTTAAAAGAAAAAATGACATTTGAAGAAACATATTTGAACGATAACATCCTCGATGCATTATACGACATGCACTTCGAGGAGATGACACCTATACAAGAAGAGTGTATACCAAAAATACTTGACGGTCAAGACCTTATCGGTGTAGCACAAACCGGAACAGGTAAGACGGCTGCCTATCTGCTGCCTATACTGAGCATGCTCGACGATGGCGGTTATCCACGCGATGCCGTCAACTGCATCATTATGTCGCCTACCCGAGAACTGGCACAACAAATAGACCAGGCCATGCAGGGCTTTGGCTACTATCTTGATGGTATCAGCAGCGTAGCTATTTATGGTGGCAACGACGGCAACCGCTTTGACGTAGAAACGAAGGGACTGAAAATGGGGGCTGACGTAATTATTGCCACCCCAGGCCGTCTGCTCTCGCACATCCGCATGGGGCACCTGGACCTATCAAGACTCTCCTTCTTCGTACTTGACGAGGCAGATCGCATGCTTGACATGGGATTCTCTGACGACATCTTGAGCATTGCCAAGATGTTGCCCGAAAATCATCAGACCATCATGTTCTCAGCAACGATGCCCGAGAAGATACAGCGTCTGGCACGCACCCTGCTGGACCACCCTGCCGAGGTGAAAATTGCCGTTTCGAAACCCGCTGAGAAAATACAGCAGTCTGCTTACATCTGCTATGAGCCACAGAAATTGGGCATTATCCGCCATCTGTTCAAGGCTGGCGAACTGCAGCGCGTCATCATCTTCTCTGGAAAGAAAGACAAGGTGAAAGACATCACACGCGAGCTAAAACATATGAAGATAAACTGTGCCCCCATGCACAGCGACCTCTCACAAGCTGAGCGCGACGAGGTAATGTACCGCTTCAAGACAGGACAGGTGGACGTATTGGTAGCTACTGATATCGTTTCACGCGGCATAGACATTGACGACATTCTGATGGTAATCAACTATGATGTGCCTCACGATGCAGAAGACTACGTTCACCGCATCGGACGTACTGCCCGTGCACAGCGTGACGGCGTAGCTATCACCTTCGTTTCAGAAACAGACATGCGCTACTTTGCTGATATTGAGCGCTTTTTAGAGAAAGACATCCTCAAGAACCCCATGCCAGAAGGACTGGGTGAAGGACCGGAATACAAACCTTCAACACCTCGCAAAAACTCACGCGGTAGAGGAGGTCGTAAGAGAGATGACAAGCGTCACAACAGCGGTCAGAAAAAAGGTCAGAGCAGTAGTCGTAACAATGACAGTAAAAACGGTCAGAAAAGACGCAGAAGTCATAAGCCCCAAACGAGCGTTTAAGCATTTTTAAGGAAAAATAATTAGGTGTACCGATAACAACGTATCGTTATTTTTTGTAACTTTGCACCGCTTTTAGAAGCAAAAAGTATTACACGTAATTGACTATCAGTTAGTTAGCAAGAATTTAAGGAGTAAAGAATGAGACAATTAAAGATTCAGAAAAGTATTACGAATCGCTCAAGTGAAGCACTGGATAAGTATCTGGTGGAAATTGGCCGTGCGCCTCTGATCAGTATCGACGAAGAAATCGAACTGGCTCAGAAGATACGTAAGGGCGGTCCTGAAGGCGAGCGCGCTAAGGACAAGTTGGTGACTGCCAACCTGCGATTCGTGGTATCCGTTGCCAAGCAGTATCAGCATCAGGGACTGACGTTGACTGACTTGATTGACGAGGGTAACATCGGTCTTATCAAAGCCGCACAAAAATTTGATGAAACACGTGGTTTCAAATTCATCTCGTATGCTGTATGGTGGATTCGCCAAAGCATCCTACAGGCTATTGCCGAGCAGAGCCGTATTGTACGTCTGCCCTTGAACCAGGTAGGCAGTCTGAACAAAATTAGCCACGAGATTAACCGCTTTGAACAGGAATTCCAGCGTCATCCCTCTGTATCGGAGCTGAGCGACGCTACCAATATGGACGAGGAGAAGATTGCCCAGTCTATGCAGGCTGACAGCCACCACGTTTCTATCGATGCTCCTTTCCAGGACGGCGAGGACAACTGTATGTTGGACGTGATGGCTTCTGGCGAAGACTCACGCACAGACCGCCATGTAGACCACGAGTCAATGGCTCAGGAACTGAACACCGTACTGCAAAAGGTTCTGAAAGACCGTGAGATAACCATCATCCGCGAGTGCTTCGGCATTGGCTGCCACGAGAAGGGTCTGGAGGAAATCGGTGACCAACTGGGACTGACTCGCGAGCGTGTGCGTCAGATACGCGAGAAGAGTATCGCCAAGTTGCGCGACTCAGGTAATGCACGCATTTTGATGAAATATTTAGGCTAAAAGTTTTGTGACTCCAAAAATAATTTGTAATTTTGGGGTCGTGAATCAGAAACGGCACATACTTATACGGATGTTGATGCTGGGCATGATAACACTCATGCCCAGCATTTGCTATGGACGTAGCCGTGCAGCAGACTCCATGCTCATCAATCGCATGTGGGAGTACTATGAACATCAACAATACGACTGCAGCGGAGTAGAGCAGAACCTGTACATGAAATACCAGATTGCCACCAAGCGCCGCAACATATTGCTTTTCCTAATTCCCACGATGTACAGCATAGCACGAGGTGACAAGGAGTATGTCAGCGAGAGCTACAACAAGCTACACTATCACAATGCCAAGGACTTCAGCATCCAACGGCAAGTTATCTGTGGTACCATCCCACACAACAGGAACGTCATGCCTGCACTTTTCGACCTGTTGACACCTAATCTGCATAGCGTACAACTCTACCACGACAAGATTCTGTCTCCATTTCATCGCACCAACCGCTATTTCTACAAGTATCGTGTAAACAGGAAAAACGGACGGACCGTTGTCCATTTCCGCCCACGCAGCAGAAACACCCAACTTATCAGGGGCGAATCGGAGATAGACAGAAGGACTGGTCGTGTACTGACGTTAAAATTCGAGGGAGAATTTGACATGATTAACTTCAAGATTGATGCTTTGATGAATCGGTTCGATGCGTCAAGTCCGCTACCCGACCAATGCACGACAGAGGCAACGTTCAAGTTCATGGGCAACAATATCAAGTCAACCATCTCCACCTTCTATAACTGTCCCACGACACTCCCTGACTCCATTGACGATGTGGAAGACTATCAGCTTATGAAAAAGCTGCGTCCCATACCATTAGAAAAAAGAGACACAGCCATCTATCGTGCCTATGAACTTCAAGAGGCTGAGGCAGAGCG
>Ga0247608_10002797_pt1 | contig 21129 bp, 18 predicted proteins | sample 176DNAGHGlowgp2_FD_193490 | JGI IMG/M metagenome (GOLD analysis project Ga0247608, IMG submission 193490) | Sheep rumen microbial communities from Palmerston North, Manawatu-Wanganui, New Zealand - 1766 DNA GHGlow gp2 | ecosystem: Host-associated > Mammals > Digestive system > Stomach > Rumen ...
ACATACATCCTTGCTACATGTCCATTCCGGGAATCGGGCCGATCTCTGCCGCTGTGATCTATGCGGAATACGGTGACATCTCTAACTTTTCGTCTCCGGCACAGATGCTTGCGTACGCCGGCCTGGAACCCGGAGTAAATGATTCCGGAACGGAAAGTCACGGCGGTCGAATGGTAAAGAGAGGGTCTTCTCAGCTTCGGTATGCTTTAATGAACTGTGCTCTTCCGTTAATCCGTTTCGATATGACTTTTGCTGCGTATTACGCAAAGAAAAGAGCGGAGGGAAAACCTCACCGGGTTGCGTTATCCCATGTCGTGAAGAAACTTGTCAGGGTCATCTTTGCTTTGGAGAGACAAAGAACAGCCTTTAACGTGCAAGCTCTTCGGTGACTGGAACTGTACCATGTCTTACGCCATCTGAAATGCGTTTTTCAGATGGCTTGTTTGCTGTGTTCCAAAAGACAGCGGCAAAATTCCACCATTTACCACTTGACTTCTAATAGTTTGTCACCTCTCTTATTATATTCCTGCCTTTTAACTGATTACTCATCAGTCAGAGAAAGTATACAATACCATGATAGAAAATGCAACAAAACCTTTTCGTTTCGGGTAAATAATATTTTCGCCCGATTGTTGCACGGCTCTTCTGCTGCGTTGCACCGTTCCGGGCACGAAGTCAGATTGGCTCCAAAGTGTTTTTTTATTCAAAAACGACGCGGTTTCTGCCGCTTTCCTTGGCGGTGTAGAGAAAACCGTCCGCAACGCTCACATTTTCCTCAATCGTCTTAGACGGATCGAACTGACAGCAGCCGAAACTCATTGTGATTCCGATGATGTTGCCGTCCGCATTGACGGTCTCTGCCATCAGCGCGACACGGATTTTTTCGGTTCTTTCGATGCATTCCGCCAGCGTGGTTTCCTCCATCAGCATGATGAATTCCTCGCCGCCCCAGCGGTAGCATTCGTCCTTCTCCGTGCATGCCTTCGCAATGACCGAGGCGACATGGGAAAGGACATCGTCTCCCGCGTTATGGCCGTATGTATCGTTGATCCGTTTGAATTTGTCAATGTCGCCCATGAACATCGAAAGCGGGCGCCCGCTCGAAAGTGTTTTGGCGAACCTTCGTGAAAAATCGCTGTAGAAGCCCATCCGGTTCTTTAATTTGGTCAGCCTGTCGTGAAGGGATTCCTCCAAAAACGTCTCGCTCTCAAGCGCGATTCCGCACATCATGGCGGGAACCGAAAGCTTCCGGACATCTTCTGTCTCGTCAAAGCCCGTGCCGTCGAGTTTGTTAATGATCTGGAAGGCGCCGATGAAATCACCGTTAATGTCGGCGACCGGCATCACAAGCACGGACTTCGTCACATAGCCGGTCTCCCGGTCCACGGAGGAATTGAAATCCGGATCATGATAGGGATCGTTCGTGACGACGACACGCTTTTCCTTGATGGCTTTTCCGACCAGGCCCGTGTGATCGGGAATGATAATGCGGTCCACGCCCGTCGCCGAGGTGGTCCAAAGCTCATGCCGGTGCCGGTCCCATTTCCAAAAGCTTGCGCGGTCTGCATGCGTCAGCATCCTTCCGAGCTCCGTGACATAGTGAAACAGTGTCGCGTGATCGCTCGGCTTTGCCGCGCACATCTCCCGATAAAGCTTATCGCCGATATCAAAAACCTGATCAAGCAGAGATTTGTTGTCGTCCATCCGTCCGCCTCCGAAAGTACCCATTTGCAACATTATAGCATTGATCAGTCGCAAATGCTACTGATTCAATGCGTAATAAAGTCCTTTCATGGCCATCAGTTCCTCGTGGCTTCCCTGCTCCGCGATTCCCTTGTCGGAAATGTACAGAATGCGGTCCGCGCTGCGAATGGTGGAAAGTCTGTGCGCTACCATGAACGAGGTCTTGCCCGCGAGCAGTTTCTTAAGCGCCTTCTGAATCAGCGCCTCGGTCTCCGTATCGATGGAGCTCGTCGCCTCATCGAGAATGACAACCGAAGGATTCTTCAGAATGATTCTGGCAAATGACAGGAGCTGCTTCTCGCCTGCGGAAAGTCCCGCGCCGCGCTCCTCCAGTTCATGCTGATAGCCGTCCGCAAACCGCTCGATGAAACCGTTCGCGTAAATCCGCTTCGCAGCCTCAATGCACTCTTCGTCCGTTGCATCCGGGCGCCCGTAGCGGATATTTTCCATAATCGTGCCCTTGAAGATGAACGGCTCCTGCATCAAAACGCCGACCTCTTTACGAAGCGAGTTCAGCGTAACCTCGCGGACATCGTGGTCGTCGATCATGACACTACCCTCCCGCACATCATAGAAACGCGTCAGCATGTTGATGACCGTCGTCTTGCCGGCGCCGGTCGGGCCTACAAGCGCAATCGTTTCACCCGGTTTCACGTGCAGATCGAAGTGCTCGAGAATGTTGACGCCCTCGTCGTAGGCAAATGTCACGTCGTTGAAATCCACTTTTCCGGCAACCTCGGAAAGCTCCGAACAGTCCTTCTCGTCATGAATCTCAACCGGATAGTCAATCGTATCGAAAACCTGCTCGAGGTTCGAGCTGACCTGTGCCAGCTGCTGAATCAGAATCGCAATCATCGTAAGCGGTCCGCTGAACTGCGACATATAGCTGGTAAATGCCACGACAAGTCCCGCATCCACATAAGCCGAACCCTTCAGAATCATCGAAAGCGCAAGCCCGTAAAGGCACATGGTTCCGAGGTTCCAGAAGGTCTCGACAATCGGCGTATTCAGCTCGTTTCTTCGGAAGATACGAAGCCACTGTTTTACGCATCCGTCATGAATCTCGCGGTAAATCTGCTCGCTGCTCTCGGTACGGTTGTAGCTCTTCACAATCTTCTCGCCCATGATCGTCTCGACGATAAAGGCGGAACGGTTCGAGTTCTTGGCACGCAGCTTTGCAAACTCCTTACGGATCACGTAACGAAGTGCGAAGATGCAAACCATCATCGGAATGATGACCGCAAACACGATTCCCGTCATCTGCGGGCTTAGTCCGAGCATGAAAAATGTGACAATGATCAGCCTTACCGCATACGAAAGCAGGTTCAGCACGTAGTTTGAGAAGAAGTTGGCCAGGTCGTTTACGTAATCGGTAACCCGGACAACGATCTTGCCGTTCGGCTTCGAATCAAAGTAATCGAAAGGAAGCTCCTGAAGCTTGTAAAAGATATCCTTTCGCACATCGCAGATGATCTTATGTCCGACAATTCCCATGATTCTCTGGTGGAAGAAATTCACGGTAATTTCGAGAAATGCGATGACCGCCATCGAAGCAACGATAAAGGCAAGCGTGCGATAGTTTTCGGTCACGACAACTTCATCAATGATCTTCTTCAGAAGGAGCGGGGAAATCATGGCAAGCCCGGCCGAACCGAGCATCAGAACGCCCACGAGCACGAAGGACGCGCGGTAAGGCTTCATATAGCGGAGTACTCTTCCGAACTGGCGGATGTCAAATTTCTTGCGGATGACCTCATCCTGAAAATACGTATTCTTCTTCGGCATGATCAGGTCCTCCCTTCCGCAAGCTTGTCAGCAAGGGCATCGAAATTCACGGAGCCCTCCTGCGTCACCTGTATATTATAGATTTTGGCAAATGTGCCGTTGAGCGCCATAAGCTCCTTAAAGGATCCGCGCTCGATAATCTCTCCGTCTTTCAGGTAGATGATTTCGTCACAGTCGACAACCGAGGTCAGGCGGTGCGCCGAAATCAGGAGCGTCTTATCCGGATAATAGGTCTTGATGTCATGAAGAAGCCTCTTCTCCGTGCCGACATCAAGCGCCGACGTAGAGTCGTCAAGCACGAGAATCGGAGCATTCCGAAGAAGCGCCCGCGCGATGGATACACGCTGCTTCTGACCGCCTGAGATGCCGAGTCCGCGCTCCCCGACGATGGTTTCATATCCCTCGGTCAGTTTGCTGATAAAGCCGTGTGCCTGTGCGTGCTCCGCGGCCTTTTCAATCTGCTGCCGCTCGGCTTCGGGCTCGGAATAAGCGATGTTCGAGGTAATCGTGTTGGAGAACAGGAACACATCCTGGAACACGTAGGAAAACTGCCTTCTCAAAGAATTCAGCTCATACTCGCGGATGTCTGTTCCGTTAAGAATCACCTGTCCCTCGGTCATGTCGTGAATCCGGATCAGAGATTCGAGAAGCACGCTCTTGCCGGAACCCGTACCGCCGACGATACCGATTTTCTTACCGGGCGTAATATCCAGATTAATATCCTTAAGGATCTTCTGCCCACCGATTTCAAGACTTCCGTGCACAATCTGAATGTGTGCCTCCGAAATAACACCCGTCTCGGGAACAACCTCCTCCGCAAGACGCATAACGGCCTGTTCCTGATTCTCGTGAACACTCACGGAACCGCTTACTATCTTGCTTTCCGTATTCATGAAGTCAAGCATTTTCCGTCCGGAAACGAGCTGCTGCTGCATCTGGAACATGCTGTTGTTGATCTGCGTGATGTGGTTCATGATACGGAACACATAGTCGCCGCTGGCAACGAGATAACCGACCAGAAGCTGTCCCTTCATGACAAGCACGGCACTTACGGCAATGCTTCCGATGTATGCGGTCTGGCGGATAATTCCGAATATGGCCTCAAATGTCGAGGAAAGCTTAATCTGCTTAACATGTGCATCACGAAGCTTGAAGTTGGAGGCGTCGAATTTTCTCTTCTCGAGTTCTTCGTTCGTGAAGGAACGCACCAGGCGGACTGCCTCGATATTCTCCTGAACGGTCAGGGACATGTTACTGTTGCAGCCGCGGATTGCGCGGAAGTTCGCGCGTGCCATTTTCCTGAAGCGAAGAAGGGCGACTGCGAAGAACGGCGAAAGAATCAACGGAATGACAAGAAGGGCGTTGTTGATCTGAGCAAGCATGACAATCGCAACGACCAGAACGAAAAGGCTGTCGCAGATGTTCGGAATCATTCTGCAGAACATTTCCTTGAACATGATCGTATCGGAGTTGATCGTCGTGAGAAGTTCACCCGTGTTGTACTCGGCAATCGTCTCCGAATCCAGTTCCATCAGCTTGTGGAACGTAAGCTCACGGAGATCCGTTTCGAGGGCAAGTCCGAGTTTTTGCAGGATGTAGTTTTTCGTATAAACGATGACATCCTTGAAAAGAATCAGGCTCAAAAATACAGCCGCCAAAGTGAAGAACAGCCGCATCGTGTGGATTTCTCCGTACTTGCCGGAAAGAAGGAACGAGAAAACTCCTTTTTCTGCAGGTTTGTCCTTGATGACATGGTTGATGAACATTGCCGTCAGAAGCGGAAGCATCAGATCTGCCGTCAATGCCATGAAACTCAGCAGCTTTGTCAGAATGTCAAGCGGAAGGTGTCGCTTCCATTGCTTAAAGCCGAATTTAAAAACATCCATGTTCAGTCTCCTCGCTGATATGTCTCATAATGAATCGTTTCTATCATACATCATATCATATTCCGACTGCCCGAAAAATGAACTAAACTATCGTTTCAATGCATAATTCCATTCAATTATCCCGGAAAATGCCAAAAAAGACCGGCAGAAACAGTCTTTGTTTCCGCCGGTCCGTTGTCCGGTTTGCTTATTTGCTTTCCATCCGTGAGGCTTACTGCCTTAATCACTGACGGTAACGGTTTCGAATCTCTTCGATCACATGTGCCGTGCTCTTCTCAACCGTTCCGTCGCGGAAAGGATTCTCGAGATTGCCGATCTTGAGAAGTTCAAAATATCCCTTCGTTCCGCCGGCGCGGCAAAGCCTCAGATAATCCTCCCATGCAGCCTTTCTGTCCTGCTTCATGCGGCCGTAGTACTGGAAGGCGCAGGTCTGCGCGAGCGCATATTCAAGATAATAGAACGGATAAAGGAAGATATGCAGCTTCTGCATCCAGAAACCGCCCTCGGTAAGGAATCGGTTTCCGTCATAGTCACGCCACGGCATGTATTTCTTTTCAATGTTATGCCATACTTTCCGCCAGTCTGCGGGCGTCATGTCCGGATTCTCATACACTTCGTGTTGGAATTCGTCCACGCAGACCAGATACGGAATCGTGCAGAGCGCACCCATCAGATGTCCGGTAATATAACGCTCAGTCTTCTCACCGAAGAACAGTTCCATCCACGGATATGCAAAATGCTCCATCGACATCGAATGTGTCTCATTGATTTCCGATGTAGAGCCGGTCAGTGCGGCAATCGGAATGGAGCGCATGGCAAGATAGCCCTGGAATGCATGGCCGGCTTCGTGCGTCAGAACGTCCACATCCGCATCGGTTCCGTTGAAATTGCTGAAGATGAACGGTGCCTTATAAAGAGGCAGCCTCGTCATATATCCGCCCATGTGTTTGCCGGGCTTCGTCTCGAGATCAAATAACTCGTATTTCGTCATGAAATCGAAGAATTCTCCGGTCTCGAGGCTCATTTCGCGGTACATCCGGGCTGCCTTTTCGACAAGCTCCTGCGTAGTACCGATCGGAACAGCGTTCCCGTCCGGGAACTTCAGCGGCTCGTCGTAATAGTGCACCGAATCGATACCGAGAATGCGGCGCTGCGTCTCAACAATCTCATTCACGGCGGGCGTGATGATGGTTCTCACCTGCTCGCGGAAACGAGCCGTGTCCTCTTTCGTGTAATCGAAGCGGCCTCTTTCAAGGTAAGCCATGTCGGTATACGTCCGAAAGCCCATCTTCTTCGCTTTTGCGGTACGGATCTTTACAAGCTCCGCATACTGCTCCTCTAAGGTTCCGCTGATCTTCTCATATAAAGCGGCCCACGCTTCGAAGGCTTCCTTCCGCTCTGCGCGGTCGGTGCTGTTCATATGCTTCAAAAGTCCGTAGAAATTGCAGGATTCTCCGCGGAACTCCGTCGTTGCCCCGGCAGTCAGCTTCTGATAAGCCTGCCGAAGTTCGCCCTCACGAATCGTCTCGGGAACAATCCGCTCGTCGCTTGTCATCAAATCCGCGTCAAGCCGACGAAACAGCTGCTGACCGAATTCCGCTTCGAGTTCCCCTCTGAATGCGGAGCCCGTAAGTGCCTTCTCCCAGGTGTTATAAACCGGAATCAGCTGTGCATAGGCTTCCCGAAGCCATGCCATCTCTCCGTCATAGAATTCATCACTCGTATCAATGGTGTTACGGATATGCGCGATCGTGTACATCGTGTCCGCCTGCTCTTCCTTTTCCTGAACCGAAAAATAAGCAGCCCTGACTTCCTCTGCGCTCTTCGCGTTCTTCACATTTTCCGTTGCCTCGGCGATGACAGCCTTCAGGGCTTCCATATCCGGGCGGCTGTATTCCATCTCACTGAACCGTTTCATGTTCCGTCCTCCGTTCGCTAAGTGTCACGTATGTTACATTCAGGCTGCGAAGCTCCTCGCGCATCCTGCTGACTTTTTCAGCCGGAAATCTTCGACCGATGCAGTCCTCAAGCATAATAACGGAAACACCGGTTTTCGCCGCGCCCTTTGCGGTGGCACCGACGCATCCGCACTCGTCAAGTCCGCACAAAACCACTTCCTCGTAATTCCGCTCTTCCATATGCTTTCGGAAGGCCTTGGCCGTATAGGCATCAGACCGGCTCTTCTCAAAGCAGAGGTCCGACACAACATTAAGCCCGCTGTATAATTCGGCGCCTTCGGTTCCTCTGATGGAAAATCCGACGCCCCACATCAGTTTAGAGAGCACGTGCTTTATATAGATGATGTCGTATCCTTTTCCTTTGTAAAATGCGATGGCCTGATTCACGCTGCCTGTTAAAGCATCCCTGTCATAGCTGAACATCGGCTTTTTCTTATCCCAAAGGTAATCATTTTGCATATCGATGACCAGAAGCGCTTTGCTCATAATGTCAGCCTTTCTTTATCGGTTTTCCTATTCGTTTGGCGAGCCGGATCCCCTTCAGATTCTGCTTATAGTTGAAAATGTAGCGGATGATGAGCAGTCCCTGTGCCGGCAGTCCGATAAAGAAAACGTACCACGGATGAGACACGATCAGGTGCAGATAGATGCAGGTCGTAAAGGACCACACAAATACCGTGGAATAAATGAACAGCAGGATATTCATGGGTTCCTTTCGGTTGAAGAACCAAAGCACCAGCATGCATGCCGGGACACACCAAACGAACAGCTGCCAGACATTAATCTGTCGGGAAAGCTTCAGATACACATAAAGAGCGGTGAAAATAAACCAGATTTCACAACATAAAAAAATCTGAGACAGGATCTTCTGACCGATTCCCCCGTTTTTACCCTGTTCGCTATCCTCCTCATGCGACTCGGTAATTTGAGAAATCGGGACGTCAAAAACCTCGCTGAGCGCGTAGATTGTTTCGAGGTCCGGAACGACCTCTCCCGCCTCCCACCGGGAGATGGCTTTATCGGAATAATTGATCCTTTTGGCCAGTTCTGCCTGCGTCAGATTGTTTTCTTTGCGAAGTCTCAATAGATTTTGTGAAACAATAGCTTTAACATTTTCCATACAATATATCATATCAGCCTTACCCTCGGAAATCAAGTATTTATCGCACATTCCCGCTGTGGTGGAGTCCTCTCCCGCTGTGGTTCGGAAGCATTTTTCAATCCGAGAGTCATACCCCCATCATTATCTTTACATAATGATGGGGGTATGAAACAATGTATGTGACCATTGAAAAGGGGGCATAGACATGCACAAACCGATACCGATTTTTTTCGCCTGCAATGACCGGTATGTTCCGTATCTGGACGTTGCAATCATCTCTCTGATATCCCACGCTTCGCCGGACCGCGAATACCGGATCACCGTCCTTAAGACCGACATAACCGAGCGGAATCAGGCGATTCTGTTAAGGCATGCCAGAGAAAACGTATCCATCGAATTCTACGATGTCCGAAACATGCTCGAGCCGGTGAAGCATAAGCTTCCCGAGATGTTCTATTTCAGCCTTGCCGCATACTACCGTTTCTTTATCGAAACCGCATTTCCGCAGTATGACAAGGCAATCTACCTCGACTGCGACGTGGTTCTGTTAAATGACATAGCGAAACTTTACGATACGGACGTCACGGGTTACCTCGTCGGTGCCGTGTATGAGCAGAATACGGACCGCAGTCCTGCGTTTACGAATTACGTCGAAGACATCATCGGCATTCCCTACAATACTTACTTCAACTCCGGCGTGATGGTTATGAACCTGGCGGAATTCCGAAAGAACAAGGTACAGGAGAAGTTCCTCTGGATGCTCGGCGAGTACCATTTTGACTCTTTGGCGCCCGATCAGGAATATCTCAATGTCATTTGCCACGGGAAGGTTAAGTATCTGCCGACCGGCTGGAACAAGCACAGTTTTCCGGAGCCGCCGGAGGGCGAACTTAATCTGTGCCATTTTGCACTGTCCAATAAGCCGTGGCACTATCCGGAAACGATCAACGGCGAACACTTCTGGAAGTATGCCGAGAAAAGTGAATTCTATCCTGCGCTTTGCGAGATGCTGAACAACTATTCCGATGCAGACCGGAAGCGGGATTACGATTCGTTCCTGGAGCTTTTGGGAAGCATCGAAAGAATCAAGACAAGCGACCGGACGTTCAGGAAGCTTTGGTTTAAGAATGAGGTATGTCATGGCTAGAGAAGACCGGCTCAGAGTACTGGAGCGCATTAAAGAGTATGAAGAACAGGGGCGCTTCAACGACGATGTTGAAGAAGACGATCCCTGTGCCCCGATTCAGCCCGACGAAGTGGATTATGTCAACAAAAAACTTTCGAACAAATTCATGACACGTGTCGCGAACTTTCTCGGCAAATCTTTTTTCGAGAATATGATCCGGCATAAGAAGCTGATTATCAAAGAAGTACGGGACATAGAAAATGCCACAGCCGTTAGGGGCGGGGCAATTGTCACAAGCAACCATTTTCATCTGAGCGACAATTATGCCGTTTACAAGACAATTAAGCCTGCGCTAAAAAAGCGTCATTACCTTTATAAGGTGATTAAGGAGAGCAATTACACCAACTTCAAGGGTCCCGTCAGGATTATGATGCGTCACGCAAATACGCTTCCGCTCAGCTCCAGTCATGCAACCATGCGGAAATTCTTCTCAGGCATGAAGACTCTTCTGGACCGCGGTGAGAAGATCCTGATCTACCCCGAGCAGGCAATGTGGTTTAACTACAGAATGCCCCGGCCGCTTAAGCCCGGAGCCTTCAAATTTGCCGCCAAGTTTAACGTTCCGGTCATTCCGGTGTTCATCTGCATGAAGGATTCCGACGTGCTCGACGATGACGGATTCCCGGTTCAGGAACTTTACGTACATTACCTTCCTGCCATTTATCCCGACAGCAGTCTTACGGTCAACGAAAATGCCAAGCGGATGATGGAACAAAACCACGCGCTATGGGTCGGTGTTTACGAAAAGTTTTACGGGGAAAAGCTGCCGGACTTTTTGCAATAATGTAAAGAAATCCCTGCAAGCCGCTTTATCACACGGTTTGCAGGGATTTTTGTTTTCCTTTTTTCAAACTCTTCCACGGTCAGTTCATTGGCGCATCTGGCCTTGGGGCTTAATTCAATTTCATCCCCGGTATTACTCGAATTCAATTGTTCCCGGCGGTTTGCTCGTCAGGTCATAGAACACGCGGTTCACGCCGCGGACTTCTTTGATGATGCGGGTCATGACCGTATCGAGAACTTCGTACGGAATCCGCGCGGAATCGGCCGTCATGAAGTCGGTCGTCCGAACGGCACGAAGCGCAACGGCGTAATCATAGGTACGCTCATCGCCCATTACGCCTACGGAGCGGACGTTGGTCAAAGCCGCATAGTACTGATCGGGCTTCCACGAAGCAACCTCACCGGTCTCCTTCTTATATTCCGCCAAAGCCTTGTCAACTTCCTCGCGGAAAATGTAATCGCTGTCCTGTACGATGCGGATTTTGTCCTCGGTTACATCCCCGATGATGCGGATGCCGAGACCCGGACCCGGGAACGGCTGACGCATGACAAGCTTCTCGGGAATTCCGAGCTCGAGTCCTGCCTTACGGACCTCATCCTTGAAGAGGTTACGAAGGGGCTCGATGATTTCTTTGAAATTCACGAAGTCGGGCAATCCGCCGACATTGTGATGGGATTTGATGACAACGGATTCGCCGCCGAGGCCGGATTCCACGACGTCCGGATAGATGGTTCCCTGCGCAAGAAAATCGACTGTGCCGATCTTACGGGCTTCCTCCTCGAATACGCGAATGAACTCTTCGCCGATAATCTTACGCTTTCTCTCGGGCTCGGTCTCTCCGGCTAATTTCACATAAAAACGGTGCTGTGCATTGACGCGCACGAAGTTCAGATCGAAGTTGCCGCCTTTTCCGAATACTGCCTCAACCTCGTCACCCTCATTCTTACGAAGAAGGCCGTGGTCCACGAAGACGCAGGTCAGCTGCTTTCCGATTGCGCGGGCCAGAAGGCCTGCTGCCACCGAGCTGTCAACGCCGCCCGAAAGGCCGAGAAGGACGCGGCCGTCACCGACTTTCTCCCGAATCTCTTTAATCGTTCTTTCGACAAATGCGTCCATCTTCCAGGAGCCGTCGCAGCCGCAAACCGTGCGGACGAAGTTATAAATCATCTTTGTTCCTTCGGGCGTATGAAGCACCTCCGGGTGGAACTGAATGCCGAACAGTTTCCGCGAAAGATCCTGACAAGCAGCTACCGGACAATCCTTCGAATGTGCAATGGAAGTAAAGCCGGACGCCATTCTACTGATGTAGTCAAAATGACTCATCCAGCATACGGTCTCCTTGGGAACACCGGCGAAAAGCGGTGAATTCGAATCGGTTTCAATCTCCGTTCTTCCGTATTCCTGCACCGAAGCCCTCTCGACTTTTCCGCCGAGCACCTGCTGCATCAGCTGCGCTCCGTAGCAAAGACCCAAAACCGGAATTCCGAGTTCGAACAGTTCCTTCGTGCAGCTCGGTGCGCCGGGCTCATAGCAGCTGTTCGGTCCGCCGGTCAGGATGATGCCCTTAAGGTTCATTCCTCTGATAGCCGAAATATCGGTACGGTACGAAGCAATCTCGCAATACACGTTGCATTCGCGCACGCGTCTTGCAACCAGCTGGTTGTACTGCCCTCCGAAATCCAAAACCAGTATTTTATCCATTCTGTATCCTCTCCGTGGATTGTCCGCTTAGCGCCGGGGCGGCGGAACATAAGCCGGAACTCTCACATTTTCCGAAAGGCAGGCACCGAAGCGCCTGCCTTTTTCATGTTTTATACATTAATCTCCGCGGTAATTCCGAGGCAGTCGCGATTGGCCTCGAGAATCGGCTTAACGATGTTTGCAAGGAACGCTTCGGTCTGCTCCACGGAGCGGCCTACATAGTTGGCCGGAACCATGTAACTCTCGAGCTCTTCTCTCGTTACATCGAAGACCTCATCAGCGGCAATCAGGTCAAGCAGGTTGTTCTCAAGACCCTTCTGCTTAACGGTCACGCCTGCTTCCATCGAAAGCTTGCGAATCTCTTCATGAAGCTCCTGGCGGTTTCCGCCCTGCTTCACGGCATCCATCATGATGTTCTCAGTCGCCATGAAAGGAAGCTCGCTTCTGATATGCTTCTCGATAACCTTCTCATTCACGACAAGGCCGTCTGCAACATTGAGGCAGAGATCCAGAATGCCGTCAATTGCAAGGAAGCCCTCCGAGATTGCAACACGCTTGTTGGCGGAATCGTCAAGCGTTCTTTCGAACCACTGCGTAGCGGACGTAATGGCCGGATTGAGCGCGTCGATGATGACGTAACGGGACAGCGAAGCAATACGCTCCGAGCGCATCGGGTTACGCTTATAGGCCATGGCCGAGGAACCGATCTGGTTCTTCTCAAACGGCTCTTCGACTTCCTTAAGATGCTGCAGCAGGCGGATGTCGTTGCTCATCTTGTGAGCGCTCGCGGCGATGCCCGCAACCACATTCATGACTCTCGTATCAACCTTACGGGAATAGGTCTGTCCGGATACCGGATAGCAGCCGTCAAATCCCATCTTCTGCGCGATCTTCGGATCCAGCTGATCAAGCTTGGCCTGGTCATTATTGAACAGTTCCTTGAAGGATGCCTGCGTGCCGGTCGTACCCTTACAGCCGAGCAGCTTCAACGTCGAAATCACATAGTCAACGTCGGCAAGATCCATGCAGAACTCCTGCAGCCAAAGCGTCGCTCTCTTACCGACCGTAGTGGGCTGAGCCGGCTGAAAATGGGTAAAGGCAAGCGTCGGAACGGCCTTATATTTTCCGGAGAACTCCGCAAGCTTTGCGATCACATTTACCAGCTTCTTGCGGACAAGATTCAGCGCATCGCGCATGACAATGATATCGGTGTTATCGCCGACATAGCAGCTCGTTGCGCCGAGGTGAATGATTCCGGCGGCCTTCGGGCACTTCAGCCCGTATGCGTAAACATGGCTCATGACGTCATGTCTTACCAGCTTCTCGCGCTCCTTTGCAACAGCGTAATCGATGTCGTCGACATGCATCTTCATCTCATCGATCATCTCCTGCGTGATGACAGGCTTTCCGTCCTGCGACAGACCGAGCTCCATTTCGGTCTCGGCAAGGGCAATCCAAAGCTTTCTCCAGGTCGTGAACTTCTTGTCCTGGCTGAAAATGTACTGCATCTCCGGCGAAGCGTAGCGCTCGGAGAAGGGGCTTGTGTATCTGCTGGTATCGCTCATGATATCTCTCCTGAAAAATGTTATGTGAATCCGTGAAGGCACCGCACGTTCTCCCGCATGCCTTGCCGGAAAATGAAACCATGAGCCCCCGAATCCGGACGCTCATGGAATGAATGCATTCTTAAATCAGCTTCTTGCCGGTCAGCTTCTCGTAACCCTCAAGGTAGATGGCAATGGTCTTGTCAACAACTTCCTGCGGAAGCGTCCAATCGTCATGCGGGTTGGCCTTGAGCCAGTCACGTGCGAACTGCTTGTCGTAAGAAGGCTCCGCATGTCCTACCTCGTAGCTTGCAAGAGGCCAGAAACGGGAGGAATCGGGAGTCAGCATTTCGTCGCCGACAACGATCTCGCCGTTCTCGTCAAGACCGAACTCAAACTTCGTATCGGCAATGATGATGCCCTTCGTAAGCGCATAATCCGCGCACTTCTTATAAAGTGCGATTGTGTAATCGCGAAGCTTGGTGGCGTACTCTTCTCCGTGGCCGGGGAAGCGCTCCTCAAGATAAGCGATGGACTGCTCGAACGAGATGTTCTCGTCGTGGTCGCCGATCTCGGCCTTCGTGGACGGTGTATAGATGGGCTCAGGCAGCTTTTCGGACTCAAGAAGACCCTCGGGAAGCTTAATGCCGCATACGGTACCGTTCTCCTGATAGCTCTTCCAGCCGGAACCGGTAATGTAGCCGCGCACGATGCACTCAACGGGAAGCATCGTAAGCTTCTTGACAAGCATGCTGTTGCCTTCGAATTTCTCCTGGCGGAAGAACTCCGGCATATCCTTTGTGTCGACGGAAATCATATGGTTCTTCACGATGTCTTTCGTGAAATCAAACCAGAACTTAGACATCTGGGTGAGAACCGTTCCCTTCTTCGTCACAATGTTGTTCAGAATGACATCGAAGCAGCTGATACGGTCTGTCGCAACCAGAATCATGTTCTCTCCGACATCATAAATCTCTCTTACCTTGCCTTCCTTGACCGGAAAATACTCTTTCATCTCGTCCTCCTTTATCACAAAAGCTTTCCGCTTTTCTCTTCTGAAAAATCCCACGCTGCCGGAACATTCCCGCCTGTATCAGCGCGTTCTCTCAATGTAAGCATCGCGCTCGGGTCCGACCGAAACGTATCGGATATGGCAGCCGATTGCTTTCTCCACGTATTCGACATATTTGCGGGCATTCTCGGGAAGGTCTTCCCACTTACGCGCGCCGCTGATGTCGCACTTCCACCCGTCCATATACTCCATGACGGGCTTGCAGTCGTAAAGCGCTGCCGGGAACGGGAAATCATCGATAATCTCGCCGTTCAGCTCATAATGTGCGCAAATCGGAATGCGGTCCATATAACTCATGACATCCATCTTCGTAAGCGCGATGTCGGTTGCGCCCTGACACTCTACACCATAGCGCGTCGCAACGATGTCAATCGGTCCGACTCTTCTCGGACGGCCGGTCTTGGCGCCGTATTCTCCGCCGGCCTCACGAAGCTTGTCAGCCTCCTCGCCGAACCACTCGCATACGAACGGGCCCTCGCCGACGCAGGTGGAATATGCCTTTACAACGCCGACAATCTCGTCAATCTTCGCTGACGGAAGTCCCGAGCCGACCGGAGCGTAAGCAGCGATGGCATTGGACGAAGTCGTATACGGATGAATGCCGTAATCCAGGTCGCGAAGGGAACCGAGCTGTGCCTCGAAAAGGATGCTCTTTCCGTCCTTCTGCGCCTGCTTTAAAAGCTTTCCGGTATCGCAAATGAAAGGCTTGAAGAACTCGCCGTACTTCTCGACCCATGCAAGCAGGTCCGAAAACTTTGCAGGTTCCGCACCATAAACACCGGTAAGCGTCAGATTCTTCCAGGCAAGCAGATCCTTCAGGTGCTCCTTCAGATGCTCGGGATAGAAAAGCTCTCCTGCAAGAATGGTTTTCTTTTGGTATTTGTCAGAGTAAAACGGAGCGATTCCCTGCTTCGTGGAGCCGAATTTCTTATCGGCAAGACGAGCTTCTTCGAGTCCGTCCAGTTCTCTGTGCCACGGAAGAAGAAGGGAAGCGCGGTCGCTGATTCTCAGGTTCTTGGGAGTGATTGCAACACCCTGCGCGATAACCGTCTGCATCTCCTGATACAGGTTCTCGAGGTCAAGCGCCACACCGTTTCCGAGGATGTTCATGACTCCTTTCCGGAAGATTCCGGACGGAAGAAGATGGAGAGCGAACTTGCCGTATTCATTGACTACGGTATGGCCGGCATTTCCGCCGCCCTGGTACCGAATGACATAGTCATAACGCTCGGTCAGAAGATCGACCATACGGCCTTTGCCTTCGTCGCCCCAGTTGATTCCTACAATTGCACAGTTACTCATCGTATTCGTTTCTCCAATGGGTACAGATTTCCATATCAACCCAGAATATAATATACAATAAAACCATAAAATAATACAACACAAAATGTCGCAAATCTCGTAATTTTTTTTGGGGAAAATGCCATGGCTTCCGTCCCCGGGCAAAACGAAAAAGGCCCCGCCGCGATTGCGACAGGACCTTCTCCGTGCGTGGTGAGCGCAGTTTTATTTATGCGAGACGAGTCAGCGAATGTAATCCCAGACGTAAGTGAGCACTCTCTTACGCCCGGTAACGATTTTGGCCCGGCAGAAAAGTCCGCTTCGAAGGGGCACTTCGTCGTTCTTTTTGCCAACCAGCGAGGTGGCGTCGAAATCAATCCATACCAGAAAATACGACGTTTCCGTCTGCTGATCGTATTGGGCTTCATCCATGATCTTGGCGATGCGCCCGGTAATGGTTCCGTATTCGGAGGCCGGAAACGCCTCGACTTCGACTCTGACCTGCTGGCCTTCCCGAATTCCTCCGATGTCATTTGCGTTGACGACAACCTGAGCCTGGAACGTCTTCTGCGGATTTTGGAAGAGGTAACCGACATTGCTGCCGATTTGCAGGATGGAACCTTCCTCTGCCTCATTGGTGCCGAAGAAATAGCCGTTCTCCTTTGCCCGGATGACCGGCTGTCCGTTTACGAGGTCCTCATTTTCCGTGTCCCCGTCGTCCTTGTCATCCTTTGTGTTTGTCTTACCGGCTAAGGACTTCAGCTCAAACAGAACGGTTCCTTCCGTCACGTACTGTCCGTCCGTAACGTTTCGTTTGACGATTCTTGCTTCGTGATTACTGGTCACATAAGAAACATCGCTTGTATAGAAAATGATGCCGTTGGCTTCCGTGACAATATCCGTTTTGGAACATGCCATCCACGGAATCCCGATCAGCAGTATAGCGAGCAGTATATATATAAACCCCACGATGGCCGGATTCGGTTTCTTCTCATAGATTTCGGTGCTTTCCAAAAGGTCTTTCATTTTTATGATGATCGGTTTCATGCCATTGCCACCTCCGTAACACAATCGCCCAGGGACTGCTGTCTTACAAGCTCGGCGTACCGGCCGTTCATCGCAATCAGCTCCTGATGCGTTCCTTCCTCGACGATTTTGCCCTTATGCAGGACAAAGATTCTGTCGCAGTTTTTGATTGTGCTCAAGCGGTGTGCGATAAAGATCGTCGTAACATCCCTGGCGTACTCATTGATCGTGCTGTCAAGAGCCCTTTCTGTAATCGAATCGAGGTTACTGGTTGCCTCGTCGAGAATCAGAATGTCCGGCTTTTTGAGCATTGCTCTCGCGATGGCGAGGCGCTGTCTCTGGCCTCCCGAAAGGTTCGCGCCGTTCTCCTCGAGGGGCGTGTCGTAGCGGAGCGGAAGCTCGTTGATGAACTCATGTGCCTGTGCCAGTTTGGCCGCATTAACGACATCGTCCATCGTCACATCGTCCATGCCGAGTGTCAGATTGTCATAGATGCTGCCGCTGAACAGGAAGGTCTCCTGCGGAATATAGGCAATGCGGTCGCGAAGCGCCTCGATTTTGATATCTTCGATGCTCCGGTCGCCGATCAGAATCTCACCCTTTTCGGGTGTATACATATGCATCAAAAGCTTAGAAAGCGTCGTCTTTCCGGAACCGCTTTCTCCGACAAATGCGACGTTGCTCCCTTTCGGAATGTTCAGCGTGATATTTTCCAAAACAAGCTGTCTGGTGCCGTAGCGGAAGTCCAGATTGCGAATGGAAATATCCTCCTTCAGGTCGTTCGGAGCAACCTTGTGAAGCTCTCTCTCCGTTTTCTCAGCCTCGAGATCGAGAATCTCACCCAGTCGGTCCGCTGCCACAACAGCCGTCTGCATTTCCGGCTGCAGATTGATCAGGTTCTTAATCGGGTCCAGAAAGTAGACGAGCAAAGCGTTGAAGGTAATCAGACCGCCGGCCGTCATTTTGCCGTTAATGACACTGACCGCGCCGATCCATAAAATGACAACGCCGCCGACCAGCTCCACAATTGTTTTCAGTCCTTCCTGAACGTTGCTCACCCAGGAAAGCCTGAAGATGCTCTTTAAAAGCTTTACGAATTTCTTCTCCGTGTCGTGCTTCGTTCTGCGCTCCGCGTTGTATGCCTTTACGGTCTGGATACCGTTCAGGGATTCCACCATGTAAGAGGTCAGCTGCGCATTGTCCTCCATCACGTGCTCGTTGAGCTTACGGTACGGCTCCTTGAAAGCCAAAACGATAATGGCATAGAGAATCACGATGACTACCGTGACCAGAAACAGCGTCGGGTTCTGCAGGCACAGAATGATTGCGCCGCCGATTGCCATCAGCGTGTCAATCATGATTGTCAGTGTCGCGCCGGAAATGGCATCCCGCACGCTTCCCGCGTCAGAGAATCGTGAGATGATCTCACCGACTCTTCTTGTTCCGAAGAAGTTCATCGGCAGGTCCATGACGTGCCGGTAATACCCGAGAAGCAGGGAAATGTCAAGTTTCTGGCTGAGGTACAGCATCATGTGCGCTCTTATCATACCGAGCGCAATTCTGAAAAAGCTCAGAAGAATCATGCCGACCGACAGCGTGGTCAGCATTTTGGTCAGCCCGCACGGCAGAACCTTATCAATCAGTGCCTTAAAGTAAAACGCCCCGAGCATGCCGAAAAGCGTAAAAATCAAAGACGCAAGGAAGATATGCAGCACAAGGCTCTTCTGCGGCAACAGGAGGTGGAAGAACCTTTTGAACAGGCCCTTGGTCTCCACGCCCTTTTTGAACGTCGCATTTTTCGTCAGCAGGATCAGCACGCCGGTCCAACGGTATGCCGGCGGATTGTCCTCCGTGGCATTTTCCCCGAAGAACTCCTCGGGCTTCAGTTTTACGATTCCCTTTGCGGGATCTGCTATCACGATTTCCTTCTTCGTGATCTTGTGCACAACAACATAATGCCACCAGCTTTCATCGGCGATTACATGTGCAATGCACGGCAGCGGAAAATCCGAAAAAATGTCCTCTTTCTCACCTTTTACGCACTTTGCGGTAAAGCCAAGCTGTTCCGCCGCCTTGACCATGCCGACTGCATTGGTGCCCTGCGTATCCGTTCCCGCAACTTCACGGATTTTCGTGATTCCGATCTTATATCCGTTCTGTTTGCAGATCGTCGCAAGGCATGCCGCACCGCAGTCCGTTACGTCATACTGTTTCACACAATAGTATTTCATATACCTACTCCATGTCTCGCATATAGTATTCTACTCTGTTTTCCCGAAATCCAAATTCTATGAAAACAGCTCACCACCCGGTTCCAAAGTGAGCCGGACATGCATGGCATGCTCGGCCCACTCCGGCCGTTACCCCCAAAGACATTCTTTAAGGGACATCAATACGGTATTGGATTAACCGATATTAACTCTGATTTCCTTAACGATCTGCGTTCTGGAATCGTTGCTGGCTACCTGCACAAGCTTGATAAACTTTTTGGGATCTCTTCCGTAAACATAACCGTGCAAATAGTAAACCTTCTGCTCATAATAAGGAATGTACTTGAAACCACCGTTTACATTCATCATTTCTTTCTGATTCAAAGTCTTAAACATAGTATTTTTCTCCTTTTCTGTTTGTTGCTGTACCGGCCTTTTCAGCTGGTTCTTATTTTGCACTAGCGATATACCACAAAGACATTACGGATGCGTTCTTTTTCATCGCTGGTACTGGATACCTGTACGGTTGTAATAAACTTTTTACTCATGCCGAGATAAACCCGCTTGTTTCTTTCTCGACGGTAATACTTATAAACATCATAGACGGGGATATAATAGAATCCGCCGTTTACACAAAGCATTTCGTTCTGCTTTAATAATCTAAACACAGTGCACTCTCCTTCTGATTACTTTCTTCCCATTATCTGCTCAGGATTTCATCAACCCTGAGCAGCATTTAAATGGTTTTAGACCATCTGTCCACAAACCGTTTTAAAACAATCAGTGAACTCTTACGCCGTTTACATACACGCGGCGAACAATATACGTAGTACCGCTGTTGCTGGCTACCTGTTCAGTTCTGATAAAAACCTTTTTAAGTCCGCTGCTTGAATAATAGAAATCATATACAGGAACATAATAGAACCCGCCGTTAACCTTCAGCATCTCGTTCTGATTTAAACTCTTAAACATAATACTTTCTCCTTTTCAGTCTGTTTTTCTTCATCCTTGTCTGCACAATCGCTTTATCATTTGCGTGATTGCGTTTAAGGATATAATTCAGAACCAATGTCAGATAAACTTTATAATCTGCGTTCTGGAGTCGTTACTGGCCACCTGCTCTAAACCGATGAATTTCTTATTGCTCATTCCGATAAGTCTTCCGTTAGGAGCATAGTAGCGTTTAACTACATATACGGGGATGTACTTGAACCCACCGTTCACCTGCATCATCTCATTCAGATTTAGTATCTTAATCATTGTATTCCTCAGTTAATTCGGCAAGAAAATACCTGCGATTGATTAAACGTTAAGGATTTTGGTGGTATAGTTGACAATCTCGGTTCTGGGATCGTTGCTGGCTACCTGCTGCGTTCCAACACGAGTCTTCGGACCGTAATACGTGCTGATCAAGGTACCGTTGCGGTAAACCTTATAATATACACGGTTATAAACCGGGATATACTTGAATCCGCCGTTCACGTTCATCATTTCGTTTTTGTTCAGTGTCTTAAACATGATACTCTCTCCTTTTTTAATGGTTTTTAATGGTGCCGACTCGAAGCGATATCAACTTCTCGTGGCAAATACAACGTTGCGATTTAATTATTCAATTTCCACCCCCAAATTTTCAACATTTCGTTGATGAACGACATATTTTGTTGATGAACGACATATTTTGTGAAAAATGTGTGATTTTTCTGTGAGAGAAATATGACCGAAGGCCCTAATGTGAATTTTGAAGTTCTACATTTTTCTGTCAGGGGTAGAAGTTTCTCTTGCACAGCCTCTTTTGGATATGTATCATATTTAAGGTTATCTGTCTGTCGGAAAGGATGCTCATATGAGTCA
>Ga0247608_10002800_pt1 | contig 21120 bp, 21 predicted proteins | sample 176DNAGHGlowgp2_FD_193490 | JGI IMG/M metagenome (GOLD analysis project Ga0247608, IMG submission 193490) | Sheep rumen microbial communities from Palmerston North, Manawatu-Wanganui, New Zealand - 1766 DNA GHGlow gp2 | ecosystem: Host-associated > Mammals > Digestive system > Stomach > Rumen ...
CGCCATAATGTGCGATACATCAGACGATCTTTTAAGATCATCGATAAGTTTAAGCGCATTGTCGCGTGACCGGTTTATGATATATATATTGCGGGCTCCGAGTGTTATAAGAGAATAAACAAGCGACCTTGCGGCACCGCCCGCTCCCAAAACAACGCAGTCCTTCCCTGATACATCTATATCGTTGGCGGAAAGCGATCTTTTAAAGCCCGAAATATCCGTGTTGAATCCGTTAAATCCCGTATCTGTACGAAGACATGTATTTACGGCATTTACGGATGCGGCGTCCTGCGATATGGTCCCGATCAGGGGGATCACGTTTATCTTATGCGGAACCGTTACGTTAAAACCCGTAAAACCTTCTTCAAAAAGGTCTTTGATTCTTTTTGCGAGTTCTTGGGGCGGCGTAAGCAAAAGTTCATATGAGAGATCTATGCCCTTTAACTCGGCAAGTTTTGAATGTATGAAAGGCGATCTTGAATGACCGACCGGATACCCTATCAATCCCAATTTATATTCCATATCAAACCCTCAACAAAAAATGCGCCCACTTCTGTGGGCGCATTCAGTATATCATAAGTTGTGGTAATTAGTATATCAATACTTTAAGAATACCGCACCGTCATTTGTTGCCATCTGTGCCTGGGTATTTGTGGAACCTACAAAGTACTGATAGTCCTCAAGTATCTTATCTTTCTTCATATCGGAAATGAGCTTGTCCATATCAAGAGCTCCCATATCCGATTCGGATCCGATGTAAGAATAATCATCACCGCTGTTGAAGTTAAGAGATATATTTTCGAGATCTGCTGTACGGCTTCTGTTGTCCGCTACAGGAGTTTCCGCTATGGGTGCGCTTACGGCTTCGGATGCTTTGGCTGTTTCGTCCTGAGCTGCAACTTCAGAAACGTCAACCATAGGGATCTGAACGGGACGGTAATTGGAATATAATCCGCCGTAATCAAGTAATCCGTTGATTGCCATAAGTCCACCTCCTTCTTTAGTAGTTTACATAATGATTATAAATCATTACCTTGCTTTTTACAACAAATATATCGGAGATTTTTGAAGGAAATTAACCCCTTTTACGTTAATAATTTGTTTATTAATTATATTTTGTCCTTGCGGCATCCATTAAGGATTTTGTGTAAGGATCCACAGGATTAAAATATACCGATTCAAGGTCTCCCGATTCCACGATCTTTCCCGATTTCATGACCATTACCCTGTCGCAGAGATTAAATATGACTCTAAGGTCGTGGGAAATGAACAGTATGGAGAGATTGAGTTCCTTGTGAAGTTTCTTAAGAAGTTCAAGTATCTGGCTCTGTACCGTTACGTCAAGTGCTGAAACCGGCTCATCGGCTATCAGGAATCTTGGCTGCTGCATAAGCGCCGCCGCTATACATATCCTCTGCCGTTGCCCTCCGGAAAGTTCGCTCGGATACCTCTTAAGCAGTTCTTCGTCAAGGTCGACCATCGCAAGCATTTCCCTAACTCTTCTCTTGCGCTCTGCTGGCGGAAAATTGCCTCGCACCGTGATGGGCTCTTCAAGTATAAAGCCTATCGTCTTGGCAGGGTTAAGCGAACCCGCCGGATCCTGAAACACCATCTGCGGTCTTTTGTAATAATGTTTGATGCTTCCGGTAACGCCCTTCTTCTGTATGCCGAGTATTGCTCTCGAAAGTGTGGATTTTCCGCACCCCGATTCACCGGCAAGTCCCAGTATCTCACCTTCGTGTACGTCAAAAGAAACGTCGTTTACCGCATAAAACGGCTGCTTGTTCTTTTTAAATTCAACTGTTAAGTTTCTTACTTCCAGTACGTTTCCCATCAAACTCTCCGTTACTTCGCGCTATATCAAAATGATTCATTGGCGCTGTATCAAAAAGGGGTTATCGGTCCCGGTTATCAAAAGGATTCTTGGGTATTGCGGCGATAAGGTGTTTTGTATATTCTTCACGCGGATTGTTAAAGATATCGCTGCAATTTCCGCTCTCGACCACGAGACCGTCTTTCATTACGAGTACACGCTCACAAAGTGTGTTTACAAGACTAAGATCGTGGGATATGAACAGTATTGCGGTCCCGCGCTCACGGTTGATCTTCTTTAACAGTTCAACGATCTGTGCCTGGATCGTTACATCGAGCGCCGTTGTCGGCTCATCGGCGATCAGAAGGCGTGGCTGGCTTATCATTGCGGCCGCTATCATGGCACGCTGTCTCATACCGCCCGAAAGTTCGTGAGGGTAACTGTTGTAAACAGCCTCGGGATTGTCAAGTTCCACATCCCTCAAGGCCTGAATTGCGCGTTCTTTGCGCTCGGACTTTTCTATGGTCGTATGTATCAAAAGGCTCTCTTCCACCTGTTTGCCGACTTTTATGATCGGATTTAATGAGTTGAGAGGCTCCTGGAATATCATGCTGATCTCATAACCCTGAAGCTTTCTAAGCACCTTACGTTCACACTCCAGGAGATTGATCCCCTCAAATATGATCTTTCCCGATTTTTCCATGTCATGACGGCTTAACAGTCCCGCGATCGCAAGGGCCGACATAGTCTTACCCGAGCCCGATTCGCCCACTATTCCCAGAATATCTCCCCTGTTCATCTCAAGGTCGACATCCTTGACAAGCGTTTCGCTACTGTTGCGGTCATGAATTTTAATACAGAGATCTTCAACTTTAAGCATCATTTCTTTTACCCAGGGTGTCTCCAAGCAGCGAGAATCCCAATATCATGATCACGATCACGATACCGGGGAATATCGCATTTAAAGGATTTGAGAATATATATGCCTGCGCCTCGGAAAGCATGCGTCCAAGAGACGGTGCGGGCGGTGAAACGCCCATTCCGAGATAGCTCATGCCGGCTTCAGCCAGAACCGCATTGTTAAATCCGATTATTATCGATGACAAAAGAACGGTCTTTAAGTTCGGAAGTATGTGAACGACTATTATCCTGAAATGGCTTGCGCCGTACAGCCTTACGGCCTGTATATAATCAAGGTTTCTGATCTTTAAGACCTCTCCTCGCACGATACGGGCAAAACTCGGTATAAATGCGATACCGAGGGCGGCAATCAGCTGATACCTTCCGCTTCCGTAAAGACCTATGACCACAAGGGCAAGGAGGACCGACGGGAACGCAAGTACGGCGTCGTTAAGTCTCATAAGTATCTCATCAAGCCAGCCGCCGAAATATCCCGTAACGGTGCCTAAGATCGTGCCAAAGAAAACTCCTATGAACACAACGCAGGCAGAGATAAACATAGTCTCTCTTACTCCCACCAGGACTCTTGAGAAAATATCCCTTCCGAACTGGTCGCACCCAAAGATATGCTTAAAAGAGATATGGGCAAACTTCATGCTGCCGTCCATTGCACAAGGGTCGTACGGAGTCTTTATGATCCCTATAAGTGTCATTAACAAAACAAGCGATGTGATCACAAGACCGATCACAAATTTTTTGTCTTTTTTCACGACCGGCCTCCTATACATGAATCCTGGGATCGAACTTATGGTAAAGAAGATCCACTATCAGATTGCTCATTACAACGAAAAACGCAAGCAGCAGTATTATCGCTTCGATAACGGGATAATCTCTTCCCGATATGGATGTAAGAAGTATCCTTCCAAGTCCCGGTACCGAAAAAACCTGCTCAACTATGATGCTTCCCGCAATGATGTCCGCAAACGTCATTCCCATAAACGTGATGACCGGAATGAGCGCATTACCCAGAACATGTCTGTAGAACACGGCTTTTGTGCGGTTTCCGCGCGAATAAGCCGTTCTGACATATTCTTTTTGCGACTCTGCAATAACGGTATCTTTTAAAAGTTTGCTGACCATCGAGATCTTGGGAAGTGCTATCGAAAGAGCCGGAAAAAACAGATATCCCAGACATCCCCAGAAACTCGTCTTGTACGATACGAATGCCCCCGGGGTAAACAGTTTAAGGATCACTCCAAAAATCAGCGTTAATATGATACCCGAAAAGAACGACGGTATCGCCATAATAACCTGATTTACGGATGAAAAGAAAATATCAAGCTTTGAATCGCTTTTGCGCGCCATAAAAATACCGAGCGGTATGGAGACCGCGGCACATATCACGATCGCCATCACGGACAGCATAAGCGTTATCTTGATCTTGTCCGACAAAAGGCTTGTAACGGACTGTCTGTAGCTGTAGGACTGTCCGAAATCACCTCTTAAAACATTGATGAACCATTCACCGAAACGCACCATTACAGGTCTGTCGAGTCCCATTTCATGCGTAAGCGCCGCCACCTTTTCGGGAGTCGCTTCGGTGCCCAGTCTGCTGACAGCGGGATTACCCGGGATCAGCGAAAAAGAAAAGAACACGAGCACCGAAACAAAGAACAGCGTTATTATCATTGTAGCCGTCTTTTTGATCGCGTACTTCATGTTCTTCTCCTTTCAACCCGATATTACTGTGCGGGTCTGATCTTTGCTATATCCATTACATAAATGGGATAAAATTCATATCCCGTAAACTTCTTGTTTATCGCCACAAATTCGGCAAGGTCCTGGATATATACGTTTGCCGCCTGATTGGTGAGTATCCATTCACATTCTTTGTACAAAGCGGTCTGTTCCTCATCATCATAAGAGTTAAGAGCCTTGGCGAATATCTCATCATACTTGGGATCGTTAAAGTTTATAAAGTTCTTGGATGATGTTGAAGTAAATCTCTCAAGCATTGCCCTCGCTGTCATGGTAGAAGCATCAACACCTACTACGGTAGCCTCAAAGTCACGGCCCGAATAAACATCGGAAAGCCATGAATCCCACTCCACAAGCTTGATCTCGGCATTAACGCCGACCTTCTTTAACTGCTCCACGATAACCTGTGCGGTATCGATATGGGGCTGATAGTTTGAAGGAACCTTGATGGTGAACGAAAATCCGTCGGGATATCCCGCTTCCTTAAGAAGGCTCTTGGCTTTATCAATATCTACGTTGTAAACATCTTTGGTCTCATCAATATAGTATTTGCCGAAAGCCGGGAACATTGACGATCCGAGTTTTGCTCCTTTTCCGTCAAAAGAAAGGTTTATTATCTCATCGACGTCAACGGCGTATGAAAGTGCCTGTCTTACACGGACATCGTCGAAAGGCTTGACCGCATTGTTAAGGTACATTGCCTGCACAAGGTTCATGGTTCCTTCAAGGATATCAAAATCGGAACCCTGAAGCTGAAGTACCTGTGCGGATGTAATCCTTGCAAAAAGGTCTACGGAACCGCCCTTTAAGTCCATTACAATGCTGTCTGCATTGGCGCATATCTTAAGAGTAACGTCCTCGATATAGGCCTTCTCTCCCCAGTATTCATCAAATCTCTTTAAAATGATGTTTTCCTGAGGCGATCTTGAAACATATTTGTAAGGACCTGTACCGATGGGATTGGTATCGGGATCGGTGTTATCCTCGGGGATGATCGCCAACGTCATATACTGTAAAAAGTCGGGATCGGGAGTTTTTAACGTGATCGTAACAACATCATCGTCTGCAGTAACGTCTTCAATATTTAAAAACGCCGATATCAGAGCGTTTCCGCTTCCGTCATCGGCGTTTCGTTTAATGCTGTACACTACATCGCTCGCCGTAACGTTCTTACCGTTGTGAAACTTTACACCTTTTCTCAAACTGAAAGTGTATGTCAGCGCATCCTCGGAAATCGAGTAGCTGTCTGCTACGGCGGGATTTAAATTACCGTTACTGTCGGCTTTTACAAGGCCCTCATAAATGTTAAACAAAATCTCTTTGGTTCCTGCCGCCACTGCCTTGTGGGGGTCAAGACTGTCTTCGAGATCCTGGGGGATGCCGATAGTAATCGATGAAGAACCTCCCTCCGCCTTGTCACCTCCGCATCCGCAGAGTGCAACAGCCATTGTGACTGACACAAGCAGTAAAGCTAAAAATCTTTTCTTCATTGTTATGTCTCCTGTTCTTCAGATATTAAATTGTTTTATTTCATAAATGGTGGTCATGCGAGGGCATGACCACCAACTGAAATCATTTTTTCTTGTTAAGGACCTGTTTAAGTTCATCCATAAACGTATTAACGTCCTTAAATTCTCTGTAAACCGATGCAAACCTGATATAGGCTACATCATCAATGTCCTTTAACTTGTTCATGACAAGCTCACCGATAACCTGTGATTCGATCTCCTTGTCCTCAAGGCTGAAGATCTCTGTCTCGACTTCGTCAACAAGATTTGTGATCTGCTCGGCGGTAATGGGACGTTTGTGGCAGGCACGCAGAACACCGGCTTCAACCTTGGCTCTGTCGTACTGTTCCCTGTTCTTATCTTTCTTGATGATGATAAGGGGGATCGTCTCAACCTTCTCGTATGTAGTAAATCTCTTGCCGCACTCATCGCAGACACGTCTGCGACGGATCGAATTGTTGTCATCAGCCGGTCTTGAGTCTATGACTCTCGTATCGGCGAAACTGCAAAAAGGACACTTCATGCCGTATCTCTCCTTTACTTCTTGTTCGAATTAAGAAAGTCCGGCACTTTAAGCGTGCGCGACTGAACATTGCTGGAAATATCGGGAACGGGATTGATACCGGGTGCCGTTGTTTCAACATGCTTGGGCTGAACGGAAGAAATGCCTCCGACAGACTTGGGAATACTGATGGTTGAAGGGATCGGCTTAACCGTACCGAAAGGTTTGGTCATAACGGAAGCATCATTTATACCCGTAGCGATAACCGTGATCATGCAGGAATCCGACTGCGATGTATCGTAGATCGCACCGAGAATGATATTAACATCATCACCGGTAAGATTTCTGACATATTCGGAAGCATCATTAACATCTGCGAGAGTGATATCACCGGAGAAGTTGATGAGTACCTGATTGGCTCCGTCGATCGTGGTCTCGAGAAGAGGACTCTTAACAGCCATTTCAATGGCATCGGCAGCCTTGTTGTCGCCTTTACCGAATCCGATACCGACATGGGCAACGCCCTTGTCTTTCATAACGGTCTGAACATCGGCAAAGTCAAGTGCGATAAGACCGGGCTTGCTGATAAGATCGGTCACGCCGAAAACAGCCTGCTGAAGAACTTCATCGGCCTTCTTTAAAGCATCGGGGAAAGACGTACGTCTGTCCATGATGGTAAGCAGTTTGTCATTGGGAATGACAATAAGCGTATCAACATTGTCCTTGATCTTTTCGATACCGCTCATTGCATTGATCATACGGGCCTTTCCTTCAAAACCGAATGGCTTGGAAACAACACCTACGGTCAAAATGCCCATACTCTTGGCCATCTTTGCGATAACGGGAGCCGCACCGGTACCGGTACCGCCGCCCATACCACAGGTAATGAACACCATATCGGCACCGCGGATAGCTTCTTCCAAAACATCGGAACTTTCCTCGGCAGCCTTTTCGCCTATCTCGGGTCTTGCGCCTGCGCCGAGTCCCTTGGTAAGCTTTTCACCTATCTGTATAAGTTTGGGAGCCTTACATAACTGAAGGTCCTGCTTATCGGTATTTACTCCGATAAACTCAACTCCGTTTATTCTCTCATCGAAATTTACGTTTATATTATCATCCGAACCCTTAGAGGCCGCACCTGCGGTAACCATGCGGTTAACGGCGTTGTTTCCCGCGCCGCCGACGCCAACCACTATGATACGTGCAGCTGATCCGGCTTCTTTTGAAACTATCTCAAGCATTCGTAAATTCTCCTTCGTACACAAAATCCGTCAAACACTATAATATAATCAAAATGGCAAATAAGCAACAACAAATTAACAACAAATTTTACTTTTTCGCCAAGTATAAGTTATACAAAATGTCATAAAAACTGATGTTCCCTAACAAGTTTTTCAAAAACTTCTCCGCGTTCTTCGAAATTTTTGAAGTGATCGTAGCTTGCCGCCGCAGGGCTTAAGATCACTGCCGTCTGCTTAAGCGCATTTTCTTTTGCCTCCTTAACCGCTCCCGCCAGATCATCGGCATATACGGCTTTGGGTGAAGTATCTGTCCTGTCGGGTGAAGACATATACATCTCATACATTCGTCTGCCCGATGCATACATAAATACCAGAAGGTTCAGCCGGCTTTTTGCGATATATCCGATGAGTTCCGTATAATCAAGGTCGCGTTCCATGCCGCCCAGCAGCAGAACTCCGGCATTATTTATGCTTTCAACGGCAGATATCGCACTTTTTACCGTAGTCGATATCGAGTCGTCATAATAATCGACCCCATCAAAATTTCCGATGAATTCAAGCCGGTGTTTGAGCCCTTTAAACGTCTTGAACGCCTTTAAAAATCCGCCTTTGGACACTCCCAGGCTTTCGCAGACCTTATACGCAAATGCGGCATTAAGCTTATTGTGATCGCCCTTGAGCGTCGATCCCACCGATTCAAGCGTATCGAACGGCGCATCCGGGATACCGACGATCACCGTTTCGATCGAAACGTCCGGGCATTCTTTTAACGTCTCTTCGGTCGTATACAGCACATCGCCCGCTTTCGCGTTTCTGTAGATGTTTCTTTTGGCATCGCAATACTTTTCCCTGGTACCGTAATGATCGAGATGATCTTCGTACATGTTCAAAAGAACGCTTATATGCGGCGAGAAACGGGCATATTCAAGCTGGTGGCATGACATTTCAAGAACGATCGTCGAATCGTCTTTTACATCCCCCGCTATATCAAATACCGGGATGCCGATATTTCCGGCAAAAAGAACGTTCTTTCCGTTTTCCGAAAGTATATGGGCGATCATGGAAGATGTCGTGCTCTTGCCCTTTGTTCCCGTGATCCCGACGGTCTTTTTACCGAAAGCTTGCAAAAATACGTCCGTTTCGGCGGTAATAAGGGCTTTGTACTCTCCCGCGGGTTTATCAAGCACGATACCGGGACTTTTAAACACAACATCGTAGTCGTCGATACAGTCCATATATCCCGGACCGGTACAGATCTTAATGCTGTCCGGCAAGTTTTCTTTTACCTCGTTTTTATCTGCGATCGCAAGGCATTTATACGATGCGAGCGCCGATATCTCGCGATAAGTCGACTTTCCCTCACGTCCGAATCCGAGTATCAGTATTTTCTTGTCTTTGATAATGTCATTGAGTATTTTGTAAAACATATCCTTTATTCCGAAGCCGGTTCAAAAGTGACTTTCGAAGTGTTCTCATCATAGTTTTCCATCCGAAGCGTTCCTTTCATGCCGTCAAGATTCTTAAGTATCGACGGAAGATTCATGATCTTGACATCAAGGTTTTCATCGGTTCCGAGCTTAACGGTCACATCGTTATAATACATTGTGATGTTTCCGTATCCGTCGAAATACAGTTTCTGACCGTCCACACCGTATTTCGTCATAAGCTGAGTCATGTTGAGCACCGATTTAAAGAGCCCGGGATCTTCAGCCGGCAGTTTTTCGTAAAGAACGATGTAATCGAATTTAACGCCTATCACTTCGGGAATGCCGTGAGTCTTCCGGTCGGAAACCTCACAAACTATCCCGTCTTTGTCAAAATAAACGTAATTTCCCAGATATTCCGTATATCCCGCCAGCACCTTTTCGTATACGTTTATCTTTATCGTATCCGGAGAAAGAACCTCCACTTCCATACTTTCCACAAAAGGAACGTCTTTGACGGGCTTGTTTTTGTATTTATGAGACAGATAAAGGGAGTTGTTGCCAAATCTCCCCGTCATCACCATTTCCTTTATCTCATCTTCGGTATAATGTATGTTTCCGTCGATGTAAACCGTCTGAACGGTATATTTATCATTGATATAAATGTAACCTAAAAAAGCCAGACCTGCGAGGACGGCCAGGATCACAATCGCACTAATCAGTTTCAGAAGTCTGATCGTCTTCCTGCTCATCAACCTCTTCCTCCACAAATTTAGCGTGTCTGCCCACGTTCATGACAATACCTATTTCCGCCAGAAGAAAGATCACGCTCGATCCCCCGTAACTGATAAGGGGAAGCGGAATACCGGTATTGGGAACCGTATTTGTTACAACACAGATGTTAAGTATAACCTGAACGGCTATATGGGTGAAAACTCCGGCTACCAGGAGGTTTCCGAAATAATCTCTTGAATGAGCCGTAATATCCCTTATTCTCCAAAGTAAGAAAATAAACATCATCATGACGGAAAGTCCGCCCACGATGCCGAGTTCTTCGCAGATTATCGAAAAGATCATGTCATTCTGGGCTTCGGGTAAGAATCCCAGTTTCTGCATACTCTTTCCAAGTCCCTTTCCCCATATTCCGCCGGAACCTATGCCATAGAGCGACTGAAGGACCTGCATTCCTTTTCCGTCGGCGTATGCCTCGGGATCGAGCCATGCCAGTATTCTTCCGAGACGGAAGCTTAACGATGCCGGTATCCAGCCTTTGCTCACAAGCAGTATCATCACAGCGGCAACCGCTACGATCACCAGCAATATTACGGGCGGCCAGCGATTGTTCTTTTCGGATATCATGATCATCAGAAGCGGTATTATACCGATGACAAAAGCGGAACTGAAGTCGTTGGTAAGGATATATACCATCAGGCAAACAATACCCGTGGGAACCATCGGGAACCAGAATCCCTTCCACTTTGAGCGGACCTTGGGGCCCATCTGATTTAACAAAGCTGCGGTAAAAATGATGATACAGAACTTACAGATCTCGGCGGGCTGAAGAGAAAGCGGTCCGAATCTGAGCCATCTTCTGGCACCGTTTGCCGTAAATCCGAGAGGTGTGAGGATCAAAAGAATACTTCCCATGGCGCCGAAAATTGCTGGCCATTTAAGTTTTGAATAGAGCTGATACGGAATGAATGTCGTAACGATCATGGCAAACAGTCCTACAAATACCGAAATGAACTGCCTTTTAAGATAATATCCCGAATCACCGTCAAATGTTAAGGATGCCGAATAAGAGCTTGTGGAATAAACCATTACAAGCCCGAAGCCAAGCATAAACAGCACTATGAAAAGGAGTGAATAATCAAAATACCTTTTGTATTTTACTTTTTTGTTTTCTGCAGCCATTATCCCGTTCCGTTTCAAAGAGTTTACGTATGATCAGATAAACAAAAGACAGATCGCCGTCAGTACCACCGTCACAATGGTAAATACTCCGACAACCTTGGTCTCACTCCATCCGCCCAGTTCAAAATGATGATGGATGGGAGCCATTCTGAAAAATCGCTTTCCGTGAGTTGCCTTAAAATATAAGACCTGTATGATAACGCTCAAAACTTCCACAAAATATACAAGACATATGATGGGAAGATATAACTCAAGTTTAAGTAAATGTGCGGAGGCAGCCACAAATCCGCCGAGTGCAAGTGAGCCCGTATCGCCCATAAATACTTTTGCTTTATTGACGTTATAGAGTAAAAATCCCAAAAGTGCGGCAAACATGATGACGCTTACCACGCTCACACCCTCGCTTTTTGAAAGCGCAACAATAAATAAAAAGGCGCATATCGCAGCGGTAACGCTTGCCTCAAGACCGTCAACACCGTCCGTAAAGTTAGAGCCGTTGACAGTTCCTATGATAATGAACATAAGTATCGGTATGCCGATGACACCAAGCGATACCATGCGTCCGTTACCGACAAACGGTATCAGAACTTCAAAACTCTTTCCGTGTTTAAAATAACACCAGACCGCATAAGCTCCGGCAACCAGGATCTGCAGACCCATCTTCTGAAGAGGCGTAAGGCCTTCCGATCTTTTAAGCACTACCTTTATATAATCGTCACAGAACCCGACGATCGCAAATCCCGCCGTTAACAGTATCACTTCCATTATTTCGGGATAAATGCCCGCAAAATACAGTGAAACAGCAAGAAAGGCTATCAGGAATATGAACGCACCCATAGTGGGTGTACCCGTCTTTTTAAGGTGAGACTGAGGTCCGTCTTCACGTTCGGTCTGTCCTGCTTTTATGCGCTTTAAAAGCGGTATGATGGCAGGGCCGAGAAGCGTGCTTATGGCAAAGGATATGAGTCCCGCTATTATAAATGTGTTTTTCATTATCAGTTACCTTCGCTTGAATCTGTGTCCGTTACGGTGAGATCGATCGAGGGATCGGGTGCATTGGCCTGTCCGTCTCCCGCTTCATCGGGGTATTCCATCCTTCCGGTAAGAACCGAAAGATCGAGTTCGGAAAGTTCCTCTATATCTTTTTCCGTAAGTTCTTCGGTCATTGGAATACCGAGATACGGAAGTATCTCTCTTAATATCTTCTCTGTAAGTATCGTTGCGTATTTTGCATCTTCCTGAACATACACGTTGGGACGGTCGATGACAACATAACATATGATCTCCGGATTGTCTGCGGGTGCATGGCAGATAAAAGAAAGCACGTATTCTCCGTTACCTCTCGGAAGGGTCTCGGCAGTACCGGTCTTGCCGCCTATCGCATATCCGCCCGGTTTTGCTCTCCAGCCGGTTCCTTCGGTAACTACGGCATTACAATACTCAATTATCTTATCCGATGTTGAATTGCTGATGATCTGTTTGACAAGTCTGGGCTCGATGTTTTTGACCACCGTTCCGCCGGGGCTTAAGATCTTGGAAACCACATGCGGCTCATAGTAATATCCGCCGTTAACAAGTGCGGCATAACCCGCACACATCTGTATCATGGTAACGTTAAAGCCCTGCCCGAACGACGCGGTCGCAAGCTCACTTTCGCCGAGGTTTGAACTGTTAAATACAAGTCTTTCCGTTCTGGCCTCACCCGAAAGATCTATGTTGGTCTTAAGGCCTAAATTGAAAATATTCTGATACTGCAAAAAGACTTCCGGTCCGATCGCCTTGGACATCTGCATAAGAGCCACGTTGCAAGACTTCGCAACGGCACCTTTTACGGAAAGATATCCGTCACCGTAAGTATTGTGACAATGTATCTCATGATCGGCAACAATTAACGAACCGGTGCAGTTATATGATTCATTACCGGTAAGTTTACCCGTTTCAAGCCCCATGGCAACCGTGAAAGGCTTCATAACGGAACCGGGCTCATATGTATCGGAAATACAGAAATTCTTCCAAAGAGCATCGCATGCATCCCTGTATGTTCCCTCTTCAACCATGGCCTCGATCTCTTCGTCGGTATAAAGTATCGAAAGATCGTCGGGATTTGAAAGATCGAAATTTGGAAATCCCGCCATTGCAAGAATATCTCCGGAGTTTGCCCTCATGACAATACATCCGATATTGTTTGCGCCCCATCCGGGACGGGCATTGTCTTTGTATTCTTCGGCAAAATCACGCAGATATTTTTCCACGATCATCTGAACGTTTGAATCTATCGTGGAAACAAGAGTATCCCCGTCAACTGCCGGTATGGTGGTAACTTCCACCGTGGCTTCATCGCTTAAAAAGCCGTATTTTCGACCGGGAGTTCCGGTAAGGATATCGTTGTAATATTCTTCAAGACCGTAAGAAGCCTGTCCTTCGGATCTTGAAAAGCCGATAACATCGGAGGCGAGTGTCTTTTGGGGATAATCCCTGACATAATACTTATCAAACCACACGCCGGTGATGTTTTTGTTGTATAAACTGTTATCTTTGTTTTCTTCGCTCGGTTTGTTGGTGTAAACAGTAAAATGAGACATCTCTTCGTATGAGATGCCTTTTTTGACGACATAATACTGCGAATCGGGTACTTCGCTGACATAGCGCCTGATATCTGCTTCATTTAACCCAAAGACCTGGGCGAGAGTTCTGATCGTATCGTTGGATGCATCTGTGTTTCCGTTCTCCCTGTCAGCATCCAGCATCATCTTAACGTCTAAGATGACATCGTAGTTTTCCTTGCTGGCGGCAAGTATCGTACCGTTGCAGTCGATTATCTCTCCGCGCTTCGCGGCGAGAGTCTTTGAATCGTACGCCTGCTGTGACAGAATACGCTGTTTATACTCATCGTTGTTTTCTTTTGTAATAAAGATAAGTTTAAGCCCTAAACCGACAAAAGCCAGGAGTACTGCAATATACATTACTCCCAGCCTTATGGCCACTTCTCTGCTCTGATTTCTGACGGCCATTTTTTTGATGGCCTTCCTGTTTTCTTTATTCAAAACAAAACACCTGCATTAATCGGCTATATCCTTGAGCTGACGCACGTAATCACTGTTCTCGCGTGTGTAAGTGATCACCTGGTCGCTGTCAGCGTAAACCATACCGAGTTCTTCGACGGCAATGCGTCTTACCTCTTCAAGGTCTACCGCATTAATCATTTTACTATACTCGTCATCATTTGCAAGTGTCAAATTGTTGAGCTCCTGCTCGTAATAACCGATCCTGTCGACGCTTGAGGTTATCTCTGCCTGAAGTCTGATGTAAGAGATGAGCGAATAACCAAGGAACAGAGTAGCGCATGCAAGGAAAGCAACGTAAAGCATGCTCATGTGCATCTTCTTCTGTCGCTTGTTCTCACCCTCGATCTCTCTTAAAGCCTTATGCGTGGGCTTTTGGTATACATCGATCCTTACGTCGGGTTTTCTTACCGTATTGCCGTATACATATGCGTTTCTTGTTGTGCTCATCTGTCTTCCCTGACCTTTTCTTTGCTTAGTTTCTGTCATCTGCTTTTTCAAATACTCTTAATTTTGCGCTTTTGGATCTTGAATTAATATTTAATTCCTCTTCCGAGGGAACTATCGGTTTTTTCGTTATCACTTTTCCCTTCGATACCTTTCCGCATACGCATACCGGAAAGTTTTTGGGGCATGTACAGGGGTCTTCGTTTTTCTTGAATGCGTTTTTGACTATCCTGTCTTCAAGTGAATGGAAGGTGATTATCGCTATCCTTCCGCCGGGATTAAGGAAATCTATCATTTCGTCAAGCGAATCTCTTAATACCTCGAGTTCGTGATTACATTCGATCCTGATCGCCTGGAACGTTCTCTTGGAAGGGTGTCCCCCGGTCGCCCGGATCTTCATGGGTATTGCAGCTTTTATGATGTCGTTTAATTCAAACGTCGTTTCTATCGGTTTGACCGCTCTTGCCTCGACTATGTGTTTTGCAATGTTGGCTGCGAAGTTGTCTTCGCCGTAATCTCTTATTATTCTTTTCAGATCTTCCTGCGAGTAAGTGTTGACTATCTCGCGTGCCGTCAGACGCTGCCGTCTGTCCATCCTCATATCAAGACTTGAATCTGCCTTGTAGGAGAAGCCCCTCTCTTCCGTATCAAGCTGATAGGAGCTTACTCCGAGGTCTAACAGGATTCCGTCGACTCCGGTAACGCCTTTGTCCTTTAAGACAGATACGGCGTCCCTGTAATTGGCTCGGATCACCGTGACTTTGTCACCGAATCCGCTTAACCGTTCGCCCGCAGCCGTTATGGCCGCTTCATCCTGATCTATTCCGTATAAATGACCGTTTGCAAGGCTCCCCGCGATCTTAAATGAATGACCGCCACCGCCTAACGTACCATCAAGATATGTTCCATTCGGTTTTATCTTTAAGTTTTCGATTACTTCTTCAAGCATTACCGAATAATGATTAAATTCCATCAGATTCCGAGGTTCTCCATCTTTTCGGCAAGTTCTTCGACGTTGTCATCAATTGAGTTTTCTTCCCACTTGGTCTTGTTCCAGATTTCGAAACGGCTTGCAACGCCTATCAAAACGACTTCTTTTTCTATCTTTGCGAAGTTTCTTAAAACCTGTGGCAATAAGATCCTTCCCTGTTTATCGATCTCGACCGATGCGGCACCGGCTAACATGAATCTTGCAAAAGCACGCGCATCTTTGTTGGTAAGGGGCAGAGCTCTTAATTTTTCTTCCAGAACCTGCCATTCGCTAAGTCCATATGCAAACAGGCATCCGTCCAGTCCCTTTGTCACCACGAACTCGTTGCCGAGCTCTTCGCGATATTTTGCGGGAATGATCAGTCTGCCTTTCTCGTCCACTGTGTGATTGTACTCGCCCATGAACATTGCGGGATCACTCCTTTTTGCGGATCGTTTGCGCCACTTTCTACCACTTATTTACCACTTTGTACCACTTTTAACCACATTATAACCACATCTTAATAAATTTACAACCCTTTTTTGAAAATTTTTTTGCCATTTTTTGTTGATTTTTCGGGCTTTTCGGGCATATTTAAAAGGCCTGCCACATATTGTGGTAGGCCTTAAAATGTTGCACTAAATATTGAGGTTTTTCTTAATATTTTCTTAATCAGACATTGAATCTGAAAAGAATAACATCGCCGTCTTTTACGACATAATCTTTTCCTTCCATTCCGACCAAAGCTTTTTCTCTTGCAGCGGCAAGTGAACCCGTCTCGAGAAGGTCTTTGTAATTAACCACTTCCGCTTTTATGAATCCGCGTTCAAAATCGGTATGGATCTTACCCGCTGCCTGAGGAGCCTTGGTGCCGATCTTGATGGTCCATGCACGGCATTCGTCCTCTCCCGCCGTCAAAAAGCTCATAAGTCCGAGTATCCGGTAACTTGCTGCGATAAGTTTGTCAAGTCCGGATTCTTTGAGTCCGAGCTCATCAAGGAACATCTGCTTTTCGTCATCATCCATTTCCGAAATTTCCTGCTCGATCTGAGCGCTGATGACAAACACTTCGCTTCCGTCCTTAGCGGCATATTCGCGGACCGCTTTAACATAAGCGTTACTCGCTCCGTCGTCCGCGCAGTCATCTTCCGCAACGTTTGCCGCATAGATCACCGGCTTTGCCGTAAGCAGGTTATACGAAGCAAACCATTCTTTTTCATCTTCGTCATCGGAAACTTCGAAGTTTTTGGCAAGATTGCCGGCTTCCAAGAAAGAATATATCTTCTGGGCAAATTCCTTCTCATGAGCATACTTTTTGTCGTTGTTGGCTGCTCTTGCGACTTTGGCGATACGGCGTTCGAGCACTTCCATGTCGGCAAAGATAAGCTCTAAGTTTATAGTTTCGATATCCCTTACGGGATCTACGGAACCGTCGACATGAATGACATTGTCATTGTCAAAACATCTTACGACATGAACGATGGCATCAACCTCACGTATGTTGGCAAGGAACTGGTTTCCGAGTCCTTCTCCCTTGGATGCACCCTTTACAAGTCCCGCAATGTCAACAAATTCTATCGTGGCATGTGTAACCTTTTTGGTGTTATACATTTTACCGAGCGCCTCAACACGCTCGTCCGGTACAGGCACAACACCCACATTGGGGTCTATCGTACAGAACGGAAAGTTTGCCGCCTGCGCTCCCGCCTTGGTAAGTGAATTAAATAGTGTTGATTTGCCGACGTTTGGCAAACCGACGATTCCCAACTTCATGGTAATTTATCTCCTTCTAAAAGTATTGATTTTACTGTGTTTTCAATATTTATGGCACTTTGGGTCATAGCCTTTTGTATATTACCACATTTCTATTTATTTCTCTACCCTGGGTATTTTTTTAGTTTTGGGCAGTACTGCAAGCATTTTCTTCTCTAGCACTGCTCTTTTCCCTTCTCCTGGGCAGTGCTGCAAGCATTTTCTTGTGTATTTGTTGCATTGTTGAAAAATAACAAACCCTATAGTGACTTGGCTAATATTTCCTTAAGTTTCTTGGAATTTATTACTCCTTCACAACTCACAACCCAGTACGCCGGCAATTGTGTTGCCAGATGCCTCAATATCTTCATGAATATTCTCGTGCGGCGGAGCCGCCTGTCCGGTGTGGCGAGAGCCACGTGTCCGGACTGACGGGAGCCACTTTATTATACTGATTATGTTTACTGTGCTTCGGCAGGATCTAATCCGTATACCTCACGCATTGAGATATCCTTTGATGGATCTATACCAACGATGTTGATCTTGTATGAATCATAAGAGATTCTATCCATGATCGCATCGGCGAGGGTGCCTTCGCCTCCGAGCTGATCATACCAGCCCGCTTCTAAGAACTGTGAGCAGAAAATGGTAGAAGAATGCTTTCTTCTCTTACTGATCACCTCAAAGAGGTTTCGTACTTCCTGGTCATTGAGCTTTATCAAGAGCCATTCGTCTATGATCAGAAGCACGGGCTTAGTATACTTGGAAAGAACTTTAACAAAAGTACCATCCTCACGGGCGGACTGGAGTTCCAACAGCATATCCGGCATACGGACAAACTTTGTTGAGTAATACCGTTTGCATGCAGCGAGTCCAAATGCACAGGCAAGATACGTCTTCCCGCTTCCGGTCGCTCCTGTGATAAAGATGTTCCTGTAATCAGAGATATAGTCACAGGTCGCCAGGCGGTTAATGAGGTCACGGTTAAGTTTCCGTCCTGAATGATAATCAATACCGGCAATGCTGGCATCGGGCTGTTCTAATTCTGCTTTTTTGATAAGCCTTTTGTAGCGGTTGTTTTTGCGGGTCGTATATTCAGCATCGACTAGCATACCGAACCGTTCCTCGAATGCTACATCCTTCATAGAGGGATCTCCCTCCTGAAGTACGAATGCATCAGCCATAGCTGATAGATGCATCTCGATAAGTTTGTTTTTTGTACTTGTATTGATCATTGACGGTTACCTCCATAGTATCCGGCACCTCTTGTAATGCCGTAGTTGTTGACCTTCCTTGAAGTGTCTTCCTTGACAGGTTCTTGAAATGCCTTAAGGTTAACAAGAAGGTTTTTGATACTCTTATAGCTGGGTGATGCACTGTACTGGAGAGCCTTTTCACACGCCGATTCTAATTTCTGCGGAGTGTGCTTCTCAGCCAGTTTCAGTAATCCCATACAGGCTCTGTAGGATTGCTGTTCCACCCTGCCGGAGGTAAGTAATGAGTTTATAACCTTAGCTGTGTTTATACCGATCGTTTCTGCCCACCTGCGGAATCTGTCGCCGTTCCATTCCAGATATTTCTGATGGTCTTCAGGCATATGCGCCGTGACCGTAGAATACTGCCCTGGACGTCCATACAGCCTCTTGTGAGAGGCGATTCGATCGTTATGACAGAAAACCTCAATGGTTGTGTCTGTTACTCGCACATCGACCTTATCTTTGATATACTGATGAGGCACGGAGTAGTACATCTTGTCTACGGCGATGTGATAATTGAACTGTACGGTGGCTTCTTTCCACTAGCACATTTCAAAACGGGTAGCAGGTAAAGGTGCCAGTAATGGCTTTTCTTCCCCAAGAAACAGACTCAGCCTGCTACCTTCTTTTTTTTGAAAATCACGGGCATTGTAGGCTTCAAGTTTCTTGCGGACTGCCTGATTTAGTTCAGACAAAGAGAAGAACTGCTCGTTCCTTAATGCTGCGGTGATCCATGTGGAAATGTTTCCGACATTTCCCTCGGCTCCGGGCTTATCCTTCGGTTTGCGGACTCTTGCCGGAATGATGGCCGCACCATAGTGTTCTGCCATTTCATGGTAGACAGTATTGAGTTTTGGGGTGTACCAGTCACTTTGCTGATGATTTACGGCTGTAGTGCAGTTGTCCGGGACAATGATCCTCGGGACACCGCCGAAGTATTCAAGCATGTGGATGTTTGCTGTGATCCACGCTTTCTGCTTTTCGTTTATGAAAGCCTCGGCATAAGCATACTGGCTGTAGGAGCAAGCTCCTACAAAGATCCATGCATCAGTAATCTCACCGATGTCAGGATCGATGATGTGAGCCGGATCTCCGGCCCAGTCGACTTCCACCTGCTCTCCCGGTTTTCGTGGGATATGCATGGTAGCTCGACGTTTCTGCTCATCCTGTTGGATGTAGTAGCAGAATTGTGAGTACATGAGAGGTTCCTTATTATCCATACGGCACATCTCGCAGTACTCCGTCCAGAGGAGTTTTTTGGTAACTCCGTTTCGAAGCAGTTCCTTGCGAATGTACGCAAAGTCAGGCATCGGACGAGCCGTACTTTCACTGGATTTGTCTTTCGGAAACAAGACTTCTTCCAGTACTTTGTCGGTCTGTGATTCATCAAGCGGCCAGGAAATGCCTTTATCATCGGCAGCTTTAATGACTTTAGAGACCGTGTTTCTGGAAACACTGCAACTAAGAGCAATGTTTCTTTCGCTGAATTCCAGGGCATGCAGCCTAAGAATTTCACGATACTTGGTCATGATGTTGACCTCCTTCATACGTATTTACGCCAATGGCGCATGAATACAGTATAAAGGATTGTATGTAACCAGAGTCAGGTGGCTCTGCATTTACCGGAATGATGGCTCCGTCCTAAACGGAAGGGTGGCTCTCAAACTCCGGACAGGTGGCTCAAACAGCCCCGGAGTATTCAAAAAAGGCGTAGGATCATGAAGATTACGCAATACTTCAATAAAGGTACTATCATAGAGACCAAATCCGGTGAAATGTTCTATCTGATCAACCTCAGACATCTTTCTGATGGCCTTATAGTATAATGACCTCAAGAAATACATAAATCTGTTCTCTTTACTCGTCATCTTTTTCCCGATCACATATATCTTTCAATAATTGACGCGTTTGATCCTTGGAATCATTATCTATAAATATGATCTCATATTCTCATAGTCCGACAAATCCTTGGATAACATCTCTGCAACCGCATCGTACAATGGAAGCACATTTTCTTCTTCATTGTATGTAGGAATAACTATGCTTATAGTTTTATTCATTGATCTATAACTCCATTAGATAGTTATATAACTCGCGGTCCAACAGTGGTTCCTGATCCTGGTTGGGTTTTCCAAACTCCAGTTTGGGAGAAATATAAGTATCATCTCGTATCATTATTTCTAATAGTTCAGGACCATCCAACCATTCAATCGATTGAATATTTTGCAACTCCACTTGACGGCTGTTTATTCCATACGCTTTTGCTATTTTCGCAAATTCAGGGGAAGAATACCCACCCGCAGGTTTTGTCTGAAAGTATCTTCCTTCAAAACACATTTCCTGAAAATGGCGTATCATTCCAAGAGCATTATTGTTGAATACAATGATCTTGATCGGTATTTCTTCTCTGGCAATAAACTGCAATTCTTGTATATTCATCTGCATACCACCATCACCGGTAAAGCAGTAGACCATTTTTTTTCCGGTTCCATAATAAGCACCTATTGCAGCAGGAAGAGAATAGCCCATTGCCCCGTGGCCTCCCGAAAACAAAATCTTTTGGTTGCATTTTG
>Ga0247608_10002802_pt1 | contig 21116 bp, 38 predicted proteins | sample 176DNAGHGlowgp2_FD_193490 | JGI IMG/M metagenome (GOLD analysis project Ga0247608, IMG submission 193490) | Sheep rumen microbial communities from Palmerston North, Manawatu-Wanganui, New Zealand - 1766 DNA GHGlow gp2 | ecosystem: Host-associated > Mammals > Digestive system > Stomach > Rumen ...
AAAAATTTAGCAAATCCTTCCAAATTCTGTTCTTTTTCTGTTTTCTTAGGACACCACTTTTCAATATCCCATTTAAAAATATCTGAACATACAAAATTATGATTTATAATTTTACTACAATCTTCATGTGTAAAATTCTTCATAAACTTTGCAATTCTCTTCTTAGCATATTCACATGTTGCTGGCTCCAATTCTACACCATAAGTATTCTTTAATGCAACTATTGGATTCTGCTTATATTCTACAATTCTACGATATAACATTGCAATAATGATATTACCAGTTCCCATAGTTGGATCGAGATTTGTTTTAGTTTCATCTTTCCAAATCTTTGGTGCAACCTTATTCATCATCTTTTCAATAATAGAATATGGAGTCCAAACCTGTCCAAGTTTAGAACGTTCTTTCTCATCACATTCATAATGAGCAAAATCATTGTCATAATCATAGATTGTCATTAAACATATTCCTTCATTGTATTCAAAATAATTTCCCATTCAGAATTAGGTTCTGCTTCTGTATCAGAAATATATCCAGTAATTCCAAAGTATTCACAAAAACGCTTGTCATCCCAAGGTTTAGAATAATCACCCATATAAGGAATATATTTCAAAGGAAAATGAGCATCTGTTTTCATTTTTAATACTAAATACCTATGAAATTTAGTTTTAGTAGATTTTTCATAATTTATAGCTTCATTTTCAGAAGCAAAAGATAAAGACATAGGGATATTATCTCCAATTTTTGATTTATCTCTACTTCCTTTTATTGTATTATTATCAGTCCAATATATTTTTCCATTAGGTGTATAACCATTATAATAAATCCAACTATGAATATAATGTGTTGTTTCAAATGTAAAACTTTTTGTGACATTACTATTAGGTGCAAAAGATGGAACTGGCCGCATTTCTGATATTCTGACTCTCCAACCATCTTTTTTATTCATTTCAAGAACATCAATAAGTTTTTTACATTTATTTATAATTACTTTATCAATAATACTATTGTTATTGAATTGTTTATAATTAAATGTACCTTTATTTACATATATTATTGCTAAATCGCCAACAAAATTGGCATCAAAAATATCAGTTGCCTTTGATTTTTCGATAAGTTCCAATGAATCAATTTTCTTAGAAATAATTTCTTCATATTTTATATAATCACTATTTTTCTTATACTTAGCCAATGGATCTTGCAACCAACGAATTGGGCTGATATTGACTACCTTGTCTGCAATAGGAATAACCTTTTCCAAAATCTTTAAATGAAGATTTCCATCATACGGAGGGTTCATAATTGCTACATCAAATTTAGGCATTTTATTTTTCTCCAAATACTTTTTAATATCAATTTCTAATTGAAATTCATCTGTTAATTTATAATCACGCCATGAAGGAAGACAATGATCAATTATGCATACATTCTTAGCAATAGATTTAATAAGCTTAATAAACTTTGTATTTCCAAGTCCAATTAAAATAACATTCTTATTTTTAATTTTAATCAAAGAAAGGATTTTATCAACATAAAAATCAAACACAATTTCTGTATTTTTATTGATTTTCATTTCCAAAGTTTCAGTCATAATTATCCTTTTTTATTTATTTTTATAAAAATAATAAAAAAAGATAGATTTGTAAACCTATCTTTTTGTAAAATATATTTTACAATGTAAATATATCTTTACATTTAGCATCTAAATGCCAAATTTACAATACAATTTTCAAAAACTTTCCACAGATTTTTCATTTCTTTTTTGCCAATTTTTTCAACAACATCACTGCTAAAAATATGGCAAGCATCTGTCTCGAAACATTCAAAATCTCTGTCTTCTTTAGAATGACTCAAAATAAGGCCAACTAAAGAAGTTGCAACTTCCAAGTTAAGAATTCTTACTTTCTTTTCCTTTTCTTCATTCTTAGATTTTTTCTTTGTTTCTTTACTTCGACCAGCATCAAGTTTTTTCTGCAAAGTCTTTCCAATTTTCCAATTTTTAGTATTAAGCGATACAACATCAATTTCGAATTTTTTAATCATTTCAGCAACAGCATCTTCAATTTCAGGGCAAAAATTTACAATATGTGCAGTCACTTCATCATGAGAAATTGTTCCCTTATTAATACTATCAAAAATATCGTTTTCTTCCCACTTATGAGTCTTTTCTTTCATTGTTTGATCATATTGTTCGAAAATATCAATACAATCAAACATGTTAACTAACGGCTTACCATTAATATCTTTCTTTTTCTTATTTTCAAGAACATCATTGTAAAGCAATGTATATAAAGGACATACACATTTCATGGAATTAAAATTAAACCAATACATATTTCCAATTTTATTTTGATTATCATAATCAAAAGTAGAAAGACGATTATATTTTTGTTCAGCAGAAGCAAGAGCAGGTTCATTAACCATCATAATTCCATTAACGATTTTTGGAACAGAAAAAGAACGAGCGGCCATATTAGCTGTCACAAAAACAATATGATAATCTTCTTTAATAGATATTTCAGAATTAGCAATATTTTCTGCATAATCTGTTTTCATATTATCGCCATTGATAGCAATAAAATACAAATTAAGTCCTTTTCTCTTAGACCATTCATTTGCATTCTTTACAAAATAAGCTTGACGTTCATTTGTAAGAGAAGTAAAAATTATAGTGGCTTCACCATTATTTCTACTCAAAAAGAAATTTGATTTCGACATATCAGGCTTAATTTTAGAATCAAACTTATATGCTTCATTAACATCAATATTCCACATATAAGATAAAAATCCTTCAGCGCAATTATTCAAAAGATTTTGACAGCGCATTGTATATTCATCTTCACCAAGACCCTTCGTCGGAGCTATTTCAATATCACTAATACCCTTTAAAAAATTATGCACATTTATATTACGAACATGATGAATAATTTTAACACGATTTACAGTGTTTGTATTATTTTTATGCATTTTAATAAGTGTATTAGAAAAAATTGGCATTTTAATCTCTCTTTTAATTTTACAAGTAAAATATAACAAAAAGGTCGACACTTGTCAACCTTTTTTATGTAAAATTATATTTACATTTAATGTAAATTTTTATTAACCTTTAATGATTTGAGACCAATCATTTTTATTTACAGAAAGATAACCATCAAATTTACCAAAAGCTGTAATTTTTTCAGCCTTAAATGCTTCTGTTCCAGTTGTAGAAATAACCAAACTTTCATTTCTTTTATCAATATTCTGCATAAGCATTTTAAATTTTTCATCTGAATTCTCAGTATGCTGACCATAATCAGCTTCTTCATTAAGAAAGAAAATTTCATTAGATTTAATTTTTGCTTTCTTAATAATTTTCTTCAAAACTTCAATACGCTTTGCAATAGTTTTTGTTGTTCCAGTAGTATTAAACTTAATGATAATTTTTTCACCATTATATTCAAAATCTTTAAAATTATCAAGATTAATAAAAATCATATTTTTAAAATCATTATACTTACTGACTTCTTTAATATATGATGCACTAACAGTTCCAACATACGAAGAAACGATCATCATACGATGTAAATTACTTTCCTTAAACAAAGTCAACCACGTAAGAGTCTTTCCAAAACGCGGAGGAAGCTGAGTAATAAAATTACGCTTTCCTTTGTTAATCATATCATAAATTTCAGCCAAAACATGAGACTGATGAGCATACAATTTAACAGGAGATTTTTCTGCAGGAGAAATTTTATTTCCAATATACTGCATTACAATTTCAGAAAAATTATTTTCGAAAATCTTTTGTAATACACAAATTACAGCATTCTGTTTTTCTTTACGTGTTTCACGTTCAATTTTCAAAATTTCCTTTTCATCATCAGTCATCCAATAATTTACTAAATTTGCTACATCAATATATTCGCGACCATAACCATCAGCCGTTTCGAAACGTTCACGAGAAACAACCTTTTTCGGACAATATTTCCAAATTGTATTATTATAATTTTTCTTCAAATTTTCATGACCAAAAAGAACAGTATCAAAATGGTCAATTCGATCATCTGCAATAAAAGAAGTATCAATCCGAAACTTATAAATACAAGCCATACTTCCAGAATTATGAGCTTCTTGCGGAAGTCTTTCCTCAACTGTCTGAGTAAGCGCTTCACCACATTTTACACAACACTTTTCAAAAATTCCATTTTTTATAATAATTAATTCTTCATCATGAACGTTAGGAAGAGCAATATAGAAATTTTCTTTAGAAATGTTGGATTTAGTCATATTTAAAACCTCTTTTAATTTTATAAGTAAAATATAATAAAAAGGTTGGCTCTTGTCAACCTTTTTTATGTAAAATTATATTTACAAATCTTTTATTTCTTTAATTCCTTTGATATTGAGTCATCATCAATGTAAATATATTCATCTAAATCTTCTTCAAACTTTCGCTTTTTAACTTCATACTTTTCAAGTGCTTCTATTAAACGCTTAGCATCCTCTATATTAGCGAATGCAACATAGTCGACCAATCCAGGAACTTCAATTTTATTACTTGACGAAAAATAATAACTAGATTCTTCGTAATATACTTTACGATATTCATCCCATGTAGCGCTATTCCAAAATATCCATCCTTTACGCTGAGGCATGTAATAGATTTGACCTTTATAGTCATATTTCTTTAATCGCCATTTAAATATCATTTATAAATCCTCTAATTATGAGGCTGATGCTCATCCCAGCCAGCCCAATGATTTGGGTTATTTCTATGTCCTTCATAGCGATGCTTACGTTCTACTTCAATTGCATTTCTAATTTTGTCTGTGTTAATTAAACCCCATGCATAATGATGCGCCAACATCTTTCTTAAAACTGCAATAGTTTTATCTAAATCCAATTGCTCTTTATCATCATTCGTCTTTCGTTTCAACTTATACATGTGAGCAATTTCTTCTCGAATCTGCCAATAATCTTTAGCAAACTTCGCAAGAGAAGCTAGATCTTTAAAATCTGAATTTAACAAAACTGTACTCATTTAATTTTTAGGTCCTTCAACAACTTCAGCAACTTTATCTTTATTTTCCCATTCATAGGCCCTTTTTTCAAATTCCTTCATGGCCTCATACGCTTCATCCAAAGTCTTATAATCAGACTTTCCATTAAAACCAAAATCATCAATCGGGTACCAATTCAAAGGACATATACCTTCCCAATCAACACTATCATATTGCCAACACTGAACCTGAAAAATTCCAAGATTTGTCTTAACAATTCTTGTCGTCCACAGTTTATACTTATGATTATGTCGATAAGTTAAAACAGGAATAGTAATAAACAATCCAATTGCTATAACAAGAATAATAGTAGCAAGAGCATGACAAGTAATCATTTTAAAATCTCCTTTTATTAAAGCCAGTAAAAAAGTACAAACAAATGTTGTTTTGTTTCATATACAATACTCTGTATATCAGCCCTGTTTATGCGACGTTGTTTTACATAATCACAAAGATCATCATGACTTAAAAAACTGGCACTAACTAATTTCATAAAATCTCCTTTTACTTAATCTTCTTAAAAAAGTCTTCACGTTCTTCTTTAGTCATGTATTTAAGCGGAATAAGAGGATTTGGACCATATTTTCCATTATAACGCTTTTGACGAATTTCCATATCAATTTCTGTTCCACGAACAAACTTTGCAAAGTTTACTCGCCAAGCAACATAAAGAGGAATATACGTATTCAACAACTGAACTCGCGTTTCCATATCAAGTGTCCTACGAATTGCCTTAGAAAGAGCTTCCAAAAATTCAGCGGCCCTATAATAAGCCAAAACATATTGATATTCAAAGTTGTTCTTTCGCATTGTATTTACCTCTTTTATTTTAACAAGTAAAATATACTAATTTTGGATTCGTTTGTTAACCCTGTTTTATGTAAAAAGAAGTTTACACTTCTTTTCCTTTTAGTAAAATAAAATTTACATTGCATAAAAATAGGTGCTCTTTTAAGCACCCTTTTGTAAATTTTAATTTACTCAGCTTTTACGTGTTTAAATCCAAGCGCTTTCGCTTCTTTTACTGTAATTGTATCGCCATCTTTATACAATTTCTTTTGTCCTTCCTCGTTAACTTCTCCACTTTTAAATGTAGATGCAGGAAGAGGATCTCCAGGATGGAATGTATACATACAATCTCCAATTCCATCTTCTGGTCCAACAATCAAAATCGTATAATCAACTCTTTCTCTTTGATCAGTCTTCATACAAAGTGATAAGAAACCAGTATTCTTAAAATCTCTGAAATGACAAACTGTATCATCTGTAAATCGGTTAATATCCAACATACCATGATAACCAGGAATATCTTTTGTCTTAAATGCTTTACATCCAGGAGACAATACATTTTCAACATCAATCCATGGAGTCCAATTTGCAGTCATCAATCGATTTTCCATTTCATCAACAGTTTCACATTCTGTTGTAGAACCAATACCATTCTTCAATCTCTGTTGGAGACATTTCTTAAAGTAATCTGGCATGTTCTTCTTTGTATTCTGAATACAACTTCTTACATACTTGTTAATCATGCTTTAGCCAACCTTTCAAAGAAGTCTTCATCTTCATTGATTTCTGTAATTTCTTTATTTTCAATCATTTTACAGACTTTCTTATAATTCTCATCAAACTTCTGTAGACTTGGTAATTCACCAAAACCATCTCTCAATGAAGCATTCTTAAATGGAATCATCTTAATCTGCACATTCTTCTTATATTCATTGAATGTAGATAATGCAGTCTGTAAAAATTCCATTGACTTATCAATTACTTCACTTGCCATTTCTACATAACAATCTGTAGATAATAACTTAATTCCAGCCTTAGATTCCAACTTATCACTTTCACTTTCAAATTTAAATGTAATCTTTGTAAAGTCTATTTGAAGTGGATCACAAGTATTATAATAACGCTGTTGCTTATTAGGCTGAATTCCATAGACTTCTAATTCCTTAGTTGTCAAATTAGCATGAATGAAATAATTTGCTCGACAACCATATCTATCCTTATTAACTTCTCTCAAGATAACTTCATAAGGAGATGCATCAAATTGAATTGTAATTGCATCATTAGTTAAAAATTCAGCTTTATTTTTATCTAAGCCTGATGCATATTTCTTACTTAGACGTTCAACAACGTCAATCATCTTTAACTTTAATTCAGTTTCTTTCTTAAGGTCCGCAAATTTAATTTTATCTACGTCCTTTATTTTATCAGCGATTTTTGAAAAATCAACCATCATTTTTTGTTTCCTTAAAAGAAATAGTTTTTATCTTCATATCTTTATAATACTTCTTAAATGACTTTACTGCAGTATCAATCAAATTATGCATTTGGTCAAAGTGCATACACAAGAAAGTAAAACATTTATCTAACTGTTCAGGAGTACAATCACTTCCCATATATTGAACTTCACCAGTAGAAAATTGAATATTGGCTAAATCAAAATTGTATTTATCTCTCCATTCTGCAAAATCAGAATCAGAAATAAATTTATACTTTATAGTAGATACTTCTGTATCTACTTCATCTCGTAAACTAGAAGTAATTGCCTTAAACTCAAACAAGTAAGATGGTAAATATATTTTAACTTTATCGTAGTCAAATAGACTGCACATTGAAGTTTTCAATCTAAATTCATATTCTTGTCCATCATCAACAGCAACAGCAAGACCATCTTTCTTATCAAAATACTTCTTGATAAGCATATCACACAAATCAAGAGCAAACTTTTCTCTTTTATTGCGTTCTTTTAAAACGTCATAATTATAACTCATCCTATTGTTTCCTTACCAATAATCATTTCAATTTCTTTGCGCTTTATTCCATTCCTTACTTTCTTACAATAATCAGCAAGAAATTCAGGAGTCAACAAAGTCACATTGATTTTCATATATTCACTTACTCCAATTCTATCTAATGGATCTTCCTCATCTGGATCAATGTAAAACTTAGTTCCAAGATCTGCATATACAGTTCTTAATTCAATAAGATATGATTCATTATATTTTTCCAAACAAGGTAATGTGAAATATGTTCCATAACCATCACTACAATCAATAAAACCTGCTTCTAAAATCATTTTCTTGATTTCTTTCTTAGGCGGTTTCTTAATCAAAGTAAATTCTTCCATATTAACCCCAATTTGGAACGCTCAAACCAACGGTCTTGATTTGTGCAAGTTTAAAAAGACGAATAATTCTCTGTGCATATCTTGTAAAGAATGTTTCATCAATGCAATTATATTTAACTAAGAACATATCAGAGACAATGCTTTCATCTATAGACAAATTACATTGATCTGACTTTGGAACTCTACGCACAGCAAAAATCACTTTCTTATTAGCTAATACTTCTCCATTCTGACCAATTCTCAAAATTGGAAGCGTATGACTAATTTGTGGAAGCATATAAAAGCATTCCTGACTATTAAATTCAAAGCCAGCATCTTCTGCCATCTTTACAACATCTTCACGTTTCCTTTCTTCGATAAATTCCAAGTCAGGTTCTTTTCCACGAAAATCAAGAATATCTACTTGAGTAAATCCAAGCTCAAGTTCAAAATCTTTATCTACGTCTTTAAACAAATTATCCATTTTCATTTTCTACTTCCGCGTTGAGGCTTAAAAGTGTTAAATCAAGTTCTTTCTTAAATCTATTCAATCTCTTTGCATAACCACAAAGAAAATCTTCGTCAACTACCTTAAATTCTCTCTTTTCATTTGTATTCCAAGATATATCCCATTGATTACGCTTCCAATTATTTCTTTCATGTGAAATTGTCACTTGTCCATAATTAGGATTGTTTTTATCATAAATCTTGTTTGGATATATCTCAAAAACATGCGCAATATAAATATACTTTGTTCCAATCTCAATTGGAGCATTATAATCTAATAATGCTGGAACAGTCCATTGGTCATCTTTTCCACCATAAGATGGATATAATGCTCTGACAAAACCACAATCTTCTAATAGTTTTATCATTTCTTTCTTTGTTTTCCTTTGTATCTTATCAAACAAAGGAATTTTACACCATTCACCTACCTTTAAATCTAACATTGCTTCTTATACTCCGATTTAAACGTTCCACTGACGATTGCCTTAATTCTTGCTTGTCGCTGCATTTCTTCCAATGCTTGCTCATCTTCCAAATCACCATTCAACGAAACAATCGCCAAATCCTTTTCTTTCATTTTTCGAGTAAACCAATCTTTATAATCAACGAAAAATTCTTCTTTAAAATCAAGATTGTTTATATACGACATTGCTTTCACATTCCAACCATCAAAAACAGCACGTTTAACATTCGAATATGGGTCTTTAACAACTTGGAAATTAAACTTTGTCGCATAACAACAATGGTCATCATAAACTTCAATCAATACTTGATTTCCAACAGGTCCACAAAATGGCGCAATAGTGCATTGATAATGAGTTGACGCTCCACTATATTTCCAACATACAAAACCAATCGCTTCTAACTTCTTAGCGATTTCCTTTGCCTCTGGCCCTTTACGTCTAGGATATTCTTTCAAAAATTCTATTTCGTTTTTTCCAATTTTTAATTGCATAGAAATTTAAGCAGAGATTTCTCTCTGCTTTTGTTTAAGTTTTACGAAACTGCTGGCTGATTGTTAATGTTCATGAACATACATGCCAAATCTTCTGTGTTAGAAATATCCCGACAAACGATACGCTTATGGTCATCAAAAACGTAGAATGCCGCATCATCCATGGAAGCCATCAAAGTGTCATAATGCTTTACTGTGTACTTTCGACCATTGTCGATAGTAATCTTGAAAGACAGCTTTCCTTCCTTCTGTGCTTTATTCCATTCATCGTTGATATAAGCCAATGCTTCTTGCATGTTTTTCATAGTGAACCTTCCTTTTAATTTTACTAATACAATATACCTATTTTATTTTCATCTGTCAACCCTTATTTTTGTAAAAAATTTTTTACATAACCATTAAAAAAGCGCCCCGATTTCTTCGGAAGCGCTTTGAATTCAAATGTTATGTAAATTTTATTTTACAATATATCCATTTTTCTCTAGAACCTTTTTCGCTTCCTTTATCAAGTGTCTGTGTGTCTGACGGAATCCTTCATTAAAGTATTCTGATAGACCATCAGAAATTGTACCATTAGCATTTTCCAATTCCCATAGCGCATCAACATCCATATCTAGGACGTCAGCACAGAAATCAATACAGTCATCTATTGAGACTGGAGCATCAAACTTCTTTACGTGCATAATATATTCTTGAATTGCATTATCAATTTCTGAAAATGTTCCTTCGTTAATCATGGTACTTTCCTTTATATCTGTTTGTGTGAAACTCATAATATATCTCCTATACTTTATTTATATAAATTCATCCAATTCCTTCTGTGCAATCTCATGATTTATTTCATTTGTATAACTTCCTTCATAAAATTCAAAGAAAGTCATACCTTTCATATTTTGATATTCTACTGCATATCCTCCTGGAGCTGCAGGATAAATACCTTTTATTATCAATTTTGCATCAGTTTTAATTGAATGATGTCCTTTAGTACTTTCAGGATGATATATCATTCTATGATGTGTAGGACAATAACTCAATGTCACATGCTTATTTAATCTTGGCCATAACTCTCTTGGTACTATATGATGAAATTCAATCAAACTCCTTTCATCCGTATGATACTGACAATTAGGCCAATGACACTTATACTCTATATGCATCTTTATACTTCTTCAACATTCTATCATGTAATTCCTTACCAAACTGTGGTCCAGTAATTCCTTCTTTCTGAATTTCCTGACTTACCTGTTTTTGTAATGGCATTACATTATCAATCAACTCTTCAATCTTTTCTAACTTATTATCTGGAACTTCTACACCATATAAATTTGCAATCTCTAACAATCTTATAAAGTTTTTATCATTACAAACTTTAACTGTAGTGACCAAATCTTCTTCAAAATTACGCAATACATCTATGCCTTGTTCCACATACTTTGCACATTTCAATGTATCAACATCTAATTTCATTTTATACATTGTCTTTTCTATATCATCTGAATTCAATAAAATCAAGACCATACTTGTCATTGGATCTTTAGCTAATTCAGGATGAATAGAATGAGTGACTCTATATGTAGCGGCTCTATTTAATGCATCCCAATTGATATATTGATTATCAATATTATCACATGCACCAGTTTCTACTAAAATCTTTATTACATAAGCAAATTGTTTAATACCATATTCTGCTGTCTTCTTCAATTCAGCACTAATACGTTCCATTGCCAATCCAGTAATTTTAGATTTCAAATCACAAATAGACTTGTATGTAGCATCATCAATCTTCATATCAAATCTTGCTGCAAATCGAATAGCTCTAATTATTCTCAATGCATCTTCATTAAATCTTGCATTAGAATCACCAACAGTTCTTAAAATCTTATTGTCTAAATCTTGTTCTCCACCATAATAGTCAATCAAATTACCTTCAGCATCAATTCCCATTGCATTAATAGTAAAATCTCTTCTTGCTGTATCATCCTTAAATGACTTTGTAAATTTGACACTATCTGGATGCCTTCCATCAGAATAATCTCCATCTACTCTAAACTGAGTGACTTCAAATGCTATTCCTTTATGAATTACCAATATAGTTCCATGTGCTTCACCATTATTTGATGTGCATTTGAAATTATCATATAACTCATCTATAGGCATATTTGTAGCTATATCAACATCATGGATATTAGGTTCTCCTTTTTGACCATTCTTATACCATAAGACAATATCTCTTACACATCCACCTACTATATAAGCTTCATATCCAAAATTATTGATCTGTTTACACAAATCAACACCTTTTAAGACTTCATCATCAAATTTAGACCATTCTATTTTCATTTTAATTAAAATCCTTTATTTTTATCTAATAGATTGATGTTTCTAAGAAACATCCAATTGTCTTTTAGACAATTGATTTATTTTATTTATTTAATTATTATAAGATTCTAATATATTACATTTTTCATGATATGGTAGCAGGACATAATAAGCCTATCCAGACTTACTATGATATTACTATTTCATTGACTGGAATTGCAGTATCATTAACAAGGTGATTTACACTTATGCTTAACGGGATGGTCATCCTGTACTCCGACTATATCATAAGAAACACATGACGGCATATTGAAGAGTCGTTAATTCTTCATCATTGGAAACATTCTTATTTCAGCTTTACCTTCACTGGAATGGCCTAAACTTATCCGACAACTCATTGGGTTGAGCTCCGAGCCAGAACTAGGGCTTTAATGTCGAATAAAATATAAAAAAGATAAACCATTTGGTTCATCTTCTATAGGTCTTTATTCCATATTTCCTTGCCAATCAAAATTATAGACTCTTTTTTGACCATCCATATCATAAATTTCTACTTTATATGGTGAATGGTCTTCAATTGGCTCTTTAGGTTTCTTTTCCTTTTTAGGTTTTGTTTCTTTTTTAGAATCTTTCTTAGTCACAGTCTTCTTCACGGCAAATCCTTTCTATCTTTTCTTTTTTGAAACGCATTTTGGCTTGTTTGAAATTATATGTATAATTATCAACAACAGAAATACAATCCTGTTCTACTACTTTTCCATAAGGAATCTTGACCGCATTTGCTTTATTTTTCTCAGTAAGCCAATAACATCCTTTATCATCGAAACGTTTAACTTCTCTAATAAGCTTATAAAGCTTACCATTTTCAAGATTAGCAATTTCATACAAGTGAATAGCACCGGTATAATCAATAATTGGATAGCCAATCATATCTAGATACCATCCTTTGAATTCAGTAGATCTGATTTCCATTCCAAGTTCTTTGAAATAGTCAAGTATTCCTTGTCTGTCATGCGTCTTAATCATCTAAACTATCCTAGGTTAATGTTCATCTTTTCAAGCGCTTTCTTAATAATTGGTCTCATCTTTGGATAGAAATATGTAATATCATCAACCAATTCAAAACCATTTATTTCAGGCACTTGTCTTCCATTTATATTAAAGTAAGAAGTGCATTTCATCTTGGACTTGTCAATCTTTCCAATCCAAGCATATACATACAAATCCTTATTTTCAAGATACTTATTCAAACCAATATCTACGATTGCACTTCCATTTGGAATCTTAAATCCAGTTTCTTCAAACAATTCTCTTTTAGCGCAATCAATATAAGTTTCACCTTTTTCAATGTGACCCTTTGGAATATCCCAAAATCCACGAACGTATTTCTTTCCAGTAGGGTGACAAGCTAAAATTTTATGACTTTCTTCGTCAATTAAAATAAATCCACAACTTAATTCTTTCATAACTTATTTATAGCCTCTCATCTACCCATTCACCATTTTCTTGCGTATAGTGAATTCGTTTAATTCCAAATGATTTAATAATCTTTTGACACATTGGACAAGGTTTACTTGTCTTTGAATTCTCATTATTACGACATACCCAAAGGTCACATTTATGAATAATACGAGAATGATGCTTCATCGCACGCATAATTGCCACTGGCTCCGCATGCAACGCTTTCAAATCATTATAGCACTTCGTAAAATCATTCTTTAAATTGATATTTGTTCCGCTTGAAATGATAACGTTATTATACGTCAGAACACATGCATGCTTGCATCGAGAATATTGATGAGGATTGTCTTTAATTGCCAAATCCTCAACAAATTCCTTTACATATTTTTCAAAAGTGTTCTTATTCATACCATTTTCCACCATTTATCTGGCCAAACATAACCATTACCAGAGCACCAGCCATGTTGTTTGAAATTCTTTGTTTTACAAGCCAGCACACATTTCTTTTCAATCTTTATAATTGGGTCATTAAATGTTTTAGTTATAAATTTCAATCTTTTTTCTAAATTTGTAATTACTGAATTTCCTTCTAAAATAAGCTGACTATCACAATCAATTAAATCATGTGAAATGTGACCGTCTTTATAATAGATTTTTAATTCAAATAACATTACTTACAAACTCTTTCTTTACATAGTGAATGAATTTCAAAATACTTTTTCAGCTTATTCTGCATAGAACATGCAGACAAATAAATTGGATAGCGTTCCTTATCATCCTCTGGAGGAATTCGATAATCACGAGAATAATCTTCAAACAACATATTCCAATGCTGTCCATCAGGATAAATATCATCATACTTTCTAACTACTTGGCCAATAAACTTAAGAGCATCAACAAAATAATCATACTTGTCACCCTTAAGATCGATATAGACCTTAGGAAATTTTACTGGAGTTCGTATCCATCTAATTGTAGATGCAGTCACACCAGACAAATAAAAACCCTTATTTCCATCAAGTCCAAACGGAACTTTAACAGTGACAGAAGGCTTCCAACCATATTGACCTGGATCACGTGAAGTTAAATTGCATTGAAGTGAACCAGCAAAATTTCCACGCTGATCATCATTTATCATAGTAATGCTATGATATGCATTTGAAGCCTTTAAATCTTCAACAAATTCATTGAAATTTTTTAAATGGTCACTAGCAATAATTTTGTCCATGCTCTTTAGCTGGGACTTATAACTTTCCACAGCGCGCTGATACTCTCCATCAATTTGATCATGCGCAATATTAAAAAACTGTATAGGAGTACAATCCTGACAAATATACATATAAATTTTCCTTTTCTTTAATAAGTAAAATATAACAAAAAACGAGGGTCTTGTAAACCCTCTTTATTGTAAAATTATGTTTACAAAGTTATACAATTGAGCTTTCCGGAGCATGGCGTAAAAGTCATTTCTCCAAAATAGAATTCCTTTAAATGCGTATATAAATCGACTCGAACAAAATCAAATCCATTCGATAATGTTTTAGCGATTTCTTTCAATCCATTTAATTGATAATTCCAAGATGGTGGAAGGTCTCTCATTTGAGGCTCTGCGCCAATATACCAAGAATTGTATTTTCCATTTTCATCTACAAATCCAACATATTCTTCTAAGTTCTTTCCAAGTTTCTTAGTCAATGATATACCTTGGATTTCTCCATTGATACACCAAAATCCCCAATCAAGTGGATGCGATATGAATTCTCGTTGTGCAATGAGCGTGGGCGTTATATTTTCGTATTGTGCTTCATAACCAGTCATATAGGCGTAATTCAGAGTAAGCCATTCATTCAACTTTTTCTCTGATTCTCCATAGGGCTGATGCAGATTTATTAGCCTATTCCAACCACTTCCATGATTACATTTTACAATTATATTATCTTTAGTTCCTAAGAATGTTCCAGCTTCAGCAATGTTTTCAATTTTATAAGTTGGAAGAACATATCTATTTCCTAAGATTTTTTGTGCTTTATAATAAGCAGTTAATTTATCTGCCCAATCTTGACATTTCTTTTGATATGCTTTATTGGAAGCAATCTTTAATTTTTGAGCACAAACGTTTTTGACAATATCAGTTCTTGTATTCCAATCAGGAACGTTCTTTGATAACCAATCAAAACAATATTGTATTTTATTATTAGAAAAACGGCATGCATTATATTCTGTTTGATGCATACCATTTAACCATTCTTGTTTATATTCTTCTTCTGTCATTTCTTTTTATTTTTAGCTTTTGAATAGAAAATTGGGAAACCAAAAATAAAGACGATAATTGCAATTGGAAGATAAAATACCCATGCGAAACTTAATAATGATGCAGCGAAGAAATATCCTGCGGCAAGATTATCTTTAATATCTGCACTCATCCAAAAGATAGCAAGGATAATTGTTGCAATAATAGTTCCAATAGCATACAATCCTAGTGGCGTCATCGTTGCAACTATAATAGTACAAATTAAACCAGCAATTCCATGCAGTGCCATCATAGCACAATCAAAATCGTCTTGTTCTTTTGATTTTGTAAAATTACGTGTAATACCAGTCCAAAGATCTTCTAAAAATTCCATTACTTTTTAGTCCTTTTAATTCGTTTGCCATCACCAGTTTTAGTCACAGGAATTGCGTCGATATTCATAGATTGAATAGCATTACATAAAAGCATTATCTTTTCAATTGTTTCTTTCTTTTTCTTAGTTGCTTCTAAACACTGACCTAAATCATGAATACGCATCATATAGCGATAACAATCATAATTCTTTAAGTCAGCTACATTAAATCCAGAATTCAATTTTTCATTTTCTGGATAAGCACGAGCAAGACAATGATGAGCAACCACATGTTCACGTGGAGTTAAGTAAATCCAGTTCGTTTCAATATCTGGTCCACCCATACTCTGTGGAATAATGTGATGCTTATCATAAAGGATGGACGGAGTTCGTCCAGCCGCTTTAGCAATGATTTGATAATATACTTTTAAATAATTCATAGACTATTTATCTGTATTGACAACAGTCTCACCAGGAAAATCAGCCATCTTTGCTCGCATCTTTTCCAGAGTTTCCTCAGGAACATTGTGAACATTCTGGTGATTTCCATGGATAGCGACTACTTCAAAATCAGCAAGCGCATCATTTGCAATCTTAATATAGTTGTTAACGTCAGCCAATCCAAGATTAGTATTAGCAACAACAACTACATCATACGCATCGAGTGCTTTACGAACAGATTCCTGACACCACTTATGTGCCATTCCAATAAGCTTAGGATTCCAATTATACTTTCCATCTTTCATGAAAAAGTCATCAGCTTCAAACTTAATTGCGGAAAGACCTGCAGCATGTGCACTATCAACAATTTTCTTTCCATAAGTGGACTTGCCAGAACCAGGAATTCCACGCAAAATATAAAGTTTAGACATATAAATTAAAATCCTTTAATTGTTTTATTAGAACCCACGAATTCCACGAAGAAGATCTTCAAGTTCATCGCGAGAAGAACGAGGACGGATTGGCTGGTCGAATGCCTGAATGAGATTCAAAAGATTCAAAAGACCAAGAGCTGCGCGTTCTACGTCCTTGTCAGAAGGTTCCTGCGTTATAGGTTCATTTGTCTGAGTCTTAGTTGCAGTCTTTTCAGTATACTGCTTCTTCTGTTCTGCTTCCTTCTTAGCCTTAATTTCCGCAGCCTTACGACGAAGGAAAGTCTGCCATTCTTCACGAGAATGAGTTGGAATTTCCTTACGAACTTCAGTCTGATTAGAACGAGACTTACGCTTTTCAAGCTGTTCCTTTGCATTGAGGAAGATAGTCTTACATACAAGTTCACTTCTGCGAATCTTGTTCTTCAATTCAACCAACTTTTCACGAGCAGACTGAATAGTGCGAATATCTTCATTGATTTCGCGGACTTCCTTCTTACCAATGTGATTTGGAAGCTTTGCTTCAATTGACTCACGAGCAACGTCAAGAACTTCCTTAATCTGTGAAATTTCAAGTCGATGCTGTTTCATTGCACGCTGGTGTGCCTTAACAGTCATTACATTATCTGCACCAATTACAGATGCAATATCCTTAAGAGTAAGATTTGCCATATTTATTTTTCCTTTTTTTAAAGTTTCTATCTTAATTATACCTTTTTATTTTACTTTTGTCAACCCTATTTTTGTAAAATTTTATTTACGCAAGAGCAAGTCCAACAATCAACAAAACCATCAAAGCCAAGTCATACAAACCACGGAACGGATGGCCGGTGAAAATATTGAGAATTCCAATTCCACGAAAAACAGCCAAAATTATTCCCATTACGAATGCCAAACCTCCAAGAGGATTTGTGGCGGAAATGATGGTCAAAACAAGTAGCGCTATAATTCCAAGCAATACTATGATGGCTGAAAGAACTTTGATTCCATCACCCTGGTCGGCGGCCGTAGCCATTTCGCCGAAACACTTGATGATTCCTATCAATTCCTGAATTGCACAGAGAATGAAGAGAATTGTGAGCATAATTGCCATAGTTATTTTTCCTTTTTGCTAATGTTTTTAATGAGTTTTTTCTTTGTATTAATTCTAGAACATCTTTCAAGATAGTCAAATAAACTTTCTCTATATTCTAGAAATTTATTATATTCTTTTTGATGGTCTTTGAAATACTGTTCGAATGTGCCCTTAAATGGCTTATAGTCAGTTGCAAATCCCATATTATTGTGATTAGGGATATTATAAAAATAATATAAAGACTCTCGATCACGAATACTAAACTTATCTTTAAAAAAGTTTACAAAATCAATAAGATTTTTTCTACTTATGTTAAAGTATGATTCTCTTTTAATTTGATCACCTGCTCGAGATTCAACAAAGCCCGTTGGCATAGTCATCCAAAAACTAACAATATTTGTAAGTTTACCATTGATTTCACGAACTTCTAGATTAATGCCTGCTATATTTGTAGTTTCGTAATGTTTATCAACATAATTATATTGCTGAGTGTAAGCAAGTTCAATAGATGCCCCATGTGCATCACTTTTATAGATATGCATAAAATTAAACGACTTATGAACAATAAGTGTTTTCAGCCAATCATTCATTGCAGACACAGCAGGTTTCATTTCTATTCCTTAATTTGTTTTAGATGAGCGTAATTCCAAGAATGCAGAAAATCACGAGTAAGAAACACAAGAATAATAAACCGATAAGTTCACAAACAATAAAGCAAAGAATGAACTTGCCAATTATGATTAAAAATTCTTTCATTACTTAGTAGCCTTTTCAATAAACTTTTCAGCAATCTTATCGATAGCGCCTTTAGTCTTAAGGCCATTGCAATCGACAGTGAGTCCACCCATGTGATCAGACCAAGGATAGCCTTCGCTATCGTAGCCAATCCAAATTTCTTCAATCATCATTTCATGCTTATCGCACGGCCAGAAGATGAAGCGGTGAGAATTGATGCAATGACAAGTGCCATTGTCAGTGCGAATGTTGAGGGTAAGCTGGTCGTTATCGACAGAAGTACCATCAACGTTGAGGTTGTTTTTAACTGCCACAGTTCCAACAGCAGTGCGAAGTTCTTCCAAAAACATTTCCATAGTCATATTCATTAACCTCTTTTATTTTAACAAGTAAAATATAAGTATTTTGGAATGTTTTGGTAACCCCTTTTATTGTAAAAAGAAGTTTACAATATAGCCCAGTTATGTAAAATAATGTTTACATTCCTTCCCCCGAGGAAAATTTAGCGCATCAGAAGCGCTTTCTGGGGCATTTTTGGCCTGGGGGATATAGTTACATGGCTAAATAAAAAAGAGCGCTCCAGAAGCGCTCTATTTTAATTGTATTTCATATCGGTATGTTTTTCTTCCTCAATCCATTCTTTTCTGAATTTGGCGGCTCTTTCACGTATCCATTTTTTTACATATTCGTCGCCAGGGTCCCTACCAATACGCTCACCTTCTAACCATTTATCTACTTCTATCTTTTTAATTTGAGCATCCATAAATTCTTTATGCTCTTCATCAGTCATTTCTGGCATAACAATCTTCCCTCCTTAAAAAGAATAAAAGTTATAAAGCAGAATTACTTTATATCATTTATTGTTATGATTTGTTCTGATAACTTTTTATCGTCATCATATACCATTTCATAAGAATGACATTTCAAATTATATTCTTCCAAAATCTGCTGGACTTCAGACAATGGCTTAAATATCATTTCTTCTGTCAATTCTTGTGGAATTTCACGACTTGAATTATTGATTATTTTCACTTTCACCATATCACTCTCCTTCTTTATTTATTATTTCATAATTGTCACATGGTAAAATGCCAATTCCACCCCATGTTCCCCATATTGTTCCAGCATCATCAATATAATTGATTATACCAGTTTTTCCAATATACTGTTGTTCAGCTGGATCTGGAATTCCTTTAGCATTTGGTGAAAGAGAAATGATTTTAATTTTTTGACCTATTTTTGGTTGCGCATCCATACGTAATATCCTCCTCCAATTTGTAATTCATTAAAACCATAACGTTTGTAATAAAAATCCAATTCTGGCACAGCATTCAAATAGATCATATCATATTTTTCTTTTAAATCATTTATAATCATTCCTGCCAAACCACAACGTCTTTTTTCAGGGATTGTTTCAATAGCATGAAGATAACATGCTTTATTTGACAAAGGTTCAATTAATGCAATAGTAGCAATCTTCTCTGGTCCAAATATATTATCTTGACCTACATGCACCTCAAACGCAGAATACCCTTTCATATACTGATCTATGAAAGGGAATTTTGTCATATCGAACGCCTGTCTTATTTCATCAGGAGTCATCATATTTTACCACATTCTTGTTTTAGAAAATAAGTATACTTGTAATCTGGATCTTTCTTTGCTATTTCCAAAAGTTCTTTGACTTCATCAAAAGTCTCAACTTCGTAAGCAAAGTCTATATCGTCTGTCCAATATAGTTCAAATCCAATTCCAGTATATGCAGGACGAACGTCATACAAGAATTCTACTTGATTATCACCTTTGATACCCTTTTTCTTTCTAAGTTCTTTAGTCGGATGTCTGTCAATATGATACATAATTATCCTCTAGCTAAACTTCTGTTAACACATTGCAATTCGACATTGATATATTTTTGATTATCAAGTTCTGCCTTTAAAGCGGCATTCTTTTCTAACAATTCCTTAGCAAATTCCATTAAGGAATTCACCATAGAATTATCAGTATTAGGTTCTCTTGAATTTACAAAGTTTTTCATTTGTTCAAATTTCTTTGAATCCATTTTTATACCACCTTAAATTCGTCTTTGACTTTACGCCAAATGATACCATATACTTTAGACAAGTTATTAGACTTAATTAATTCCATAGCCGGAGCAACTATGTAATTCTTATGATTTTTACACAAGTATTCATAGCGGAAACGAGATTCAGTAGATACCAAAGTCGCTTCAGCCGAAGCCGCAACAACTTCACGGTATACTTCTGCAACACGTTCATTGATAGACAAAGCGAATTTACGCAAGTCAACCAATTCTTCCGGAATTTCAGCAAAGTAATCAGGGTCGATGACACCTTTTTCTTCGTTGAAATGGTCACGTATTTCTTTGTAGGTTATACAAGACATACGATGGAACAATTCCAAGTATTCAGCAG
>Ga0247608_10002803_pt1 | contig 21116 bp, 17 predicted proteins | sample 176DNAGHGlowgp2_FD_193490 | JGI IMG/M metagenome (GOLD analysis project Ga0247608, IMG submission 193490) | Sheep rumen microbial communities from Palmerston North, Manawatu-Wanganui, New Zealand - 1766 DNA GHGlow gp2 | ecosystem: Host-associated > Mammals > Digestive system > Stomach > Rumen ...
AACACCAACGACCAGATCTTCACGCTGCCCGTAGACCCGTCTACCGGTTACAGCTATATGGTGACCAACTTCGGTAAGGTGCGCAACTCGGGTATCGAGCTGTTGGTGAACACCACGCCTATCCGTACCAAGGACTTCCGTTGGGATTTGGGCTTCAACTTCTCGAAGAACAACAACAAGGTCATCACCATGCCTGCCAGCCTGGAGGGCGGTAAGACTGTTATCGCTCAGTTCTCAGCTGGTAACGACGCAGTCTACATGTATGCAGAGGAAGGCAAGCCCATGGGCGAAATCTACACCTATCTGCCCACCTATACCGAGGATGGCCGTCCCATCGTAGACGAGAACGGTATGCCCGTGCTGACCACCGAGGTCAAGGACACCGGCAAGAATGTCAATGCCGACTGGACGGGTGGTATCACCACCGCCTTCACCTACAAGGGTATCAGCCTGAGCGCTGCCCTCGACATCCGCAAGGGCGGCTACATGTTCTCGCGTACGAAAAACCTGATGCAGTTTACGGGTAATGGTGACATCACCACCTACAACGACCGCCGTCCCTTCGTGATTCCCAACTCGGTAGTCAGCGACGGCAATGGCGGATACGTGGAGAACACGACGCCTATCTACATGAACAACAGCAGCTATCAGGACTATTTCAACAACTATGGCGCAGGCCAGGGCGGCGAGTTCTACCTGATTGACCGCTCGGATGTGAAGCTCCGCAACATTACGCTGGCCTGGCAGCTGCCGAAGGCATGGGTCAGCAAGCTCTACCTGAGCGATGTGAAGGTTTCCGTATTCTGCAACAACGTATTCACTTGGACTCACAAGAGCAACCGCTACATCGATCCTGAGACCAGTTCATACGGTAACGACCTGAGAGGTATGTTTGGCGAGCTCTACTCTAACCCTGCTTGCCGCACCTTCGGTTTCAATGTTGGTGTTAAATTCTAATTGATGAGGAGGATTTAAAGATGAAGAAATTATTTTTAATCGCAACAATCGCTTCAGGACTGGCTTTTACGTCGTGTGACAGCTATCTTGATATCAACGAAAGTCCGAACTCTCCTACAGAGAGCAATATGAATGCCAGCATCATGATGCCGGCAGCCGAGATTAACCTCGTGGCTACCTATGGCGACTTCATGCGTATCACTGGCGGTTATTTCGCACAGTACTACACGCAGACCTACGGTACGAGCAACTATCTGGACTACTCGAAGTTCACCATGTCGGCCACCCGCTCCAGCGGTGCCTACACCCAGCTGACCTCGCGTACGCTGAAGAGCCTTGACTATGTGCTGCGCTTCTCCAGAGAGAGTCAAGAATGGGGCACCTATCTGGCTGCCACCACGCTGAAGGCCTTCACCTATCAGGTGCTCGTCGACTGCTATGGCGAGGTGCCCTACACCGAGGCCATGCAGGACCTGAACAACATGTCGCCTAAGTACGACGAGGGTACCGACATCTATGACGCGATGATCGACAGTCTGGATTTGGCTCTGTCGCGCGTCGTCGCTGCCAACAAGGTGTGCACCAACCTGCTCTATCCCGACCAGGATGCTACCAACTGGATACGCTTCGCCAACGCCGTGAAGCTGAAGATGCTTATGCGCGAGAGCGGCGTGAAGGACGTACAGGCCAAGCTCGACGCCCTGGTGGCTCAGGGTAACTTCCCCACAGCCGACGTCGAGTACAAGGGCTTCTTCAAGAACGAGAGCGGACAGATGAGCCCGTTCTATGCCGAGGAGTTCTCCAGCGCCTGGGGTTCTACCCAGCAGAATGTCGTTGCCAACCTGGCCATCGTCGGCACCATGCAGCAGTCGGGTTATACCGACCCGCGTCTGGCTGCCTTCTTCCGCCCCAACGGCAACAAGGAGTATGTAGGCGGCCTCTCGGGCACCAACTTCTCTACCACAAAGACGTTCAAGTCCAGCTACTGGTGCCGTCCCGTGGCCAGCTACGACATGCCCGTGTCACTCATCTCGCTGTCTGAGATTGAGTTCTTCCTTTCTGAGTACTATGCCAAGAAGGGCGATGCCGCCAATGCTGCTGCACACTATGATGCTGCCATCCGGGCCTCGTTTGCCTCGGCAGGCGTCTCGGGTGCCGACCAGAACATAGCGCGCTATCCCTACGACCAGAGCAACTACAAGCAGGTTCTCGGTATTGCCAAATGGGTGGCACTGGCTGGTGTGAACACCTTCGAGTCGTGGTGCGAGATTCGTCGTCTGGACTATCCTGCTTTTGGCAATGTCTCAGGTTCCGACATGTACGACCTGCAAAAGGATGCCTCATTCGCCCCCGACAAGTATGTTCCCGGCACATTGTACACACCTATCCAGGTGTTTGGCGAGGTGGGTGCCAACAAACTGCTGGAGCGCTGGCCTTATGCCGAGAGCTCTGCTGCCCGCAACGGCAACGCTCCTGCATTCCCTGGCTACACCAATCCAGTTTTCTGGGGTAAGTAATGTATAATCATCAAAAAAGCATAAAGCATTATGAAGAAGAATATATTTTATTTGATGATCATTGCGCTGGTGGCCATGACGTTTGCCAGCTGCAGCAAGGACTCGGAGGATAAGTCAACCATCGTCCACTATCCGAAGATTACCCTCTTGGGCGATGCGTTCTATATCTCGCCGCAAGGTCAGCCCTTCACAGACCCGGGCTGTACCGTCACCTATGCTGGCGAGGACTATACTTCACATGTCGTCATCAGCGGCGTTGAGGACATCGACGTCAACACGGCAGGTCTTTATTATGTCACATACTCGGCTGTCAGTCCCGATGGAAAGTATTCCTGGTCGGAGACCCGCACCGTGGCAGTTTGCGACCCCACGATTGAGACCGATCTTTCCGGCTCGTGGACACTGCAGGACGGCTCTTATCGTGACTACGGTGGCAATGTCGTGGGCTTCGACAGCTATGGCATCACCATCAAGCAGCTCGCTCCTGGCATCTTCAGCGTCAGCGACTTCTTCGGTGGCTGGTACGACCAGCGCGCTGGCTATGGCAAGAGCTATGCCTGCGCCGGACAGATGCAGCTCCTTGCCGACGGCACGCTGGTAGGCCTGTCAAGCCGCGTGGCTGGCTGGGGCGACTCTTGGGATGGTTTCGAAGGTAAGTACGACGCCGAGACGGGTACGCTCACCTGGGATGTTCCCTATGCCGGTGTAATGACTTTCCACATCATTTTGAAATAACAATAAATAGCGTAACGAATATGAAGAAAATTGTATATATGGCTGCTGCGCTGCTGCTGACGATGGCCGTCACCTCCTGCAGCAAGGAAGATATCGGCAATACAGCTACCGAGTCTATGGCCGGTGAATGGTATTGCACGGTAGACGCTGTTGACGAGAGTGGTAATCCGATAGATGGCGGCGAGGACTACTGGGATCTGGAAGGCGCCACTGGCAACGCCAGGACGCGTATCCTGACCTACAATACGACAGCCAACGACCCCACACAGTTGTGGGTCAACATCTTGGGCATCGGCAACTTTGCTGCCGACTACAACAATCCCGACTACCCCAACTACGACTTTAAGATCAAGACGACCTGCAACCAGTCGGCAATGACCTTTGCCGCTACCGAGGCAGAGAACATTGCTGACCCCGTAATCTGGAGCCATGAGGAGGAGGACGAGAATGGCGATACCAAGGAGGTCATCGATGCTCAGGTAGACCCCATGCCCGTCACCATCGAGGGTAAGATACTGAAGGGTGCCGGCCGCCAGAACAATGGTACTCCTGCCGACTCTATCATCATCTACGTCACCTACAAGGACGACCCTTGGTATCCGGACGACGGCTATGCCAAGTACAAGATTAGCGGTATCCGCTACTCTGGTCTGGCAGAGAACGACTAATTCTCTTTAGAGAATCCTATAAAGAGAACCAGTAATCAGCGTTTCTGACGAAAGAAATCTTGCATCAGCTGGCGGCATTCTTCTTCGAGGATGCCGCCAGTTATTTTGCATCGTGGATGCAGGGCGCGCGGCGCATAGAGCTGGTAGCCCCGCTTCTCGTCCTGACAGCCGTAGACCACGCGGGGTATCTGGCTCCAGCCCAAGGCTCCGGCACACATGGTGCAGGGCTCTACGGTTACATAGAGCGTGCAGTCGGTAAGGTACTTGCCGCCCAGTTCGTTGGCGGCCTGCGTGATGGCCTGCATCTCGGCATGTGCCGTCACGTCGTGCAGCGTCTCCGTCAGGTTGTGCGCACGGGCTATGATGCGGTCCTGGCATACCACTACGGCGCCGATGGGAATCTCGCCTTCCTGATAGGCCTGCTGCGCTTCCTGAAGCGCGCGGCGCATGTACTGGGCGTCTTTCTGTTGTTGCTGTTCGGGGGTCATTTCTTTTTTCGAGGTTTCGATGTTTCGATGTTTCGATGTTTCGGTGCTTCGATGCTTCGATGTTTCGAGGTTTCGATGCTTCGATGCTTCGAAGTTCCGAAGCTTCGATGCTTCGACGTTCTGAGGCTTCGATGTTTATTTCCTGGGCTGGATGTAGCTCCTTGTGCCTGTACAGTTGGGATAGTCGCTGCAGCTCCAGAAGGGCTGGCCGGAGTTGATGCCTTTCTTGGCCATGCGCTTTATCATGGGCTTGCCGCATTGCGGGCAGGTGGGGGCATTGGCCTCGGTGCTCTGCTGCTGCCGGTAGGCCAGTCGCTCGGCGGTAAGGCCTTCGGTGAAGCCGCCTTCGGCTGTAAAGGACTCCAGAAGGTGCTGTATCTGGCGGCGGAGCATCATAATGAGCCGGTTGCAGAGAATAATCATACAGTTGGCGGCTAACTGCGAGTCGCCGGTGTTGAGCCAGACATCAAACTTATGCTTCTGGGCCAGGATATGAATGCAGCTTTGGTATAGCACGTCGTCTTTATATTCAGGACGGTCCAGCTGGATGCTGTTGACGGATTGATAATCTGCTGATTTGTTTGACCAAGGTGTGTGTTCATAGCGCAGTAGCCAGTTGAGATAGTCGTTTGATAGTTCAGAGAGGCTGGCTCGGGCCACGTCAATCAGCTTCATCTCCGTCTCGCGTGACGTGGAATGGCGCGAGCTCCCTTCTGCTATGTTGGCTGGGGCCGAGCGCGCAGCCATGGTCATCTGGTCGAAGAGTCGTCCGCAAGGGTCGTTGCCCTGGTTCAGGAACCGGAGGCAGAAGTCCTGTGTGGCCAGCTGTATTATATTGCCAAGCACCCAGGTGTCAAGCCAGTAGTATTTGAAGATGGCGATTTCCATTGTTTACTGTTTTTTTGAGGGTTCGTTGTTTTTAGTTGTTTCGAGGTTTCGATGTTTCGATATTTCGATGCTTCGAGGTTCCGATGTTTCGATATTTCGATGTCTCCGATGCTTCGAGGTTCCGATGTTTCGATTTCCCCGGCAAAGATAGTAAAAAAATAACAAAAGCGGCAAACGATGGGGAATAAACTTCCTGTCGAAGCGATAAAATGGAGAAACATTTGGAGGTTTGAGAAATAATGCTTACTTTTGCGAAACAGAACAGAGAACCCGCGCGGAATGGAACAGGAAGCCTCGTGCGGCATCATACAGAGGACCCGCTTATGACGGAATGGAAAATTATACATATTGACGAGACTGACTCTACCAATCGATGGCTGCGGGAGGAGATTCCCCGTAGCAAAGGGGGACTTTGCTACGATGAAAGTGAGAGTTTCCCCGGAGCAAAACAGGTGTGTGTCTGGGCTGACTATCAGACGGCGGGGCGGGGCTGCGGTACAAACCGGTGGGAGTCGGAGCGGGGACGGAATCTACTCTTCTCGTTGTTGGTACATCCCAAGCTGGTAAGCAGTGGTGCAGCAGGCTCAGAGGAGGCGCTGCCTGCCAACCGTCAGTTCCATGTCTCGATGGCCATCTCGCTGGCTATCTGTGAGGCCTTAGGGCAACACATCGGAGACCTGAGCATCAAGTGGCCCAATGACATCTATTGGCGCGATGGTAAGATATGCGGCATCTTGATAGAGAACCTCATTCAGGGCAGTGTCATCAAGGACTGCATCATCGGCGTGGGGCTGAACGTCAATCAGCGTGTGTTCCACAGCGACGCGCCCAACCCGGTGTCGCTATGGCAGATTTGCGAGCACGAGACCGATCGCGAGCAACTGCTGAAGGATATTCTGCGAGCCTTTGACCAATACGTGGGGAAGGACATCAGCGCGCAGTACCTGTCAATGCTGTACCGCCGCAAGGGATTCTATCCCTATGCTGACCGTGACGGCGCCTTCATGGCCGAGCTGGTGACGGTGGAAGACGACGGCCACCTGCTTCTGCGCGACGACAACGGAAGCCAGCGGCGATATGCCTTCAAGGAAGTGACGTTCATCTGAGGCGAAGCCTCGAAGCATCGATGCTTCGGGATATCGAAGCTTCGAAACTTCGAAATAACGTAGCCTCGAAACATCGAAACATCGGAACCTCGAAATATCGAAATAAATAAAAGAAAAGACAATGGCAAGATTCAAGAGAATTCTACTGAAGCTTTCGGGCGAGAGCCTGATGGGCAAGCAGGGCTACGGTATCGACCCTGAGCGGCTGAGCGACTACGCCCGGCAGATTAAGGAAGTAAGTGAGATGGGCGTGCAGATAGGCATCGTCATCGGTGGCGGAAACATCTTCCGCGGACTGTCGGGTTCGCAGAAAGGTTTCGACCGCGTGAAGGGCGACCAGATGGGCATGTGTGCCACGGTTATTAACTCGCTGGCACTGTCGTCGGCACTGGGGGCCATCGGCGTGAAGAACCGTGTTATGACGGCCATCAGGATGGAACCCATCGGCGAGTTCTATACCAAGTGGAAGGCCATAGAAGCCATGGAGCAGGGCTATGTCTGCATCTTCTCGGCCGGTACGGGCTCACCATACTTTACTACGGACACGGGTTCGAGTCTGCGCGGCATAGAGATAGAGGCCGACGTGATGCTGAAAGGTACGCGTGTGGACGGCGTCTACACCGCCGACCCCGAGAAAGACCCCACGGCGACGAAGTTCGACGCCATTACCTATAAGGAAGTGCTGGAGCGTGGACTGAAGGTGATGGACCTTACGGCCATCTGCATGTGCCAGGACAACAACCTGCCCATCTACGTCTTCAATATGGACGTGGTAGGTAATCTGAAGAAGGTGATGGATGGCGAAGAGATAGGCACCCTGGTCTATAACGGCTAACAGCCAGTGAGCGATAGTCGTTGCCTTAGCGGCTAACAGTCAAAAAACAGCGGCTGTCAAGCCTCTTCGAACTCAACGTACTCACCGTCCTCGTCGTCGAAGATTTTGCGGCTTTCGCGCTTCTCGTGCTGATGGTCGATGATGGTTTCGCCCGTTGCCATTTGTGTGCGACGGGCTTCTTTCTGCTTCTGGGGAGCCTCTTGCTGCTGTTCCTGACGTGACGACGATGCGCTGTCGTATGACTGCTCGGAAGCCGATGCCTTGCCGGACTCGGCATTCTGCTGTTGGCGCTGGCTGTACTGCTGGCGCTGGCGACCTACTTCGTCGCGGAAGCGCTGCTCACGCTTGTCGGCAGCCTGTTGGACGGCCTTGCGGGCTTTCTTGAGACGGTTGATGATGTATCCGCCCGTCAGCAACAGGAAGAATACGACAAGGAAAAACACAAAGATAAGAATCTCCATAGGATGATGTAGGTTTAGTAGTTATTTCTTTTTCTGCATATTGGTAAAGACAGAGAGAATGACATACCATGCAATGATGGCTGCCAGGCCGCTGATTCCCATCAGCAGCAGAATGGGTACGCAGGTAATGAGGAAGACGTACTTGACGTCGTTACCCTTCCATGCCCACGTCTTGAACTTCAGGGCGAACATAGGAATCTCGCTGACCAGCAGGTAGCAGCTGACGAACATGCCTGCGAAGACGGCCCAGAAGAGTGCAGGGACGGCCATGAGCTCTTCGCCGGCGCCCACGATGAGCGACGCCCAAAACAGGGCGTTGGCCGGCGTAGGCAGTCCGATGAATCCCATGGCCTGACGCTCGTCGAGGTTGAACTTAGCCAGCCGGAGTGCGGAGAATGCAGCCATGATGAATGCTGCGTAGGGCAGATAGTGCCACGGCAGGTATTCAATGCCCCCTTTGAGGAAGTCGAACAGGATGGCTGAGGGTGCAAAGCCGAAGGTGATGCAGTCGGCCAGCGAGTCAAGCTCCTTGCCGATGGGCGAGCTGACGCCGAGCAGACGGGCCGACATACCGTCGAAGAAGTCGAACACGGCTCCTATGACGATGAACAGCAGGGCTATGTGCCATACACCGCAGAAAGCCCAGTAGGTGGCGATACAGCCCGAAATGAGGTTCAGGCAGGTTATTGTATTAGGTATATGCTTCTTCATAGTTGTCAGGGTAGTATTTGTTCACTTTCAGGTCAGTTTGGCAATGACGGTCTGGTCGCCAGTGGTAGGCTGTCCCATGGTGACGCAGGCACGGGCCGTCAGCGGCAGGTATACATCGACGCGCGAGCCCAGCTTGATGAAACCCATGTGCTCGTCAATGTAGCACTCTTCGCCCTCCTTGGCGTAGGTGACAATGCGGCGCGCCATGGCACCGGCTATCTGGCGTACTAAGATGTCCTCGCCATTGGATGCAGTAATCATAACGTCGGCATGCTCGTTCTCCTCGCTGGCCTTGGGCAGCCAGGCTTTATGGTAGTTGCCGTTCTGGTGGTGCACGAACTTGACCTTGCCGTCGACGGGAAACCAGTTGGCATGTACGTTCAGCGGACTCATAAAGATGCTGATCATCAGGCGTTTGTCGTGAAAATACTCGTTCTCTTCGGCCTCTTCCACCACCACTATCTTGCCGTCGGCAGGAGCCACGACAAGTCCCTCGGTATCGCCGTTGAAGTAACGAATGGGGCAACGGTAGAAGTTAAGTATACAGAGCCATATAAATGCCGACAGGCCCAGCAAGAAGGGCATGACGATGTGGCGTGTGAAGGTGCCAAACAGCAAGCCCAGCAAGTACCACAGTGCCAAGTTGATGATGAGGAGGATGACGGCACTATAACAAAGTTCGCTCGTGCCTTCGCGGTGTATTCTAATTTTCTTAAGTTTCTTTATTCTTTCTCCCATGGGAAGCCCAGATTGTTTTATTTCATCGTGCAAAGGTACAAAATAATTCTTAATTCGGAATTCATTATACGTGTTTTTTTTGGTTATTTCGTTTTTTCATCGTAACTTTGAGGCTCAAAACCGATGAAATGGAAGATTTTATACATCTGCACGTACATACTTATTACTCGATACTGGACGGCCAGTCAAGCATTAAACGCCTGGTAGACAAAGCCATTGGCAACGGCATGCGCGGCATGGCCATCACCGACCATGGAGACATGTTCGGTATCAAGGAATTTCATGACTATGTGGGCGGCATCAACAAGGGCCGCAAGAAGGAAGGACTGGACCCCTTCAAGCCCATCTTCGGCTGCGAGATGTACGTCTCGCGCTACGGGTCGAAGCTGCTCAAGGACGACAAGCGTCACCAGAGCGGCTACCACCTCATTGTGCTGGCCAAGAACTATCAGGGCTACAAGAACCTCATCAAGTTGGTGAGCCGGTCGTGGGTGGACGGTTTCTATATGCGTCCGCGTACCGACCGTGAGGATTTGGAGAAGTACCACGAGGGCCTTATTGTCTGTTCGGCATGTATAGCCGGCGAGGTGCCCAAGAAGATACTGAACGACGACATTGCCGGAGCCCGCGAGGCCATTGAGTGGTATCACCGCGTGTTTGGCGACGACTACTATCTGGAGCTGCAGCGCCACGAGGTGAAAGACCCCTCTCAGCGTGCCAACCGCGAGACCTTCCCCCTGCAGCAGAAAGCCAACAAGGTGCTTATAGAGCTGGCACACGAGTATGGCATCAAGCTCATCTGCTCGAACGACGCCCACTTCGTAGACCAGGAGAATGCTGAGGCCCACGACCACCTGCTGTGTCTGTCGACAGGCAAGGACTTGGATGACCCAACGCGTATGCTGTACTCGAAGCAGGAATGGTTTAAGACACGCGAGGAGATGAACGAGGTGTTCAGCGACGTTCCCGAGGCGCTGTCCAACACTTTGGAAATACTGGACAAGGTAGAGATATACAGCATCGACCATGACCCCATCATGCCTTTCTTCCCCATTCCCGAGGAGTTTGGCACCGAGGAGCAGTGGCGGCAGAAGTTCAGCGAGGAACAACTGTACGAGGAGTTCACGCGCGACGAGAACGGCGAGAACCCGCTGCCCCGCGAGGAAGGCGAGAAGAAAATTAAGAAGCTGGGCGGCTACGACAAGCTGTACCGTATTAAGTTCGAGGCTGACTATCTGGCAGAGCTGGCATATAAGGGAGCCAAGAAACGCTATGGCGAACCACTGCCTCAGGAGGTTGACGACCGCGTGCGCTTCGAGCTGCACATTATGAAGACGATGGGTTTCCCGGGCTACTTCCTCATTGTGCAGGACTTCATCAACTCGGCTCGCGACGAGCTGGGCGTTATGGTAGGCCCCGGACGTGGCTCGGCGGCAGGAAGTGTGGTGGCCTACTGTCTGGGCATTACCAAGATAGACCCGCTGAAGTATGACCTGCTGTTTGAGCGTTTCCTGAATCCCGACCGTATCTCGCTGCCCGATATCGATACCGACTTCGACGACGACGGCCGCGGCAAGGTGCTGAAGTGGGTGGAAGACAAGTACGGACACGAGAACTGTGCACACATCATCACCTACGCCACCATGGCAACAAAGAACAGCATCAAGGATGTGGCGCGAGTGGAGAAAGTCCCCCTGAATGTTGTCAATGCCCTGTGTAAGGCCATTCCCGACCGTCTGCCCGATGTGGACGGCAAGACTCCGAAGATGAACCTGCCCAATGCCATCAAGGCCGTACCCGAGTTGCGCGATGCCGAGGCCAGCAACGACCTGTCGCTGCGCAATACCATCAAATATGCCAAGATGCTTGAGGGCACGGTGCGCGGAACGGGTATCCACGCCTGCGGATTCATTATCTGCCGTGACCCCATCTCTGACTGGGTGCCGGTGAGCACGGCCGACGACCCCGACTTCAAGGACACCAAGACCAACTGTACGCAGTATGACGGTCACGTCATTGAGTCGACGGGACTCATCAAGATGGACTTCCTGGGCCTGAAGACACTGTCGGAGCTGAAGGAGGCCTGCGCCAACATCAAGATAACGCACGGCATAGACATCGACCTGGACAATATACCCATTGACGATGCCAAGACCTTCGAGCTCTACCAGCAGGGACGTACCATAGGTACCTTCCAGTTTGAGTCGGCAGGCATGCAGAAGTATCTGCGCGAGCTGAAGCCGACCGTCTTCGAAGACCTCATAGCCATGAACGCCCTCTACCGTCCGGGGCCCATGAAGTACATTCCACAGTTCATCGACCGAAAGCACGGCAGGGAGCCTATCACATACCCCATAGCCTGCATGGAGAAGTATCTGAAGGACACCTACGGCATCACCGTCTACCAGGAGCAGGTGATGTTGCTGTCACGCCAGCTGGCCGACTTCACCCGTGGCGAGAGCGACGCCCTGCGTAAGGCCATGGGTAAGAAGAAGATAGAAATCGTCAACGCCATGAAACCCAAGTTCATTGAGGGGGGTAAGAAGAACGGTCACGACCCTGCCATCCTGGAGCAGATATGGCACGACTGGGAGGACTTTGCCTCATACGCCTTCAACAAGTCGCACGCTGCCTGCTACTCGTGGGTGGCCTACCAGACGGCCTATCTGAAGGCCAACTACCCGGCAGAGTTCATGGCTGCCATCATGTCGAGACGACGCGACCAGATAACCGAAATCACCAAGCTGATGGACGAGTGCAAGCAGATGGGCATTGCTACGCTCGGACCGGACGTCAACGAGTCGTACCAGAAGTTCGGTGTGAACCATCATGGCGAGATACGCTTCGGCCTGGCAGCCATCAAGGGCATGGGCGACAATGTGGCACAATCCATCATCGACGAGCGCGAGAAGAACGGCCCCTATAAGGACATCTTCGACTTCATCGAGCGCGTCAACCTCAGCGCCGTCAACAAGAAAGCCCTCGAGTCGCTGGCGCTGAGCGGCGGATTCGACTCGTTTGGCATACGGCGCGAGGACTTCTTCGTGCAGAACAGCAAGGGCGAGACGTTCCTCGACACGCTGATGCGTTTCGGACAGAGCTACCAGTTCGAGAAGCAGCAGGCACAGAACTCGCTCTTCGGCGACTTCGGCAGCATAGAGATTCAAACGCCGGCCATTCCGAAGTCGGAGGTCCGCTGGAGCGACATAGAACGGCTGAACAAGGAGCGCGAGCTGGTGGGTATCTATCTGTCGGCACACCCGCTGGATGAGTTCCGCATCGTACTGGAACACCTGTGTAACACCCGGTGTGACGAATTGGCAGACGTCAACCAGCTGAAGAACCGTGAAGACGTCACTATCGGTGGCATCGTGACTGCCGTGCGCACCCGCTTCGACAAGCGCGGCATGCCTTGTGGCTTCGTCACCATCGAAGACTTCAAAGGCTCTGGCGAGCTGGCCTTGTTCGGCAACGACTGGGCCACCTGGAGCGGATGGTTTACCGAAGGGGCCTCCGTTTACATCACCGCAAAGGTGACGCCGCGCTTTGCCTACAGCGACATTATGTCACTGAAGGTCCAGAACGTGGAATATCTGCAGAGCGTCAAGGACCGTGCCATTGAGCGCATCACCATCTCGCTGTCTACCAGCCAGCTCGACGATACCGTGGTGACGGAGCTGACGGAACTCATTGCCGCCAGTCCGGGTAAGACGCAGATTTACTTCCTGCTGCACGACGCGGCAGGTAAGAACCACGTACTGCTGCGCAGTGCCTCGAAGACCATCGACGTGCGTCGTGAGCTGATAGACTATATTGAGCAGACCGACGCCCTAAGCTATAAGATTAACTAAATGGCACGGTATTTGCAAGGAATACCTACGAGACTAAAATAGATATTAGTAATTTAAAGCAAAACAGAGATTATGGAAGTAACAATCACAAAGGAGAACTTCGAGAGTCTGAAGAATGGCGGACAGCCGCTGGTAGTTGATTTCTGGGCTACGTGGTGTGGTCCCTGCCGTATGGTAGGCCCCATCATTTCCGAGCTGGCCGAGCAGTACGACGGCAAAGTGGTCGTCGGCAAGTGCGACGTGGAGGAGAATGAGGACCTGGCCGTTGAGTTCGGCATCCGCAACATCCCCACCATCCTCTTCTTCAAGGACGGCCAGGTGGTCGACAAGCTGGTCGGTGCCCAGGCCAAGGACAAGATTCAGGCCAAGTTCGACGCTATGCTGTAACTTTTCTTGTACCGTCTTCCTGCTCGGTGATGCTGACACGCACGGCATCGTCGGGCAGGATTTCTTCTATCAGCTCAGGCCATTCTATGAAGCACAGGGCGCCTGAGTAGAAATAGTCTTCGTAGCCCATGTCATAAACCTCTTCCAGCTTCTTGATGCGGTAGAAGTCAAAGTGGAACACCTTTGCTTCCCCATGGGCCGTGTACTCATTGACGATGGCGAAGGTGGGCGAGGTAATGACGTCCCCGACGCCCAGCTCCTCGCAGATGGCCTTGATGAAGGTGGTCTTGCCGGCGCCCATCTTGCCGTAGAAGGCAAAGACGTGCGACTGGCCTATGTTCTCTATGAACTGGCGTGCAGCCTCGTTGATATGCGCAATGTCGCTGATGATGATTTCCATGTCGTTTCTTTCTTTTTAACGGGGGTTAGTAATCAGGTGGCTATCGCTTCTTGCCTTTCATGGTGATGATGGGGATAATCATCTCCTCCATCGAGATGCCGCCATGCTGGAAGGTGTTGCGATAGTAGGATACATAATAGTTGTAATTGTTAGGATAAGCGAAGAAGTCGTCGCCGGTGGCGAAGACGTAGCTCGTCGACAGGTTGGGAGCGGGCAGGTGGGCCTTCTGCGGATAGCGTACCTCGAAGAGGTCCTTCGACTCGTAGCTCAGGTTCTTTCCCAGCTTGTAGCGCAGGTTGGTGTTGGTGTTGCGGTCGCCTATAATCTTTACCGGGTTGTTGGTGCGTATGGAGCCGTGGTCGGTGGTGATGATGACGCGGTAGTCCGACTGTGAGAGCTGCCGGAACAGGTCGGCAATGACCGAGTGGCGGAACCATGAGAGCGTAATGCTGCGATAGGCCGACTCGTTGTTGGCCAGCTCGCGAACCATCTTCGACTCGGTGCGGGCGTGTGACAGCATGTCGATGAAGTTGAACACCACTACGTTCAGGTCGTTCTTCTGCAGCTGGTTCAACTGCTGCATGAAGCGGTCGGCATCCTGCGAGGTGTTAATCTTATGATACGAGAAGGTGTTCTTGCGGCGGTAGCGTTCCAGCTGCGTCTGGATGAGTGGTTCTTCGTTCAGGTTCTTGCCTTCCTCCTCGTCCTCGTCCACCCATAGGTCGGGAAACATCTGCGCTATCTGTACGGGCATCAGACCCGAGAAGATGGCGTTGCGGGCATACTGCGTGGCGGTGGGCAGAATGCTGCAATACACGTCTTCGTCAATGTCGAACAGGTCGGCCAGCTCGCCCTCCAGCATCTTCCATTGGTCGTAGCGGAAGTTGTCGAGCACCACGAGAAACACCTTCTCCCCCTCGTTGAGCCACGGAAAGACCCTTGTCTTGAATATCTCGGGCGACAGCGTGGGCCTGTCAGTCATGTTGGCTGCTCCCTGGGCAGGCTTGTTGGGCGTCGTCGTCGGTATGGCGTTCATCCAGTCCATGTAGTTCTTCTTGATATACTTGGCGAAGCCCAGGTTGGCCTCCTTCTTCTGCATCTCCAGCATCTCGGTCATCTGCGAGTCGGTGGCGCTGAGCTCCAGTTCCCACCGTACCAGGCGCTTGTACACTTCGGTCCACTCCTGCCACGTGCGGCAGTCCATGATTTGCATGGCAATCTGCTGGAACTGCTGTTGGTAGCCCTGTTGCACCGTCTCGGTCACGATTTCGCGCCGGTGTATGTTCTTCTTCAGCGTCAGCAGTATCTGGTTGGGGTTAACAGGTTTAATGAGGTAGTCGGCTATCTGCTGTCCGATGGCCTGGTTCATAATGTCCTCCTCCTCGCTCTTGGTCACCATCACTACTGGTACCTGTGGCGCTATCTCCTTGATGCGCTGCAGCGTCTCAAGGCCCGACAGTCCAGGCATCATCTCGTCGAGCAGCACCAGGTCGAAGCTGCCACGCTGGCATTCCTCTATGGCGTCGGTGCCGTTGGTCACCGTCACCACCTCATATCCTTTCTTCTCCAGGAAGAGCAGGTGGGCGCGCAGAAGTTCCATCTCGTCGTCAGCCCAAAGTAAACGTCCGTTTGTCATATTATCGTCAAGTTCTCCTTTTTATTCGGTCTTTATCACAGCGCTGTTTATGCGCGAACGGTAGGAGCGCACAGTGCTCTGGCTGATAGCCATTCAAATGCTCGTTCATCTCCATGTTTGCTGGCAATACTATCTATTTCTGCCAATTGTCTCATCATGCTGTTTGGCTGACAGCTTAAGAGAGAGATGTGGAGTGCTAATATGATGTAGAAAATGAATCTTCTTTCCATTGCCTTTACTATTTCGACTGCAAAAGTACAACATTTTCTGAAATTGCGGGCATATTTAGCAGTTTTTAGCGTTGAGCGTATTGCAAAACCTTATGCTACTACTGATTATAGCTAATTGCTATATTGGGCAGTTGGAAAAAGGAAACGTCAGAATTATCTTAATCTTATATAGCCTCATCCTCCTTTACTTGGTGCTTCCAATAGATGCAATAAAAGAGGCTGGACGGTGTGAAGATTAGATTTCGGTTTTAATGGCATAACCGTATAATTACTGTCGTAGAGTATTTATAGTATTGGTGATGCTATGGACAAGCGAATATTCCAAATAATCATTATCGCCTGTCTGATTGGTGCCGTCATCCTCGGTAGCTTAGCCTGGAACAGCTACCGGACGATGACGGCATTCGACAAAATGCACTCAGGCTGGAAGTCGGATAGTATATACCCCCCCTGACAAGCGCTTGCCCTCACTTTGCTCTCACTTTGGGTTCACTTTGCCCTCACTCTATTTTATGTAGCCAGAGTGAACCCAGCGTCTTCGTAAAAATTACGTAGTTAAGAGTTAAGGAGTTGGAATTAAGAGGTTAAGAAGTTATGCCAAAGGCTTTCCTCGGGAATCAGCGCCAGAAGTCGTCGTCGAACTCGATGTATCCGCCTTGCGTCTGTGGCGTGTCGTTGAAGAGGTCGTCGGGCAGGTTGGGGTCGGCAGGTTGCTGCTGCTCCTCGGCGGGCTCTTCCGCGTCGGGGTCTTCCATGGTGGTGATGCTCTCGGGCTCGTTGAGCAGGGGCTGGGTGCTGACCTTGACGGGTGCCAGCTGCTTGTCGAAGAATACCTCGTAGTCGTGGTAGCTGTAGACGGTGCCTAAGAGGCGTAGGTTCTGCTCGCTGACAATGAGCGTGCGGCAGTGCTCCAGGTGCTGCTGCATGGCTTTGTTGGCATACAGCTGACGGGCATACTGGCGGGCCTCGTCGTAGCTTAGGAATCCGCTGATGAGCATGCGCGACAGCCCGTTGGGGTCCTGGTCGGTGACGATGTCGAAATTGCGCACCAGGTAGTTAGAGAAGTTGTAGCGCGCCATTTCGTAGAGCAGCTGGTTCTGGTTGACGCTGTCGGGCTGGTAGGCCAGCAGGAAGACGTAGCGTGTGTCGCGCTCGAAGGTCAGCGTGTCTACCTGTGTGGAGTCGCCGCCCTGCAGGCTGGAAGCACGGCGTGACCAGATGTCGCCCATGTCGAACTTGCCGCCGTAGAGTGTGCGGCCCTGCTGTACGCCGCGCAGTATCATGCCTGCCATGTCGCTCACCTCGCTCTGCGGGTATTCTTCTACCACTTGCTTCATACGCTCGGTACAGCCCTGGGCATCGCCGTCGTTCAGCAGCGAGAGACCTTCGATGAAGAGGAACTTGGGACGGTGCTGTCCCAAGGGGAAACGGCTTGCGGAGAGCTGCGTGTTGGAGCGTACCTCGTCGTAGCGGTCGGCCTTGAAGGCTTCGTACGTGGCGGCATAGATGGAGTCTTCGATGTGTACGCCGAAGCGCTGGTTCTCGGCAAAATGCGGGTCGCTGAGCAGCGTGGTCCATTGACTCTCGGGGTGATTGGCCTGGAGCATGGCGAGGCAGCGCCGGGCTTCGTCGGTGCGTCCCTGGCGGGAGTAAAGCAGGAACAGGTGGTACCATGCTTCGTCGTTGTGCTCGTAGTCGGGGTAGTCGCTGGTCAGTCTTGACAGCCACCGCTCGCTCAGATACAGGTTGTCCATCTTGTCTTTGAAGATGATGCCAGCCTTTAACAGTCCGTCCATGATGAGGCCGTTGGAGGCCGTCAGCTGTTCGTCGGTGAAGGGTATCTGAGCCAGGTAGTACTCGCGGTTGTGCGGGTCGAGGGCGGTGCTGTCTTCTGCAATGCTGTCACCGTGGGCGGGTATGGAGTCGCCGGCTACCGTGGCATCGCTGTCGGTATCGGACAGTGCCAGGCTGTCGCTGTCTTCTGTTGTTTCGGATGTCGATGCTACTACGGTACGGTTGGCACGCTGCCAGTCGTCGGTGTTGTCGCGCTTGCCCCACTGCTGTTCGAAGGTGCGCTTGCCCTGCTGTACGGCCTGCGGGTTATAGAAATACCAGGCCGTGCTGCCGGGTGTGGACGGCGGGGTGGGCATGGTGGGCTGTGTGGTCTGTTGGCGGTTGCCCACTTGTGACTGTTGCTGCAGCACCCGGTCGGCTTCGGCCTCCTCGCGGGCGCGCTGTTCCTCTTTCTCTTTCTTCTTCAGCTCGTCGATGATGCGGTCTATCACCTTCAGCCGTTCGGCTTCCGGCATGCGGGCCAGACGCTGCAGCGAGTCCTGCAGCTCTACGCTGCTGGTGTGGGGCACCAGCTCGTCGAGAATCTTTGAGCGGCGCGACAGCAGCTCGTAGTCCTTGCGGTCCTTGTCAAGCAGTCCGATGGCCTCGCCATAGCACCGCTGGGCATCGCTGAACTTCTCGCGCTGCCAATAGAGGTTGCCCAGTGCGAGCAACAGCACGCCTTTCTCTATGCCGCTGCGCGTGGCTTTCTTGGCGCCTTCTTCGTAGGCTTCGATGGCTTGCGTGGTGTCGCGCTCGGCCAGCCAGATGTTGCCGATGGCATAGTACACCTGGTCCTGGTAGTCCTTGTTGTTGTCTGAGGCGGCCATGCGCTTCAGGCGGCGCACCATCTGACGGGCGCTCTTGCCGCCGCGGGCCATCACCTCGGTCTGGGCTATGCGGGCATTGAACTCTAACTCGTAGGGAGGGTTCAGGCGCACCACGCGCTTGTAGGCATCGTAGGCCTGCTGCTTACGCCCCAGCAGCGCCTGTATCTGACCATAGAGGAACCACTCGCGGGCGCGCTGCTTGCGGCGTGTCTCGTGTTTGATGACCTTGCGCAGGTAGGGTAGGGCCTCTTCGTAGCGTTGGCTGTGAAGGTAGTAGTCGGCATAGGTGTAGTCCCAGTCCTTGACGGCGCGGAAGTGCATCGTGTCGCGTCGCTGCTTGGTGATGACGTCCTCGGCTTCGTAGAGCCAGTCCAGTTCGGCATAGCTCTTGGCCAACCAGGCACGGGCGATGCCCAGAATGGCAGGTTGCGTGTTGTAGAGGCGCGACATATAGCTGAAGGTGGCAGCAGCTTCTTCGAAGTCGCCTTTCTGGAACTGCGACTTGCCCAGCAGCAGCCAGGCGCGCCAGATAAAAGGGTTGTACTCGCGGCGCGTGAGCCACTCGATGTCTTTCTGCGTCTTGCGGCGGTTCTTCGTCCATGCAGGACGGGCCTTGATGGTATGCTGCTTGATGGCTTTCTCGGACTTCTCGATGGCACGGTCGAAGTGGCTCTTGCCCAGGTCGCGGCTCTGCTTGTTGCCTACGGTGTACAGCGGAATCAGCTCGGTGTAGTTGTCCTTGTTGCCCTGTTCCTTCTCCAGCGAGCCCTCGATGAAGGCTTGCGAACCATTGAAATAGGTGTTGTAACGTGCATTGAAGGCGTGCCACCAGCGTGTAGAGGCAGTGTTCTTCTTGGTTGAGCAGGCTGAAAGAAAGATGAGTGCTGATGCGAGAAGGATGACGACAGGCGGTAAGGAGCTACCGGAGGGATGGCTCTGTTCGTGGCATTTCTCCTCTTTCCTCCTTCTGACTTCCTGCTTCAGGTCGGCCAGCTTACAGTCGCTGCGGCTGTTGCAGGCATCGCAGTTGCCGTCGTCGCCATCGGTCACCACGGGTTCGTTGTCGCCCCTCGAAAGGATGGCGGCAACCACGCCCAGCAGTACCAATGCAATGACAACTATCAGCAGGAAACTCATTCGCTTACTTATTCGGGGAAGCTGGCTCTTTACTCTCTCTCTACTCTTCGCTTTTTACGGTAAAGCCAGCCCTCTTCAGGTCTTCCCAGTAGTGGGGATATGACTTTGTGACTACCTGTGGGTTGTTGATGCGCAACCCCTCTGTTCGCAGGGCGGCAGGAGCAAAGGACAGGGCCATACGGTGGTCTTCGTAGGTGTCGATGCCTTTCTGCAGCGACGGCTCGCACAGCTCACCATCCCAAAGCAGCTCCTGATTGTTCGCGTCGCGGATGACGAAGCCAAGCTTGCGCATCTCCGTCTTCAGGGCTTCTATGCGGTCGGTCTCCTTGATCTTCAGGGTTGACAGTCCGCGGAAGTGGAACTTCACGCCCAGCAGTGCGCAGCATACCACGAAGGTCTGTGCCAGGTCAGGGCAGCTTACAAAGTCGTACTCCAGCTTGGGTACGCAGCGGCCCGAGTGCTTTAGCGTCACCGTGGTAGGCACTCCCTCCTGCTTGGTGTCGAATACAGTCTTCACGCCCAATAGACTGAAGATGTAGCGCACCTGTGAGTCGCCTTGTTTCGAACCATCCATGAGGCCTGTCAGCCTCACCGTGTCGTCGTAGTTCTTCGACAGCGCCATCGTCTCGTACCAATAGGAGGCCGCACTCCAGTCGCTCTCTATGAAGTAGGGACGCTCCGTGTATGGCTTGCCCTTCACGGTGATGGTCTCATAGTCGCTCCATTCGGCATCGGCCCCGTACTCGCGCATCATCCACAGCGTCAGGTCAATATACGGGCGCGAGATGATGTTGCCTGTCAGGTGCAGCGTCAGTCCGTTGCGAAGCATAGGCCCTATGAGCAGCAGGGCCGAGATGTATTGTGAGCTGATGTTGCCTGGAGTCTCCAGCAGGCCGCCCTCCAGTTGCTTTCCTCGGATGCATAGCGGAGGATAGCCCTCAGTGCCGGCATAGCTGATGTCTGCACCCAGGCGTCGCAGGGCGTCCACGAGTATGCCGATGGGGCGGTGCTGCATGCGCTCAGTGCCTGTCAGCACGTGCTCTTCGCCTTCTCTAACAGACAGCAGTGCCGTCATAAAGCGCATGGCCGTGCCTGCGGCCTTGATGTTTATTTCGTATGGATTGTCGTGCAGGGCGCGTACGATGACTTCCGTATCGTCGCAGTCCGACAGGTTCTCGGGTTTGATGCTGCTTCCTGTCAGCGCATGGATAATCAGTGCACGGTTAGAGATGCTCTTCGACGCAGGAAGAGCCGCAGTGTGGTCTAGTAGAGTGGGCGCAGTGATGGAATATTGCATATGCTTTTTGTTGTTCCTATACAAATATTAACTCACAAAGATACGAATTATTTGCTTACCATGCAAGAAAAATGCCAATTATCAACTTTTTGAGTAAAAAAAGGCTTGAAAATTTGCATAGTTCAAAAAAACTCCTTACCTTTGCACCCGCTTACAAGCAAAAGGATCGGGATTTAGCGCAGTTGGTAGCGCACACGTCTGGGGGGCGCGAGGTCGCTGGTTCGAGTCCAGTAATCCCGACAGAAAGAATCGCTAAGAGGCTGATGATTAGTTTCTTAGCGATTTTTCTTTTTCGTAATTCCCGTGGTATTCTTGATAGCAGACACCGACGAGCGACTGGCGTATGGCTGTCTGATACAATCGTCGCCATCCGTCGGCATCCACGTCAACAGGAAACTCCTGCGTCAGTCT
>Ga0247608_10002804_pt1 | contig 21113 bp, 18 predicted proteins | sample 176DNAGHGlowgp2_FD_193490 | JGI IMG/M metagenome (GOLD analysis project Ga0247608, IMG submission 193490) | Sheep rumen microbial communities from Palmerston North, Manawatu-Wanganui, New Zealand - 1766 DNA GHGlow gp2 | ecosystem: Host-associated > Mammals > Digestive system > Stomach > Rumen ...
TTTTGGCATTTGTTTTTTAAATTCTGCTGCAAAGGTAATATGCTTGAAAATGAAAACAAAAAATATTAACTTATTTTAATAGAATTTTGCTAATGTTGACGGTTTATACCAAATATAGACATAGTTACCGCAGTCATGAATCCATTGCTCTCTAAATCAATTCTTTTGGTAGAAAGTCCATTTTAACTGCCTCAAGATAAGCCGTTTTAGGCATTACAGGCCTTTTTTTAAGGCTTTTGCACCCAATGAACATATTGTAATATGAATTGCCCTTAGTTTTTACAGGAAGTAGAATTGGTGCTGTTGTTAGACTCTCGCAGTCATAGAACATGCCGTAGCAGCATTCTTCCTTAAGCTTATGCGCATTAATCTTTGGTGGTGTTTTCATAAGGGTACATCCTTTGAACATGTTCTTGTAGCAGGATATGGCTAGTTCCGTTGCTGGAAGCACAGAAGCTACTGATATGATGCTTTTGCAGTCATAGAACATTGCTATATAGCAAAATGGAGCCAGTGTCGTGGCAGGCAGTTCAGGTGCTTTTATCAGACTAGTACAATCTCTGAACATTCTTTCATAGCAATAATTAGCCAACTTAGTGGCAGGTAGTTCAGGAGCTGTTGTCAAACCAGTACAACCTGCGAACATATATGAATAACAACCCCTAGCCAATGTCGTGGCAGGCAGTTCAGGTGCTGTTGTAAGGCTAGTACAGCCTCTGAACATATATGCATAGCAAATCTGAGTCAATTCCGTAGCAGGAAGCTCAGGAGCTTTTCTAAGGCTAGTACAGCCTGCGAACATACATCCATAACAAGCAGTATCCAGTGTAGGAGCAGGCAGTTCAGGTGCTGTTGTCAGGCTGGTACAATTTTGGAACAAACTATAATAGCAATCAACAGCTAATGCCATTGCAGGAAGCGCTGGGGCTTTTGTCAGACTAGCACAACCGTAGAACATATTCGTATAACAATACTCAGCCAATCTAGTAGCAGGAAGTTCAGGGGCTGTTTTCAGATTATAACAACTGTGGAACATACCATAATAAGCACGTGACCACAGCTCATCAAAGTCAAGGATTAGCTTACTGGCATCTACAACATCTGTCTTAAAAAACAGCCACATGAATGCTTTTGTTCCGTTTGGTGCTAATGTTGAGAGATTGCCATAGACATTGAAGTAGCCTTCAATTACGAAGCTGTCATTACCATTTGATTTAGCCTTCCTGAACTGAACTTCATGGGTTGCAGGAAGGTACCGTTTACCAAGGACACACCATGACTTTCCATTATCGATGGAGTACTCAATGTAGCCAGCATATTGAATGGTACAGTCAGTGATTGCTTGGATTGTAAACTGTTGTTTCATAGAAATGTTTATTTTTTACTAGCCCATTAGGAATGAAACCAATTTTAACTGCTTCGAGATAAGCCTTTTTAGGCATTACAGGACGTTTCTTCAGTCTTATACACCCGTGAAACATGCAAAGGTATGGCTTTTCATCAGTTTTTATGGCAAGTAGCATTGGTGCTACCGTTAGATTCTCACAGTCATAGAACATTCCTCCATAGCAAAATGGAGCCAATTCTGTAGCAGGCAGTGCAGGGGCTGTTGTCAGGTTAGTACAACCTGAGAACATAGATGTACAAGCACTTTCCCTCATCTTGGTTGAACTAGTTCCAATTGAAGATGGTACATTCACTAGGCTAGTGCAACCTGCGAACATATAATAATAACAATACTGAGCCAATGTGGTGGCAGGTAGTACTGAAGGGGCTGTTGTCAGACGGGTGCAATTATTGAACATATATGCATAACAATTATAATCCAATGTAGTGGCTGGCAGTTCAGGAGCTGTTGTAAGGCTAGTACAATATTTGAACATGTGAGAATAACAACTATTAGCCAATGTAGTGGCAGGTAGTTTAGGTGCTGTTGCAAGGTTAGTACAACCATTGAACATATACGAATAACAAGCTTCAGCTAATTCCGTAGCAGGCAGTTCAGGTGCTCTTTTCAGACTGGCACAATCTTTGAACATATTTTGATAACAATTCTCAGCCAAAGTAGTAGCTGGCAGTATAGAAGGAGCTGAAGTAAGGCCATTACAATTAAAGAACATATTTTCATAACAACTCGGAGCCAATTCCGTAGCTGGAAGTTCAGGCGCTTTCAAAAGGCCAGTACATTTATAGAACATACCTCCATAACATCTCTGTGCCAATGTAGTAGCAGGCAGTTCAGGGGCTTTTCTAAGACTGATACAGCCTTTGAACATATATGAATAACAATTTTCAGCCAATGTGGTGACTGGAAGTGCAGGGGCTGTTGATAGGCTAGTACAATATGTGAACATCAGTCCATAGCAAGCAATAGCCAATGTAGTAGCTGGCAGTTCAGGTGTTGATGTCAGTTTATCACAGCATGAGAACATGCCATAATAAGCACGTGGCCACAGCTCATCAAAGTCAAGGATGAGCTTACTAGCATTTACGACATGTGTTTGGTAAAACATCCACATAAATACTTCAGTTCCGTATGGTGCTAATGTAGAAATGTGACCGTATACATTGAAGTAGCCTTCAATGATGAAGCAGTCATTACTAGATGATTGAGCATTCCTGAATTGAGCCTCATGGCCTGCAGGAAGGGATAGTGTATCAAGGATACACCATGTCTTCCCATAATCAGTAGAGTACTCAATGGTTCCTTCGTACTCAATGGAGCAGTTAGTGATTGCTTGTATAGTGAATTGTTGTTTCATAGAAATGTTTATTTTACTAGCTTACTAGGAATGAAATCCATTTTAATTGCTTCAAGATAAGCTGTTTTAGGCATTACAGGACGTTTCTTCAGGCTTTTACACCCTTGAAACATGCAATAGTATGATTTAGCCTTAGTCTTTTCGGCTAGGAGAATTGGTGCTGTCGTCAGATTCTCGCATTCATAGAACATGCCGCAGCAGCATTCTTCCTTAAGTTTATAGGCATTAATCTTTGGTGGGGTTTTAATTTGGATACATCCTTTGAACATGTACTTATAGCAGCATACGGAAAGTTCCGTTGCTGGAAGTACCGAAGTTACTGATACAATGTTTTTACAGTCATAGAACATTCCTACATAGCAAAATGGAGCCAGTGTCGTGGCAGGTAGTTCAGGTGCTTTTGTCAGGCCACTACATTTTGCGAACATATCTACATAACAACTCTGAGCTAATGTAGTGGCAGGAAGTTCAGGTGTTGTTGTAAGACCAACACAACCTTGGAACATACCTTCATAACAACTCTGAGCCAATATAGTGGCAGGCAGTACAGGTGCTGTTGTAAGACCAGCACAACCTTGGAACATATATTGATAGCAAAAATTAGCCAATTCCGTAGCAGGCAGTATAGAAGGGGGTGACGTAAGACTAGTACAATTATAGAACATATCTTCATAACATTTCTGAGCCAATGCAGTAGCTGGTAGTTCAGGTGCTGTTGTCAAGCTAATACAACCTGCGAACATATATCTATAACAATAATCAGCCAATGCAGTAGCTGGTAGTTCAGGTGCTGTTGTCAGGCTGGTACAATTTTGAAACATATATGTACAAGCACTTACACCCATTGTGGTTGTACTCGTTCCAATTGAAGATGGCGCATTCACTAGGCTAATACAACCTCTGAACATTAGCTCATAACATTTCTCAGCCAATGTATTGGCTGGAAGTTCAGGGGCTGTTGTCAATCTAATACAACCGTAGAACATAAATGCGCAAGCACTTACACCCATCGTGGTTGAACTATCTCCGATTGAAGATGGTGCATTCACAAGGCTAGTACAACCGTCGAACATATGAGAATAACAACTCTGAGCCAATGTAGTTGCAGGCAGTTCAGGGGCTGTCGTCAGATTAGTACAGCATGAGAACATACATGTATAACAGTTCTCAGCCAATGTAGTGGCAGGCAGTTCAGGGGCTGATATTAGATTATGACAACCTGAGAACATACATGTATAAGCCTTTGGCCATAGCTCATCATAGTCTAGGATGAGCTTACTTGCATCTACAACATTTGTCTTGTAAAACATCCACCTAAATGCATTAGTTCCGGTTGGTGCTAAGGTAGAAATGTGTCCGTATACATTAAACATTCCTTTATTGATGAACCTGTCATCATCTTTCGATTTTACATTCCTGAACTGAGCCTCATGGCCTGCAGGAAGGAATAGCGTGCCAAGGATACACCACGACTTTCCATAATCAGTGGAGTACTCAATGTAGCCACTGTACTTAAAGGTACAGTCAGTGATTGCCTGTATGGTGAATTGCTGTTTCATAGAAATGTTTATTTTACTAGCTCATTAGGGATGAAACTCATGTTAATTGCTTCAAGATAAACCTTTTTAGGCATTACAGGCCTCTTTTTAAGACTTTTACACCCTTCAAACATGTGAAAGTATGATTTATCCTTAGTTTTTACGGCAAGTAGTATTGGTGCTGCCGTTAGATTCTCACATTTACCGAACATACCCGAATAACAATACTGAGCCAATTCTGTAGCAGGCAGTTTAGGGGCAATTGTTAGACTCCTACAGCAGTAGAACATATATGCATAGCAACTCAGAGCCAATGTCGTGGCAGGCAGTTCAGGGGCTGTTGTCAGGCTAGTACAACCGGAGAACATATATTGATAGCAATAATTAGCCAAAGTAGTAGCTGGCAGTATAGAAGGTGCTGACGTAAGACTAGTACACTTATGGAACATACTATCATAACAATACTTGTCCAATATATTAGCAGGCAGTTCAGGGGCTGTTGTCAGGTTAGTACAACCTCTGAACATGTTTTGATAACAATACTTAGCCAAAGTAGTTGCAGGCAGTTCAGGGGCTGTTGTCAGACTGGTACAACCATTGAACATAGCTGAATAACAATAATGAGCCAGTGTAGTTGCAGGCAATGCGGGGGCAGTTGTAAGGCTAGTACAATCTCTGAACATATATGCATAACAACTCTGAGCTAGTGTAGTAGCAGGCAGTTCAGGGGCTGTAGTCAGATTAGTACAGCATGAGAACATACCATAATAAGCCATCGGCCACAGCTCATCATAGTCAAGGATGAGCTTACTGGCATCTACAACATTTGTATGGTAAAACATCCACACAAATGTGTTTGTTTCGTTTGGAGCTAATGTAGAAATATGTCCGTATACATTGAAGTAGCCTTCAATAACGAAGCTTTCATTACTTTTCGTTCTTGCATTCCTGAACTGAGCCTCATGGCCTTCAGGAAGGGACAGTTTACCAAGGACACGCCATGACTTCCCATTATTGATGGAGTACTCAATGTCGCCGCCATATTCAATGGTACAGTCAGTGATTGCCTGTATGGTGAATTGTTGTTTCATAAAAATGTTTATTTAACTAGCTCACTAGGAATGAAATCCATTTTAATTGCTTCAAGATAAGCCGTATTAGGCATTACAGGCCTTTTTTTAAGGTTTTTACACCCGTGAAACATGTAATAGTATGATTTGTCTTTAGTCTTTTCGGCTAGGAGAATTGGTGCTGTCGTTAGACTTTCGCAGTTAGAACATACCTGCATAACAATACTTAGCCAATGTGGTAGCAGGCAGTTTAGGGGCTATTTTTAGACTACTACAACAGTAGAACATATATGCATAACAACTATCAGCCAATGCAGTGGCAGGCAGCTCAGGTGCTGTTGTCAGGCCAGTACAATTTCTGAACATACTTTCATAACATCCATTATACAAAGTAGTAGCAGGCAGTATAGAATGGGCTGACGTAAGACTATAACATTCATTGAACATATCTTCATAACATCTCTGAGCCAATTCAGTAGCTGGCAGTTCAGGGGCTTTTGTCAGACTAGTACAACCTCTGAACATACATGAATAACAAAAGTTAACCATTGTAGTAGCAGGAAGTTCAGGGGCTGATACAAGGCTGCTACAACCTTTGAACATACATGAATAGCAACTTTCAGCCAATGTAGTGGCCGGAAGCTTAGGTGCAGTTGATAGGCTAGAACAATAGGAAAACATCAGTTCATAACAAGCAGCGCCCAATGTAGTAGCAGGCATTTCAGGGGCTGTTGCCAGATTAGAACAGCATGAGAACATACCTTCAAAAGCCAAAGGCCACAGTTCATCAAAGTCGAGGATGAGATTACTAACATCTACAACATTTGTTTGGTAAAACATCCACATAAATGCTTTTGTTCCGCTTGGTGCTAAAGTAGAAATGTGACCGTAGACATTGAATATTCCTTTAATCATGAAGCTGGCATTACCTTTCGTTTTTGCATTTCTGAACTGAGCCTCATGGCCTTCAGGAAGGAATAGTGTATCAAGGATACACCACGTCTTCCCATAATCAGTGGAGTACTCAATGTAGCCACTGTACCTAATGGCACAGTCATTTATAGCTTGGATTGTGAATTGTTGTTTCATAGAAATGTTTATTTTACTAGTTCACTAGGAATGAAACACATTTTAACTGCTTCAAGATAAGCAGTTTCAGGCATTACAGGCCTTTTTTTAAGGCTTTTACACCCGTCAAACATGTGGAAGTATGGTTTATCCTTAGTTTTTACAGCAAGTAGCATCGGTGCTGTTGCCAGGCTAATACAAGCTTCGAACATTCCTGAATAACAACCCTCAGCCAATTCCGTAGCAGGCAGTTCAGGGGCAATTGTCAGACTTGTACAACCATAGAACATACCTGCATAGCAATACTTAGCCAATGTGGTAGCAGGCAGTTTAGCGGCTGATGTTAAGCTAGTACAACCTGCGAACATAGATGTACAAGCACTTTCACTCATCTTGGATGAACTAGTTCCAATTGAAGATGGCCCATTCACAAGTCTAGTACAACCTTGGAACATATAATAATAACATTTATCAGCCAATGCCGTTGCAGGTAGTTCCGGCGCTGTTGTCAGGTCAGTACAATCGTAGAACATATGTGCATAACAACTCTCATACAATGTAGTGGCAGGAAGTTCAGGGGCTGTCGTCAGTCTCGTACAGCCTCTGAACATACTATGATAACAATAAACAGTCAGTATAGTAGCAGGAAGTTCAGGTGCAGTTATAAGACTAGTACAATCTTTGAACATACTTCGATAACAATCATCAGCCAATGTAGTAGCAGGAAGTACTGAAGGTGCAGTTGTAAGGCTAGTACAACCGGAGAACATACTTGTATAACAGCTCTGTGCCAATTCCGTAGCAGGAAGTTCAGGGGTTGATGTAATGCCAGTACATCTATAGAACATGCCTCTATAACACATCCAAGCCAGTTTCGTAGCAGGCAGTTCAGGGGCTGATTCAAGACTACTACAACTTTGGAACATATATGAATAACAATTAGTAGTCAAAGTAGTGGCAGGCAATTCAGGGGCTTTTGTAAGGCTAGAACAATAGGTGAACATCAGTTCATAGCAACGCGGAGCCAATTTAGTGGATGGAAGTTCAGGTGCTGTTGTAAGAGTAGAACAACCGGAGAACATACCATAATAAGCCAGTGGCCACAGCTCGTCAAAGTCAAGGATGAGCTTATTAGCGTTTACGACATTTGTTTGGAAAAACAACCACATAAATACTTCAGTTCCGTGTGGTGCTAATGTAGAAATGTGACCGTAGGCATTGAAGTAGCCTTCAATGATGAAGCAGTCATTACTAGTTGATTTAGCATTCCTGAACTGAGCCTCATGGTATGCAGGAAGGGATAGTTTTTCAAGGATACGCCACGTATTACCATTATCGATGGAATACTCAATGGTTCCACCGAATTCAATGGTACAGCTAGTGATTGCCTGTATGGTGAATTGTTGTTTCATAGAAATTTTTATTTTACTAGTTCAATAGGAATGAAACACATGTTAAGAGCTTCAATATATGTATTTTTTGGCATTACAGGGCGTTTCTTCAGGCTTTTACACCCGTGAAACATGCAATAGTATGAATTGTCCTTAGTCTTTATGGCTAGGAGCATAGGTGCTGTTGTCAGGCTAGTACAAGCTTCGAACATATGATAATAACAACAATCAGCCAATGTAGTAGCAGGTAGTTCAGGGGCAGTTGTCAGGCTAGTACATTGATAGAACATATATGCATAACAACTCTGAGCTAGTGTAGTAGCAGGAAGTTCAGGAGCAGTTGCCAAACTAGTACAACCGGAGAACATACGATAATAGCAACTCTGAGCTAATGTAGTGGCAGGCAGCTCAGGAGCAGTTGTCAGACTAGTACATCCATTGAACATGTGAAAATAGCAATACTCAGCCAATGTAGTAGCAGGTAGTTCAGGTGCTGTTGTAAGACTAGTGCATTGATAGAACATACATGCATAACAATTATCATCCAATTCCGTAGCAGGAAGTTCAGGGGCTGATACAAGGCTAGTACATGCGTAGAACATACCTCTATAACATTTCTGAGCCATTGTAGTAGCAGGAAGTCTAGGGGTTGATTTAATGCTACTACAACTTTGGAACATATATGAATAACAGCTTTCAGCCAAAGTAGTTGCAGGCAAATCAGGGGCTTTTGTAAGGCTAGAACAATTCTCGAACATACCTTCATAACAATACTGAGCCAATGTATCAACAGGAAGTTCAGGGGCTGTTATAAGGCTAGTACAATGTGAGAACATATAATAATAAGCCTTTGGCCACAGCTCATCAAAGTCAAGGATGAGCTTACTGGCATTTATGACATTTGTTTGGTAAAACAACCAACTAAATGCGTTAGTTCCGTATGGTGCTAATGTAGAAATGTGTCCGTATACATTGAAATAGCCTTCAATGATGAAGCTTTTATAACCATTTGATTTAGCATTCCTGAACTGAGCCTCATGGCCTTCAGGAAGGAACAGTTTACTAAGGACACGCCATGACTTCCCATTATCAATGGAGTACTCAATGGTTCCACCGTACTTAATGGTACAGTCAGTGATTGCATGGATTGCGAATTGCAGCTTCATCTTAGAGCATATATTTTAAAACTGCTGCAAAGGTATATATTAGTTTTTATGATAAAAAATGTATTAACTTATTTTAAGAGTATTTTACTAATGTTGACGGTTTGTTCCAAACATAGACATAGTTGCCGCAGTCATATATGCGATATATTCCACGTTCAAGCATAATCTCATGTTCCGTCTTTTCCTTTGGAAATCCTTCCTTAACGAGCTCGTCTTTCCTGAATGTGAACCTATTCTTTCGGTTATTTCCAAAAACATAATAGTAGTTAGGCTTTGATATATGTGTCATTCCAAACCCGAGAATCTCATATATCCTTCCTGTGCCATACCTTCTGTCACAGTAGCTTATGATTCTATTTGGGTTGAAATCTTCAATGAACCTTTTGAACATCCTGCTTGCTCCTCCGACAATGCTATGTCTAGTCTTGTTGCAGAATCTCAGGAGCTCATATTCGCCATCATCATATGTTTTCCTTCCAAGGTTCACTCTCGGTCTTCCGAATACCATTATTGACACAAGCTCACCGTTGAAGTATAGTCCATATGATGCGACAATGCCATTGCATATATCTCCCTGTATATGATTCGAGTTTAGGAATCCATTTCTTTCCTCAGTATCTTCCACTTTTCTTATCTCGCACTTTCGTGCAAATATCCTTTGTGAGTCCATTCTTGCGGCATTCATGATGATGCTCTTAACTATATCTTTCTTAAAGAGCCATTCATCCTCGAAGACATGGATTAGTCTTATTCCTTTTTCAAGGCACTTGTTAGTCTTGTCTAGATGAAAGTTCTTATCAATGAACTCTTCTGTATGCCACTTGAGTCCGTCGCATTCTATCCCAACTGAAAGGCTTGGAATGAAGATGTCAATTTCCTTTCCTTCAAGTATTGACCTGTTCCTTCTTTCAACACTTAGTCCAAGTTCCTCGATGAATGATGCAATCTCATCCTCCATTGTTGAAATGACATAGCCGCATCTTGGGCATCCGTGTCCTTGAAGATGCATGTATGGCTTCTGCCTGAACGGACCGTGTTTCCTGCATATGATTTCAACCTCGTCATGAGAAGTTTTGTATAACACGTTTGAATAATCATACTTGTTCCCATGTATTGAAGCAGCCTTTTGAATAAACTCTTCTTTTGAAAGAATTCTTTCCTTGCTCCTCTTTTCGGCTGCGCAAGCAGGGCATCCTGCGCCAAGAAGATGCTTTGAAGGCGTCTGCCAGAATTCCCCATGCTTCTGGCATTTGATGCACACCTTCTCGTGCATCTTATGATACACGACCTTCGAATAATCATACTTGTCTCCATGAACCTTTCTGAACATTGACAATATTTCATCAGTTGAAAGTCCTCTCCCTGCACATTTTGGGCATCCTTGACCTGACAGGTGCCTTGAAGGTAACATTTGGAAAACTCCGTGTTCCTTGCATATGATGTCCGTATTCGTCGTTGCGTTGGTATATGAATCCTTGGAATATGTGTATTTGTCACCGTGGATTTGTCTTGCCCTTTCAACGAACTCTTCGAATGTTAATCTACTCCTGCCCCTTCTTGAGTTTGCGCATATAGGGCATCCCTGCCCTCTGAGGTGAGCCTGAGGTTTCTGTAGGAACTCACCGTGTTTAGGGCAAATGATGCACACGTCCGTGGTGCTATTGACATATTCGACTCGTGAATAGTCATACTTGCCACCATGGACTTTAATTGATTTCTCTATGAACCTTTTTTTCCAGTCAGTTGGCATAATGGAAATTGCTACTATTGAAATAATAACGCATATGGAATTCTAAAAAAGCCATTGTTCTCTAAATTAATTCTTTTGGTAGAAAGGCCATTGTAACTGCTTCAAGATAAACCTTTTTTGGCATTACAGGACGTTTCTTCAGGCTTTTACAGCCAATGAACATTTCGTAATATGATTTGTACATAGTCTTTACGGCTGGGAGCATTGGTGCTGCCGTTAGATTCTCGCAGCCATAGAACATTCCTCCATAGCAAAATGGGGCTAGTGTAGTGGCAGGAAGTTCAGGCGCTGTTACCAGACTAGTACAACCAGCGAACATATATTGATAACATTTCTCAGCCAATGCAGTGGCAGGCAGTTCAGGTGCTCTTGTCAGGCTAGTACAACCGGAAAACATATATGTATAACAGCTCGGAGCCAATGCCATTGCAGGAAGTACTGAAGGTGCTGATGTTAAGCTAATACATTGATAGAACATCAATGAATAGCAACTAGTATTAAGTGTAGTGGCAGGCAGTTCAGGTGCTGATTCAAGACTGATACAACCTGAGAACATATTTGAATAGCAATAATCAGCTAGTGTAGTAGCAGGAAGTACTGAAGGAACTGTTGTAAGACTGGTACAAGCTGCGAACATACAATAATAAGCTAGTGGCCACAGCTCATCATAGTCAAGGATTAGCTTACTGGCATTTATGACATTTGTATGGTAAAACAACCACATAAATACATTAGTTCCGTATGGTGCTAATGTAGAGATGTGTCCGTAGACATTGAAATAGCCTTCAATGATGAAGCTGTCATCAGATTTCGATTCAGCATTCCTGAACTGAGCCTCATGGCCTGCAGGAAGAAACAGTTTATCAAGGATACACCATTTATTACCATTATCAATGGAGTACTCAATGTAACCACCATATTTAATGATACAGCCACTTATAGCTTGGATTGTGAATTGTTGTTTCATAGAAATGTTTATTTTACTAGTTCACTAGGGATGAAATTCATTGCAAGTGCTTCAAGATAAGCCTTTTTAGGCATTACAGGACGTTTCTTCAGGCTTTTACACCCTTGAAACATGTTGCAATATGATTTATCATTAGTCTTTGCAGCTAGGAGTACTGGTGCAGTCATCAGATTCTCGCAGTCATAGAACATGGCATAGCAGCATTCTTCCTTAAGTTTATAGGCATTAATCTTGGGAGGGGTTTTAATAAGGATACATCCTTTGAACATGTACTTATAACAGCATATAGCAAGTTCCGTTGCCGGAAGCACCGAAGTTACTGATACGATGTTTTTACAGTCATAGAACATTGCTCCATAGCAAAATGGAGCCAGTGTTGTGGCAGGCAGTTCAGGCGCTGTTGTCAGACTACTACATTTTGCGAACATATCTGCATAACAACTCTGAGCTAATGTAGTCGCAGGCAGTTCAGGGGCTGTTTTCAGACTGGTACAACCGTAGAACATACTTTGATAACAGCCATCAGCCAATGCGGTAGCAGGCAGTTCAGGCGCGCCTGTAAGACTAGTACAGCTATTGAACATATCTTCATAACAACCTTCAGCCAAAGTAGTAGCAGGCAGTATAGAGGGGGCTGTTGTAAGGCTAGTACAACCGTAGAACATACCTATATAACAACTATTAGCCAATGTAGTGGCAGGTAGTTCGGGGGCTGATGTAAGACTAGTACAACCGTTGAACATACTATTATAACATCTATCAGTCAATGCAGTAGCAGGCAGTACAGGTGCTGTTGTAAGACTAGTGCAACCTTGGAACATGGAATTATAACAACTACTATCCAATGTAGTAGCAGGCAGTATAGAGGGGGCTGTTGTGAGTCTAGTACAACCGTAGAACATACCTGTATAACAAGCACTAGCCAAAGTTATTGCAGGCAGTTCAGGGGAAGTTGTCAGGCTAGTACAACCTCGGAACATATATTGATAACATCTATTAGCCAATGTAGTGGCAGGCAGTTCAGGTGCTTTTGTCAGGCTACGACAACAGTAGAACATCAAATCATAGCAACTTTCAGCCAATCTAGTAGCAGGCAGTTCAGGGGCTGCTTTCAGATTAGAACAACATGAGAACATAGAATAATAAGCACGTGGCCACAACTCATCATAGTCGAGGATGAGCTTACTGGCATCTACAACATTTGTCTGGCGAAACATCCACTGAAATGCTTTAGTTCCTCTGGGTGCTAATGTAGAAATATGCCCGTAGACATTGAACTTACCTTCAATGAAGCATCTGCTATCCTCTTCCGATTTTGCATTTCTGAACTGAGCTTCATGACCTGCAGGAAGGGATAGCTTATTAAGGATACACCATGTCTTCCCATAATCAATGGAGTACTCAATATAGCCACTATATTTAATGGTACAGTCAGTGATTGCATGGATTGTGAATTGCTGTTTCATAGGAATGTTTATTTTACGAGCTCACTAGGAATGAAATTCATTGCAAGTGCTTCAAGATAAGCCTTTTTAGGCATTACAGGACGTTTCTTCAGGCTTTTACAACCAATGAACATTTCGTAATATGAGTTGTACTTAGTCTTTGCAGCTAGGAGCACTGGTGCAGTCGTCAGATTCTCGCAGTCATAGAACATTTCTCTATAGCAAAATAGAGCTAGCGTCGTGGCAGGCAGTTCAGGGGCTTTTGTCAGACTTCTACAACCAACGAACATATATTGATAACAACCATCAGCCAATGCGGTAGCAGGCAGTTCAGGGGCTTTTCTAAGACTAGAACAACCCCAGAACATACTTTCATAACAACCATCGGCCAATTCCGTAGCAGGCAGTATAGATGGGGCTGTTGTGAGTCTAGTACAGCCGTAGAACATACCTGCATAACAACCATAAGCCAATGTAGCAGCTGGAAGTTCAGGGGCTGATTCAAGACTGATACAGCCTTTGAACATACATAAATAACAACCATTAGCCAATGTGGCGGCAGGCAGTTTAGGGGCTGTTGATAGTTTAGTACAGCCAAAGAACATATCTTCATAACAACCTTCAGCCAATTTAGTAGCAGGAAGTTCAGGGGCTGTTTTCAGGCTAGTACAACATGAGAACATAGAATAATAAGCCCGTAGCCAAAGCTCATCATAGTCAAGTATGAGCTTACTAGCATCCACAACATTTTTTTTGTAAAACATCCATCTAAATGTTTTAGTTCCGCTTGGAGCTAATGTAGAAATATGGCCATAGACATTGAAGTAGCCTTTAATGACGAACCTTCCATCAGATTTCGATTCAGCATTTCTGAACTGGGCCTCATTATTCGCAGGAAGAAACAGCTTATCAAGGATGCACCATGTCTTCCCATAATCAGTGGAGTACTCAATATAGCCACCATATTTAATGGTACAGTCAGTGATTGCATGAATTGTGAATTGTTGCTTCATATAGAGAATGTATTTTAAAACTGCTGCAAAGGTATATAATAGTTTTTATCATAAAAAATGTATTAACTTTTTTTAAAATATTTTTCAGAATATTTATAGGGAAAAATGAGGAAACCCCTCATAGACAACACCTAAAAGGTACAAATAAAATAGTAAAATAATCTAGATTAAAATAATAAAGACATGTCTGATTTGTTACTTAAAATGCCTTTAGAATATGAACCACTAAGGCAAAACAGATGGCTCCTCAGGTTCCCTGCAGACCTTGGTATCCAGGAGTGGTGGTTGAGTACTGCAAGCAGGCCTAAAATCAACCAGAAGGAAACAGAGATTCCGTTCCTGAACACCTCGACATGGGTTTTGGGTAGGTACACTTGGGATTCAATGCAGCTTACGTTCAAGGACCCCATTGGCCCTTCTGCATCTCAGGCACTTATGGAGTGGATAAGGCTTCATTCAGAGTCTGTGACTGGCCGTCAAGGTTATGCAGCTGGTTACAAGCGTGATGTTGAGCTTGAGATGCTTGACCCGACTGGCGTATGTGTTTCAAAGTGGGTATTGAAGAATGCTTTTCTTACTAATGCCGACTTTGGAAATCTTGACTATTCTCAGGATGCAATTTCTACGATTACTTGCACGCTTAGGTATGACTATGCAATCCTCTGCTATTGATTCTTTGGAGCTAAGTTGAATGATGCCGCGTGGCTTTATGCCTTCGCGGCATTTTTTTTTTGGAATTTTTACTTGATTTTTTCGTGTTTCAGGTTATATTTTGTTTGGAACAACAATAGAATGTTATGTTAGATATATCACGTTTTGACAAGGTGTTTTGCATTCATTTCCTTCCTTTCACGGACAGGTTTGAAGACATCAAGAATGAGTTTAAGAGGATTGGCCTTGACACTGAAAGCAAGAAATTCCAGTGGAAGTTCACGTTTTTCTCACCATTCCAGTATCATCTTTTCAACAACCCTTATTTCCCTATAGTCAGGGGAAACAAGTACTTCTTTGACGGAAACAAGAACTGTACTCTTGCCCATTATGAGATTTACAAGGAGTGTCTTGGGCTTGGATACAAGAGGATTCTCGTTATTGAGGACGACATGGTATTCCTGAGGGATGTTGATGAGATTAATGCAGCCATTGCCGAGATGCCTGACACTGATATTGTGCTGTTTGACAAGTGGATGCATGACAAGGAGAAGTATAAGGGCTTGATAGACAATAGGAGGATAAGCGACAGGTACAGTGAGTATGATGACGGGATGCTTTCTACCGGTATGTACAGCATAACAGACAAGGGAATGGAGCATGTGGTGGCCAACCAGGAGTTTTTGTTCCAGCCGGCAGACTACTGGATTAACAGGCAGTCAATCGGTGTCATTGAGGACAACATCACTAGGTCGTTCTGCATAAAGAACCTTGCAATCCAGAACTTCAGTTATACGAAGCTTATTAACGGTACGATAATGCCGTTCTATGAGAACATGGGTTTCTACAGTAAGATAATCGACCTTTCAGAGTATGATATAGTAAACAAGAGGCCAGGAAATGAAGCAGGCGGTCAAGAAATCAAGGAAGAAGGCTCAGCCAAAGCCGAAAAAGGAAACAATAAGGTTAAGAGGACGTGACGGCAAGTTCAGGAAGGAGTTCGGCACAAGCAAGCTTGAGCAGGACTTTGCAAGGGACTTCCTGGAGAAGCTGAAGGTCCCGTATGAATGGCAGTTTGAGGCCAAGGACATCAAGAGGTTCTATGATTTCTACCTTCCGAAGCATAATGTAATCATTGAGATTGACGGTTCCTGGTATCATTCAGACCCAAGGCTTGTCAAGGAATCTGAGATGAACCCGATGCAGAAGCATAACAAGAGGGTTGACGGTATAAAGGACAAGTGGGCTGCTCTCCACGGAATACATCTTCTTAGGATATGGGAGAAGGATATAAGGGAGCGTCCTGGTCATGTGATGGAGTGGCTTCAGAAGTGGCTGCATATTGATGGGGAGAAGGTAAGGCTAAGAGAAAACAAGAATAAGAGGCACGTTAACAAGATTTCAAAGAAGGATGACTAATATATACTTCAGGATTGCAAACAGCGACAGGCTTACTTTTGGAGAACCTTCCGAGCAGGCAAGTGCTAGCGAAGAGGTCCTTGTCGGCTGCAAGTGCGATGTCTACAGCGAGGACGGTACAATGCTTTCCGGGAGTGAGTCACTAGCTTCGGTCAGCGGCAGCTGTACCATCATCATACGTGTCTACCTTGATGAATGCGACGATGATTTCGAGACTGAGCTGAAGTCATGGAGGGACTCTCATGACAAGATTTCAGAATACAGCGAGAAGCTTGGAGAGGACTGGCAGTGGGAACATGAGCCGTTCAAGGAGATTTTCATGGAGGAAGAGCTTCCTGACGGTAGAATGATAAGGCTGAGGCTTTCAAACTCTGCGATGATGGGTTATTCGGGTGACGACTATGTGTTGTTTGTTGGTGATGCTGAGGCTGTTGAATGTTTTGAATAATAAGGAATAACATAGATTTCATATATGGCTAAGAAGAAACTTACCGATGAGCAGATGAAGGAGATAGAACTGCTTAAGGCTAATAACGAAATGCTGAGGAAAACTCGGAACGAGATAGCCGAGAGGGGTGGCAGTGACACTGCGATTAGGCAGGTAGACGAGGCCATTCAGGAGGTTATCGAGAATATATCAAAGATTGACAAGGACGCCGGAAAGAAGATGAGAAGCGACATATCAAGGAACTCCATCAGTGAAAAGAAAGACACGTCTAGTTCAATCGACGCTGAGATATTCACTATGCTTCAGGAGCAGAGGAACGTTGGCGTGCCGGCAGAGGATAAGAAGAAGGACTCTCCTTCGGATGTTGCAATACCGTCAGAGACCGTCGACATGGACGACTCGATGTATAACAAGTTTGACCCTACGCTTCAGTATGATGTGATTCCTCTTCCAAGCAAGGGTCAGGGATATCGGAACAAGATTGACAGGGTTCCCGTTGGCTATCTGACGGCATATGACGAGAACTTCATCACATCTCCGAACCTGTACAGGGACGGTCTTGTCATTGACTTCCTGCTGAAGAACAAGATTCTCAACGACTCAATCGACGTTGACGACCTGCTTAGCGGAGATGCTGATGCAATCGTACTGTTCCTTAGGGCAACGAGCTATGGCATCGAGTTCCCGATTGTCGTCAGGGACCCTGATACCGGAGAGCAGATTGAGAGCACCGTGGATTTGTCAAAGCTTAAGCCTAAGGAGTTCAAGCTGATAGGAGATGAGAACGGGTGGTTCGACTATGAGACGGAGTACAGGCATGACAAGATTAAGTTCAGGTATTTGACAAGGAAGCAGGAGAAGGCCCTTAAGAGGCTTACTGAGCTTGAAGGATACGGTACAAGGGCAGCAATGCTTGAGAATGCATCCAAGGATATCCAGAGCGCAGTGCTTTCTGACGATATATGCACTTCTCAGGAGAAGGACGAGATTAAGAAGGTTGCCAAGACTCTTGACGGAATCATTGCAAGGCTGAGGGAGAAAGACAGTTCAGCTTATAACAAGATTATAACCAACAACCTTGTGATGCAGGTGATGTCTGTGAACGGGAATACCGACAGGGAGTATATCAGGAACTATGTGAACTCCATGCCTGCTAGGGAGTCTCTTCTGATGAGGAGGTTCATCAACACGAACGCACCTGGAATCGACTTCGAGATTGAGGTTCAGCGCCCTGAGAGTCTGGGAGGTGGCTCGTTCAAGACCTTTCTTAATTGGGACGATTCTGTTTTCCTCAATATCCCCGACGTATGAGCGGAATCTTAAGGATGAGCTTTTCGGATGCTTCAAGTACATTGGCATACCGTTCGACGTCCTTGACAAGATGCCGATAAGGGACAGGTACTACTATGAGTACAAGTACAACCAGTATATGGAGGAGCAGAACCGGAAATATGAAGAGATGAAGGATAAAAACTAATAGTATTTGTTGTTGTTCACGTGCCGTCAAGTGACGGCGAAAAAGATGGGACTGGATTTTTTCCAGTCCCATTGATTTTTAAGAAAAAGTATAAAGCCATTTTAAGCCTCTCTGACGCGTTTTCTCTCCTTGGGTGGTACAAGTGCCCATCGGATACATTATCGGCGATTCTGGGGCAAATCTCGAGAAAATAGTGGTATTATTTTGTCATAAAGTTGACAACCTGCTGTATTTCCCTTGCAAGTTCCATGAGAGAAGGCTTTGCCTTATGAAGCATGAAGTCAAGCTGTGAGTGAAGTTCGATAATTGGCTTGTCCTTCTTGTACTTTTTCCATGTTTCGCCGTATGCCTTGTATGAATTTTCTATGTCCGCAGTAAGCCTTTCGGCGGCTTGTATGTTGTTTACATATTTTGATGCATCGTCGACAAACTTTGAGCTATATTTTTTGAAGTTATTACTGATGCTTCTTTTATCTCCAAAGAAACTGGAAACCCCCTTAACTACGTTGTGTGCAAATTTTCCACCGGCATTTAGTGCATGGCCAAGACCTGGCAAGAAGCTTGTCGGCATTCCATTGCCCGCTTCGACGATTCTTCCTTCGGACATCTTAAGAGCCTTTAGGCTGTACTTTATGTCATTCTGTAGGACTGATGCTCCCTTAAGAAGTACTGACACGGCGTTCTTGGCCTTCTGCATGGTGTCTTCAAGAAGTTCCATTTCCAGCTTCTCGTTCTGCGTCATAGTGTCGCCGGAAGACTTGCTCTGCATCTGTAGGAGAATCTTTGAAAGAAGCTCGTTGTTCTGCTGTGAGTATGGGTTCTGGCCCATCTGCTCAAGTTTCTGGAGAATCTGCTGCAACTGCTGGTTGTTCATTCCTCCGCCTCCTTGCTTCTTTTTCTTCTTTCCCTTTGCCTCTGTGATTGTCCCGATTTCACCTCCGAAAGCCTTATTGTAGCTTCCCATGAAGGCATCAAGCCTCTTGTTGAGGTCTGTTAGGAACTGTATGGTCTTCCTGTTTTTGAACTGAAGCCATAACAACGCATATTTGTTCTCCTCGTTGATAGCTACAACGTGGTTTATTGATTCTTGTATAATCCTGTCAATATTTTTATGCATATACATATGTGCGGCTACTTAATACAAGCCGCACATACAATAAATACTGCGAGAAAGAATTAAGGCATGTCGACCGGGGGTCCGAAGAAGTTTATGATATGCAGCAATGTTCTCCATAAGAAGTCTATTATTTCCACCGGGTATTTCAATACTAGATAGAATGTATAGAACATTCCGAGAATGAATAGCAAACCTCCGAAAAGGATTAAAATGACGTATAAACATCCTCCTGCTGCGGAGCGTTTTGTGAACTCTTCAAGTTCCTCGTCGTTCTCAATCAGATATGAGAAGTTTTTGCCATGGATAATGTACTTCATAAAAATTGGTATTGATAATATAGAATTGTTTTCGGCTGCAAAGGTAGCTATTCGTGGTGTAACTGCCAAGTTTTCAATGTTAAAAAAGATTAAAAAACACCTATTTATCGAAAAGTTTACATTGTGAATCCAGTTTATGCAAAGATTCTAGGCGATTTGGGAACTGAAATTGGTGAGATAGCGCTTAAGGCGGTCTCTACAACGGCGGTATATGCGTTTGATTTGTTGAAGAAGACAATATCAAATGCTGCAGCAAGCGTTTCATCCTTCAACCAGATGGCAATCAACACCTCTAGGGAGTTGGGATTTGGCTTCAAGGACAGTATTGCCTATACCCAGACGCTGATTGACAGGACTAGAGACCTGTCAATGGCATATGGCGTGACCGCTGATGCGATAAGCAAGATTCAGGATGGCCTGACAAAGGCGACCGGAAAGGCGCAGATTCTCACAAACCAGCAGGCTGAGCTTTATACGGCACTGTACAGGAGGGTCGGCGAGGAGCTGGGCAACCAGTATGCAAGTACTTTCGTAAGGAGCCTCGGCTCTTCCATGACGACAGCCGCAAACATGGCCATCGGTGCCTATACCAAGGCGACGAGGGTCGGCTTGAATGCGGTTGACTTCAGCAGCAAGGTTGCAAAGAACCTCGAGCTTGCGAACAAGATGACGTTCGCGGACGGTGTTGCCGGCATCACAAGGATGACAGCCCTGTCCGAGAAGCTCGGATTCAATCTCAGCTCAATCGGTGGCGTTGTCTCCAACTTCACGAACTTCCAGGATGCCATAAGCAACTCGGCAAGGCTCATGGCCCTCGGAGGAACAGCTGGCATATACGGGGCTAATCCTCTTACGATGATGTATGAGTCCCTCAACAATGTCGAGAACCTTACCGAGAGGGTTACCGAGATGGTGAAGGGCTATGCAACCTTCAATGCAAAGACTGGTATGGCAGAACTCAACGGATACAACAGAGAGATGGTCGTTGAGATTGCAAAGGCTCTTGGAATGGATGCAGGAGAGGCTGTCGCCATTGCCAAGAACCAGGCCAAGGCAAGCTACATGGAGTATGCCATCGGAGGTACTCTAGACATGTACAAGAACAAGGAGTTCAGGGACTGGATTATCAACAAGGCTGACTATGATGAGAAGACCGGAAAGTACACCGTCCAAGGTGCTAACGGAAGTGCATATGATATATCCGATGCAAGCAACATGCGGAATCTTGAGCAGATGTGGAGGGAATCCACCATGTCAGACAGGGATGCATTCCTTGAGGGTGCTAGGAGCGTCGTGAGCGTCAGCGAGAGAATAGAGGCTCTTCAAAGCGTCATCAGTTCAATGCTTGCAGAGAGGGTGCTTCCGATACTTGAGCTCATACAGGAGTTCCTCATCAAGGAGGGAGTGAATATGGCAAGCGTCATTGCCAGGGGATTCACGTTCCTCCTCAATCCAGGTTTCTGGAAGAACATATTTGTCGACATTACAAAGGGGTTCATAGGAGGCATTGCTGC
>Ga0247608_10002805_pt1 | contig 21110 bp, 19 predicted proteins | sample 176DNAGHGlowgp2_FD_193490 | JGI IMG/M metagenome (GOLD analysis project Ga0247608, IMG submission 193490) | Sheep rumen microbial communities from Palmerston North, Manawatu-Wanganui, New Zealand - 1766 DNA GHGlow gp2 | ecosystem: Host-associated > Mammals > Digestive system > Stomach > Rumen ...
TCACCATTTATTCGGCCACCAAGGCCTATCTGCGGAGTTTTGGGCGCTCGCTCTCCTACGAGCTCCGGCCGTACGGGGTGGGCGTGACTACGGTGTGCCCGGCAGCCATTGCTACGCCGCTATACAGGCTCAAGCCCTCGCTGATGGACCTGGGCGTGAAGGTTCGCCTGATTCATACGCCGGCATGGCTGGTGCGCCGTGCGCTCCGGGCCATGTTCCGCCGCCGCCGGGTGGTAAGTCCCTCCTTCATGAACGTGTGGCTGCCGCCCCTTGTCGCCCTTCTTCCCGGCCCCCTGGAGCAGTGGCTCTGGAAGTACATCCTGCATCGCCTCCCATCCGCAAAGTAGCCCCCCGTCCTGCCCGGCCCCTTGTCCCGTCCTGCCCGGCCCCTTGTCCTCGTCCTGCCCGGCTTCGACCGGGCATCTCGTCCTCAAAAATACTCCAAAACAAGGACGAGAAGGCCTTCCCCATCCGTTAAAGCACGGGGTGGGGCCGCAGAGGCTACTCTGACGGGGGCGAGTGTGCTTTAACGGGGAGCAAACAGGGCATTAAAGCACAGCACCATGGCACTGGGGCCACTCTGGCAGGGGCAAGTGTGCTTTAACGCTACGCACAATTCCAGAAAAGGGCGGGCTTTTCCCGAAAAATTGCGTAAATTCGCACTATGAAAAAGACACTGCTGATAACCTTCTTGATGGGCCTGGGCGTGCTTGCCCTGGCCCAGCCGGCCGGCAATTATGGAACGATGCCTGGACCTTCTCGAAAGACGGGGAAACCCGTACGCTGAACCTTCCGCACGACTGGGGCGTGGAGCAGCCGTTCGTGCAGGAGAACCCCGGCGAAACCGGCAAACTGGCCTGGTGGGGAAGGGCGGTTTACAGCAAGGTCCTCCAGGTGGAAAGCCTGGAAAAGGACTTCCGCCTGGAGGTGGACGGCGCTTTCTCCAACGCCCGGGTCTATGTGAACGGAGAGGAAGCCGGCGGCTGGCCCTACGGCTACGCCTCCTGGGCGCTGACCCTGAATCCCTGGCTCAGGACGGGGGCCAATACCATTGAAATCAAATTGGACAACAAGCCGGAGAGTTCCCGCTGGTATCCCGGCGGCGGCATCTACCGCAACGTCTGGCTCACCACCACCGAAAAGACGGCCGTGGGCCATTGGGGCTCGTATATCACCACCGAGGCCGAAGGCGGCCGGGCCCGGGTGAACCTTCGCCTCACCCTCAAGACCGACCGGCCCCGGCAGGCTGTCGTCTGCACGGAAATCCTCCGGGACGGCGCCGTGGTGGCCCGGGCCCGGAAACAGGTGCAGGTTTACGACGGCTGCCCTGTGGATCAAACCTTCCTCCTGGAGAATCCGCTGTACTGGTCACCCGACTCTCCCTCCCTCTATGTGGCCCGGACCACCGTATCGGCCGGGGACGGAAAGGCCGATACGTACGACACCGTCTTCGGCATCCGCACCAGCGAGTGGAAGCCGGACGGCTATTACCTCAACGGCGCCAAGACCTTCCTCAGGGGCGTGTGCCTGCATCATGACGCCGGTGCCCTGGGCGCCGTGTGGAACGAGGATGCCTGGGTGCGCAGGCTTCTGAAACTCAAAGAGATGGGCTGCAATGCCATCCGCACCAGCCACAATCCTCCGGCCCCGGAACTGCTGGACCTCTGCGACCGCATGGGCTTCCTGGTCCTGGACGAACTCACCGACACCTGGACCTGGCCCAAGAAGGAAAACGGCTATGCCACCCTCTTTGCCGACTGGGCGGAGAAAGACCTTGTGGCCATGATCCGCCGCGACCGCAACCACCCTTCGGTGATTGCCTGGAGCATCGGCAACGAGTGCGGCGAGCAAGGGGACAGCACGCGCTGGTGGATTCCCCGGATGCTCACCGACATCTGCCACCGCGAGGACCCCACCCGGCCCACGACGGCCGGCAACGACAACCCCTGGGCGGCCTCGCAGCCCTATGCCGCCACCCTGGACGTGTACGGTTTCAATTACAAGCCGCACCTGTATGCCGCCTTCCGCGACGCCCACCCCGACCAGCCTTTCTACGGCTCGGAAACGGCCTCCTGCATCTCTACACGCGGGTATTACCGCTTCCCGGTAGAGCAGGAAAAGGGCAAGGGCTGGGACATGAATCCTCCCTTCCAGGTGAGTTCCTACGACCTGTATGCCCCCGGCTGGGCCTCCAAGCCGGATTACGAGTGGCAGTATGAGGACCAGGTGCCCGAATGCGCCGGAGAATTCGTCTGGACGGGCTATGACTACATCGGCGAACCCACCCCTTTCAATATGGACCCTTCCGTCTTCACCAATTTCCACACTGAGGAGGAGAGGCAGGCCTATCGCAAGATGGTGGAAAGTTGGGGACAGGTCATCAGCGACGTTCCGCTGCCCTCCCGCAGTTCCTACTTCGGCATCATGGACCTGGCCGGCTTCCCCAAGGACCGTTTCTGGCTGTACCAGGCGCGCTGGCGGGCCAATCTTCCCATGGCACACATCCTTCCGCACTGGACCTGGCCCGGCCGGGAAGGGCAGGTGACCCCGGTGCATGTGTACACCTCCGGCGACGAGGCCGAGCTCTTCGTGAACGGCGTCTCCCAGGGCCGCAAGGCCAAGGAAGGCTACCGCATTGTCTGGGACCAGGTGGTGTACGAGCCGGGCACGGTGGAGGTGGTCGCCTACCGGAACGGGCGCGAATGGGCCCGTGACAAGGTGGTCACCGCCGGCAAGGCTGTCAAGCTGAGTGCAAGCGTTGATTATGCCGGGACCGATCTCACCTATGTGACGGTGGATGTGCTGGACCGCAAGGGCACCCTGGTGCCGGACGCTGCCAATGAACTGTCCTTCAGCGTGAAAGGGCCCGCCGTGGTGCTGGCGACCGACGCCGGAGACCCCACTTCCTTCGTCTCTTTCCGCAGTCCCGCGCTGCCCGCCTTCCACGGCAAGGCATCGGCCGTCATCCGCCGCACGGGCAGCGGCCCTGTCACCGTTACCGTAAAGGCCAAAGGGCTTAGGACGGCAACACTGACGCTGTAAGCGGGGCCTGTTCAAAACTTTGTTAATTAAAATATTTTTCTTATCTTTGCAGCCCATTTTGCGGAAACATAAGAGCCGTAAAGTGGGCTGTAACTATAATTTATTTATTAACAAACATTTATGCCTACAATTCAACAACTTGTCCGTAAAGGACGCGAGCAGCTCGAGGTAAAGAGCAAGTCTCGTGCGTTGGATGCTTGCCCTCAGAAGCGTGGCGTGTGTCTTCGTGTTTACACGACGACCCCTAAAAAGCCGAACTCCGCTATGCGTAAGGTAGCCCGTGTTCGTCTTTCCAACGCCAAAGAGGTCAACGCCTACATCCCGGGCGAAGGCCACAACCTCCAGGAACACAGCATCGTGCTGGTCCGCGGCGGTCGTGTAAAGGACCTTCCGGGTGTTCGTTACCACATCCTTAGAGGAGCTTTGGATACCGCCGGCGTGGATGGACGTACCCAGTCCCGTTCACTCTATGGCGCAAAACGTCCCAAGAAATCTAAGAAGTAATTTTATCACCTTTAATTCTTTTTCAAAATGAGAAAAGCGAAGCCTAAAAAGAGGATTCTACTTCCTGATCCTAAGTTTCACGATGTGGAAGTTACCCGTTTCGTGAACAATCTTATGCTGCAGGGGAAGAAGAGTATCGCGTATTCTATCTTTTATGATGCCATCGACATGGTAGGCGAGAAGATGAAAGATTCTGACCAGGCTCCCCTCGATATTTGGAAGAAGGCACTCGAGAACGTGACCCCTCAGATCGAGGTGAAGTCCCGTCGTATCGGTGGTGCCAACTTCCAGGTGCCGACCGAGTTGCGTCCGGAACGGAAAGTCTCCGTGGCCATGAAGAACATGATCCAGTTCGCCCGCAAGCGTTCCGGTCACTCGATGGCAGAAAAACTTTGCGCAGAAATCGTCGCTGCATTCAACAACGAAGGCGGCGCCTTCAAGCGTAAAGAGGATATGCACAGAATGGCTGAGGCCAACAAGGCCTTTGCACACTTCCGTTTCTAAACTGCATGCTAAATGGCAAAGAGAGATCTTAAATTCACACGCAACATCGGCATCATGGCCCACATCGATGCCGGTAAGACCACCACATCTGAACGCATTCTGTACTACACCGGTAAGACGCACAAGATCGGTGAGGTTCACGAAGGTGCCGCCACGATGGACTGGATGGTCCAGGAGCAGGAGCGTGGCATAACCATCACTTCTGCGGCCACCACCGCCTTCTGGCACTACAATGGTGATACCTACCAGATTAATCTTATCGACACTCCCGGACACGTGGATTTCACCGTGGAAGTAGAACGCAGCCTGCGTGTACTGGATGGTACGGTGGCTACTTTCTGCGCTGTCGGCCGCGTACAGCCTCAGAGCGAGACTGTCTGGCGTCAGGCAGACAAGTACGGCGTGCCTAAGATCGCGTATGTGAACAAGATGGACCGCGTCGGCGCCGACTTCCTCGCCTGTGTCGAGGAAATCAAGACCAAACTGGGCGCCACGGCCGTTCCCATCTGCCTCCCCATCGGTGCCGAAGACAAGTTCGAAGGCATCGTGGACCTCATCGACATGAAGGCCATCTATTACGACGGCAATTCCGAGGAACTCGTCAACTTCAAGGAAGGCGAAATCCCCGCCGACCTCAAGGGCGAAGCCGCCCGCTGGAGGGACATCCTCCTGGAGGCCTGCGCAGAATGCGATGAGACCCTGATGGAGAAGTATTTCGAGGACCCCGACTCCCTCACCAAGGAAGAAATCATCGCCGCTATCCGCAAGGGCACCATCTCCATGCAGATCGTCCCTGCCTGCTGCGGTTCTTCCTTCAAGAACAAGGGTGTGCAGTTCCTCCTGGATGCCGTGATGCGGTATCTGCCTTCTCCGCTGGACAAGGGAGCCGTCAAGGGAACCAATCCCAATACCGGTGAGGAAATCACCCGCAAACCTTCCGCCGAGGAGCCGTTCTGCGCGCTGGTGTTCAAGATTGCCACGGACCCGTTCGTCGGCCGTCTTGCTTTCCTGCGTGCCTATTCCGGCCACCTGGACGCCGGTTCCTACGTGTACAACACCCGCACCGGAAAGAAGGAGCGCGTGGCCCGTCTTTACCAGATGCACTCCAACCACCAGAATCCCATCGATTTTGTGGAAGCGGGCGACATCTGTGCCGCCGTCGGATTCAAAGACCTCCGCACCGGTGACACCGTGTGCCTGGAGGAAAAGCCCATCACCCTGGAGACCATGGAGTTCCCGGATCCTGTGATCGGTATCGCCGTAGAGCCCAAGACCCAGAAGGATCTTGACAAACTGGGCATCGCCCTCGCCAAACTGGCCGAGGAAGATCCCACCTTCACGGTGAAGAGCGACCCCGAGACCGGCCAGACGGTTATCAGCGGCATGGGTGAACTTCACCTGGACATCATCGTGGACCGTCTCCGCCGCGAATTCGGCGTGGATATCAACCAGGGTGCCCCTCAGGTGAACTACAAGGAATCCATCACCGGCAGTTACCAGCTTCGTGAAGTCTTCAAGAAGCAGACTGGCGGCCGCGGTAAGTTCGCAGACATTATCGTCAACATCTCTCCTGCCGATGAAGGCGTACAGGGTCTTCAGTTCATCAATTCGGTCAAGGGTGGCAACATCCCCAAGGAATTCATCCCGTCCATCGAAAAGGGTTTCCAGAGCGCGATGCTCAACGGTGTCCTGGCCGGTTACGAGGTGCCTTCCCTGAAGGTGGAGGTCATCGACGGCAGTTACCATCCGGTCGATTCCGACCAACTCTCCTTCGAGTTGGCTGCCCGTATGGCCTTCCGCCATGCCTGCCCCAAGTGTCATCCGGTTCTGCTGGAGCCCATCATGAGTCTGGAGGTGGTAACCCCCGAAGACTACATGGGTGACATCGTAGGCGACCTCAACCGTCGCCGCGGCCAGATTGTGGCTATGGACTCTACCGCCAATGGAGCACGCATCGTCAAAGCCTTTGTCCCGCTTTCCGAGCAGTTTGGTTACGTGACCGTGCTGCGCACGCTGTCTTCCGGACGCGCCACCAGCACCATGACGTTCGACCATTACGCCGAGGTTCCGGCCAACCTGGCCAAGGACATCATCGAGAAGAGCGGTTACCGGGTAACTGACGACGAGTAAAATTTAGCAAAGTTAAAAAGTAATTGATATGAGCCAGAAAATCAGAATCAAGCTGAAATCTTTCGATCACATGCTGGTGGACAAATCTGCCGCCAAGATCGTTGATACAGTGAAGGCAACGGGTGCAAAGGTAGTTGGTCCCATTCCGCTTCCCACCAACAAGAAAATCTTCACTGTGAACCGCTCCACCTTCGTGAACAAGAAGAGCCGCGAGCAGTTCGAACTGGACTCCTATGTCCGTCTTATCGACATCGACGAGTCCAACGCCAAGACCGTTGACGCCCTCATGAAGCTCGAGCTTCCCTCCGGCGTCGAGGTCGAGATCAAAGTGTGAGGCTAGTTCCTCATACTGGAAGGCCCCATAGCTCAGCGGTTAGAGCAGCGGACTCATAATCCGTGGGTCGCAGGTTCAAATCCTGCTGGGGCCACAAAAAAAGGGGTGACAAAAAAGATTCTTCACTTCGTTCAGAATGACAGCCTCATGTCATTCTGAGGCAGGTGAACCTGCCGAAGAATCTACTTTTTAGTCGGCCCCTTTTTTTATGGCTCCATGACAGCACTTTGCGATGCAAATTTGCAGATGTTCCGGAAAAATTGTAACTTGCATCTTAAACTAATAACGCACTGACCATGAAAAATAGGTTCCTCAAAAAAATTTCCGATATTTCCAATCTGCACAGGCGTGCGGCGTTCTCGGACCTTCCGGACCGTCTGCCCGCGAAGGAATCCGTGTTCCAGGCGTTGGCCAAAGAACGGTATTCCTGCCGCCAGTTCAAGGATACGCCCCTGACAGACGTTCAGATTAACCATATTCTGGAAGCCGCCCGCGTGGCCCCTACTGCGGCCAACAAGCAGCCCGTGCACGTGTGGGTGGTCAAGTCCCCGGAAGCCCTGGAAAAACTCAAGGGCGCCACGGACTACACCTACGGCGCTCCCGTCGTGTTCATGGTGGGGGCCAAACCCGAAGCCGCCTGGGTGCGCAAGTACGACGGCAAGAACGGGGCGGAGGTGGACGCCGCCATCGTGGGTACGCACATCATGCTGGAAGCATCGGCCCTGGGCCTTGGAAACGTCTGGGTGGGCTCCTTCGACCCGGCCAAGATCAAAGCCGATTTTCCGGAAACGGCCGGCTATGAGATCGTTTGCCTGTTCCCGGTGGGACATGCCGCCGCAGAGGCCGGCGCCAACCATGCCAAGCGCCAGGAGATGGACATTTTCGCCTCGGAACTTTAAACTGGCAAGGTCATCCGGACTTCTATGAAAAAGCTTCAAATACGTGCATACCTGGCGGCTATGCTCACGGTATGCCTGTGGGCCATGTCTTATATTTGGGCCGACCGCTTGCTGGACCTCGGCATCCCCGTAGAATTTTTCGTCCCCGTGAGAACGCTGCTGGCCGGCGGGCTGCTCTGGGCCCTGAATAAACTCACCCGCCAGTCCATGCGCATCCGCAGTCGCAAAGACCTCCTTAAATTCGTCCTTCTGGCCCTGTGCATGCCTTTCGTGTATTTTGTGTGCGAGACCTATGGCCTCCAGTTCACCGAATCGCCCACCATCACTTCGCTGGTCATTGCCACCAACCCCATTTTTGCCATGATGGCCGGCATGTTCATTTTCAAGGAAAAGTTCGGTTCCCTCAACATTGTGGGCGTATTCATCACCCTGGCGGGCCTGTGGCTGGTGACCTATTCCCGCTCCCATACCGGAGACATGTTCTGGCTCGGGGTGGGCATCCTGTTTATCGCCGTCATCTCGGAAGTGAGCCAGATCGCCTTCACGAAGTCGCTTTCCGACACCTACGCCCCTTCCGTCATCGTCATGTACCAGTTTTTGATCGGGTTCGTCTATTTCGTCCCCCTTCTGTTCACGAAGGGCATCCGGAACTTCGACGCAAGCCTGTACCTGAGCTGGGATGTGCTTTATCCTACGCTGGCCCTGGCACTGCTGTGCTCGGCCACGGCCTTTACGTCGTGGGCCTATGCCATCAAGGTGCTGGGCGTAGCCAAAACCAGCGTTTTTCTGGCGGTGGTGCCCCTGGTGACCGCCGTCCTGGCCTTCCTGGTGGGCGATGAAACGGCCTCCACGCTGCAATGGCTGGGCCTGGCCATCGGCATGGTGGGAATTTACCTCACCCAGCGGGAGCCGGTGAATCGGGATTTGTAAAAGATACGGATTTATAGTAACTTGCGAAGTTAAACCAAATTGAAGGACGATGTCAATGTTCTTATCGACTCTTTTGGCCCTGCTTCTGCAACTTTCGCCCAGCGTCATTTGGAAGGCGGCGGTCAACCACACGGAAGGAGACCGCTACCAACTGGTGGTGAGCGGAGAAATCGCCAAGGACTACTATGTCCATCCCATGGCAGACCCCAATGTGGGCACCCTCCTGGAAGTGAACACCACGGACCAGGTGTTTCTGGCCGGAAGCCCCGCAGAAGAATACACCCCTTCGGATTACAAAGGAGAAGAGGTGGTGACGGGCGCCTATGTCCTCCGGCAGGATCTCCAGATCAATGGCTCCGGGAAGGTGACCGTGGAGGGAACCGTCACCTGGAGCGCCTGCAGCGGAGATTTCTGCGGAATGCCGGAAGACTACACGTTCTCCGTCCCGGTCGAGGCCGGCAAAGCAAAATCGGAGAGCCTTTGGGGACTCATCCTGGAGGCCATCCTGTGGGGTTTCCTGATGCTTCTCACGCCCTGCGTGTTCCCCATGGTGCCCATGACCGTTTCCTTCTTCATCAAGCAGGAGAGCGGCGGCCGTTTCAAAGCCCTGATGTACGGGCTTTTCATCGTCCTCCTGTACACGGTGCCCATCAGCATCATCATCGGCCTCACCTGGCTCCTGGGAGGCGAAACGGTGACGGCCGATATCTTCAACTGGCTCAGCACCCATTGGCTTCCGAACATCCTCTTCTTCCTCATTTTCATGGTTTTTGCGGCCTCTTTCTTCGGCGCCTTCGAAATCGTCCTCCCTTCCAGTTGGACCACCAAGGCCGATTCCGGAAGCAGCAAGAAGGGGCTTCTGGGCGTGTTCTTCCTGGCACTTACGCTGGTGCTGGTGAGTTTTTCCTGCACCGGTCCCATCGTGGGCACCGTCCTCATCAAGAGTACCCAGGGAGAATTCTGGACCCCGATGGTGACCATGCTGGCCTTCTCGGTGGCGTTTGCCCTGCCTTTCGCCCTGCTGGCCTTCTTCCCGTCGGTCCTTAAGAAACTTCCCAAGAGCGGCGGCTGGCTGGGCAGCGTGAAGGTGGTGCTGGGCTTCATCGAAATCGCCCTCGGCCTCAAATTCCTGTCCACCGCCGACCAAACCTATCACTGGCACCTCCTGGACCGCGAAATCTACCTCGCCATCTGGATTGTCTGCTTCACCCTTCTGGGCCTGTACCTGCTGGGGAAGATCCGTTTCAAGCACGATTCTCCGGTGGAATACCTGTCGGTGGGCCGCCTGGCCCTCGTGATGGCCGATTTCACCTTTGTCCTCTATCTCCTGCCCGGTCTCTGGGGCGCTCCGCTCAAGGCCCTCAGCGGTTATCTGCCGCCCCTGGAAACGCAGGACTTCGTGTTGGGGCAGGGCCCTGCATCGGCCCCTGTCATCCTGGGCGAAGCGAAGCCTCTCTCCGGCTCGGAAGTGGCCCTTCCGCACGGACTCACGGGGTACGCCAAACTGGAGGACGGTCTTGCCGCCGCCAAGGAGCAGGGTAAGAAAGTCTTCGTGGACATCACCGGCCACGGCTGCGTGAACTGCCGCGAGATGGAAGCCCGCGTATGGAGCGACCCCCGGGTGCTTCAGCGCCTGCAAAACGACTACGTGATTGTGTCCCTGTATGTGGACGACAAAACCAAACTGCCCGAGGACCAGTGGGTGACCACCGAGAGCGGCAAGGTGCTCAAGGACGTGGGCCGGGTGAATTCCCACCTGGTGCTGAACCGTTTCGGGGTCAATTCCCAGCCCAACTACTTCCTTCTGGACGCCGACGGCCATACGCTGGCAGGTCCCCGGGGCTATAATCTGGATACGGATGCATTCGTGGAGTTCCTGGATATATGACAAATGAACAAATCATTGCCCTCATCAAGCGGGAAGTGAAGCCCGCCCTGGGGTGTACGGAACCGATCGCCGTCGCTCTGGCCTCTGCCAAGGCGGCGGAAATCATTCGGGAGAACTGTCCCTGCTGCACCGACTGGCGCCTGAAGGCCGATTTCTCGCTGGACATCGCCGTGAGCGGCAACATCCTCAAGAACGGCATGGGCGTGGGGATTCCCGGCACCGGCATGGTGGGGATTCCCGTCGCGGCCGCCCTGGGCGCGGTGTGCGGAGACTCCTCCAAGGGCCTGGAAGTCCTTTCCGCCCTTACGCCGGAAGCCGTCGAAAGGGCCCGGCAACTGGTCTCCCAGGGCAAGGTCCGTATCGCCGTGGCCGACACGGAGCACCTCCTGTATGTGAAGGCCACCGTCCGGGTGGACGATGAAACCATGGCCAGCGCCGAGGTGGACCCGCATGCCTATGCGGTCATCGAGGACGACCACGACCGCATCGTGGAAACCAGTTTCGCCGACCGCATCCTGATGAGTTCCGAATCGGCCGCGGCGGCCAAGGACCGGAACGAGGAGGAATATGACCTCTGCGTGAAGGATATCTGGGATTTTGCCCTGCTGGTGCCGGTCGGGGAGATCTCCTTTATCCTCGGAGACCGGGACCTGAACCTGGCCCTGGCCGAGGAAGGCCTGCGCGGAGACTACGGCCTCCGGGTGGGAAAGGCCATCCGGGAAAACCAGAAGGAGGTTTTCGGAGACGATTTCATGAGTTATGCCATGGGCATGACGGCCGCGGCGTCGGACGCCCGCATGGCTGGCTGCACCCTGCCCGCCATGTCCAACAGCGGCAGCGGCAACCAGGGCATCACCGTGAGCATGCCGGTCATCGCCTATGCCCTCAAGTATGGGGTGGACGACGAAAAACTCACCCGGGCGCTCATCCTGAGCAATCTGGTCGCCATCCATATCAAGCACTATCTGGGGAAGTTGAGCGCCCTGTGCGGCTGCGTGGTGGCTTCTACCGGAAGTTCCTGCGGGATCGTGTACCTGCAGGGCGGCACCTATCAGCAGGTGTGCGCCGCCATCAAGAACATGGCCGGTAACATCACCGGCATGGTGTGCGACGGGGCCAAGGTGGGCTGTGCCATGAAAGTGGCCTCCGGCGTCTCCTGTGCGGTCCAGTCGGCCGTCCTGGCCCTGCGGGGGACCTGCATCCCCTCCACGGACGGCATCATCGAAGACGACGTGGAAAAAACCATCCGGAATATCGGAGCCATCGGGTCGGCCGGCATGAAAGTCACCGACCGGATGATCCTTGACATCATGCTTTGCAAGTAAAGATCCCGAATACCTATGTCATCATCGCGCTCATCCTGGTGTTGTGCGCGGTGGCCACCTGGTTTGTCCCCGGCGGGCAGTATGTGACGGCCGATGACGGCTCGCTCACCTATCAGCGCGTGGATTCCGTGCCCCAGACCTGGCAGGTGTTTTCCGCCGTCTATCACGGGTTTGTGAAGCAGGCGGGCATCATTGTCTTCATCCTGGTGGTGGGCGGCGCTTTCTGGCTCCTCAACGCCACGGGGGCGGTGACGGCGGGCATCCGCCGCTTCATCGGCCTGGTGGGGAAGCGGGACCGGATGGTGCTGGCGGCCCTGACCGTCCTGTTCTCCCTGGCCGGAGCCGTCTTCGGGATGAGCGAGGAGACTATTCCCTTCGTGGGCATTGTCGTCCCTCTCGCGGTGTCCATGGGCTATGACGCCTTCATGGGCATGCTGGTGGTGTATGTGGCGGCCAATGTGGGCTTCTCCAGCGCTTTCCTGAACCCTTTCACGGTGGGAATCGCCCAGGAGATGGCCGGTCTGCCGCTCTTTTCCGGCCTGGGCTACCGGGTTTTCTGCTGGGCGCTCCTGACGCTGGCCCTGGTGGGCTTTGTGTTGCTGTATGCCCGGCGTACCCGGAAAGCGCCCGAGGGGGCGGCCCGTGTGGAGGAAGAGCCTCTGACCCGGCGCCAGGGCTGGATTCTGGCGGTGCTGGGCCTCACGGTGGCGGCCCTTATCGTCGGAGTCACCGTGTGGGGCTGGTACATGCCCGAAATCACCGGCCTTTTCCTTGTGATGGGCATCGTCTGCGGCCTGATTGCGGGCTTCGACGCCAACCGCATTGCCGATGAACTGATCGCCGGCGCCAGGGACATCCTGTCGGCCGCCCTGGTGGTGGGATTCGCTTCCGGCATCATCGTCCTCCTGCAGGACGGGAAAATCATCGACAGCCTGCTGCACGGCCTCCAGGAGGGGCTCAGCGACAGCGGTGCCGTGGCGTCCGTATCGGCCATGTACGGCATTCAGGCCCTGATTAACTTTATCATTCCCAGCGCTACGGCCAAGGCCGCCATCACCATTCCCATCATGGCCCCCTTTGCCGATATGGTGGGCGTCTCCCGCCAGGCCATGGTCCTGGCCTTCCAGTTCGGTGACGGCTTTACCAATATGATTACGCCCACTTCGGGCGTCCTCGTCGCGGCCCTGGCCATGGCCCGCATCCCCTATACCCGTTGGGTGAAATGGGTCTGGAAGGGGGTTGTGGCGCTCCTTCTTATCGGCCTGCTTCTTCTGATACCAACCGTTTTATTTCCCATAGCCGATTTTTAGCCTATGAAACGTATCCTTCTTCCCTGTCTGGCCGTCCTCCTTCTGGCAGGATGCCAATCCGCCCCTTCCGTCGCTCCCGAACCGGCCGAAGCCAAGGCCGCCCGCATGGAGTGGTTCTCCCAGGCCAAACTGGGCATCTTCATTCACTGGGGCATCTATTCCCGCGGAGACTGGTCCGAGAGTTGGTCCTTCCACAACGGCACGGTGAGCCTGGAAGATTACTTTGCGCAGGAGAAGGATTTTACGGCCGCTTCCTATGACCCGGCCGCCTGGGTGGAACTGATCCGCGAAAGCGGAGCCCGATATACGGTCATTACTACCAAGCACCACGACGGGTTCGCCCTCTGGGATACGAAGGCCGGCGATGTGAGCGCCGTCAAGTCGTCGGCGGCCGGAAGGGACGTGCTCACGCCTTTCGTGGAGGAAGTGCGCCGGCAGGGAGGCCTCCGTCTCGGCCTGTATTTTTCCCTCATCGACTGGCCGCGTGAGGATTATCCCAACGTTTTCCATGCCGGTCCTGCGCGGTACGACATTCACCGGGAGCCGGAACGCTGGCAGCATTTCCTGGCGTTCAATTCGGCGCAACTCAAGGAACTGCAGGATGCCTACAACCCGGACCTCTTCTGGTTCGACGGAGACTGGGAGTTCAAGGCCGAAGAGTGGGACGCCCCCGGCATCGTGGCCGCCCTCCGCGCCCATAATCCCGACGTCATCGTGAATTCCCGCATTGCCGGCTACGGAGACTACGACACCCCCGAACTGGGCGTTCCGGTCACCCGTCCCGACAGCCGCTGGTGGGAAACCTGCATGACCATCGGCGATTCCTGGGGCTTCCGCAAGCGGGACACCGACTTCAAATCCGTCGATACCATCCTCCGCATGCTGGTGGACTGCATGTCCATGGGCGGCAATCTGCTGCTGGACATCGGCCCCCGCGCCGACGGGACCATCCCCGAAGAAGAGGTGGCCGTCCTGAAGGAACTGGGCCGATGGACTTCCAAGCATGCCGAGGCGGTCTATCCCACGCGCGCCGGCATCCCGACCGGGCACGTGCAGGCCTATACCACGCTGAACAAGGCCGGCGACATCCTCTATGCCTACCTCCCGTATGCCCCCAACGAGTCCCTGGAAATCAAGGGTTTGAAATCTGTGATCAAGCGGGTCCGCGTGGTGGGGACCGGCGAGGAACTCTCCTGGAAGCGCTACAACGACATCGACTGGAGCGCCACCCCCGGCGTCTATTACATCAATGTGCCGCAGCAGGTGCTGGATCCCCATATGACGGTGCTGGCCATCGAACTGGACGGCCCCGCCACCTTGTATGAAGGTGCCGGCCAGGTAATCAGTTTCAACGAATAAGGAGAGTGTTTTTTCCGGAAGAAGTCGTAACTTTGTAAGAATTTGAAGAAAGTTTATGAACGCGAACAGCGAGCAACTTGACTTGGGCGGAAATGTCATCCTGGACAAGGATCAGGCATTGCTGCACCAGTCGCTGTCCGACCCGGTCATTGCCGGCCTGGGTGTCGGGAACTGTCGTTTCGACAAGGTTCTCGGCCGCAAGGTCCTGGTGTATGTCAACCGGCACGGAAAGAATTGCCTCCTGCTGTTGAAAGCCGTCACTTATCTTGGAAATCCCCATCCGTCCTACAAGAAGCGCATCCAACTGCCGGACTGGTATCAGGACTTTTGTTTGCGGGTGGCGCAGGACCATCTTCCGTACGATGTCCGGTTTCTCGGAGTCTATCATTATGGGGGGAATGTCATCTTTGTGGATTTCAGGAAGGATACCTATCTGCAGCATGGCCTTCACAATTCATCGGCGCATGTCTATATCAATGATTTGTTCCAAGGCCAGACTTACGGCATCTTCGAAAAGGAGGACAAGTACGGCAATGTGCTGACAACCATTCGCTGCAACCTTCTGAAGGATTACCTGGACGGCGCCGGAAACCGGGAAACCTTCCCCTTGTTCGACCTCTTCGGCCGCTTCAATTCGGGTTTCCGCTTCGGAGAATGGATTCCAGCCCTGGAAGCCATCCGGGAAATGCAGCAGGCCGGCTGGCATCAGTGGAAGCAGGCCGAATGGGCCGGCTTTTATCTGGAATATCGTTTTGACAAATTTACAAAGGAGAACGGCGTAATCGGCCAGATGCGCCTGATTTCCCGGAAGAAGAAGGGACAGCCGGATTTTGATATCTATTTCGGGGAATCGGACTTCTATGGGGATTTGAAAGCCAGCGATATCCGGCATACGGAAGCCCCGGGCAACGACCAGAAGAATTTGCTGGAATGCATAGACCGTTCGGGCCGATTCTGGTATGTCATCTACGAGCATGAAACGGTGAAGGACAGGGACTGCGGCTTTGAGGCAACCCGTGCCCGCAATCAGTTCATCAGAAGCGTGGACCTCGGCTATACCAAGGACGGTTTGTCTTACGGGAATAAGATGAAAAACAGGGTCCTGTTCCGGAAAATGACTATTCTGGAACTGAATCGGGTGAATTATAGCAGCGTTCTCAGGAATTTCCGTCAGGGACATCAACCCGGTGGGCAGGCCCGCAATCCCAAATTCCTAATTGACAAGAAGACCCTTCAGAATGACAATATCGTAGTTTTTCGCTACACACACAGGCAACAGTAGGTATGGAGAAGTTCAGATTCATAGATCTGTTTTGCGGGATCGGCGGTTTTCATCAGGCCATGACCTCCCTGGGCGGGAAGTGCGTCTTCGCCTGCGACATTGATGAAGACTGCCGGAAAACCTACTTTGCCAACTACGGGATAGAACCGTACGGAGACATCCGCAAAATCGATGCCCGGATTATCCCCGCCCACGACGTCCTGTGTGCCGGATTTCCGTGCCAGGCTTTCTCGAAGGCCGGGAAGCGCCTGGGCTTTGAGGACCCTACAAAGGGTACGCTGTTTTTTGACATTATCCGTATCCTGGAGCATCACAAGCCCCAATATGCCCTGCTGGAAAATGTGAGGAACCTGCTCTCCCATGATAGGGGCAATACCTGGAAAGTGATGTACGACCGCTTGAAGTCGGCCGGCTATAACCTGTTGCCGGAGCCGGTGATTTTCAGCCCTCATTATCTGGGCATCCCCCAGCACCGGGAACGGGTTTATATCATGTGCGTCCGGAAAGACGTGGGGGACATCCCTCCTTTCTATTTCGATGAATCCAAAGCTCCCCGGTGCCGGATGGAAAGTATCCTTCAGGACGATGACGATATCCCCAACCTTCGCCAATACCAGTTGGGCTGGGAGAAAATCCAACTCATCGACCTGTGGGACGAATTCATAAAGGGAATCCGCTGTGACAAACTTCCCGGTTTCCCGGTCTGGAGCGAATGGTTCCGGCCGCTCGTCCCGGAAGACAATCTGGAGGCCATACCGGACTGGAAGCGCCGCTTTGTCCTGAAAAACAACGCCTTGTATTTGGACAACAGGGAGTTCATCGATTCCTGGCTGCAGAAAGCCAGAAAGTGTCCTTTGTTCTTTGGTGCAAAAGCGAAACTGGAATGGCAGGCCGGGCAGCCGGAGAACCCTTCTCTCTGGGAGCAGATTCTTCAGTTCCGCCCTTCCGGCCTCCGCGTCAAGCCCGGAACCTATTTCCCCGCCTTGGTGGCCATCACCCAGACCAGCATCGTGGGCTGCCGGAAACGGGAACTGACCCTGCGGGAATGCGCCCGGCTGCAGAGTTTCCCGGACAGTTTTATCCCGGACACAAAGAATGCGCAGGCCTACAAGCAGTTTGGAAACGCCGTCAATGTGCAGACGGTGAAACTGTTTGCCGAATATCTGTTCGGAGACCCCCAGGTGCGGGCCCGGTATTCCGCCGAATAGGTTTTATCCGTTGTATTTGCTGATCGGGAAGAAGCGGGATACTTTCTTGCAGTAATCCTGGTACAGGGGATATTTGGAGCCGCTGATTTCTTCGCCGAGGGCACTGCTGCCCAGAAACAGGGCCACCAGCAGCAGCGCGCCGGCCAGGCTCCAGTTCACAAGGCCGATGCCGCCCGCTACCGAGAACAGGTACAGGCCCATCCAGAGACCCTGCTCGGCAAAGTAGTTGGGGTGGCGGCTCATGTTCCACAATCCCGTGGTATTGAAGCCTTTGCAGTAGGGCTCCGGCAGGTCTTCCAGTTTTTGACCGGCTTTGATCATCGCCCATTTCCGGCTTTGGAACGCCCACTGCTGCTCGTCGGCCACGGTCTCATAGATGATGAAGCCCAGGGTGAGGACGGCGGCCAGGATATCGACCCAGCCCAGCGGAGCGTCGGTTCCCATGAGCACCAGCGCCGGGAAGGTGAGCATGAGCACCAGGGCATTCTGGTAGGTGCTGATGAAAAACAGGTTGAACAGCATCCATTTCCAATGGGGCTGGAATTCCTTCTTGCCGCGGACCACGGCCCAGCGGTAGTCTTCTTCTCCTTCCCAGAATTTGAGCCTGTAGGCCCCTTTCCGGGCAAAGTTGAAGGTGAGGCGCGCCCCCCAGAGGGTTACCAGGACAGCCATGATGACCAGGCGGGCATGGAAGCCGCCGTGGCTGGCGATAATCCAGACATAGACCACGGGAAGCAGGCTCCACAGTTTGTCCATCTGGGAGTTGTTTCCGGTGAGTTCGCCTACCACGAAGCAGTACAGCGCGCTGCAGCCGCAGATGATGGCCAGCGTTTTGAGCACGCCCGTCTGGGCGGCGTCCAGTGCAGGACCCACATAAATATACAGCAGCGGACAGACAATGAGGGACAGGCCGATGAGGATGGCCATGGGAATGAGGTTCAGTTTCATAAGTACATGTCAATTTGCTTGCAAAGATAGACAAATCTGCCTAGTTTTTAGCAGATTTTATATAAATTTGCAGAAGTTGAACCGGGAAAAATAATTCCGTCAGCCTATGAAAAGAGTTATCCTCATCCTTCTGATTATGCTTTCTACACTTTTGGGATGTGCCTCCAGGAAGCCCGCCCCCCAGGGCCGGCTGGTTTACTGCAGTTATGCCTGTGCGGGTGCGGCCGGTCTGGGAAAAGACTATTGTGAACTCATCGCCGACGAGGATTCCGTTCCCCGGGTGGTCGTTGTCCTGGGGGAGGGAAACCGCTTCGAGGATCCTGTCATCCGTGGCGAATATCCCGTGAAGCCGCAGCAGGTGGACAGCCTGTGCAAACAACTGGAAGCCAAGAAAGTATATAAACTGGCCGGATACAGGCTGGAGGAACCCATCACCGGTGGCCACTCCTACCGGATTTATATGGAATACAGTTCCGGGGAGAAGGTGGACGCCCGCTGGTACGGCCATGGCGTCAAGAAGGAAGCCCTGTCGGCCTACCGTTTCATCGAGCGCTTCTTCGAGCCCTGGGTGGAGCAGGCCCGGACCGATGCCGTGATTGCGCGGGTGCAGGAGATGGAGCAGCGCTTCAACCGTCTCTCCGCCGCCGTGAAAAAGGGCTCCCGCTATGACGGTATGAAGGCCGATTACGAGGCTCTGGATGCGTACATGCACTCCGGACTGTGGAAGCAGGACTTCGAAGCGGACGAAAAAGGGCTGCTTCCCAAGGATATGAAACGCGGCGTCCTCAGCGAAGACGGCCTGTACGATCTGTTAAGTCACGAGATAAAGTGAGCAGTATGGTTGGAAGATATTGCATAGCCTGGCTGTCGGCCGTGCTGCTGGCCGTCGGCGGCAGCGCCACGCTGCAGGCGCAGGGAACGTGCTGCTGCGCCGGCGGCCGGAACCAGTTTGTGACCATTACCGACGTGGTTCCGGACGTCATGCTGGAAATCCGCTATTTCGGCACCTACAACTTCGTGGGAGACCGCATCGACGGATACGAGGCGCCGACAGCGCTGCTTACCGCAGAGGCGGCTCAGGCCCTCAGGGCCGTCAGCGACGACGTGAAGGCGCAAGGCTATCGGCTCAAAATCTACGACGCCTATCGCCCCCAGAAAGCGGTGGACCATTTTGTCCGCTGGGCGGCCGATATCCCCGATGTCCGGATGAAGACCTATTTCTATCCCGACCTGGACAAGAGCGTCCTCTTCGATCAGGAATATATCATGGCCAAAAGCGGGCATACGCGCGGCTCCACGGTGGATTTGACGCTCTTTGACATGAACACGGAAAAAGAACTTGACATGGGCGGCACCTTCGACTGGTTCGGCCCCGAAAGCCATCCCGACTTCTGCGGCAATCCGGAAACCGGCGAATACACGGGCAACAACGCCAAAAGTCCTGCGGGACGTAGCATCACGCCCGAGCAGTTTGCCAACCGGATGATTCTGCGCAGGGCCATGCTCCGGCACGGCTTCAAGCCGCTGAGCACCGAGTGGTGGCATTTCACCCTGGCCGAAGAGCCTTTCCCCGACCGCTATTTTGAATTCCCCGTTAAATAAGTAGAAATGAAAAAGATTCTTGCATTTGCCGTTTGTCTGTTAACGGCGGCCGTTGCCTGGGCACAGACCATCGAGCCTTATATTCCTTCCGAGCAGATGCCGGACGTGGTGAAGATTGTTCCGGCCCCGCCCGCAGACCCCAGTCCGGAATTCGACCATGACATCCTGCGGTACATGTGGGGCAAGCAGCAGCGCAAGGACCCGGAGCGCCTGGCCATGGCGGTGCGGGATGCCATCTGGAGCATAGACACCACGCTGGTCATCCTGGGAGAACCCTTCGGCCTGGAGATTTCGCCGGAAAAGACGCCGGCCATCTACAATGTCCTTACCCGGGGGGTCACCACCATCGAAGTCATCCGTTTCAAGCCCAAGGCGCACTACTTCCGCATCCGCCCGTTTGCCTATTTCCAGGAGCCGTCCATCTTCCCGCAGGACGATGAATGGCTGTCCGGGGAGGGGTCCTATCCGTCCGGACACACCATCCGTGCATGGGCCTGCGCCCTTCTGATGGCTCAGATCAATCCGCTGGCGGCCGAGGCCGTCTTCCACCGGGCCTGGCTCTCCGGCGAAAGCCGCGTCATTTCCGGCTGTCACTGGCAGAGCGACGTGGACGCCAGCCGTCCCGTGGCCGGTATCGGCTACTCCCGCCTCCAGACCTCTCCGGAATTCCAGCGCGACATGGCCCGCGCCCAGCAGGAGTTCCGTCGGCTCACTTCCTGTCGGTAAAGGCCTTCAGCAGAGGCTTTTGCATGATATGGAAAAAGATATTTAAGACAAAGGAGGAGGGCTTTTGGTAGAAGGCTCTTACCACCATGTCCACCGCCGCGAAGCGGGCGGCCTCCCGGTCGAATTCGGCATGATCGGCCTGTCCGGTGTATTCCTTGGCAAAACAGTCCCAGAAGTACAGGAGTTGTTCGTGGTTGAGGTGAATAATGTCCTGGGTTTGCTTCATTTTGGAGTAAACGACGCAGGAGAGATAAAGGTGGCCGAGGTCAAACATAGGGTCGCCCCAGGAGAAGCGCCCGAGGTCGATCCAATAGGGCTTTTCCTCCGAAAGAATCACATTGCCCGGCTGGAAGTCTCCGTGCACGCAGCCCGTGGTTTCGGGAAGCGAGCCGATGAAATCCCTCAGCAGGGCTTTGTCTTTCCTGCACATAAAGGAACTTTTCTCCAGCCCTTCGAGCGCCGTTTGTTTCCGGCTGGGAAAAAAAGCCGTATTGCAGGGCGTCGCGACTAACTGTTTGAACAGGGAACAGAACAGTTTTGCCATTTCGTCAATCCGCTCCGGCTGGTCATGGCAGATTCGGAACAGGGATTTTTTGTTCTTGATGCGCTCCATGAGAATGCCGTAATCCTCTCCCACGCGCACAATCTCATGCATCGCAGGCGTGGGGAGCCCGAGGGCCGCCACCTCGCGGGACAGGTCGAATTCCTGCCGGATGCTATCCAGGTTGTTCAGGCTGCCTCTATTGACTTTCAGGAGGAGGTCCGGTTCGGCCGGATTCTCATAGGTGATGCCATTCCCGCCCTCGCCCGCTTTGACCCATGAGTCAAGGGTGATTTTCTTATAGTCTTTCTGTTCCATTTGCATTTAAAAGATAGTCCGGAAAAATGCAACAACTATCATGCCTGCCATGTATCGGCCGAGGCTTCCTCTTTAGGGGCGGGCTGTGTCCAGGCACTTCCTTCCGAAAGGTATTCTATCAGTTCTTCACTACTGGTACTCCAGTCCTTTCACCACCATGCCGATATTGACGGGCATGTGTTCCATCTTGCCCAGGGCGGCTTTGCGGATATAACTGCTTTTGAGATAGATGTTGGAGGACAGGCGCATCTTTGAATGGT
>Ga0247608_10002807_pt1 | contig 21099 bp, 10 predicted proteins | sample 176DNAGHGlowgp2_FD_193490 | JGI IMG/M metagenome (GOLD analysis project Ga0247608, IMG submission 193490) | Sheep rumen microbial communities from Palmerston North, Manawatu-Wanganui, New Zealand - 1766 DNA GHGlow gp2 | ecosystem: Host-associated > Mammals > Digestive system > Stomach > Rumen ...
TGAAGTGAAGTAGGACCATTACCAGCCGAATTATCAAAAGCAGTCTTTTTATGATATCCTAAATTGTATATACCGCCTTTGGCTACAATCTGTGGACCATAGACAGTTTCTACATCAGTTCTTCTCTGACCAAATTTACCAGCAATTTGTAAATTACCGATATTAGGATTATATCTTATACTGACTTGTAATTTTTCAGTTTCTGTATCGAATTCATAAACATTTCCATCATCTTGATCTGTGAAGAAATAAGTTCCATCTGTAGTATCAATAATAGAAACGATAGGGAATTCATTATCATTAATTACATAGAAATCGTCACCATTGTAACGTAAAGTTACATATTTATTATTGGAATGACCAGTAATAAATAAACCGTTCTGTGTAATACAACAATCAACAATCTTAACTTCGTTACAGTTCAAATCTGCAAAATAACGAGAATCATCAATTGAAATTGCTTTATTATCATTAGTTGGAATAGCTATGAGTTGTTTGAAGCTCCAGTATTCTACAGCTGAAAGTCCATAATAACGATAATTACGAACACTCATGAAAATACCAAATGGTGTATCCCACATACGATAAATATATTTACCAACGCCAGGATTAATAGTAATTACTTTTCCACCACCTGTTGGAGTGAAATAAACCCAACCTACATTGTATTCATCAGAATTTATATCATACTGATTAGGTCTATTATTTGTTCCTTCTACAGCTCCACTATCTTCAGCAGATACATAATTGTACCATCTGAAAAGACCAACACGAGTAGTTAAAGCTTTATTGTAATAACGAATACCGTTACCTGTAAATGTATCTAATACGATATCACCAGATTTTTTAACTACATAATGAAGATCATTATGTTCATTAGGATTTAAACCAGATTTAACTGATGAATCCCATGCAAGAGCACCAAATCTAGTATGTGATAATCTATCAATAGAAATATTAGGATCAATCTTACCAACAAGTCCATCGTCAAATGTAACAGTTTCAATTAAAGATTTAGATTTCATAGAATCATAAATAAATTGAGCTGTTTCATAAGCTTTTGCAACTTTGTCAAGATTTATCTTAGCTGTAGCAGTATTGTTCTTAGCATTATTATATGCTGTAAGAGCAGATTGATATTGACGTTTAGCAACATCTACAGCAGTATTCAAAGATTCAATTGTTGTAGAATCGGTATTAGCTAATTCAGCATCATAAGCTTCTTGTGCAGCTGCTTCTTCAGCTACAGCAGTATCATATGCTGCCTGAGCTTCTTCTTTAGTTTCTAACACACTATTATAATTTGGATCATCTACAGAAGTATTATTCAAATTATTAGTAGCAACGCTTAAATTAGTTTCAGCTGCCATTCTAATATTTGTTTTTTCTGTTAATGTTGCTCTTAAAGCTTCTAATGTAGAAGCATTAGAATTGCTTATTGCTTCTTCAAGATTAGCAATACTTTCATTATATGCTTCATTAGCATTCTCTAATTCAGTAAGAGCAGATTCTTCAGCTGTAACAGCAGTATTATAAATACCTTGTACAGTTTCGTATTCAGATCTAGCAGATTCTAAATTAATTGCTGCACTAGCAACACGTTCGTTTGTATCTTTAAATGTAACATCTTTTACAGCTTTTAAGAAATCATCAGCAATATATGTTTTACAACCAACACGAACCATTTCATTAGGAATAGTTGTAAATGTAACTTCATTTTTAACAATATCATTATTATCATCTAAATAAGTCTGATATGCTTTATTATTTACAGTATCGACTGCAACACTATAATCCCTAAATGTGTTGTTTCTGTTATACTGAGCATCAATATCATCAATATTAATATTCCAATCCAAAGGAGAAAGAATATCGAGACACATAGCTTCTGTATTCCAGAAAACAATAGATTCGATATTATCGTACATGAAACCTTTTACAATTCCAATTAACTGACGATCATTAAATACATTTAAAATCATATCATTTGTTACGTCATAACCATAGTTATTAACGATAAATGTATTTATATCTTCTGTAGGAGTAAATTCATTTATACCGAATTCTTCTTGTGAAATTACAGCATAATCTGTACCATTATTAAAGATATCATCGATTTTAGCTTTGAATAAACCGTATGAAACTGTATCTGAATCAGATTCTACAACAGAACCACTTTCAGATATACTTAAAATAGGGAATTTACCACGTAATGAAATGAAAACATAATTAGAGTCAGCATCTGAAGCTACGAAAATATTCTGAGTAACAAATCTATCATCAACATCTATATAAGTTATAGATCCATTTCCAACCATAACTTCATATTTAAGATTAAATGTTTTAATAACATTCATAGATTTATCAAATAATCCGAGAAGATTATCTTTACCCAAAACCATAGCAAGTTGTGCTTTATGAGTTTTACCAGTAACACCAATAGCAACCATTCTAGATTTCATATTGAATCTATTTGTTTCGCTAGCATAATTACTTATTATAATGCCTGAATTTTCTTTATCGAAGTAAATTTTATCAGTTTGATAATCTTCATCTTCATTATCAGGTTTATAATTTCTAATAGGTGTTTTACTTTCATCATAAGTTTCCTGAATTGCTACTGTGTAATTATTTACAATAGATTTGTTAGCAAAACATTCTTCCAATTCAGAATTTCCCATATTGACAATAGCTGTTAAAAGAGGAGCTATGTCATTATTTACTTCAATGAAGCGTTTAACAGTTTCATAATAAACATAAATATGGAATTTTTTAGAAACGATTTCATCATTTTCATCATATTCAGTAGTTGTGAAAATACCAAATAAAGTATTAGCATAATTAAACAGATAATTATCATGTTTAATTTGGAAATCATCAGTAATAGGCGTTATAACATCTACATCGTAGAATCCGTTATGTTCTGTATTAGAAATATCTTTAGTTATTTTAGCAAAACCTTTTTCCACAATGTTAGGATTAGAACCTGATCCATTCATAACATATAATTCACCATTATATGCAAAACATCTTCTAAATGAATAAATGAGATTTATATTGTTTACATCTTCAAACTTAAATGTTTTTGCTTTAGGATCCCAAGCATAATGCTTAGTTTCAGCATAAGGTTCATATGTAGAAATAATAATTTCGTTATCGTATATATAGAAACAATCAATTACACCATTTTCAGAAAGCGTAAGAACATTTCTTAAACTATCGAGTGTTTCACCATAGTAAATTACACCATTATTATTTTCAATCTGTGTACCGATAACAAAAATATTTCCTTCGATATCTTGTTTGATAGAAGTAATATTTATAGGTTTTGTAAAGCTCTGACTATATTCAGAAGTTACATCTACGAAACCAGTATCAATATTTATAAATTTATAAATAGTTACATTTTCTAAGCCATTAGTAAATGCAAAAATTTCACCATCAATATCAAACAGGTCTGTAATAGCTATATTATATGTTTTCTTATCGCCAGATACCCAATCGATGATATAAGTTTGACTATTACCGTTTCCATAAGCAACGATATAATCACCAACTTTCTTGTAATATAAATTACGATTTTTATCATAAATATTTCTTACAAAAATACCATCTTCAATATCATTGATAATTGAATCTAATGCTGTTCTACCAATAAGATATCCACCATCAATATCACCGATATTTCTAATAGAATCTACACCAACCTTTTCACATGCTGAGTATGTTGTGCCATCGTGTGTATAACGAATACCTTCAACACCACAAATAACCCATGTTAAGTTAGCTAAGTCAGTACTGTTAGAGAAAACAGCAATTGAATCTTCATCAAATGTAAGATCTGTATCTACATGAACGAAATTATTTGGATCTGATGTAAGATTTACATAAAGTCCATTAGATGTAAATGCAAATGCGATCTTATTATTTGTATCACCACAGTAAGAAACGTTATAAACCTGAATATTGTTAAATACTGAAATAGGTGCAAGTTCTGTACTAGATTCATCAGAAGTATAATATGCTCCACCGGCATTAGAAGTATCGATATAAATAAAATATCCTTCGTAAGGATCATCTGCACCACCGTTCAAACGATCGTTTTTACAAGCAATAGTTACATAACGTTTATCAACAGTGAATAATGATCTTGAATCCTTAAAATAAGCTGGATGAATTGTATAATCCGCATCACCTTGAACGGGCCCACCGCCCAATATATCAAGATCTCTAATCCAGTAAGAAAAATTTATATCTTTATTGGTTTTGTGTATCTTACTTATGAAAAGATAAATCTTGTTATTTTCTTCATCAATAATGGATACACTATTAAACTTATTATTTTTATTTCTTGCAAGTTTTATAGTAAAGGTAGATTCAATATTAAAATTAAGACATTGCTTAGTTTTAATATTGTAATCGAGATATAATTGTATATCAGGATCGTAATTGTTAGTAACGTATATACAAATCACATCTTTATTGAAAATTATTCCAAAATATGAATCGTTTACAATATATGTATCTGATGCTGAATATTTGATGCCACTAGAAGTAACAGTTTGTGTCCAACCCTTAATCATTGTTTCTGAACAATCATCGAAGGTTAAATAATCACTAGCATTATCAAGTTTAGCATAAAGAAGTTTTGTAAGAGGAATTTTTGTTTCATCTTCAATATTAGCATCGATTATAATAGCATATAATTCATCATAATATTCATTCTTTACTAAACCTAACACTTTAAGTGTATCGGTATTGATTTCTTCATAGAAGCGCTTGTCGAATTTAAAGACTTTCTTATACCAAACTTTACCATTAGAAGATTCATAACAATCATTATTTTCTGTGAAAATATATGACTTATTTCTACAACTAATAGTTTGAGTTATTTTATCCTGTAAAGTTAATGGAATATTCTGTTCATTTCCATCATTAAGAACTTTTCTCATTACAGGAATAGCAATTTCTTCATCTTTAAGATTTATACAAATATGATAACAAGTATCATAATCTTCAATACCATCACATACAACCATGAAATCAAACATTGAAGAGCCAACACATCCAACTGGAACAAGTTTGATATTGTTGATAAAATTGGATACGTTCTGCATAATATCTTTGAAATCCAATAATGATACATTATCGAATTTAATAGCATCTGGAAGAATATCATTATCATACAAATCTTTAATATTCAACTCACTAGAGAAGAATTCGATAAAATGATCTGCTACAGAAAATGAACCAACAGTATAATTAAATTCTGTATCATCAATAGTATCGTTTTTAGATTCTGTTTTAACTGTGACAGGTAAAATATCTTCTTGTTTAACACAAGGAATACCAATTACTTCATATGAATGAGGACGGATAGTCTTAAGTTCAATTACTTTAGCACCAAATCCAATATTAAGACTATTATTAATTTTACGAGCACCATCACGAGATTTAACAAGTAAACCAGGAACAGACGATTTTGTAAATTTTACACCATCATCAAGATGAACGATATTCTTATTAGCAACGTTAGCTACTCTTTCTTCATACTTTCTAGATGAAAGTAATTCTGAAGAATCAATATCGATATTCATCATCTTTACAGTTTTATTTGTGTATTTCTTATCTTTTACAACTTTCCTAAAGTTTTCATCTACAAGTTTTTCACCCTTATGATCTACTGTAAGATCATCAACTTCTCCATCAGAATATTCATCATCCTTAATTTCAAGTTTATCGATGAAAATAAATTCAGTTTCCTTTGTAAAATATTCTTTACCAGGTTCAAATTCTTTAAGATCAGTACATTCAAGATAAGTAATAACTTTATTAGAATTATCTGTGGTAGTTTCGACATGTTTTGTATAATATATTACATCAGGTTTGAATTCAACAAGACCATTATATTCTCTATAAACTGTAGTATCAGTTTCGTCTACAGATTTAACATAATAAACTTCACCAGCAACAGGTGTAGGAGTTTCATTAGTATTTACAATTGTATAAACTATATTTGTTTCAGTATTACGATCATCGTCATAATCGTCAATACTCTTAACATAATATGTTTTATCAGGATCAACTTTTCCATTTGTTTCTACCATATCTACAGCATGGAATGCCCAATAATTACCATGATCTGTAGGGAAAGCAGCATTTGTATCAAAAATAAATTTACCAACAAATACACCAGAAAGTTCAAAATTGTAAACTTTAGAAACATCTTCAGAATCAGAAGTTAATGTAAATACATATCTCCAAACGTTAGAAACTGTAATATATTTATAAATATTAATTTTGATTCCATAATCACAAAGTTTAAAATGTTCTTCTTTTGTAATATGGAATTTTCCATTATCAAGAATAATGTTGAAGTTATAATATAAATCTCCGTTCTGGAGCTTCATATTAAAAATCATATTATCAGGTTCAGGACATTCTACTTCAAATGCAATGAGTTCTGTACCAGGTTGTTCAAACATAAGATTTATATTTCTTGTACAGTTTGAAACGTTTGGATTAAGACGCATGATCTCATCATTGTTTAATTTAACAGAATCCTGTTTCATAAAATCGGTTTCATCATTTTCTTTTTCTTCAAGAATAGAAGCTTGAGCTGAATTACCGAAAATAGATGAAATTTTATTATCAAGCGATGTTTTAAGATTTAAGAAAATGTTCTGAAGTTCATTCTTCCACTGATCGCTTTCAACATCATTTCCAAGATATTTAACAAACTCATTATAATATTTTTCAAGATCAGTAATAAGATTGTTGATAGATGCTGAACCCTGATTAGGTATGACAGTATTACCAGAACCATTATCATCACCAAATTTATCAGAAGTAGTTGAGTTAAGACTTACATTACCATCCTCATCAAACGTGATGGCATCGGCAAGATTGTATTCTATTTCTTTTAATTTATAAGCAATTGAGCTAACATCTGATGCGTCAGATGTATTTACTGAACTTATTTTCTTAACAATTTCGTTAAGTTTTTCATCAAACTCTTTAAGCTCTGTGAGTGGTATAAAATCGAAATCACGAGTTTCCTGATTAATGGTTGATAACGGTGGCAAATGATTTTCGTAAGCCATAATTTATCTCCTTAATTTATTTTAAAGGTATAATAATTTCTTTATATCCAATATAAGGTTATATACTAATGTTTTCTAGTCAATAATAAATATATCAGGGTATCAAACCCTGATATATTATTAATTTAAAAATCATCTTGTAATTTCTGGTCACCTACATAAATATTAAGTTTACCAGCATCTGATTGATCGGTAGTTATATAATAGTTTTGAAGTCTATCGAATTCTTTAAGATCTTCACATTTAAGATATCTATCAGAATTACGATCATAAGTATAAAAATCTATTTCAGGATTAGGTATTAAAATATTATTAATATCTATTAAAACATATTCACCATTAATAAAAATAAACAATTCCATATTTCTATTATTTAAAATTTGTTCAGGAGTTACTTTATAATATCTCCATACACCATTTTCATAAATTCTTGTATAATATTCAAATTCAGAATCTATTGTTAAGAAATTATCAGGCATGGCTCTTATAAATTCTTTAACTTCTCCAGAATCAGAATCATAAGATTTATCAACCACCATATTAATTGTACCTATACCATTATTATTATTTTCTACGATAGAATCATTTAATGGAGGTTTATAATTAGGCTCATCAACATTTATTCCTAACTTTCTTAAGAAATCCTTCATCTTATCAATTATATTAGCATAAAGACATCTGTTTACAAAAACATCAATATAGTATGGTACAGTTAAATCACAATTTTCAATATGGAAATTAAAATTCTTATCAATAGTATATTCGGTATTATCTAATGGTGTATCATCTTTATAAATAACAACTTTAAATAAATCATCGAATTCTTTTTGTGTATTTATTGTAGATAAAACAGCTTTCATTACAGCATAATGTGATGGCGTTTCTTCTTTAGTTATAATATCATCAAGAATATTAAATTCTTCAATTTTAGCACTCATCATTATTTCACGTTCGAAATAAAAATGTTGATAATAATCACCATCTACAGGAGCTAACCGTCTATTATCTTTAAAAACTTCTTTAAACTTCATTACATGATAATAATTATTTCTATCAGTTTCTGAAGAAGTTTTCATCATCCAATTATTTTTAGAACCTCTAATAATAGCTGGAACAGATGTTATGAATCCGATAGGATTACCATATTCAATCCATCCATTTAAATTAACATTGAAATTAGTCCAAGCATTTCCTTTTTTACTACCCTCATCAGCATCATATTTATCAAAATGAATTGTAACTCTCTGATTTTGCCAATAACCAAATACATAATCATGATTATCATTTTTAGGATCCAATAACCTATAAGGTTTAATATGCTTTTCAGAAAAGTTGTACATATGTTCTGTAAACATAAGATTTATTTTTTGTTGATATTCTAACTTTTCTTTTGAATCTGCTTTCATTTTACTCAAAACATTTATTTCAGATTTAAATATGGAAGCTCTTAAATATTCCATCATTAATCTATGCATAGGAATAAATGTTTTTATTTCTACAACACTAACATAATTCATTTTAAGATTCGAATCCAAATAATTACAACAAGCTAACTGATCGTCTTTAGAATCGAAAGTCATATTTATATCAAATGTATTTCGAATCGTTCTTTCATTAAGGGCTATAATAACTCCATAAGGATCGTAAAGAATAGGTCTATAACCTGTAAGATCTGTATCTATAGCAAATGCTCCAGGCTGTTGATTTACATTCCAAATATCACCACCAAATGCATCAACAGTATTATTAGCACCATGCTTTATATTAAATCTCATCGATGGATTATTTATTTTTTTACCAGTTTCTATTTTAATCAAATCGCCTTCAGGATTAATATTGTAATTTCCTGATGAACCAGTTTGATTATCCATATACATATTGGTAAAAAAATTTCTAGGAAAATGATTCAAAAAATAAAATAAAATGCCTTTATCTATACAATCTGTTAATTTCTTATTATTCAATGAAGGAAAATTACCCAAACGTACTGTTCCCATAACAGTAAATCCTCCTTTAAAATTATATAAAAATGTCAAAGATGAAAAAAAGAAAAGAAGCTAATAACATTAACTCCTTTTCTTCAAAACTGTTACTAATTATCTTTCTCAGACATGAGTTCTAACACATCCATTCTGGAATGCATAATTTCTTCATATCTGAGGATATTGGTAACAATTTTATTTATTTTTAAATCATCCCATCGCTTTGACAAAGCAGGGATATTTTTTATAGTTGTTTTGTAGGCATTTTCAAAAAGCCTATAAACCAACTCGCTACACTGTTCCATCGGAATGTTTCCAACATAGCTTGAAGCCATATCGGCTAAAGATTCTATCTCATCTGATGTGACAAGCTTTTTCTCAGTTACATCAACACCAATGAAATCACCGTTTACAATATGACCAAATTCATGACCTATTGTAAACCGTTCAAGATCTTTTTCCTGACGGTATGACTTTGGGACTACAATTAAGAATCCCTTTAGTTCATTAGTCTCATTATTCACTACTGGACTTACAATTGGAGTAATAACTCCTAAATTATACATTGTCGGGATGAACCTACCCAACAAGAAGAATTCTGAATCTTCAACGGTTTCGATCCATACAGGGTATTCTTTTCCTGTCTGATCACCATTACATTCTGTTTTTAAATCATATGTTTCTTTATTGTACTCAATGTAATCATTAGCACGTTCAATTAGTTTTCGAAATACATTGGATGCTTTTTCCGAATATTCGTCATCTTTAAATTTGGTAACTTGAATAAAGGAATTGAAAACTATTACAAATTTATGAAATTTAGCTTTAATTTTATCAAACATATTAATCTCCTAGTTTTATTATAGAGAGTATCTTTCTCTCTTTAATAGATTTTAAGAACTCATACGAGTTCCTTCAATATTATAATATATCAAAAAAAACATTTATTTACAAAAAAAAGAGGGATTACTCCCTCTTCTATATTTAATAAATGTACATATAACAATTATGTATATATACATTTATTTGTGACAGGATCGATTCCAGTTTCCATAATGAATTGGAATCGGGTTAACCGTTTGTGTAAAGTTAACGCAGAACCATCACGATCGTGTACACTAAAATAATAAGTGTATAATTGATTATCACTCATAGTTTTCACCTCCTTGGTAAAAGCTATATTTAGAGAGGGGTGCTCAGAACACCCCTCTCTATCTTTTATCCATAATTATAATATATAAAAAATAAGAGTAGACCTTTGTGGTCTACTCTTAATATATTATTTATTTAATTTAACTTTTCTTTTAGATTCTGGAATATCTTCACCAATTTCTTTTAAGAAATCTCTAGCAGTTTTCTTAGTAAATTTATAAAGAATAGTTCCTAAGAATTGATACCAAATACTTTCAATCATACGAGCATTAATAGAAATCCAACTGAAAATACCATCGAGTTTATTACCACTTTCTGTATAAGGTTCTTTACCCTTTGGTACAACTGTTGAGTTAATGGTTTTAAGAGATGAATTCAATGCGATTTTATCTCCAGTACCCATTTGATCTTCATGCCCGATGTAATATTCAATGACAATGCCTTCAAGACCTACTAACGCTCCATTAATACGAGGATCAGTTTTATCTTTATTTACAGTTGTAACTTCTATAGTTTTTCGTTTTTCAGAAGTTTTACCAGTAAATTTTTCCTCATCAATAATATCACGTTTATGAGTCTTAATATATTCATTAACAAATTTAGCCACAGTAGGAGACATTTTATCAATTGGACAAGTCCAATAAACTTTCATGTCTTTTATAACACCTGTTAAATTAGCTTTAGGAGTTTTATGAATCATACCGGCTAATACATTAGAATCAATTCCTTGGAATAAATCATTAAGAATATCTTCTTCAGCATCATCAGATGTAGAATCGTTAAGTGCTCCAGTATCATCGAATACGAAAATAGGATCTCCCAACATTACATGGTCTCCAACTTTCTTATAATCGATGATTGTAGCTTCATTAGCATTTGTAATAGAAATTTGCTTACACTTAGTAAAGTTCATCGTCAATTTCTCAGAAAATTCCTGAGTAATTAAGTCAGCATCGTCTTCTGTATAAGCACCTTCCATAATTGCTACCATAGCATTTGCAGTCTGAGTATATATCAACTCACCGGTAATAGGATCTACTTTAAAGAATCTTTTATCAGCAACAATTACATCACCAGCTTTAACTTTTGCGCCTTCTTTAACGAAGCAATTATACACAGCTTCATTAAATGCATCTGAGTTCTTAAGTAACATATTGTTGAAATCTAAAACTTCTTTAGATCCATCTTTATACGTTATATAAACTTTCTTTCCAATTTCATCAACTTGTGTAATAGTTCCGTCTTGCTTAGCACATTTAACGAAATTTTCACCACACTGATACTGAATAGTTCTTTCAACACCAGTACGTACACAAGGTAATGACGAACCTAATAAACCGCCAACGTGGTTATTCTGTCCAGAAACGAATGCAATACGAGAAGGGTCATCCTTAGTATTAACGAATGGAGTCAATGCTTCAGCAATTGTACCAATATCATTCAAACTGAAATTATTTCTATCTTGAGGTTCGATAAATCCAAGAGTATTAGAAATTTTAGGATTAAGTGTTAATTCTTTAACAATACCAGCATTTGAGTTATCTGGTGTAGAAACTCCAAAAGTTCCAAAATAACTAGGATCGTAAGCACGTTTCTTTGTAGTAAATGCTTGTTCCATCTTAGTTCCACCAGGACCTTTAAATGTTGTCAATCCCATATCACGAATTTCTGCAACAGGATTCAAACAATCATAATTTTCAAGAATTTCAGTACTATATACTTTAGACATTACCGAATCGATTGGAATAGTCATTGTAACTTTTTTTCCAGATCTTTTCTTGAAAGTTGTATATTGATCATTTAATACTTGATACAAACATTGTGAGATTATTTCGTTAGAACGAATACGATAATTAGTAATATCGGATTCAGATTTAACCTGATTATCTACAAGTAAATCATTACAGTATAAGAAAAGCTCACACAAATCTGTAGGAAGACCAAGCTCTTCAAGAATCTGAAGAGTTTTCATATCTAACATAGATTCACGAGCTGTAACCCAACCCTTTACAATATTACGTGTACCATATTTTTCTTGTGTAAAATCGATATACAAACCAGGATTATTAAGATCTTCATAATTATATTGCTCAGTACTCATTTGAGTTAAACCATTTAATAAAATAGTTCCGTTAATAGGATACTGATTATAATATAAGAATCCATTTGCAAACCTTACACAAAGTTTATTAGTATTAACTTTGCGTTTTTCACTAAATTCTATTTCATTTTCAGGGAAATATGAAATAACTCTATCCCAACCAAACAAATATCCTAAAAGAGAAATCAAAGGAACTTTCTTACTCTGAATTTCAATCATAGAACAAATTCTACGTTTAGGAACTTTTACTTTTTCTACAAATTCAGAAATTCCAGGATCATTAAGTGTATTTTGTAAAATCATGATAATTGTACTAGATACGGATCCACTCTTTCTAACATCGATAGAATAAAGAGTTTTAGTTGTATAATTAATTGCTATTGGAAGAATATATGATGGAAGAATGTTATCTTTAAATCCTGTGTTAATATTATGCTCTTTAATTTTTTCTCTAATAACACTCTGATCAAAATAAACAATAACATGTTCACCATATTCTGATCCATCATTAATGTTAAAATAGAAATATTTATCAGCCAAAATATCATATTCGATAGTAGTAATATAATCTGTATTATTTTTAGAACAATCACCGCGTTCGATACGAATATTAGGATTATCAACAAAATATTCTGTCATCAATCTTCTTACAACTTCAGATACTTTGTTAAGAGTATAACCATTACGCATAACCTGATAAGAGTTAAGCTGAGTAGTAATATAAACTTTATCAGAACCGATTTTTACAACAGGTTTACGAATAAGCTGATTTTTAAGATATTTCGTACGTCCTTGGATTTTCATAAATCCATTTTCATCAAGTTTAGGAACATTGAATTTTAGTTCATGCTTCTTTTTAAATTGATCTTCGAGTGTAAAATGATAAGTTAATCTATCATTAAACTGATCAGATGTATCATCTACTTTAATATTTGTAATATAAAGAGGTACATCTTTATTTATAGAAAGAGAACGTACAGCATTAATAATATCAGGTTGATAATTATTTTTAACGTAAGATTTTTGGAAATCCATAGCATTAAGTTTTGTTACATTTGGATCTTTAGTTCTAGGTTTTTTTGAACCGAACTCCACTGAAGATTCAATATTTATCTTCTTAGCATTTCCAATAATATCTGTAACAGCTTTTCCATCAATCTTAAGAGATTTATATTTATCTTTTAAGATTTCTATACGTTTTTTATCAGCTGCAGAAAGATTAGACATACGTTTATTAGGATCGATATAATTTACGTCAACATTCTTAATAGTTTTAGCTTTAAGAATTTCGACATCATCATCTTCATATTCTTCAACTACTTCTTCATCAGGTTCATTGAATTCATATTCCATCATATCGATGTCATCTTCGAAATCATTATCAGAAGCAATTTCATTTGAATTACCGATACCAACAGGATCGTTTTCCATTTCATCTAAAGCTTCTTCAACAACATTATCAGATTCTAACTGTTCTTCTTCTTCATTTATTTCGTCTTCATCATCATATTCGTCACCATTAAGTTCTTCTTCATCGAATTCATCAGCAGCATCGAACATATCGTTTATATCTGAATCAGATAATTCTGTAGTTCCTTCATCATCAACTTCAGGTTCTTTACTAGCAGCGCTAGGTTTACCAAATATATTAGTAAGTTTTGTTAATTCTGCCATAGCTGTTTTACTCTCTGCAACATTTTCAGGAGTAATGATAAGATGAGATTTATTTTCAGGAACTTCTTCATAAGGTTTATCGGATGCTACTATTTCATCAGATGTTTTACTCTTAATAAGAGTTCTAATAGCAAGATCAGAATCCAATACAGATTTTACATCTTCTTTTAATCCTGATTTTAATACAGCTTTAGTATCTGAAGTAACAGATGAAGTAAGTTGAGAGAATTCTTTTTCTATAGTTGCTTCGTCTAATTTATCAAGATCTGATTCTGTTACAACACCAGTATTACACATAGTAATAAGATTCAAACGTAACACTAACATAGCGTAAAAACGCATAGGATTATATTTGAGTCCATTTTTAATTTCGTTGAAATTTAAACAGAATCCTAAACCAGTATTACCATAAATATGGAATGTAACATTATGTTTACAAATTTCAGCAATGTATTCTGATGTAGAAGATTTTAAAGGTTCACCGTAATAATAACAATATGCTTCATAAATAAACTGAATAAATGTTATTTGATAAATTAAAGAAGGATCCAATTTCACATTACGTGGTAATGGAATAGTCTGGAACATAAATGATTTAGCAAGATATTTCTTAGTAGTAAGTTTATAATTAAATGAAATGATAAACTTATCAAAACCATAAGCACTTAAACCTAAACCTTGTCCACCCATAGCAAAAGTTTTTGTTTCTTTTGTAAGATGCTCATTAAATGCTTCATCTGACATTTCCATTTCTGCTTTAAGATCTTCAAATTCATTATTTGTCATTTCTACGAATGGTTCTTTCAATTTATCATCAGGATTATCAATATAACTGAATCCTGAAGGAATTGTTTTAGTTTCGAAATCAGGTCTATCTCCTAAATCTTCTTCAGATTCCTCAATATCATTTTTCTTATCATGTTTAGGATTACTAAAAAGAATATAACAAATAAGTTCGGGATAAATATTCTGAAGATAATTAATTACACTAGGTTTCATCATTATAGTTCTGTCTGTTGGAACTAATAATTTAAAAATATCAGTATAATCTATTACCAAATTCTTTCTATTAAATATACGATTTCCTGCACGTCCGCTAAGTTGTAATCTAGATTTAGCAAATTGTTCACGTTCTTTATTATCGATATATTCTCTAACAACTGGTTTCGGATAAAGAACAGATCTCCAAATATAGCGTTTAAGAAAGAAATAATTAAAGAATGATTTCTTTATTCCAACTGGTCCTAAAAGAGTAGTTAAAGCTTTAACAATATCTTCTTTCTCATCGACTAGTGGAAGAAATAAAATATTATCACGTTTCTTAGTATAAGTAGACATCGGCTTAAATGTACCCGATTGTGTTTTAGGTCTCATTAATCTAAACGATTTCGCTGTGTCTGTAAGTATATCATTCATAGGAATACTCCTTTTAAATACTTTAGGTATATTAGTTTGTCGACTATCATAAAAATAAAAAAAAGAAAGGCGGGTAGTTATCCCGCAATTTCTTTTTTTTAGATCTGAGAGTTTTCGAAGTCCGTATGTTTCAGAACTTCAAGAATATCTTTATATTCTTGATATTCCTTATCATACATTTTCTTCTGAATCTCTAATTCAGATTTAACTCCATCATTAATTTTATTCATAAGATTAACGATAGCTTCGTAAACATCTAATCTTACTGAATAGATGTTGTGCAAATCTGATACATCACAACCAGATTTGCCAGAATTTTTAATAGCATCCTCAATATTATCAAGGTGCTTTTCGATTCCAGCTACAAGATCAGTCACAGCTTTCTGTGATATCTTGATCCAATCAGAATTTGAGTGAGCCAAACTTTCTACCTCACCAAATACATTAGTAATGTTTGCCATATTTTACTTACCTCCTCATATAGCTATTAATATAATATACAAAAAAAAAACAATTAGTTTACAAAAAAAGAACCTGAGATTTACTCAGGTTCTTAATTTGAAAGCTGTTAGTCGATGTTATAAAACACGCCTCCACATGTTTCACATTCATCGAATTCGTCCAACATTTCATCTACCGATCTACAACCACGAATATATCCATATTCAGGACCGAATTTTTCATAGTTGTATTTTGATAATGCAGATTTTATCCTGTACTTCTGCATTTTGTTGTTGCTTACAAATTCAACAACTTTGTCTTTAAAGCCATAATACCATTCTTCATTATGGCCTGTTCTTGGTACGGCAGAAGGAACTGATTCGTCAGCTGGTTCAGCATATGGATCAGACCACAGTACGTGGCATAATTCATGAAGCAGTGTTACCTGAATCATGAACAATTTTGCATCTGATGTGTCAAATGCATATTTTTCATCAAATAATTCCGTATTTATAACTATGTCACATAAATACGGATAATTTCCTACAGCTTCTGGTATATAATAATGCCACCAATCAGTCTGACCTAATATATTGCTATTATACCATCTAACTGTTTTGATCGAACGAACCCTTTCGTTAAGGATTCTTATTTCGTCTTCAGTGAAATATCGATTTACCAATTCACGACAATCGATATTACCGTCATCGTCGGTTACAAACGACATCTCACAATTATTTATACCTTCACCATGCATATCTAAATCAAAGACTGAACATGATGAAACCATCATTACAACAATTGTTGTTAATACTAATAATGTAAATTTTCTCATAATTTTATTATTCCTTAACTATATTATATTTTTATGAGAATCTATAGTTATCAATTCTCATTAATATAATATATATATAATTCGATTAGTTTGCAAAAATAATAATTAGAAGGGAAATTAATCCCTTCTAATTTAATCATTTAAACACCCAGATGTTCTGCTCTAATAAATCTATGAGTCATTTTGAAATTAGAACTGTTTAATGGTTTGAAATCGGATACACATTTATCAAATGGTATCCAAACATCGTTACCAGATAATCCTTTTCCATACTCATAAGTTTTACCATAAGGATCATCAACTATAAGATAAGAAGGTTCCTGACATTTTCCTGGTTCATTCTGATCTTCTAAATGATCATAAGCTACACCAACTACAAGAACGATATGATTCAAATTACTAAACAATCCTGATACACCTACAGGTGTTCCATTATAGATAATATCTTCAATAATATTTTCCCAAGGAGTATGCATACTAAAATAAGTAACAGCTCCAATATCTAAGAATTTATTAGCAGACCAGTTTAATAAATTGTGTAATTCATTTGGACACACAGCATCTTTATTAATACCTGCTTTAAATTCTTTATAATAATTAGGAAAACGTTTTTTGAAGTATTTATCCATTTCTGGATCTTCAAAAATATATTTAGCTAATTTGTCTGGCAATCTTGTTAATTCTGGATATTTAGCATTATATTCTGCTGCTAAACGTTTTTCATATCCAGAATAAATCAATCCCATAGCCATCATGTGTACGTTACAGAATGTATAAGCATTACTCTTAATGTTTTTATTTACGAAACTGTATTTCGAATTCAATTGAGAGTAATTGTCAAATCCATCCGATACATTGTAAACCCAGTACTTTTTACCATTTGTCAATTCAACTGGCTTTGGTAACCTATAAGGTCCAATGTCTAAGACATTATTGTTCATAAATCTCCTCCTGAACTTTGCGGTTCTTCTGTTGGATTACTATCATCGAAATCAGGATTCAATTTTTTAAGAACTTTTATAGCTGCATCAGATACATGATCTATAGCATCACTAGTTCCTCTTTCATTAAACTCACCGAGATTTACTTCAGCTTCAACCGGATTAGCTATATTAACATCTACAACTTCATTTTTTGTATTTGTTGAAAAAGGTTGTAAAACTGATGGAGCACGATCTGCTAATATGAGAATTATGAGAGTTGATATTACGCCTGTATAAGATAAAGCTACTTCAAATTCTATCTCTTCAGATCCTATAATGATAGTATATATTGACGCTAAAATTGCAATTGCGCACCAAACTAAGAAAATAAATTTTATACGAGTTCGTTTAATAAGTGGTAATTCGATACACATTCCTTTAGGAACTTTAAGAGTCTTAAATGATGATATCACTCCTTCTGCACCAGCATACAAAGCTGTACAGAAAATATTACCCATTACTAAAATATCAAAAGGAATATTTCGATAATGCTCGATAAAATTTATAAAGAATATTGAATTTAAGACTGGTTTTAATTCATCTAGATTCAATTTACCATGTTCATTTAAACTTATAATCATAGCAGAAACAAATTCAATATTCATATCAGCTATAATCATTCCAAAAATAATCAAAACTCCACCCAAAGCAAATCTAGACAATCCATGAGTTTTTACGTTTACAGATTTATCAACTTTTTTAAAGAATAAATATGTAATAACTAAATATCCTATAAAAATAGGTATAGTTAATAAAAAACATATAAAAATATCTATAAATGCTATATCGATTGGAGACGTTGGACTAGCAATAAGATTAGATAAATCAGATGTTACTATTTCAACTTCCATAGTTCAATACCTCTTTAAGATAAGAATATGTTAATTCTTTCTTTATTGTAGCTTCATGAATAGGATTCATACTCCTAAACATGTCTTTAACATGAATTTGTCCACCTGGTTCTTTTATAGATGTATAAGATTTAATATAAAAAGTTTGAATGAAAATATTTGTATATGCTAATAAAATAGCAAACATTAATTCAAACTCAGTTTCAGTTGTAACGTTTTCTCTTATTAAATATCGTAAGTTAATTGCGTTTTCACAATATGAAACTATTGTTTTAGTAGCATTAACTGCTGTAGGATCTGAATCACCAACGTCGAACATAGGATGGATAATATTTAATGTATATTTCTTACGAAGTTCTTCATCAATAAATAAACTTAAAACTTTATTAGAAAAATAATCAGAAAGACTAAACATATCCGATAACTTTTTAGCATTTTTAAGATTATCTATAGTTTTTGTATATGATTTAAAAATTGGACTGATATCTCCAATTAAATCTTTTACAGAAAAATAAAGAGCTAAAATTGTAAATACACGATCAATACTATTGTAAATGATATGCATATTGCGGAAATTAACATTATCTTTATCAGCCACTGTAGCGTCGATTAATGTGTGTAATGGATATTTAGAAATGATTCTTATATTTTCGATACACGAATGTAATTCTTCCATTACATAGTTATCTAATTTTTCAGCTAAAATTAATTTCTTAGATTCTTCATCTTCACCTTCTTCAATAAGATCCAAAGCATTATAATCTTCACTTGTAAAAGGTTCAATTAATTTAAAAAATTTTGCTGTATTTGGGGTTAATAATGAACTCATAAAATCATAATAACCCACAACATTTAGTTTAACAATTGAATCTACATCAGTATAAAGATCTTTTATACTTCTGTTTGTATCATATAAGAATAATTTCTTAAATTCCTCTTTGTATAAAGTATCAACTCTTTCTTTATACAGATTTTCAATTCGTTTAGAATTGTAATAGAAAAATCCTCGAGCAATCAACGAACGCGTTAGATATTTTTTATAATCTTCCTCACCATATCTAACAGGATTAGAGTTTTTATACTCATTATAGTAGGCGGATGCTGAAGGCTTAACATTATTTCGTTCTAGATATTCGTCTTCATACATAATATCACCTCTGGTAATAAATTATTATATAGGAATGTCGAGAAAGAATATGTGTAGTAGGTATTTATTCCTACTACACATTGACAAATTATCATTTAAAAGCTTTCAAATTAGCTTTAAGAATATTTGTATTTTTATTCTTAATCTTTTCAAGTTTTCTAGTTTGTAAAGTATTTTTAAACACATGAGTTAACGGATTATCTAATATTGATACTTTTTGAAAGTATCGTTTATCGTTATTTGAAGATGATCTATTCTTCATCCTTTCTTTTTTATTAGCATCTCTAACCATCTCTTGCATAGCTTTAATTTCTTTTAATTTTTCTGGCTGAGTTTCAACTAAACGTAAATAATAATTTTCATTATTTTTAGAAACTAAAGTTTGTAATGTTTCTTTATTAAGATATCCATTATGATAAAGATGAAAGAATGCAACCCATGTTGTTTTTTCAACAGTCATAATTTCATATCTATTTCGTACTTCAGGAGGTTTAGTACAAGCAATATTTGATAAATATCTAGATGGTAAACATTTAGGAAATCCAAATCTATGTTTAATAACATAATCAAATGAGAACACAAATGAAGGAGAATTTGAATAAATATAGATATTATAAGGTTTCAGATCAGCTGAAGCTTTTGCCGATGACTTGCTACTATTAGGTGGATCAAATTCTATAATAACATCATAATCTATTTCTGTAGGATATTTATCATTACTTTCAGAAGGTACTTTAAAGAAAAACATATATCTATCTGTATATTTATTGTATACACAAGCTACCTTTATTTTACTAGAATAATATTCATAGTAATGCTTTTTATAATTTTCCAAAATAGGTTTTAAATTAAAAACAGCATTACCTTTCATAGGATTTATAAAATCATCAACGTTTAATATATTCATAAACATATCCTCTTTATATTATAAAGTCCATAATAAAAAGAAAAAAAAGAGGAGCACATTATGTGCTCCTCTTCATTGTCTCAGAATGTTAACGATTACTCTTCAACTACACGAAGATCTGTGAACATACACTGATCAATGATATCTACATCATTGTCAAACTGTACCCACTTATTGTCTTCTCTAGGCGCACCAAGCATAGTGCACAAGATTTCAACATCTCCTTCATACTGGAAGAATGTTTCAAACTTAGGCATCGTCATACCATAGTTAAACTCTTCCTTCTTGATAGTTGTTTTTACACCATCTGTGACAAAGATCTTTCCTCCGAAAGCTTTATAGTCGCGGAGATTGATATCACAGATGTAACGAACCAGCTTAAAGTTGTCGTTTTCTTTTAACATTTCCCAGATGATACAAGCAAATCTTTTTCCAAAGTTAATATCATGATGACTGATTGGATCGAATTTTACACCCTTTCCAAAAAGATTCATCTTACAAACATTG
>Ga0247608_10002808_pt1 | contig 21096 bp, 24 predicted proteins | sample 176DNAGHGlowgp2_FD_193490 | JGI IMG/M metagenome (GOLD analysis project Ga0247608, IMG submission 193490) | Sheep rumen microbial communities from Palmerston North, Manawatu-Wanganui, New Zealand - 1766 DNA GHGlow gp2 | ecosystem: Host-associated > Mammals > Digestive system > Stomach > Rumen ...
CTTATCCGTAATCTTCTCGAATGCAGGCAACGCTCGCATAAAAACCTCCGATACTGGAAATATAGTAGCTACTGCCGCCGGCGTCAACCGATGGCGATAGCCTTACCTTCCATCGGCGTACGGAAGCCGAGAGTTACATGGAGCTGTCCGAGTTCAAACGAGCACGAGATGTTATTCTCGTCAACCGGCTTCATGATTGCGTACACGACTGTATGCTTGCCGATGAGGTAGTCGGGAATGTTCACCTGGGCAGTCCACTTCGTAGAGCCCTTCTTCTTTCCGCCCTTCTTGGTAGACGTCTTGGCAGACGACATCTGTGACACTCGCGTCTCTCTCTTGAATGTCACGGCGACCTCGTTGTTCTGGGTCAGACGGATAGAGATGTCCTCCTTCGGAATGCCAGGAAGGTCAACGAATAGGTGGCACTCCGAGTCAGTCATGACGATTTCGGAGAACGGCTCTGCAAGCAGACCCTGCGGAGGCTGCATAGCCGGTTGCTGTTGCTGGGGTTGGCCGCCTATAGGGATGTTGACACCCTGCGGAGGCATCTGCGGTTGCGGATACTGCGGCTGAGGCACTGGCTGAGGAGGCGCCGGCGGGGCATAACCGGGAGCAAGCTGTCCGTAGGCAGCCGGTTGTTGACCATACGGAGACGGCTGACCTGGGGGCAGTTGCTGGGTGTTTACACCGACTCCACGACCGCGAGCCGGCCTCTGTCCTGGAATGGGATTTGCCGCGCTAATCTTCGCGGTCTCCTGAGCCATCTGGTTGATGATCTGAGGATTAATCGGGTCGCCGTTCCCGTTCATGTCGGTCGCGATTACGGACGTGTAGTCCGGCTGACCGGTAAATATGAGTGTATCGTTAGCCATACTAGACCTATTCCCTATATATTCAACTTCCACCTTGTCGCCATGGAAAAGATTCCCTATGAATTTCAGCAGTCCCATCACGTACCAAAGGAAGCTCGCAGTTCGGCGACTTCCTTCAGACCCCGTAGCTTAGCGAGAGCCTTGGTACGGACCCTCCGTATCAACTCCTTGCTTACCCGCTTCTCGGCGGATATGTCACTGACGGTGTCTTCCCAGCCGTCCAAACCGTACAATCTACGTAGTAAATTATTCTCTTCTGCCGTCAAGTTGTCTTCCATTATGTCGCGAAGCTGGTCGGACAGGTACGTTTCCTCGTGATTTTCGTCCGTATTCCAGTCCGACTCGATGGTTTCCTCGATAGTCATGCGTCCGTCGGCGTCGTCACCGCCCACCGGCGCGGACGTTGATGTAGCCTCCCGGACCGCGTTCGCGGCAAGCTGGCCGTACTTGATGCCGTCCAGAGACTGACCCTTCTTCTTTCGGTCAAGCACGACCTTCCTCAGGCGCACCGGCACGCGAACCATGTCCGACGTGTTGACGATGAGTTCCATGTGGCGCCTCACCTCGAACACGGCGAACGAACCGAACTTTATGCCTTGCTTGTAGTCAAACTTGTCAAACGCCTCAAGCAGGCCGAGCTTCCCCTCTGCAAAGAAATCGTTGATAGGAAGGCCGTTCTGGTTCTTGTACGCACGGGCCATAGCCAATACGAACCTCAGATACGACTGGATAATCAGCGTCTTGATTTCTTGCTTCCTGTACCAGTTACGGATACGGTGGTACTCCTCGAACAGCGCATGCTCTGTTTCCCTACTCAGTATCTTATATTTCTTGGTCTCCTCGATGAGTACTCGCGTACTCGGGTCTTCTTCGTATGTTTTCATCTATTATCCGGATGAAAAGCTGATTTTAAATATATATAAATGTAATTTGAATTCCAAATAACAAGACCTCACCAGTAGTTGCACTGATGAGGCCGTAATTTTATAGGATTTAACTAGCGACGAGCTTTCCTACGGTCGTAAACGACAATTTCACGAAGCGTATCTATGCTACAGTTACATACAGTAACCTTATCTACAGAATCTACAGTTGCATTATACGAATCCGAATCAATGCTACTGCTTGCATATACATTCAACAAGACATTAAACCGTTCATTACAACAATAGTATTGTCGTTTCCATTGATTATCATTAATCTTTTCGACGTCGTACGTCACAATATCCTTACACGAACATCCAGTCATAGCATACAGCATCGTAGCCCAATAACTCGGACTTACCGAGTAAGAGCCATCCGCATCAATAAGAAGTTTCATAGCCTTTTCCGGAGAATCAGCCATATCATAAAACACAGTCTTAATAAGTTCTTGCGCTTTAGCCTCGTCTATTGCACCAGACACCGATTTATAATTATATGTCTTTGTTGGTTGTTCAATAACACCAATTGCAGATTCTGGCGCATTATTGGGAACATCCTCATCGGCCTCCAGCACAACATTCGCAATTCGGCCAACCGTATAAATCGCCTCAACCGCAGCCGGATTATTGGCATAAATCTTAGCCACCCTATCAACAGCCTCGTTCAACATCTTTACGGAATTTCGCATGGGCATCCCCATATAATACTTTTCTCGTAGTTTATATGTGTGTATCAATCTGACGAATGATAAACTGTGAGAAAACCAGTATGGTACAATATGACATCGATAGAACAACAGTACGTCGCGTTCATAGAAGGGGTATGCAATGCATGCAATATGCCAGACGCTATCAAACCATTGACAGAAGGTTTTATGGCACTCATTGAAGAAAATCCACAATTTGAAGCAATTGGCGGATTTGACCCCAGGTTCATGTCATACAACGACCTAATATGGAATCTACGTAACTACAGGAACTACAAGAACAAGCTCATCGCCGACAGCGAAGCCGGTGAAACATACAATACTGGATTTATACCAGCAACCAGCATGCTTCGTCCATCCAAAGACTTACGCGACACACTGACTACATCCGCCGATGAAGGGTTCAACGATATTGACCTTCCTGACAACCAAGGAACGACCCGGTCTGCCGGCGAGCACAAGTTGCCTATTTCAACAATCATGCAAATCGTTGACCGTAGAATCAACGCAATTACTCGTGAAATCAATTCACGACAAAATGATCCAGACTTCCAGTATCTACACAATAAAACAAGAGACCTTCGCAGACAATAGAATCGCCATCTTATATTCAAGAAACGCCGGCCAAATCCGGCGTTTTTTTATTATGGAAAAATTCCTTGCGATAAACTGCGAATACGATGGCATCACCTACCGATATACGAGGAAAACTCATACTCAACAAGGGTCAAGACGAGTTCAGGAAACTCGCCGAGGAAGCCGTCGCGAAGCTGACTACGGTAAGGAAGGTTGACGGACGGAACAAGCGCGTCTATGCAGACTTCACCGTCACCATAGAGGCCGGCATGGACCGGAGCACGTTCAGCATATACAGGAACCGGACCAGCGTGATGGTCATCTCGGAGCAGAAGGGCGACGTGGTCAGCATGAGCTTCGAGTACGTATACATAGAAGACCACTTGAAAGAACTTCTAAAGGAACTAGATGGCAAAGGAACAGGGAATTGAGGTCGAGGGAAAAGTGACCGAGGAGCGCGGTAGCGGCTTCTTCACGGTAGTTCTCGACAACGGCCACCCAGTCATAGCGCGACTGAGTGGCAAGATGGAAAAGAAGAACAAGATAAAGGTCAATACGGACGACCGCGTCATCGTGGAAATTTCCCCGTACGACCTTGACCGTGGCCGGATAACCTACAGATACCGTTAGCCGTTAGTATGGTACAAAAACAAAAACCGCACCGGGAAACCGGCACGGCTGTTTTTATTTTGTCCAAACTGGACTAGGCCTTCTTCACCTTCGTAGCCTTCTTGAGTTCGGTACGGGCCTTCTTGAGTTCCTTAAGCTGGGCCTTCCACTTGGTAAGACGTTCGTCCTTCGTCACCGGCTTCTTCACCTTCTTGAGAAGTTCAGTACGACGGCTGATCTGGCCTTCGAGCTTTGCGATGGCTTCCTCGGCACGTTCGAGCTGCGTCTTGCGTGGCTTGCGTTCCTTCTTGGTAGCCTTCTCGGTATTGTCAACCACGACCTTGGTAGTCTGCTTGTCCTCGCAGACGGTTTCAAGGGTAGCCTTCTCCAAGGTGGCGACCGGTTCTTCCGTAGTGATGACGTGTTCCTCGGGAACCTCGTCCTCCTCCCACGGGTTGATAGCCTCAGCCACGAAGCCTTCCTTCTTGGCCTTGATACGGCATGCAATCACGAGCACTACGACTAGCACGATTGCGATAGCTGATACGATAGCGATTGTCATTTTTCTGACTCCTGTTAATGTTATTAGCGCTAATGCACTACAAATTACTTCATTAGCAAAAATGTCGGAACTTTCCAATGATAAACTATCAGTACTATGGCGAGAAGAAAACCAAAAATAGTAACCCCGGAAGAACCAGCAGTCGTAATGCCGGAACATCCGATTGAACCGAAAGCAGAACCGGTAGTCGAGAAGGTCTCGGTCACCGCTGAACAGGCTCCTAAAACGCCCAAGAAGCGCATCCGCATAAGAAAGAAGGCGACGAAAAAACTTTCCGCCGCCATCATCTGCATGGATCCTACTGTTAAGCGCTTCATCTAGCGAATTGCGTCTACCGGCGGCACCTCGTCAGAGTCGGTGCTGTCCGACTCGGTATCACCGAAGATAGAGAAACTCGGAATCTGCTCAAAAATCATCTCAAGAGGGACAAGAATCTCCTTGCCGGTCTCCGGATCGCACTCGCTGTACTTCAAGAACGAAGCGTCAAACTTGTTGTCGTCGGCAAGCTGAGCCTTCTCCAGAGTAAGGTTGGCCTCAAGAACCTTCTTGATGTAGCGCTGGCCGTCTTCGTCCTTCATCTTCTTGGACTTGACGTTGACCTTCAGAGTCTTGAACTGGACAGGGATGACCTCCTCGCAAATCTTCATGTTCATGCAGAGGTCGTACTCGTTCAGCGGAATGACACGGACGCCGTACGGATCGTCGTCAACATTACGGATAACCGTAAGGTTGGAGATACCGTCAGAAATCTCGCCCCACTTCTGCAACTCCTCCATCAAGTCTTGGATTTCGCTGGTAGATTGGCACTTGATATTCAGACGCTTGAATACGATGCCGTTCTTGCACTCGGTAGAATGCTTGGTGATGATTCCGTTAACCGAAAATCGTAACTTTTTCATGATTAAACCTCGAAGTTTTCAACAAATATAGCAAAGAAGGGATAAACTTGCAAGTACGAGGAATTCCCCATGCAAGACTTGCTACAAACATTGCTAGAATCCAACTCAGACTCCATGAACGAGGCGGTAAGCTCCCTGTTCAACGTACTGTTCGAGAATACGCTCGGCAAGCCGAGTTCCAAGGACGCAGTCAAACAGCTTACCGACACAGTTGGCGAGAATGTCCACAAGAAGGACGACGGCACGCAAGTCGTAGGCCTGGCCGCAGACGCCGGCATTGGCAACGAACCGCTTCCGGGAGAACTGGATAGCATAGTCAACGACGTAAACAACGACATGGCAAGCGACATGGTGCTACCCGAACTACCAACCGAAGACGACATGCAGAATCTTCCTACCGGAGGCGGTCCCGATGAAACTCAAGACGACGGTCCGGATTTCGAGCTTACTGCGGAAGAAGCGTCAGAACCCATTCTTGACGAACCTATGCCGGATGACTTCTCGTTGCCGATGCCGACTGATGAACCCGATACAGAAGATTCAACAGAAGCATAAGAAAAGGCGACCTCGCGGTCGCCGTTCTTCTATACCTGCACATGGTACTTCGCGTGCTTGGCCTTCTCCTTCCTCTTCTCGGCCTTCACTATGGCACGTACCTCGTCCTCGGCCTCCTTCTCACGGTTGTGTATCCGCTTCATGATGGCCTTGCGCACGTCCTTGTTGTATTCGAGTCGCTTCGGAGACACGTTACCTTCCTTGATGAACTTCTCGACGTTACCGATGACCTTAGACACCTTGACCTCTTCGTCGTTCATCACGTTCAACGCGTTGATACGTGCAGTCGTGTTCTCACGAGCCGTCTTCACCGACTGGTCTATCCGGTCCCATATTCCGTACATGCTGTCAAAATGAGACGTAATGTAGCTGTTCAGTCCGCTCGGGGACATCGGTGACTGATTGACCTGTCCCTCCGGAACCCATCGGTCTGCCTTCCACGACTTTCCCTCGACATGCACCGGAATAATCTTCAGTCTTCCGTCAGCGTTGACTTGGACTAGCGTCATGTGTTCGGCGTTTGCCGCCCAGTTGATACACTTGCGCCGCTTGACTCCATGGTCGGAATACGCCAGGCTAACACTCTCGTTACACTGGAATACGACGCCCCAGTAGTAGTTCTTCGTCTCGGCCGGCTTAAGTTCGGCCAGCTTCGTCGTGTATATGTATCCATTACGTCGGCCACCCACTTCCTCGGTCTTAGAGTTGGTATCTACCTTCCAGAATGTATTGATGTTCGGCAGTCCGTGATAGACTTGCGTCTCGCATATTGTGCGTGCATCCATCTCGGACTGCATCAGCTCGATATACCAGACGCCGTCAGGCTCCTCGACCGGGTCGGACGTATGATAGAACAGGTTTAGTGTACCGTTTACGAAGTTGATCCAGTCCTCGTCCTCGCACTGGAAGTCGAACCTTCCGAACCACTCGGCGTACTTCTTCTGCGCGGCGGTAGGCAACTCGATTACTCGGTACATCTTGTCAAAGTCGTGCGGGTTGAACCCGTCGTCACGACACTTGTTCATGATCCAGAAGTCAAGTATGATATCCTTGTGGGTGTCCCACGTGATACCCGCATTGATATAGTTGATGAGACGGATTCCCGCCAGCTTCTTGGCCTTCATTATTACCTCGTATACTGTCAGTTTATGTGCAACGATGTTGCTGAAACCGATAAACTATAACCAAAAGTTCATGAAATAGGTACCACATATGTTTGAACTCTTCGACCTGCCAAACGAGAAGGAACTCGCCCAGATTATGCTGGAAGGCGCCAAGAAAGCCAAGAGCGAGTCCAGCACCGTTGACACAAAGACAATCTTCCCGTTCTGGGAACCTCCAGGTTCAGCCAAGAAGACCGTAGCAGCCCCGGACAAGACCGGCGCCGTCAAGGTGAAGCCGGCTGACTTCAAGAAGCTAGACACCGCGACCGCATGGAAGGAATTCCTCGGCAACCTCAAGGAGACCCAGAAGGGCTCCTCCAAGGAGCCGAAGGAATTCGGCAAGGTCGTCGTGAACAACGGACAGTCCGTTCCCAAGCCGGACGACCTCATCGGCGCAGTCAAGGCGCTGAAGACTACTAAGGTCACCGGCATGGACGGCAAAACCAAGTCTACCACCGAGGAACTCGGCGTGTTCAAGGAAATGGTCAAGTCCAACGCGGCCAAGCCGAACAAGGACAAACTTGTCGGCATCGTCAAGCCGAAGACAGAACTCGGCAAGATCGAGAAGAAACCCAAGTTCGACATTGACGCCAGCGCAACATACGAGGTGAAGACTGCCATCCCGGCCATCAAGCAGTTCGCCAACAAGATGACACCGGACAAGACCGGCGCCGTCAAGGTGAAGCCAGCCGTCGACATGAAGGACAGCAAGACTACACTTGGCAAGGTAGTCAAGCCAGAACTGTACGACGACATGACCAAGCCACAGACCCGCGTCATCGAGAACGGCCAGAAGGTTCCTCCCAACAACCGCATATTCAACCACTACTCCGGCGCTCCCGAGGTAAAGGTTGTCGGCGGTAAGGAAAAGAAGGGACCTGCAGTCATGTCACCGGACAAGACCGGCGTCGTGAAGCCCAAGGGCCTCGTAACAGCGAAGTAACCTATGGCGTCCGAGACCTACTACGACGAATATGCCCGTCGGCTGATGAGGAATCCGACCCCTGTACACCAGGGGTTCCTCCGGCTGCGCATATCCGAACTTCCAGTGAACTACGAGGAAGGAAGAAAGTCGGTCACGGAACCGTACACTACCGACGCGCAAGAGACGATCAACGCCAACATCAGGGACTGGGTTTGTCCCGGCCTTACATGCGCACTCGCGAACGAAGGCCACTACAAGTTCCGCACCCTCATCCCCACACAGGAAGACAACCAGTATGACGATACAATTACGGTCAACATGCTGGCCGACAACCGGTGGGAAAACTACTGGGCAATCAACCGGTACATGGAGACAGTGCAGAGCGGACAGACCGACGCAGACCCGATACGCGACTGGCGACACCGCATATATGGCATAGACAAGCGTTACCGCAACCGTCTGACCTATATCCAGTGGATTGACCTTCACTTCGCCGATGACGTGGCACAGGAATACATGGTCGTGCGACTGGAACGTTGCCGTTTCTCTGCACTCAGCCAAATGTCGCTGAAGCCAGGAAGCATAGAGCCAGCCGCATTCAACCTCAGCATCCGATACGAAATCCGTCGTATCATAAGGATGCCTGACCCTAACGAACTGATGAACGCAATCTGCATCGCGCAAGGCGCTGACTCATACTACTAGAGGTTACCATGCCAGATAACAAGAACTACCAGAACGGGACATACTCCGGCATCGACCAGCCAAGGCTAAGCGATGTTGACGCAGTCGCCAAGCACGGCGACAGCATGCTGTCCTATTACATGGACAAGTTCTACGCATCTGCACGCGGTCACCTCGTCAATAAGTACCACGTAGGATTCTGGGGTCCGTACGTCTCCGAGGCACTCCGCATCATGGACAGGAACGCCTACGCGGACAAGTACGTCATATCAGACGTGAAGACCTTCAAGAACACTACTGACATGCACTTGAAGGTTGCTTTCAACCAGTGGGCAGACCTGTTCTATTCACGCGAGACGAAAGTGCTGAACATGTACTGGGCGGCGGAATCAGTCAAAATAGGTGAAGCCAAAGCAAAGCCAGACGACATTGCCGGCATCGACACAACAAAGGGAATGAAATATCCCCTCATCAGAGGAGATGAAGGTCCGAAAGAACTGAGCATTACTGTTGTTGACGACCCATACATGATGTGGTACCAGTTCTTCAATGCGCTGTACAACGCTCAGTTCAGTCCTCTCGTGCTCAAGACGCGCAGTACCTGGCACAAGATCAACATCGGCGTCGACCTGTATTCAGAGTCAACAACTATGATGCGAAGCAGTCTAGGGCAACTGGCCACTGAACAGACTCCGTTCATCACCGACCTGAGCCTTGCGCAGATGTACGAGTTCAACTCGGCTGTACTGCTGGGAGCACCGAACATGGAAATGGGCTTCAACAAGAACGATCCGTTCAAGTTCACTGTCCGTTTCAAGTACCCCAACGCCTTCCAGGGAACCTTCAAGCAGAAGTTGCGCTATCTGCGAGACAACACGTGCGACGGTACCGACGTGACGGCCTTCGACAAGACGAACAATCAGCTTAGGAAGCGTTTCTTCGAAGACGACTACAGCACCCTGAAGAAGAACCCGAAACTATACGAGGCCTTCAACGAGGAAGAGTACTATTCGGAGTACGGACAGCGATATTTCAAGACGAAAAACGACTAGACTACTTTATCATAGTCACTACACGCTGGTTAATGTCCAGCGTTTTGTTTTTACCATAGAACTGTATCATCTTGGCGTACGTATTGTACAACTTGGCGTTAGTCCGGGTCAACGGAAGCTCGGACACGAACTCGTTGTATATGGTCGATAGATGGTTAGCCGACAGCTTGTAGGCGGTATCGCCGATCACGTTGACTCCCCAGAACTCGTCAACAAGCGGAGTATAGAAGATGCCATCGCCGGCCGCCGAAATTGCAGTCGGAATCTTTACCGGCTCCACTTCCATCTGGATACGGTCAAACATGCCGCAGATGTAGTCCATATACGCATCAATACGGTTATCCATTACAACCAGCGTGTCGGTGAACTTGGTGTCCATGATAATCTTCTTACACGTCTTGGCAGTAACTGGAATAACGTCAATATCGGCAGCAACAAGCATCGCGTTGCATATTTCCTCAAAAGTCGTCTTTGGCTTATAGAAGGTCTCAACGTATTCCTTGTCCAGCTTGTCGAAAGAGTACTCGTAGCCATATCCGATCATAGTCAGCTTGGAAACGTTGATACCTCGCCAACGGGTAGTGCTAAACGCCTTGCCGAACGTATCTATGAAACTACGCGGCATGCCAGACTTCATAGCCGTGATTAGCTTGGACGGCGTATTGCCCTTGTCCAGGTACAGCTTTAGTATTGAGTCCTGCTTGAACGCATCGCAGACGGATTTCCACTCTTCCTCGTCCTCGAACGAATTCTTGTTAAGCGGGAAGGAAATAACCCCGTTCTTGGTATTCTTAATCTTGACCTTGTCATACGGGATATACAAGTGACGCGGATTATGATAGCGTTCGAATTCCAGAGTTACCGGAGATACCGCATCCAGCATCTCAACAGTATTCGCGCTTACCATGTCACGGTAAGTATCGAGCGGTTCGCCCAGCTTGGCCGTAGCCAAGAAATGCACGGTTTCGCCATTGGCCTTCCTTATCACGGCCTCTATGACAGAGTCCAGGCTATAGCCCATTATATAAGTATCTTCACTCATGCCAGCTTACCATCCTCTTGTATGAAAGGCAATACGTACTGTTCCAGCCATTTCTCTCCGGGGAACTCGAACAATATGTCCAATATGCGACACTTCTCGTCGGCGAACACAACCGTAGGAAGTTTGTTCATTCCCAGATCTGTATAGATGAGATTCTTCATAGGCTCCGGCTCGATTACAGTACGAACGCACCTGACAGGGTCGTCGAAGAGGTTGTACTTGTTAAACCAAGCGAACATATCGCTAAAGCTTTGCTTGCAGACCGGGCACAAGTTATGTTCGTCGTAGAACATGAATACCCACATCACCACACGCTGACGCTTCTTTACATCCTTGTACGCCTCCGTCCCGTAGGACAGCAGACGCTGGCTAAGTGGCTGATATTCCCCGCTAATGAATACTCCGTCGCTGCAACAGACCGACACAGCAGTAACCTTATTGATTTAACCACTAAATTACATTAAATTGTCGTGGAAGCGGAAAACAGCCGTCCAGTATTCTTCTCGTTGGCTATAAACCAGTTAACTCCATGCTTATGGCACCATTCTGACGCGGCTTCCCACTTCGCGAGATTTACCATCACGTCCATCACCTTCTGGTCGTAGTTCGACTTGCGCTTCTGGTAGCGCTCGAACGCCTTCGCGTCAGAACCGGCCTTCGGCGGCTGTGGAACCTTCGGCTGTACCGAATACGACGTCGGCTTGACCTCTATTAGCCACCGGGAAACCTTGTCGGCACCGTCCGGCATGCATTCCAGGTAGATGTCTGGATGATATATGGATACACGGCCATATTTTGGCGACATGTAAGGAATCTCGAATATCTTAGGCTCGTACGCCCAGAACGTAATTCTCGGGTTCGTGTCGCACACAAAGAACATGTTCCGTTCCCAGTTTGACTTGTAATATGGCAACGGGATATTCGGCATGTACTTCTCCGGATGGATGAGGTTGTACCTACCCTTATGACAGCCGGTATAGTAGTTGTTCCTGGCCATAAGCGCCCCCTATGCCAACGACTCGGCATACATGCGGACGTAGTAAGCGTCAAGCGACTCATCCGGCTTCTGCGCAGTAAACCGGAAGTTCGCAATCCGTTCCGAGCGTGATCTGTCAAATTCGCTTACAAGCACGTAGGACGGTTCCACGCGGATATCCTCGGCGTCTGACTGGAGGAAATCCGGCTTGCGGATATCCGTTCCGGACCCACGCGGGTTTTCTACGTTAGTCGCATAATCGGAGCCAGGACGCTCTATATTCGCGAGCACCTCGCTCATATGGGTCACGTATGACTTACTGGTCGCATACTTGTTGCTGAACCTTATCAGCTGGTAGAACTTCTCAACATAGTAGGAGTCCTCCTTACTGCCAGCGACCATGCTGTCGCCAATACTCTGCAGAATCTGCTCGTCTCCTGACGATATCGGCTTGCGGCCTACGTTGATGGCATTCTCGGTTTCCGGTGCATAAGTAAACTTGATCGCCTCTATGATTGGGCTAGGCTCCTGATTGTCGTACGAAGGCATCATGTCAGCCGCAGTTACCGGACGACTGACCTCGTATTCCTCGGCCTCCTCCTCTTCCGGAGACGTATCGTCACCCTTGTTCTTGGTCTTCTTGAACAGCGACATCAGCAAATCCCACGGAGATTCGCTGTAGAGTTGCCTCAGCACGCTTTCTTTCGGCGTCATGCCATCCAGGTCCACCGCTAAGCAGCAAGTATATATATCGGCCTCCATGACCCGACGCCAGTACTTGTCGTCAAGTCGCAGGTCCTTGTATAGCTGCTTCGTCTTGTTCTTGATTTTCTCGGAAAGTGACGGGCATGCCAGCTCCAGACACTTAATCCAGCCTCGATACGTGTTAATCATATCGATTACGGACATTCCCAGATACTCGTCACCATTCTCGTACTCCTTCGAGTATACGAACAGGCACTCGAACGGTCCGAGACCCTTAATGAACACGGTTACGTTCATCTTAGACCGGAGAAGGTTAACATACGCCTTCATAAGAGCGCGCAACGGCTTGATAAGGAAATTAAATACATAGACAATCCAAGACTCGAGATAATTGAAAACCATCTCGATATACTGGCGCACATACTTAGTCAGCAAGTTATCTATCGCCAAGCTAAGTTCAACCGGAGTGAGGAACTTAAACTTCTGTTCGATACAGTACTTGACAGCGGCCGGATTCGTCGTAATATCAACGCCGTCGTCATTCTCTGTACATCCGGTCAACTTGGCTATGATCTTGCATATACACGGACATCCGTCCATGTAGCCCAGCAAGGCGTCCCAGTTGATAGACACACTGAAATTAATCGTCTGGAAAATCTTATCTCGTATAGCATTGAAAACATCAAGGATACATGCGCGTACAGCCTCCGTCAGAGACAACGTCGCCTCCTCGAAACGAGTACGTGCAGCATCAATCTTTGTATACAGCGCCATGGCGGCCTTGACAGCTATGTCGAGCCAGCCGTCAATCATACCTCCCCAGTTCTCTATAAAGTTACAAATGTTCTTAACAAAGTCCGGGCCTTGTATCAGCTTGCTGATCGATGCACCAGACGTAATTCCGTTCATCGCATTACTAAGGGACGTCAGTCCGGCACTAGCCATACCGAACAACGGGACGTTCTCCTTGATAAAGTCGAACAGCATGTCAGAACAGTCCACTGCATTCAGCTGCCTGGTTCCCACGTCAAATGCAGACGCCACTTGCTCTACAGCACCGGTAAACGTATTTACCGCACTGTCCACCGTAGTCATGAATGACGGCTTCGGTGTCTGGGTAGACGAATTGGACGAGGTCTTGTCAGATACGACGGCACCGTTATCGCCGGCCTTTCTCTCCTCGGCGATATTAGTAATCTTCGCGCATCCGTTCTTCACTGCCATAATCAGTACACATCCACACTAAAGTTCTTCATCGACTGCGTCAAGCTAGGAATATCAAAGTCATCCGGTACATATACAGGAATGTCCTTATTCTTATAGGTAGTCCGTATATGTACCACAAGTTTATCCACGATTTCTCGCTGGAACGACGTAAAGTCGCCAGTAGCAGAACCAATGAGCATGATAACAACGGCGTCAACGTTCGCCTTATTACCGTCAATGGTATACTCGCCGAACATACCGCAGTCGTTAGACAGCTCGACAAACTGGTAGAACCCGGAATTCTTCAGCCGGGCCTTGTTTCCGTCTACGTCTGACAGAATTTCCGCATCGCCGTCCACACGGCCTACCAGATAATGGGCATTGCTAGTCGTCGTGCTGAACTTCTCTGCCATAATCGGGAAGCATTCTCCCTCGGAATGACAAACAATTATCCGACGGACTTGCTTTCCCGTACGGGCTATCATCTTGTCCGTAGCATCAAGCTGCACAGTACGCACAACCTCGCCATCAGCGTCAATGATATCCATCTTCGGAATATCTGCATCCGTAACCGTGTCCGCCGGCGGTTCTTCCGGCTGTTTCTGCTCGCCACTGCGAAACGCGTCGATAGTGGCCTGCGAAATATGCGATATTCCCAAATACTCACTGCCTTGGCCTATACCGGTCATCGTCCGGTTATGTCCTACCGGCATACAGGTGAAAATATCAATAGTCCCCTCGGTCAACACGTGCTGTACATTATCGCCGGAACCATGCTTTGCACCCATGCCGGCACCCGCCGCAGTCGCGGACTCGTACGTCACAAAGCCCGACGCATCCCATACCAGAGTGGTATTATTTCCCGGATTCTCGATATTAGTGATGTGAGTCTTCCTATTATGCGTATAGAAGAATCCGTCCTCGCCCAAGTTGGCCACAGCGACGTCAGGATAGTACTCGGCATAATCACCAGGCAAGTAGTTCGGTGTAGCCGACATGCCATAGTAGTATCCACAATGTATGTCGCCATTCATGAAGCGGACACGCAAATAATATCCAATCTGTGGCACCTGCTGCAGTCCGGACGTCAATGCCGGATATACATACGGCTGGTCTTCGTCATCAAATTCATTCGTCAAGCCCAAAATCTTGACACGAACGGCGCCACGATGCATCGTGTCGTTGCTACCGCCAACAACTTGACAAATATAGTCCTTGTCGGGCAAAGTACCAAACATACCTACCTCTTCTCGGCCTCAACCTTGCACGCATCAGCAATGTTCTTCAGCTGCGTCATAGCCGGCTTGTACCCTTCCGTTCCGTGATTGCTGGACCCCAGCATAAGTATGGTGACATACTCGGCAGAATCGTTTCCCACCGTATTTCCAAGAGCACCAGCTTGCGTAGTGCCTTCCTTATGTATCTTCTTGCCAAGAACTATATACTCGTCAGTATAGTTCATGTCAGTACCGGCATTGCCTCCGTTCTTGGTCACATACAGCGCACGTACGTACACTCGAGAACCTACGGCCGGACCGATACTATTATAGATACCTATTGTCATCAGCTTGGAATACTCGGACATGATTCGCTTGCGCAGCATGGACGCTATCGAATAAGACTTGTGCGTATTCAACGGAAAATAGTCAACCATCATCAAGTGGCCATATACAGCCTTTTCGTCAGTCACTCCGTACTCGTCGCGGGCAGCCTTGCCGGACTTGGCTCCGTAACTAGTAACGACCCTGTCAAAGCAATCTCCACCACACTTACTGACGTCAGCCTTGCCGTCAGAAGTGATATTCGAGAACACAATGTTCGGGAACGTGTCCTCCAGTCGCTCGCCTTGCTTGTTCGAGCGTTCCTCGTATGCGTATAGCCATAGCTGGCTACCTGAGTTGGAGTCAGTGAACATAACGTTGTTCGTAGATGCCAACGCGTTCTGGGAATAGATAAGCGCCTGCGGCTTACTTGTCTTCTTTGATACCCCCAGCGATGAAAATACGATTTTCTGCTGCACCTCGTCAAACGTCCAGAACAAGTAATCGCCGTTCATTGCGGAATGCTCCACAGTAAAGGAAAGCATGTCCTCGAGATTGGAGTTGACATATCTCCACGTCATGGTGTCTGTCAAGTCAGACGCATTGGCCATGATATTGTTCTGGTAAGGTACAGGGGTCTCGTATGACTTCAGTACGTCAATCATGGCATCCAAGCTAGTGCCGGTAATAGCCATCGTCTTGCGCTTCATTGACTCCTCTGTCGCACATCGCCATGTGATAGACAGCTTGGTCGTCGCCTCGTTCACCGTAGTCTGTATCGCGTTAATCACGAAGAACGAAAATCCCTTGCCGTCAAGCTTCGGATACCCGGTATTCAAGAACATAAATGTTCCATAGCAACCACTCTCGACCTTATAGTCCGGCACGTTGGTCACAAGTACAGTAAACGTGCCGGTCGGCAAGCCGTTCATCGGGATAAGCATGTCCATGTCGCTAACCGTGGACGCGTCAAATACACGCCCATTTAGCGCCATCGTGATGCTAAAGCTTGTGCCTACGCGGTTCGCCATTAATTATCTTCCTCTTTAATTTCCTTCAAGTCGTTGTATTCCTTATACCAAGCCACGACGCTATCGGGCGACGGCAGAAGATAGTTCAAGTCTCCTTGCGCCTCGGTTATCATGCCGCTGAACGGCTCGTTGTAGCCCATCCAGTCAAGGTCGCCAAGTACGACAGCCTCCTTGGCCTTCTTGAACTCGTCTTCCAATTCAGTACCGGAATACCCCTTCAAAATTAGCTCATTACGGATGCTTTCATCTACTGGACGGATAGTGCCACGCAATGCCATCGGATTACGCATACGGTTAATGGCAGCGAACGCCTTGTACATGGTAGGAGTACCGTACATGTCGCCAATCACACGGTCAAGCCGTCCGTTCTGTACCATAGGTATATGGAACATGCCAGCATAGCTAAAACTGTCGTCTCGAATTCGCGGAAACTTTTCCTTAGCCATACTTCACCTACCGTTTCTTGTTCTTGTTCGGGTTGTTGTTCTTGCGAACGCTACCGTCTGTCTTGTTCTTGCCGACAGCCCCAATGTCCGGACGGTCGACATACTCACCGAACACCTCGTTACCGAGGATTGATATAAAGTCCTTTGTCGGACCCGGCTGCATCCAGTAGGACACTTGAACGTCGGCCATCATGAATACAGGAAGATGCGTACCATCAGCAGAAACAAACTGTTCAGTACTAGCGCTAATATTAACACTATCAATCACCATCGGCTCCAAGTCCAGGTAATGTCCGATGCTTACTCGCACCGGAAGTGGGTTGGCCACAATCTCGCCACCGAAGAACGAGTTAAGCGAATTATATGTATCTATACCGGCACCAGCAACACTCTTCGCAACATTGGCAACACCTTGTACGACACTACTGTTGGATACACTTGTTGCAAGTCCACCAAGCTGAGACAATCCCTCGCTCACCATAGAACCTATCATTCCAGCGCCAGTACCGGCTTGATCAATCATCTGACCGGCAACCGAGCTTTCCCCAACAGCACCCCTTGCCGTGTTCGCAACATCAGAAACCGACGACGTAATTCCTTCACTGAGTTTAGTCAAACCCTCCTTGAGCGTGCCGCCAGCGTTCATAATACCGTTAATCGTCTCATTAACAATCTCTGCACCCCTCATATCCATCGGACGGACATAAGTCATCATGACTAGCCGTTTCAAAGACATGCGACACATATCCTCTTGTTCCGGAAGATACCACTTGAACTTTAGAGGAATAGAGGCTGTTATCTCGCCCTTGGTAAACTTTTTGATAGTCATGCTACCGGTCGTATTGTTGTTCACGCCAGACAGTTCCATTCCATGCTGGGCAAGCGCCTCTACGTTATCCAGTAAGTTGGTCGCATGGAAAGATAATCCTTGTCCAACAATAGGAATTGCACCAAGCAAACCAGACTTGCCACCACTACCAGTCAATAGCGAACTCATACGAGCGAATCCACTCTTGTTAGACGAAGGAGTCGTCCACTGCGCTGTTACCTTAAATGACGGTCCGTTACCAGTGGGAGTATCAAGAATTCCATAGAACGGCTCATACAAGTCGTACTTACCGTTCTCAGCAATCTTTTCAAGCATAGTAGACCGGAAAGCATCAATAGTGCTCTGGAAGCCACCCATATACGCCTGACGCGCTGGGCCATCCATAACCTCTATACGGCATACGTTAGGCTTCGGAAGACGCTTGCTCATGTGCTTCGTAGTATGGCCTACGCGCTGTACATATTTCTCGTATCCAGTAGCCATAGACTAACCCCCGAACAGTGTTCCGTTAATTGCGGAACCGGTTTCCTTGGCGTTCCTAGCGTTGGCCTCTTGAACTTCCTGGCTCAAGTACGCCGCCTTGACCGCATCCGTCATCATATTCTTAGTCGCTTCCATCTTATCGGACTCGCTTACACGGTTTCCAGTGTCTGGCATATTATCCGCAACGTTCGCAGTCGGCCTATACAGGGCGGCAGAGTGGCCAAAACCACCAGCAGCACCACTAACCGTCTCATAACCAGCTTCCTTGTAGCCATCGCCTCTATTATACGCAGCGGCCAGCCTACGCGTGCCCTCGTCGCCAATGCCGAGCGCGTTCCTTGTCTTCGCTACGGCAGCAGTACCCAGCGAAATCTCATTCGCGTCACGTCCCTTAATAAATCCGGACCCGGCGCCCTTCACGATATCCTTGAAGCCCTTGCCTTTCACAGCTGCATCAATAGCACCTTGCGCTGCGTTCATGATCTCCGGCACCATCAAGATATCGGCAACAGCGTCAACAGTTCCCGCGATTGTCATGTCGCGAAGTTCCTTCATGCTTGCGCCGGCCTTCGCCGCCTTGTATACGTTGACCGCAGTATCTACGGCACCCGCAATCGCTTGGAGCTGTGGAACCTTTGCACCTACCTTGGCGGCTAGAGGGGCCACCTTCTTGCCTACCTTAATGGCAGTACTCACCGGTCCGGTATTCGCGATAAACTTTCCGGCTGCCTTAGCACCCTTCATAGTCAACTCGCCGGCCTTTTTCACGGCAGAAACGTATTTCTGGCCAATATTCTTGGCCATCCCTAAGAGACCCGAACCAGCTTTCTTGGCAAGGTTGCCGATAGCACTGGCTGCCTTGCCTATCTTTGACTCGGACGCAGCCTTCTTCCAGCTAGAAATAGACTTCGAAATAGACGCACTAATATCTGAAATCTTCGTAGTGAAAGCTTTCTTCAATTCACCCAGCTTCGAAATTCCAGTAGAAATCGCCTCGGACATTGACGTCTTCCACTGTGCAAGTTTCTTGCCTACCGTAGTGTCCTTGAACCAAACCTTCACATCCTTGCCCAGCTTACTGAATTTCTGGCCAAGTTCCTTACCAATATCTTTCCACGCAGAAGCAAACCGCTTAATATACCCAAATGCAAATCCGCCTATACCGGCACCCAAAGCCGCAACAAGACCAGCCAATATATTACCAAGACTCATACCAGTCGGCGATCCATCAACAGAACCGCTACTGGTCTCTTGCATCTCCATGAACTTGTCGATTGCCTTACTAAGCTTGCCCATCACCGGACGAGCCTCTTGCTTGTAAAGCATGTCCTCTTCCTCTACACGGGCCTTTCGGTCATTTTCTACTGTATTCTTGCTCTCAGGCTCTTCCTTGCTGTCGACATTCATCAACTTGGAAGCAATATTCAAAATAGGACTGTCTTTGGCGTCGGCTCCGTCAGCCGCACTCAAGAACTGCCTAACGGACTTATATACGCTGTTATCAACGGAGCCCATTGCATTATCGGCACCAGCGGTCACCTGATTGACTATCTTGGAATAAGATTCAAGCCAGTCACTTTTCTCACTCTGCTTTTTAGCCGAGTCCTCCATCAAATGCAAAGACTCTCTCATCTGGGCGAATTCATCGGTAATACGCGACATGTTATCGCGTATCATGTCGGTCTTTTCCGTCATTTCTGATTCGAACGCCGTCTTCGGCTGACCAGTAGAACCACCTTGAGCGGCGTGCTGCTGTAGCATTGACGAAGACCGCTCGGCTGCAACCTGTGTTTCGGCTTGCTGCCTAAACAGCTCCTGGAAGCCCTCCGAGATACTACTGGTGACCAGCTTGCTGATATCTGCCACCGATATAGTTGTGTTCTGCTGAGCCATAAACCACTATACACTAATACAATGCATAGTTTATCGGTTTGACGGCACAGAAAAAGCCGGTTAAACCGGCTTATACCATTCTTGGCATCATATCCAGCTCAGTAGAAGTACCGTCATCCTCGGTAGAGTTCATCGCGTTGAATTTTTCAATAGAATAATCAACTAGTTGCTTGAACTCGGAGAAGAACATCTGGTCACAGTCATTGAACGTATTGCTCGTCATGTCCGAGACCAGACACTTGCACTGGATTAAGTCCTTATAATCATAGACTGGAAAGATAGAAGTCGAGACGAAAGGGATAGGGAATGGTAACCTCCTTGTGACAGAACGGACAAACAACCTTTGCCGTAATATCAGTCACCAATGAGGCATCGTTCACCTCGGTCAAGAACCGCTTCGCGCTCTTGTAGCTCAATCCGCCAATATAGTTCAGCTTGTCGACAATGCCCTCCATCCCCTCAATCTCGACCACTACAGCCGTAGACAGGATGAACTGCATCATCATGGACATATCTTCTCCGGTATCCTTTTTGTACTGGGTCACAGCCTCGTTGATCATACGAGCATGATACCTACGGCGCAGATACACGTCGCACTGGCGCTGGTCTTCCAACTCGAACGAGTAGCACCCATTCACATGCTTCGCAAGGATACTGTGAAGGTCGCCGTGTATCTTGAAATCAAGGTTGTTGAAACGAATATCCAATCCAGCATAGTCTTCTGCCTTGGTAGCAGACTTTCCACATGACGGACATGTATACGGCTCCCACTTGTCTGAAGGAGGAACATACGGCAGAGGGTCGTCAATGGTAGACGCACGTAGCCAGTGCATAAGGAACGCCTCGTCACACTGGAGAAGGTTTTCAGCATTAAATCCGTCGTTCCATCCGCCACGGAAGCGCCTATCAAACAACGTATTAATTGTGTCGTTCGTATTCTCGCCGTCCATGTTGTTCATCATAAGAATATCCATGAACGTCAAAGACTGACCGAAAATGGTAGACTCATACAGAAGTCCTTCGGACGGCAAACCGCGCACGTCAGTAAAGTTAGTCACCTCGGTACGATGAAACTGCGACGACTGCGGTGCCGGCTGTCTAGGTTGTTGCTGGGCAACAACTTGCGGTTTCTGCGCCGGAGGTTGAGAAGGCGGAACATACTGCGCTTCCTGGACGACGGTTGGCTGAACCATCTGCACTTGGTCTAGTTCAGTCATAGTCTCCGGTTCAGTCTCAATCTCTTCCGGTTCAGGTTCCGGCTCCGGCTGTGCATACATCGCTTGTTTCATCAAGGCATCATAGCCCATCGTGGCCATTGCGGCATCAGTCAATGCATTGGCCGGCTGCTGTACTGGCTGCGTAACCGCCGGAGGTACTGGCTGTTGAACCAATGGCTGAACGGCCGGCATTTCTTGCG
>Ga0247608_10002810_pt1 | contig 21090 bp, 17 predicted proteins | sample 176DNAGHGlowgp2_FD_193490 | JGI IMG/M metagenome (GOLD analysis project Ga0247608, IMG submission 193490) | Sheep rumen microbial communities from Palmerston North, Manawatu-Wanganui, New Zealand - 1766 DNA GHGlow gp2 | ecosystem: Host-associated > Mammals > Digestive system > Stomach > Rumen ...
AAGGGGTGAGCGCTAACAATTTTTGACTATCTTTGACTTTCATTTTTGTGCAGTATTTATTGGGGCGGGCTGTTGGAATGGGACTATAATAATGGGGGTTGTGTATTACTTACCTGTTTAACCAAATCTAATGAATAGCTAACCACAATATTTAATCCCGAGATTTGCTCCCGGGCTTAGTAGGTTTTATTCTGAATTTTATGAACTAATTGATTCTGTAGTAACAGGTATTTTTCCCTGCTCCTTCGCGTATAAGTTCACCATTATCAACCAAAGTACGCAATGCTCCTTCAATAGAGCTGATACTGAGTGACGGGCAGAGTTCTCGTATGTCCTGTTTTGTGAATCTTCCTATCTTATTAACGGTTGCCATTCTTACAATCTCAAGTGCAGGCTTTTTTTCCTCGACAAGAGAGAAACGATCTCCGAAATCCTTGTATGCTGCAAGTATGGTTCCAAGCAAATACTTTATAAACGGAACCGGATCTTCCTTTCCCTCGAGCCAGCCGTCTTGAGAAGCTTGCAACGCTTCATAATAAAGGTCTTTATTTTTCGCGATCTTTGCCTCCAACGAAATATACTTCCCGACATAAAAACCGCTTCTGTAGAGAAGCAATGTTGTAAGCAGTCTGCTCATACGGCCGTTGCCGTCATTAAAAGGATGAATACAGAGAAAGTCATGTATAAATACGGGTATCGCGATCAGCGGTTCCAGTTCCATATTTCCGATAACACGATTATACTCATCACAGATCGCATCAAGGGCCTTAGGTGTCTCGTAAGGCGCAAGCGGAGTAAACAGGATCTTGGTATTCCCGTCAGGATACGTGGCGCTGATATAGTTCTGTACGTTCTTGGTCCTTCCTGCAAGAGGATTATTCATGTGACTATATAAGATCTTATGCAGTTGAAGAATATAATTCTGACTGATCATAATAGCATCAAAGCTCTCGTGTATGATCGCCAGAACATCTCTGTATCCTGCGATCTCCTGTTCATTACGGTTCCTGGGAGTTGTCTTCTCTGCCACAAGCTGCTTGATTCTGGTGTTTGTAGTGACTATTCCTTCAATAGCATTCGAAGCTTCTGTGCTCTGTATCTTTGCAATCTCAACGAGCTTCTCAAGTTCTTTCGGTCTCTGCTTCAGATACATCTCCTGTTTTCCGGCTTCTTTATATATGGCAGCAATGAGCCCAAGCATTTCTGAGTCCCATTTTTGGTCTTTGATCGACGAATAATTGAAATTCCGCATTCCCTTAACCTCCGCGTTATTCCCTTAAATTGTAACACTTTTTAAGGGAATAGCAACAGCTATAAGGGTATATTACCCTATTTCAGCTTATTGATTATTCTCTGACTTGCTTCTATATGCATGATCCAGTGTCTGGAAAACGGCATCTTGATAAGTCCGCCTTGCAGTGATAACCGTCAGCATTCATAAAAGGCATCGAATCAAAATCTTCTCTGTTAAGATCATTTAGAAGTTCGAAAAGAACTTCTTTGCCCTGATCAAAAGTATCAGCCTTTTGGATCAGCATCTGCAATTTCTTATTCTGTTCAGACCATTCTTTGTTCATGATTTTTCTAAACTCTTAGTCCATAAAACTGCTGAAGGCATAGGGACAGCATAGTTCCATTAATTACAGTCTTTCCAGTTCTACCAATCTGTAGATCTTCCTGTACATTTTCCCTGTAAACATCAACTTGAAAAAACTTTTATCAAATCCTTGAAGCTCATCTACCAGATCAGGAGGGGTCAGCGAGTGTTCCGCTTTAAACCGTATCTGCAATCCTTTTAGCAAATCATTGATATCGTCTATGCCATAGACTGTTGTTACTCCGACATCATTTATGGGATTCTTGTACTTTGATGCTTTTGCACCAAACACGGTATATATGTCCATCAGGATATGAACAGACTTGTACTTTTCCTGCAGTACCGTCAAAAAAGTCCTGATCTGCCCGTTAGTAAGATACATGCTTATACCTTCAAGGATGACGATCACATTATTGCTGTCCGGCAGAGCTCTGACCTGCTCCGGATCGGATGCATTCAATTCGCGCATTTGATATGTGGATGTTTCTTCGTAATAGATCCTGCGCATCGATATAACATCCGGAAAATCACAATCAAGCCAGAGTTTGGGATGCCTTTTAACCCGCAGACATCTGCTGTCGAGACCACAGCCTATATGAAGGACCAAGGCACCCGGATCCTGTTCTATCATAGAATCAGTCCACTCATCAAATATCCTGGCCCTCATCGCCATGTTATATGCCAGCCACTTGGAACTTGACTTTCCCTTTACCGGAAAAGCTTCCTTCTCCCAGATCTTCTCAGCAAAAGGATCGCTCAGAATAATATTCTTCTTGCTTACCCTTGCCTTTCCGTAAAGCGGAATGAATAATGTCCTGTTAACTTCGTTCATATTTCTGATAATTTTCTCGGCAAAGACATCTGCATCTGTCGTAGTAATTATAGCATGCAAGTAAAGATTCCTTGACACTCAATTCCAATATCCAGCCCTATTTTTAGATTCCGGTTGTAACTAAAGGGTACATCTGGAACGTTTTTATGTTCTCAGATAAATTGGTATGAACATACCTCAGAAGAGCAGACATAACCAAGACAGTTCCGGCTTTTAGGAATTAATACCGGTTGCTAAATTATGCAGCCGGGTACTGTCATTTAGTACATAAGCTGATGTTTGGAGAACAAACCAAAGCATGGTTATTGGTTGGCTTTTTTTCTCCCATTAATATTTCCTCCGTGTTTTTGTTGGACAGAGTAATATCCTTATACATTAGTATTTATTATTATTTCAAAGTTCAGCTGAATTATGAGGTTCGTTGAAACACAGACACCAATACACTAAAATATAATAAAGGGAGGATTTGACAGGCGTGTAAAGGGCTTTATCAGTAATTTTAAGGCGGTTGCAACTGTCAGTTGACAGATTTCCAAGTCGCCTTTATGGTGCGCAATCGCAATGTAGCGTAGGATATGAGCATAAGACAGGTGCACGGATGTCAAAAACAAAAACAGTGAGGAAAATGAATATGATACTTGCGGAAAAGATAATAGAAGAGAGAAAGAAAAACGGCTGGTCACAGGAGGAACTTGCAGATAAGCTCGGTGTATCAAGACAGTCAGTAAGTAAGTGGGAGAGCGCACAGTCGGTCCCGGATCTTCAGAGGATTCTTGAGATGGGAAAGCTTTTCGATGTGACAACAGATTATCTTCTTAAGGATGAAGAGGGCATTGCAGAAAGCACCGTAACAAACGATTCGGGTAAGGGCTTAAGAAGACTCAGCATGGAGGAAGCAAACAGTTTCCTCAAAGATAATGATTCTTTTGCACGGAAGATATCTCTCGGTACCTTTATCTGCACACTGTGTGCAGCACCCCTGCTCGTGATAATGTCCCTTCAGAAGGGCGGCATCATAGGCCTTTCCGAAGATGCGGCAGGTGCTCTCGGAATAGTTATCCTGCTGGCATTAGTTGCTTTGTCCCTTATCTTCTTTATACCTGCCGGCATGTCGATTTCCAAATGGGAATGGCTTGAGAAGGAGATATTTGATTCCGAGTACGGGGTTGACGGTATGGTCCGCTCAAGGTCGGAGAAGTTTACGCCGGGTTTTGCAAAGGCTGTCACAGGCGGTATTGTTACTATCATGCTGGGTGTGATCGCTCTGATATCGGGCGCCGTCATAAATGAGAAAGATGAAGCTCTTCTGATCGGGCTTACAGGCGTCCTTCTGATTTGCTGCGCAACAGGAGTCTATTTTATAGTCAAGGCGGGGATAATTAAGGACGGCTTCAGCAAACTGCTTCAGGAAGGGGACTACAGCAGGAGCGAGAAATCCAACAAGCTCATGAAGATAATAGCTCCTGCATACTGGATGCTTGTAACGGCCGGATTCCTTGCTTGGAGCTTCCTTACAAATGACTGGGGAAAAACATGGATCGTGTGGCCCATAGCAGGAATCCTGTTCGGAGTGATCACCGTTGTAGTGAGGGCGTTGCATAAAGAAGAATGATTCCCTTCATCTCACGATTGTTTATAAAAAATCTGGTGATCTTAGATCAAGACTAATCCCCAAATATACAAATCAGAAAAGCTGTTCATACTGTCAGTCCATACTCCCGCTCAGGCCAAGCATACTCTCATGAGCTACGTCGATATAATAGTCAAGCAGATCATATAGCCATTCATCCAGATTGGAAAAACGGAAACCCAGTGTCTCTGCTTTGTCTGTATTAATACTGTTCTCAGCTTCGCCGTTATAAGGAGCAGGATCACCGTCACCACTCAAGACCGCTCTATACCCGGTTCCCCTCTCAAGGTAATCAAGTATTTCTCTTATGGAGACAGTGCCTTTTGAACTGCCGTTGACAGCTCCCTTATAGTCTTTATCAACCAGAAATGACAGGAACTTGCCGGCCTCATCAGATTTTATGAATGAGATGTGTGCATCAAGATTATCCACCTTCATGGGGATCTGCTTCAGGACATGTTCAACGTAAAACCAGAGGCGCATCGTATAATCATTCCTGCCGGACACGAAAGGATATCTGACTGCGATCCAATTCTTCTCAGGATACTTTTGCCACAGAGCATATTCAGCCTGTCTTTTTACCACATCATAAGGATAGTCTTGTCTGTCACACCAGATCAGTTCACCCGAGGTGCCGTCAAAATCCTCTTCGATTGTATTAATGCCTTTGGACTCATAGACGGCCGTTGAGGACATATAGATATACTTATCACAATCGGCATGTTCCATGATCTTACGGATATCATTTGAGCAATATGCAATCTTATCTATGATCACGTCATAATGCGTACCGGCTACCGAAGCTATGATACTGTTCTCATCATGCCTGTCGAAATATATCCTGCCAACAGAATCGCCGAAATCATCAGGCGTATTCCCCCGGGTTGCTATTGTTACTTCGTGCCCTCTATCCAGGAGATCTTCCACCATAGGAATCCCAAAAAATCTCGTCCCGCCTAAAACAAGTATTCTCATGTATTCCACCTCGCTATATTTGGTGTATATTCTAACACATACGGTGACAGATTCTATATTATGAGGGTGGTTATGCTGAACAGAATAAAATACGGGAATACAAATACATTTTTACTCAGAGGAGAAAAGGGAAGCATATTGATCGATACTGACTATGCCGGCACGATGCCATCGTTCTACAGGGCGATCAAGGAACTCGGGGTCAGGGTAACAGACATCACATATGTTTTGGCTACGCATTATCATCCTGATCATATCGGTCTTATCAGCGAACTTATGAGTCAGGGAGTCAAGCTTGTAATTATGGAATCTCAGAGAGAATCAGTTCATTATTCGGATGTGATATTTGCAAGGGACACGCACCTCAGATATATTCCTATAGATGTGAGTAAGGCGGAGATGGTACTTTTTGAGGATTCACGCACATTCCTGAACAGACTCGGGATCAAAGGTGAGATAATATCTACTCCGAGTCACAGCAAAGACAGTATCTCAGTTATATTGGATGACGGCACATTTATCGTCGGGGATCTGGAACCTTTGGAATACCTTGAGGCATATGAGGACAACAGGGAACTGAAGGCAGATTGGGATAAATTGCTTGCATTGCATCCCAAACGTATTCTGTATGCACATGCGAACGCCAAAACATGTGAGTCTTAATTGAAAAGCATTATATATATTGAGATCAAGTGATAGAATAAGAGATGGTTTGGAAGAGCCGGTCTGCTTCGAAGATACTATCATTGTTGAGGGGGTGCAAAATACATGACTGACAGACCTCATCCCACAGGCGAATATGCCGTAGGGACTTTTACGTTTACCGTATATAACGATAGGGAAGAGGTGCTCGTTCCCGGTACAATGAGAAGCATTCCTGCCAGAGTTTATTACCCCGTGTCAAGATCATCTGTTGAGGGTATGACCAAGGCTAAGTACATGTCAAAGGACATGGCAAAAGCTCTCAGGAAGTACATGCATGCCCCGGTGAATTATGAGAAGATTGATGCTGCGGGCGATAATTATTCTGAATGCTACGAGAATGCGCCAGTCATCAGCGGCATGAGATTTCCTCTGATAGTATTCAATCACGGACTCGCTTCATTCAGGGAGGCAAATTCATTCCTGTGCATTGACCTTGCTTCCCACGGATATGTGGTCATTGTTGCAGGTCACCCGTATGACGCTGTTCTCACGGAAGCTGATGACGGTACAAAGACAGAGCTTAGCAAAGAGATCACTAAGAGGCAGTATGAACCTTTCCTGCCCGGAGCATTCAGTATTTTCAAGCTCACCCATTCCAAAGGGACTGACCGCGAGCTTGCGGATAGATTTGATGAGATCCAGAACAAGTACTGCAGATTCATCCAATCAAGAATTGATGAATGGATAAAGGATACTCTGGCTGTGACAGAATATGCCAAAAGAGAACTGTCCGGAATGATCGATCTTACGAACGGGATCGGTGTTGCGGGTCATTCTATGGGAGGTGCAGTTGCTTATCTGTTGTGTCTGGAACATGATGAGTTCGTGTGCGGTGCCAATATGGACGGAGCGTTATTCGGGAATACACGCGGGAAGGTAATGCGCAAGCCTTTCGCCCAGCTGAGCTGCAAGACAAATCACAAGGCTGAGACGAGAGCCTATCTCGATCACACTGAGGTGGTGTATGGCGCGCTGTTCAGGAAGATGCAGCACATCGGGTTCTCCGACATGAAGTATATGATCCCGTTGAAAGCTGTCGTCGGCAAGCTTGATGCCGGCATTGCGCATGAGAATGTCTTAAGGATCCATCTGGAGCTCTTCGACACATACCTGAAGAGGATCAAGGATACCCCGGATCTCAAGAGCAACGACTTCGTGACGGTAACAGAATATCAGCCTGACATCGGGGATTGAACCGGTGCTGTAACCTGAGGCAACAAGTTGATCATCCAACCGGTGTTCTCAGTACCTTAAATGTCCCCGGTTGCCTGTTCCGTATATGTCTCACAACTGTCAAACTCGTCGTTTCCGTAGAAAACAGGTGAGAGGACAGTATGTTACGGTTCCATCACCGCCGGCGGATGGCATTGCAGGGATAGATGTTGGGGCATGACAGCTTTTCGCTACTCAATTTGAAGTTCCTGAGGTATATCACGATGCTTTCTGTCTCCTCTTGGTCCCTGTGAGGAAGCACAGGAACGGTACCCTGATGCATATCTCGGCACAGATGAATGTCGCGGCCAGAGCTGAGATCACCGGTACAAAATACAGCAGGATCAGACTGCCCCTCAGTGCATCAGCAAGCAGATACTGGAACAGAACGGTCCACAGGAAATGGATGCTGAAGTAGGGAAATGACCTCTGAGACATATATGATGACACTTTGTTGTTGTAATCGAGAAATGACTTGCCGGCACCGATCAGCGCCAGTATCATGAACCACTCGGAGAATGCTTTGGCGGCGGTGTTCAGGACACCGAAGTCCCGCCCTGACCAGATGAACATATACACGTTCAATATGCTTGCCGCAAGCCCCGCTACCATTGTGAGGAATTTGTATTCCGCCGCTTTGTCTATTACCCTGTCATCCGCCATGATGAAGTATCCGATGAGGAATACATATGTGTATTCCGCGAAGCTCTTGCCGCCAATGCTCAGCAGATCATACAGGAACGGGAGCGGTATCACGAACAGACAGATGACCGGGAACGGAACGGACTTACCGGTACTCCTGCCTCCGCTGATCTTATTAACGGCGGCTATTACGCCGATCGATACGAGTGATATGATGAACAGGAAATACAGGAACCAGAACTGACCGACGCCGAAGCCTCCGTCAAACCCCGACAGGTCTGTCCATCTGGTGAAGAATATTTTGTAATGTGAGGCAAGGCTGCCTTCATAACCTGAGTTGGTAATGTCTCCTGTATACGAGAGAACGGGACAGAAAGCCAGTGTGCCGAAGACGAATGGAATGAGGAGTCTTTTTACTCTCTCGGCAATGTATTGCTTATACGTGCGCTTCCCGAGTGCATACCTGGTGCTCATTCCCGCCAGGAGGAATAACAGAGGCATAAAGAACGGACTGAAGAATACAATGAGACTGCTTATGGCCTTGTTCGGCTCAAAGAACACAAAATACGGCTCTCCCCATGTGTTAAAGGCCTGTGCGGCGTGGTAGGGGATGAGAAGGAGCACGTCCATCCATCTGAGGTTGTCGATAAAGTATTTGCGCATACGGCTATCCTAACATATCTCTTCTCAATTTCCACTTGAAGTAGATGACCTGGAAGCGTTTCGTCAGGAAATCGATGACCGGACCGCCGATGATCACTGCCACTACGGTAAATACACCAAGCGTTCCTCCGAGCAGGACGCCGATCACGGTAAGGCACAGATCGAAAATGATCTTGATCGTCTTCAGTTCCTTGTGAGTCAGATCACATATCCAGAGGATCACACCGGTAAAGGCGTCGACGCCGATATCGATCGCAATGTAGACAGCAAGACCGGCGCAGAGAACGAGGTAGCCCGTTACGCCCGATACGATCCTCAGCCAGAGGATGTCCGGGATTATGATCTCTGCCAGCATGGTGCCGAGATTTGCAAATAAACCGTACACGACTATGTAGATTACGCTTCCGAAGCTGACGTATTTGCGCGCTGCGAACCACAGGAAAACCGACAGAACAAAGCACACAACATATGAAGCAGTTCCAATCTGATCAGGCGACAGCGAAAGTATGTTCCTGATGCCGTCATAGAATATTCCGATGGCATCCATGCCGAGTGAAGCCCGGTTCATGAAGCCCGAGCCGGTCCCGCAGAGAACCGCGCCTGCGATCGCAAGCAGAGTGTCGCTCAATGCCGGTAAAGCAAATCCTGTCTTCATGTCTCTATTATACCAGTATGATATAATAAAATGACAGGGAGGATGATACGATGAAGACACTATTTACAAGGTCTGCCGCAGTTTTGTCATTGACCTTCAGCATGCTCGTTACATCCTGTGCCGGTCAGGGTGCCGCAGGGACGGCAGAGTCTTCCGGAGCCCGGTCATCAGGTGAACGCTACACATTGGAGAGCGTTAACGAAGTGACCGGACGTCAGGGAGTGGCATATGAGAACGGTTATTACTGGGTATCAGGCTCCACGACTCTGACCAAATACGATAAAGACTGGAATGTGATAGCACAAAATGATGCACCCTTTGAAGGTTACACGCTTGAGGTTAATCACATCGGTGACATAGACGTGTATCAGAACGAGATATACTGCGGCGTTGAACGGTTTATAGACGGTGTTGCCGCGAATATACAGATAGCAGTATATGACGGGGATACCCTCAAGCTTAAGAGGACCTTCCCTTTCGAGCCGGCGAGCGGACATACTGAAGTATCGGGCATCGCAGTCGACCCTGACAGGAAGACGGTATGGATGTGCTCGTGGGCTGACGGCGAGTCCGGAAGATATCTGTACAGATATGACATGAACAGCGGTGACTATCTGGGCAAGGTACACCTCCATGCCGTTCCGCAGTGGATACAGGGAGTTGCCGTATATAACGGCAGCATATATCTGACAGCCGACGACGGTGATGCGGATCTGGATGAACCGGATCATCTCTACAAAGCCGACTGGAAGGACGGTGCCACTGAAGTGAAGGCCGTGGAGGATTATACATTCGGCGGCGTGAAGAAGCACGGTGAGATTGAAGGACTGACTTTCGACAGGGATAATGGAAAACTCCTCGTGTTATTCAACAGAGGCGCGGTGATCCACCTGGGTATGCCGGAAGGATTCTATGAGGGATATGATCACGAGATACATGAGGTGTATACCTATAAGATGCCGTGATTCACAGGAGAGAAGATAATGACAGAGGATGAAGCAAGGAGAACGGAGATATTCGAGGCGGAGGTTGCCTCGTTCAACGGGAAGGGGTATATAAGCAAGGACATTACCACATCGGCTCTGACGGCAAATGTGGTCGGAACGGTCCTGGGAGTCGTAGCGGCACTGCCGCTGCTCCTGCTGTATCTCCGGCTGTACGGATTTAATGAGAGTTACTGGAATTTCTGGGTATTTATCATTGCGATCGCCGTCAGCATAGTTGTTCACGAACTGATACACGGACTGACATGGAGCCTGTTCACGAGGAACGGGTTTAAGAGCGTTGCTTTCGGATTTATCTGGAAATATCTCACGCCGTACTGTTCGTGCAAGGAAGCGCTCAAGAGAGGCCAGTACATCCTGGGCGGCATAATGCCGGGACTTGTTCTCGGGATCATTCCCCAGGCCGTGGCCTGCTTTACGGGAATCTACATGCTGGCATTCTTCGGTGCGTTCATGACAGTGTGTGCCGGCGGTGACCTCATGATATTCGTGATGATACTCATGGACAGGAAGAACAGGGACGAGCATTATCTTGACCATCCGACCAAGATCGGTCTTGTAAAATTCTATAAGGAGAATTGATATGGACAATAACATTTACATCCGCAATGAGAAGCTGGCTCAGAAGGTGATCAAGGGACTTGGATCACGCAACATGAGCGGTTATTACGCCCCGTCAGCCGAAGAAGCCGTAAAGACCGCACTCGGACTGATCCCCGAAGGTTCAGTCGTCACCATGGGCGGAGGAATGAGCGTGCACGAGATCGGACTGGTCGATGCTCTGAAAAAGGGCAATTACGATTTTATCGACCGCGATGCAGTCGAAGATAAGCGTGCGGCAATGCTCGCAGCATACGATGCCGATTTCTTCCTGTCAGGATGCAATGCTATAACCGAGGACGGAATCCTAGTCAACATCGACGGCAATGCCAACAGGGTGTCCGCGATAGCCCAGGGACCGAAGAAGGTCCTGTTCATTGTTGGTATGAACAAAGTCTGTGACGATGTGGACGGCGCGATGAAGAGGGCACGCAATGTGGCAGCTCCGGTCAATGCGCAGAGATTCGGCCTTGATACGCCCTGTTCCGTTACGGGATCATGCATGGACTGCAAATCGCCTGATACGATCTGCTGCCAGTTCCTTATCACGAGATTCTCAAAGCATAAGGACAGGATACACGTTATCCTGGTGAACGATACGCTCGGATTCTGATGGCAGCCGGATGACCGGAGCCGCTTTGGCGACCGGTATCACGTTTCCGCAGGAATTTAAGATCTTTCCGAAGAATTTTCGGAAAAATATGAGATTCTTGCGGAATCCGAAGGATTTAGGATTTTTTCGAAATTTCTTCGGAAGAAAAGCCGTTTTCCTTCGGAAAGCAGGTCAGTTCATAACACGGAACGTTACTGCCAGATGACCCTGTTCCTGCCCGTCTCCTTGGCGGTGTAGAGGTGACCGTCGGCAACGCTGACATTCTCTTCGATGGTCTTATTTTTATCAAAAGTCGTGCATCCGAAGCTCAGGGTGCAGTGTATCTTCCTTCCGTCAGCCGGGAATTCCGAAGACTCGACAGTCTTGCGGAGAGCTTCAGCCTTTGCGGCCGCTTCCTCGAGCGTCGTGTCAGCCATGATCATGATGAATTCCTCACCGCCCCAGCGGTATGCGGTATCCTTGTCCGTACATGCCTGCCTGATGAGATCTGCCGTAAATGCAAGCACTTCATCGCCTGCGTTGTGACCGTATGTGTCATTGACGCTCTTGAACTTATCTATATCGCAGATGAACATTGACAACGGACCTTCAGCCTCGGCTGTCAGATATTTGTTGAATCTCCTTGCAAAATCACTGTAGAATCCCATTCTGTTCTTGAGCTTTGTAAGCTTGTCATGGTGTGAGTCTTCGAGGAATGTCTCGGACTCGAGCGCGATGCCGCAGATGAGCGCGGGAAGTGACAGCTTGCGCGGGTCTGACACAGGATCGAACCTGCCTCCGTTGCCAAGCTTGTTGATGAGCTGGAATGCTCCTATGAACTTGCCGTAGATATCCGCAACGGGGAGCACGAGGATGGACTTCGTGACATATCCCGTCTTCTTATCAACAGCCGAGTTGAAGTCAGGATCGTTATAGGGATCGTTGGTAACCACAACCTGACCGAGCTTGAGTGCCTTGCCAACAAGGCCGGTATTGTCGGGGATAACTATCTTATCGACACCTGTCGCGGAAGTCGTCCACAGTTCCTTGCGGTTCTTGTCCCACTTCCAGAAGCTGGCGCGGTCAGAGCCGACGATAGTCTTGCCGAGCTCTGTCAGATATCTGAACAATGTGGCGTGATCGTTCTCCTTATTGGAGCACATCTCCTTGTAGAGCTTGTCACTTATGTCGAAAATCTCTCCCAATACCTGTTCTGAGCCGCTGTTGAGGGGAGCAAACTCCGCGTCCGTGTCCTTTGTCATCTCGTGGATCCTCTCTTCGTCGTCTATATGCATAAGAAATACCCTGACCCCTTTCGCCGTGGTTTTGTTAATGAAGTCTATCATATCGGGAGCATAGAGATGCACCTTGCTCCTGTGTGCGGAGATCTCCATGTAAAGGTATGATCCCCCGGTTATGTACTGCTCATAAGGTTCCATGGTCCTTGTATCGCCGGTATATACGACTCTCCTGCCGTCCACCTTCAGCACATATCCGAAGCACTTGCCGTCCAGCTCGTCTGTATGCTGTGTCGGAACGGCACATTCGAACCATTCAGCTTTGATCCGGTCAGCAGTTATGACTGCATACCACGAATCACCGCATCCCTCGATATTGTGAAGATAATATCTGAGCTCCTCCGCTACCCTGTCACTGGGCGCGATCACGGTAACCGGGATCTGCTTGATGAAGTATTCGTAATCAATCAGCATGGCGATCCCGCTGATGTGATCCCCGTGCGTGTGCGTTACCAGGATGTAGATGTTGTGTATGCCGGACAGATCCATCTTCTTGATCTTGTGGAAAGCATCCATCGAACAGTCGATGAGTATGAGGTCCTGTCCGGATATAAAAAATGCGCTGTTATGTTCATCCGCGAAAGCGGATCCTCTTCCAAAAAACTTAAGCATTTGCACCTCCGCCTTCTCCAGATGGCTTAATTTTATAAAAACGGGTGTTACACTTCAATGTTTTTTGCTCAAACACTTAGAAAAAGAGTATAATCTCCTAGATAATCATTTGCGGAGGATATTATGGGTATTTACGAAGAACTCCAGGAAAGAGGTCTTATAGCACAGGTAACTGATGAGAAGGAAATCAGGGACCTTATAAATAACGGTGGTGCAAAGTTCTACATCGGCTTTGACCCTACGGCCGATTCACTTCATGTAGGTCACTTCATGGCTCTCTGTCTCATGAAGAGGCTTCAGATGGCAGGCAACCGTCCGGTCGTTCTGATCGGCGGCGGCACGGGATACATAGGAGATCCGTCAGGAAGGACAGACATGAGGTCGATGCTGACGCCCGAGATGATACAGCACAACTGCGACTGTTTCAGGAAACAGATGGAGAGATTCATCGAATTCGGTGAAGATAAGGCGATCATGGTCAACAACGCCGACTGGCTCCTCAATCTCAACTACATCGATCTTCTCCGTGAAGTAGGTGCTCATTTCTCTGTAAACAACATGCTCAGGGCAGAGTGCTACAAACAGAGAATGGCAAAAGGATTAAGCTTCCTGGAATTCAACTACATGATCATGCAGGCATACGACTTCTGGCACCTTCACAACGCATACGGCTGCAACATGCAGTTCGGCGGCGATGACCAGTGGAGCAATATGCTGGCAGGAACGGAACTCATCCGCCGCAAGGATGCGGATGATGCATATGCGATGACGATAACACTTCTCCTCAACAGCGAAGGCAAGAAGATGGGCAAGACGGCAAAGGGTGCAGTCTGGCTCGATCCTGCCAAGACGACTCCTTACGAGTTCTACCAGTACTGGCGTAATGTTGATGATGCCGATGTAATGAAGTGCATCAAGATGCTCACATTTATCCCCATGGATGAGATCAAGGAGATGGAGAAATGGGATGATTCAAGGATCAACGAGAAGAAGGAGATTCTTGCATTCAGCTTAACCGAGCTCGTACACGGTGAAGAGGAAGCAACCAAGGCGCGCAATACCGCAACAGCCATATTCTCCGGTGCCGGCGACGATGCCAACATGCCTTCCACGGCGATCAGCGCAGATCAGGTTCCTGCCGAAGGGATCCTTCTGGCCGAGCTTATGGTCCTCTGCAAACTGGCTAAGAGCCGCGGCGAAGCAAAGAGGCTGATCGAGCAGGGCGGTGTATCTGTCAACGGAGAGAAAGTCACAGATATGTTCATGACGGTACCGCTCGATTCACTGAAGGAATCCGTCAAGATCCAGAAGGGCAAGAAAGTGTTCCACAAAGCCTATGTTGACTAACTTTTGTCACAATTTCATCGAATAGTAAATTAATTATTAACAATGCCCCGCAAGGGGCACTGTTTTTATGTTTTTGTTTTAGAATAAATCCATCGGGTTACCGAAATATCAGTGGTTCGGAGGAATTATTCAGATGGCTACAGGCAAGTTTGTAACTAAGCAGACAAAGAGCGGCGGATTTACATTTAATCTCAAGGCTGCTAACGGTCAGGTTGTTGCGACATCACAGGTCTACAAGAGCGAGGCAACGCTTAAGACCGGTATTGAGAGCGTCAGGAAGAATGCTCCGATCGCTGCGGTGGAAGATCAGACTGTAGAAGGATTTGCAACGGAGAAGAATCCTAAGTTTGAGATCTACGCTGATAAGAAGGGTGAGTTCAGATTCCGTCTCAAGGCCAAGAACGGTCAGATCATCGCCACAGGCGAAGGATATACAACGATCAAGGCCTGCAAGAACGGTGTTGCATCTATTCAGAAGAATGCACCTGACGCATCCGTAGTCAAAGAATAACAGTAATCCTTAATCCGGGATATTGAGTTTGTAATGAAGAGCCGCCGCAAGGCGGCTCTTTTGGTAATGATTATGGTACAATAGTCAGTGTTATTACATGTTACAGGAGTGAAGGGTTGTGTTGGTAAGAAGAATATCTCGTATAGTACCGGTAATGCTCATATTGGCTGTAGTGCTCACGGCAGGCGCCTGCAGCAGGAGAAATGACAATGATATCATTAAGGCGGCGTCCAAGTACGCAGAGGCGCTGTCAGGCGGTGATATGCAGTATATAAGGCGGGGTTCTCTTGATGCCACTGCAGAGGAGATCGATAACATCAAGTCAAGGCTTGACGTTAATGATAACCGCGGGAAGGTGATCAAGACGATACAGGAAGGCATTACTTTCGAGGTGGATGAAGATTCCGTCACCTCTGACGGGAGTGAGGCTTCCGTTAAGGTCGTATTCAGCATTCCGGACTGGGAGAGCCTTGCCAAAGACAAGGAAGCTTTCAAGGATGCCGAATCGTATGCAAACGCGATCGGCAAGACTGACAAGAAGATCGAAGTTGATATCGAGCTGGAATTCGAACAGGATGAGAATGAGGCCTGGAGGGTTGCCAACTATGTTGAAGCGGCCAGGAAGTTCTGCGATGCATGGACGGATGTTAAGGTGCCTGTATCAGCTGCGGACATGGTTGAACAGGTCAACTGGAAATACGCTTCATCAACTTCGGGAATCGTCAAATACCACAACACTGATAAGATAGAATGCGATATCCTCATGGCGCCTGAATTCGGAGACAGACCGGTGTATTACGAAGTATCACATGACGGCAAAACAGTCTTTAAGAGCGAGCTGTCTCCTGATTCCCTCAAAGGAATATACAAGTCGGATTCCGGTAATCTGGCTGACGGCGATTACTCATTCTTCTTCTACGATGAGGATGGAAATCTCATAGTTACGGCAACATGTACAGTAGCGTCCCGGAGCGATCCCGGAACTGTTACTGTGACTTCATCGGACAATGCGTCATCAAGAGCCGAGATCATGGACAAAGACCGCGTGGATTACATATGCTGGTGGTGGTATGACAAGGAGGATGACGGAGTTACATATGTTAATACGGTGATGCTGTGCATGGAGGTTAAGCTCAAGTCCGGATTCGAGAGTACGGAGTGCTATTTCGAGGTGGAGTATAACGGCACAAAGGTCTTTACGAGCAAGCCTTCTTTTGTGCAGACATTCTATCTTCTCTCACTCGATGAAGGCGTCCCCGTCGATCCTGAGAATCATCTTGCCAAGGGTGAATACAAGGTCACCATGTTTGATATGGACGGCAATGCCATGGCAAGCGATATCTGTAAGGTTGAGGGAGGCGATATTGACGGACGTGAGGAAGCCGTAACGCCTTCTGATGTTGTGTCGACATACTGGTTCGGCTCCGGTTCTTCGGATAAGACGTACACTGATGCCGACAAGATAGAGCTGGATCTGCTTCTCGACACCGATTCTGCAGGTGCATCCGTTTATTATGAGGTCAGCTACGGAGGTAAGGTGGTGTATAAGAGCATGACAAGCGGTAAATCATTCCAGGGCGTGTTCACGAGTGCTTATGACGGTGCGACGGCCGACGGCAACGGCAAGCTGGCCAAGGGTGAATATACGATCAGCTTCTATGCCTTTGACGGCTCGTTCATCATTGCGGACACTTGCACTGTAAAGTGATAAGGAAATAATCAAGTTTTATATAAATAATATATATTATAATATTTTTAAGTTATGATATAATCTTTAAGGTAATGTTATAACTTGGAGGTATCTGATGGCCGAAGATAAGGAAATGCGCAAACAGCAGGAAGCGCAGATGGATGAGGTTTTCAAATCAGAGCAAACGACAATAATTCCTGTAGATCTTGATAAAGAGATGCGTAAGTCGTTCATCGACTATGCTATGTCAGTTATATCGGACCGTGCTCTTCCCGATATCAGGGACGGCATGAAGCCCGTTCACAGAAGGATACTTTATTCCATGTTTACACAGGGATTTACGCCCGATAAGCCGTACCGTAAGTGCGCTACGACTATCGGTGATGTGCTCGGACGGTTCCATCCTCATGGTGATGCTTCTGTTTATGATGCGCTCGTAAGACTTGCGCAGGATTTCTCCTTGAGACATCCTCTTGTGGACGGACACGGCAACTTCGGTTCCATCGACGGAGACCCGCCGGCCGCTTACCGTTACACGGAGGCAAGGCTTGATAAGATCGCTCTCGAGATGATGAGAGACATTAACAAGAATACTGTCGACTTCAGACCTAACTTCGATGAGCATGAGATGGAACCCGTGGCATTGCCCTCCAGATTCCCTAATCTGCTTGTTAACGGCTCTGTCGGCATCGCCGTAGGTATGGCTACCAATATTCCTCCTCACAACCTGGGAGAGGTAATAGACGGCGTTGTAATGATGCTTGATAATCCCGATTGTACAATTGATGATCTTATGACTGTCGTCAAGGGTCCTGATTTCCCTCTCGGCGGTCAGATACTCGGGACAATGGGTATTCGTGAGGCGTATACGACAGGCAAGGGCAGGATAGTTGTCCGCGCTCACTGTGAGATAGAAGAACATCAGGGGAAGCAGAGGATCATTGTGCATGATCTTCCTTTCGCCGTTAATAAGGCGAGGCTCATTGAGAGAATGGCCGAACTCGTCAAGGAGAAGAAGGTTGAAGGCATAACGACCGTGCGTGACGAGTCTGACCGTAATGAGAAGGTCCGTATCGTCATAGAGGTCAAGAAGGATGCGAATCCGGATGTTGTTCTCAATCAGCTCTATAAGAACTGCGCGCTTCAGGATGCATGCTGCGCGAATATGCTGGCGCTTGTTCCCGATGCGGACGGTAAGCTGGAGCCTAAGCTCATTACACTTAAGGATGCCCTCAGTTACTATGTTCAGCACCAGGAGAACGTAGTTACCAGAAGGACTGAGTTCGATAAGGAGAAGGATGAAGGCAGACGCCATATCGATGAAGGTCTCCTCATCGCAATGGACCACATCGACGAGATCATCGCCATAATCAGATCATCAAGGACCGAGGCAGAGGCTAAGGACAGAATGTGCGAGAGATTCGGCTTCACCGATAAGCAGGCTCAGCATATCGTTGATATGAGGCTCGGCCGTCTGACAGGTCTTGAGAGGGAGAAGCTTGAGGCTGAGATCGCTGAGCTCACCGCAAGGATCGAGCAGTATATCCTTATCCTCAGTGACAGGAATGTGCTTCATGAGACGATCAAGGACGAGATTCTCGAGATCAAGCGTAAGTTTGCCACACCCCGTGTCAGTGAGATCCTTAACGGTTCCTTTGACGATATCGATGATGAATCACTCATTCAGGAGGAGGATATCGTTGTTACGCTCACTCACATGGGCTATATCAAGAGGCAGAGGATCGATACCTATAAGGCTCAGCACAGGGGCGGCAGAGGCGTCTCGGGTCAGAGCACGAGGGAAGAGGACTACGTGGAGAAGATAATTACCACCACGACTCACAAGTTCCTGCTGTGCTTTACCGATACGGGAAGAGTATTCAAGATCAAGGGATACAAGATTCCTGAGACGCTGAGCAGAAGTGCGAGAGGAACAGCCATAGTCAATCTTCTGAAGCTGCAGGAGAATGAGAAGATTACAAATATTATACCGATCGATAATTTCGAGGATGAGAATACATATCTTACTGTAGCAACAAGGAACGGTATCGTTAAGAGGACTGCCGTGTCTAAGTATGCGAATATCAACAAGAACGGTCTTATCGCCACGAATATACGTGAAGGCGATTCTGTTGTGGCAGTAAGCCTCACGACATCCGGTCAGGAGATTATCCTCGTTACATCGCAGGGTAAGGCAATCAGGTTCAATTCTGATGACTGCCGTGAGCTGGGAAGGACTTCCTTCGGTGTAAGAGGTGTCAGGCTGTCTGACGGCGATAAGGTCATCGGCATGGAGCCTGTGACAGAGAATGGAGAGCTTCTCGTCATTTCTGAGAACGGCTACGGCAAGAGGTCAAGTGTTGACGACTACAAGGTCCAGAACAGAGGCGGTAAGGGCCTTATCACATACAAAGTCAGTGACAAGACCGGCAGGCTCATCGGCGTTACTATCGTTAATGACGAGCAAGATCTGCTGATCATCACGGATCAGGGCGTGATAATAAGAGTTTCCGCAGGTGAGATCCCCACATTGTCCAGAGCTACTTCCGGCGTAAGGCTCATGAGGTCCAAGGATGCCAAGATCGTTGATTTCGCACTGACAGAGCATGAGGCTGAGACGGAGGAACCTGCAGGAGGCGCAGAAGCTGCATCTGATAATGTGACCGTTGAAGCTATGCCTGAGGCGGAAGCAGATACTGCAGAAGACAACGGTAAGGATGATGAAGAATAAGCTGAGTTTAAGAATTGCCAAGGTGTTCCTGACGGGCGCCTTGGCTTTATTTACGGGTATTTGCCTGCCCGCGTCGCCTGCGTCGGCCGACATCGAGCAACCGCAGCTCAGAGTGCCTCCTCTGGAGGATGTACACTGTGCGTCATATTGTGTTTACGATAAGACGACAGGAGAGATAATAATGAGCTCTGAGCCCGATAAGAAGGTATATCCGGCATCGCAGACGAAGATCATGACATGCCAGCTGGCCCTCGATTATCTCGATCTGGATGCACGGCTGACGGTATCTGCCGAGGCGATGAAGGATATTACGTCCGAATCATCACTTATGGGCATATATAAGGATGAGACAGTCCAGGTGTCGGAGCTCCTTTACGGACTCATGCTTCCGTCGGGAAATGATGCGGCTAACGTGCTCGGTGAAGGTGTAGTTGATGCTTTTATCGAGAAGTACCCTGCGGGAGGTGCCGAAGTGGGACCTGACGGTGTTAATGCATCTTACCTTACAGAGCAGTTGGGTAAGTCCGTAGAAGAGATAAAAGAGCGCTATAAGCTTCAGGCTTTCGCGTGTCTGATGAACCTCAGAGCGAAGAATATCGGCTGCACCGGTACGCATTTCGTCAATGCTCACGGTCTTCATGATAATGATCACTACACGACGACATCCGATCTTACGAAGATAATGGGAAGAGCCTCGGAGAACCGGGACTTTAAGATACTTATTAGTACGCAGAGCCATATATTCAAGGCCACTAACAGGCACAGGCACGACGCATGGTCATATGTGAAGAATTCTGACTACCTTCTGTTCGACCCCTGGCTTGCGTCGCAGACCGGTGAGGGCTTTGACACTCACCTTATTGCGGTAATAGGAGGCAAGACCGGTACGACGGACGAAGCCGGCAAAGGACTTACGCTTTACACGGTCAACGAGAACGGTCACGAACTGATGATATCCATCTGCGGTATCCCTTCCGATTATTATTACTATACGACCATGTATGCGGCATCGGTAACCGCTTACGGCCATATTACATGCTGGGAGAAGAATCCGGAGACGAAGTATCCCGGTACGACAGGTGATTACAGATATGTCAATGCGCCGGCGGCACAGCAGCCCAAGTACGACAGTCTTATCTTTCCCGGTGATGAGCTGGTGAACTATGTTGAGGACGAACCTGAGGCAACTCCTACACCTACACCAACGCCGACTCCTACGCCCGTCCCCGTGGCAGAGAAGGTAAGGACACATCCGCTCGTACTCTTTGCCAAGGAACAGCCTGTAGTATCAGGTGCGATCGGTCTCATAGTCCTGGCCATACTGGTGATCAATATTGTTCTGTTCGTCAGGGTAAGGCAGCTGAGGAACGCCGGCAGGAAGCGAAGAGGCAAGGTAAGGAAGCCGTCCGGACCGATATGATCACGATTTATGTTTAATGTATTTATTTATATAAAAGAATACCCGTCTGAGAAGTCTGTTTTGGGCTTCTCAGATTTTTTTTGAAAAAAGATGAAAATTATCAAAAAAACCGCTTGACTTTATGGGGAGCGCTTGATAATATATTCAAGCACTTCGCGGGAATAACCTCGCAAAAAGGCGCGGATCTTGAAAATTGAATAGAATGCAAAACTTGAAAATAACGAGCCTAATCAATTCATAGAATTGAGTTTAAATTAGTAATTGAGCCAAATGGCTCTCAAATATTTTTTTGAGAGTTTGATCCTGGCTCAGGATGAACGCTGGCGGCATGCCTAACACATGCAAGTCGAACGGAGCTATTATGGAAGCTTGCT
>Ga0247608_10002818_pt1 | contig 21056 bp, 20 predicted proteins | sample 176DNAGHGlowgp2_FD_193490 | JGI IMG/M metagenome (GOLD analysis project Ga0247608, IMG submission 193490) | Sheep rumen microbial communities from Palmerston North, Manawatu-Wanganui, New Zealand - 1766 DNA GHGlow gp2 | ecosystem: Host-associated > Mammals > Digestive system > Stomach > Rumen ...
CTATCTTTTCTTGTTTTCTGTTTAGTATTGCTGTATGAAATGTTTATTACCTTATTGGCAATATTGGCAATATTGATGCTATGAGGCGAAGCTACCAACGCATTATCTCTGAAATCCGCAAATGCTCGCTTGTCATAATATGACTCAAATTGATATGCAACATAAGAAATCAAATCAGCAAATTCTCCAATACTCTTCTTCTTATGGCCATAAATGTTATTGATTTCATAATTAACTCCTGGGACAACAAAATAATTAAGCGGATCCACAAACCGTAAAAAATGAGCTTTTACCAAGTCTTTTTCCTCTTGGGATAGACTATAATTAAGCTTTCTTTTCATTATTCCATCAACCTTATCTATTTTCCAATCACTTTTTTCCCCACGAGGAAAAATCCAATTAATTTCTTGATCGCTTAATTCTTGAACACTTCCATTAATTCTTCTATAGCCACCTTTAATAGCATTGATATGGGCTAAATACCAATGATTCACGGTTAGCACTCCACCATGAGGAGACCCAATATTTTGATATGCACAAATATCTGATTCTTCACAACTCTTTCCAGAATCATAATGAAGTTGATACTTGAAAGTCTTCATCAAGTTCAAAAACTCTTGTGCATTTGGTATCACTCCTTGATATATCATATTGAAAATTTCATGCACGTCAAAGTTGCTGACAAAAACATATGAAAACCCGTCCTTAAATTCTGTATAGCAAGCTCTTCTGTTTGTCCACCGACCATTTATTATAGAACCACTTTCATAATATCGTATCCAATAAATTGCATCTGGCAGATTTAGATACTCCAAGAACATATCATGCCAAGCCAAAACATCGCTTTTCGAACATTGGTTTTTAAAAATGCAATTGTCATAAAACTCTTTGACGGTTTTGTCGCTTTTGACAGAATTAGGAAGTTGTTTAGGGAACTTTTTAGTCCTATAATAGTTGTCGTAATACTCCTGTATGGTCATGTCACTTTGCTTTGTATTTACACCTACTCATATAGCTTTTCGGCATCCGCTTTTTTATTTTGTTACAAAACTAATAATCTTTTCAATACGACAAGCCACCTGAACTTTTTAATTTCATTTCGAAGCTTCCTCGCGAACCATTCTTGTGATTCGAGGCGGCCTCGATGATTTCGTTCCAACCAGCCATCTAGCGTAGTTCATCACCATCTCTCTTGCCTTTCTGATTTCACTTTCATATACCTTACTGGGGACAAGATAAGAATTGATGGTGTTCCCATCAACATAGGCATAGGCATATACTTTGCCCTCCGAAAACAACTTGTCAGGCAACTTCGCTTTTTTCCAAAAGTCAGAAAACATCTGTTCCTGCAACGACATCAATTTATATTGGTATACCGTCTCGCCATCGGTGAGCTGTTCGTACCAATTAAGTCCTTCAAGAACAATTTCGTAGGTTTCGTCACCGATGGAAGTCAACAGCTTTTGGAATTTAGCCTTTGTGATGATTTGCTTTTCCATAATAAAGTGTTTTATGTTTGGTTACCCTAAGGCAATGGTAAAATCATATAGCTTGTTGTCAACTTACAATTCTATCTCATCCGCCTTTTCGCGCAGGCGATGGGCAATAATGGGTGAACTCATTCCATAGTCGTTGGCTTCCATCCAATGGCCGATGACCGCTTCCAATGGAACGCCTTTCAAATATGAGCGAATCAGGGATTCAACCTCTTCTTGGGTGAACTCACGTCTGTGTTTGCCGATTCCGTAGCCCAAGGCTCCGAACAATAAGTCTTCAAGGAGTTGTGACATAACTTTGTCCGTTTATGATGTAAATGATTGCGACAATAAAAACAACAATCCCCACCACGGTGATAACGCTGCAAATATACAAATTTTTCGCTTTTGCAACAATTCTTGCACATTTTTCCGGCAAAACCACCAGCACTGCTATCCGAGAGCAAAAGTAGAGGTTTTAATAAAACAAGGTGTGGTACTTTTCGGTACTTGTTTTCAGTTTCCTTGTAGCAGTCTTTCTAAAGGTAAATCCTTATTCACGCTGAAATAAAGATGGTGTCGGGAACCGTAACAACTTGGGGAATAGGCTCCGTTTGCGTTGGAGCCAAAACTTCTTCGGCCTTTTTCTTTGGCCAACCCAAAACAACCAATGCCATAACCAAGGCAGCCAAAGCCAGCCCCAAACCAAACCCACGCCGGCGAATGGCCTTGCCGACTTCCGAAACCTGTTGGTATCGTCTTGACGCCTCCTTACGCTGGCCGAAAATCGCAAAATGTCTTGCTACGGAGAGATAATCCTCCACTCATGCCAATAAAAAACCCCTCCTGATGGGGAAAAAGGAGGGGAAAAACAATATAAAGATTATGAAAAAAATCCGACTTTATTTTTTCTCGATGCCTCAGCATCAAAAACTGATGCAAAGATAGGCATTTTTTCGATACACGGCACACTTTTGGACATTTTTTTGGAAAACTTTTCCAATTTTTTATCCCATCAGGATGCAAAACATCCCTTCCCGTCCACGTTGGAGCCGTGACCCTTCGCCAGCAATCACTGCTTGGCGGCCATGACCAGCTGACCTCTGTAGTACAGGTCGCCGTCCACATAGTAAGCACGGTGCATCACGTGCATGGTGCCGGTGACGGGATCGATGGTCACGTTAGGCGTTTCGGCCTTGTAGTGCGTTCTTCTCTTAGCGCCTCTGGTGTGAGACTGTCTTCTTTTAGGATGTGCCATTTTCTTGTTATTTTAATCGTTAATTACCTGTTGTTTATTTATCGTTCAATTTAATGTCTTTCAAAGCGGCCCAACGCGGGTCAATCTCGTCGGTGTCTTCGTCGTCCTCAACGGGTGCATCCGCTTGGTTGAGCATGGCGATCACCTCGGGGTTGCACTCGCCTTCGGGATGCACGCGGTGCATCGGGATGGCGAGGATGATGTACTCATACACCAACGGGCGGATGTCGTATTCGCTCAACTCGGGCGAGACGACAGCCACGTCGTCCGACTCTTGGGCGTTCTCAGTTCCCAACTTGAGGAAGAAATCCTGATGGCTCTCGATCGGCTGGTCGAACTCGTCGGCGCAACGGTCGCATGGCACGCGCACGCTTCCTTCGAGGTCGAAATGCAGCGTCAGCATGGTCTCTTGGCGGTCAACGTCCAAGTCGACATACACTTTACCTTGCTGAACCTCAGAGTATTCCATACCAGCAAAGAAATCGTTGTCGATCTCAAACTGGTAGGCGTGGCTCCCCAAGGCGAGGCCGCTAACCGGAATCAGGAATTCATTCTTCTTCTCCATTCTACCTAAAATCGGGCTGCAAAAGTACGGAATTAATTTGAATGTGGAACGTTTGGGATGGATTTTTCGCAAAATTCACTATTTTTGCACCACAAAAATCAAGCACATCATGACACAGATCGAACGCATCACCCGCATGGAAGCCCTGCTCGACAAGGGCACGGAAACAGTAAGAAGATTGGAAAAGGCCTTGGACGACTTCGCCGCCCTTCAGCCCGACATCGACGAGTTGCAAGCCTACTACGACAGCGACGACTGGCGCACCGACTTCGAGGCCGACGAAGCCGGGCTGCTTCCCAAAGACCTCAAGCGTGGTGTGCTGAGCGAAGATGGGGTCTACGACCTGCTGGAGGACTACCAATGCCTGAAGGATCAGATCCGCACCATCGAATAAAACATACGGCCCATGAAAAAGCACCTCATCATGACCACCATCGTTTTGGCCGCCCTCACCTTGACCAGCTGCGGCAACCAAGCCCAGGAACAAACCGAAGCCCCCAAAGAAACCCCGACCGAAGCCCCGACAGCCGACACCACCTTCCGTGAGTTCGATGTCGTGGCCGACTACCAAGGCAACCCCTTCACCATCTTCAAAGGCCACGGTGCCCTGTTGGCCGTGGGCGACGAAGCCCACCACAACGCCATGACCATCGGCTGGGGCGCCTTGGGCAACCTGTGGGGCGAGAACATCAACACCATCACCGTGTATGTGGCTCCGGCGCGCTACACCTTCGAGTTCATGGAGCAACACCCCTACTTCACCGTGATGACTTTCGACCCCGAGCGCACCGACATCCTCGACTACATGGGCACCCATAGCGGTCGCGACGTGAACAAGGAGCAGGAACTTGGCCTTCATGTGGCCTACACGCCCCATGGCGCACCTTATTACAAGGAAGCCCGCGAGGTGTACGAGTGCGAGACCATCTACCGCGCCCCCTTCGACCCCAAGGGCTTCGGCGAGCTGGGCCACCGCCGCTACGAGAACTTCCCCGCCGGCATCCACTCGATGTATATCGGACGGATTCTGGGGGCTTGGAGACGGTGATTGCGAATCCGTTTTCTTTTTGACATTCGCAGTTTTTTCTTATTTTTTGCTGTCCAACGGCGCAAGATAGCATCGCTGCACTACATAATGCAGGCGTTACCGACGCTTTGGTTTATAGTGTTCGCTTATTTTTGAACATACGGCCAAAAAAAATAGCAAATTGAGGTTGGTTTAAGGGTGTTTTACTATTTTTGCAAATTGAAAGGTAAATGTGTATGGACACAAAAGTATTGTCTGATTTATTGCAATTTGGCGAACGCATTCATGTGGAGGCAAAACTAGCCAAGAACGAAGTCCCGAAAGCCCTTTGGGAGACATATTCTTCTTTTTGCAACACTTTTGGGGGCTATATTTTGCTAGGTGTTTCCGAAATCCAAGAATCGGGAACTTCACCAAAACATTACAGCGTTGTTGGAGTAAATAGTGCTGAAAAAATCATTACAGACTTTTGGAATACGATTCACGGTGAAAAAGTAAATCGCAATCTGTTGCGCGATGAAGATGTTAAAACGATTGAATACGAGGGAAAAACTATAGTTTGTATACATGTACCTCAAGCAGAGTATCGCGACAAACCTGTTTTTATTAATGGGAATCCATACAAAGGCACTTACAAAAGAACGTATGAAGGTGATTTCCATTGCACGGAAAAAGAAGTAAACGACATGATTCGTGATGCAAGCGATGATGGCAATGATGGAGTTATGATAGAGCATTATGACATGGACGACATTGACCCTCCAACATTACGAGCCTATCGGAACCTTTTCATACAACGTAATCCCGATCATGTTTGGAATGCTGATAGTGATGAGGCGTTTTTACGTAATATGGGTGGTTATGCCATTGACCGGATTAGCAAAACCGGATGTCTCACGCTTGCCGGTTTAATGATGTTCGGAAAAGGTTTGTCCGTGAGAGAACGTTTCAGCAATTTCCGCATGGACTATCTCGACACGACCAATCTGTTACCAGGAGAACGCTGGAGCGACCGACTCACTTATGATGGCAGGTGGGAGAACAACTTGTTTAACTTTTTCCGTATGGTGTTACCTAAACTGACATTGGGAACCAAAAGACCTTTTCGAATGGAAGGAGTTGAACGCATTGATGACACTTCCGTAAACAAAGCCCTCCGAGAAGCCTTTACTAATAGCATCATCCATGCAGATTTGATGATGGATGGCGGTATATTGAAGATAGAAAAGACCCAGGAGGGTTATGTTTTTTCCAATCCTGGATCACTAAAACTGCCTATTGAACGCATCTACGAAGGAGGACATTCGAAAGCCCGCAACCCTCGTATGCAAAACATGTTACGCATGATAGGTTTTGGCGAGAACATCGGATCGGGTTTTCCTTCTATTCTCCAAGCATGGCATGAAGAGTCGTGGCGAATGCCCGATCTTCACGAAGAACCTGATTTACGGCTGGTAGAATTAAAGCTTTGGACAGCTTCTTTGGTGTCAAATGAGACGGAAGTCAAACTTCATCAATATTTCGGACCAACTTTCGACACTCTTTCTACCAATGAGAAAATGACTTTGGCAACGGCCATAGAAGAAGGCTTGGTCACTAATGCCAGAATGCAGCAATTACTCAAAACCAACTCTTTGGAAATCGCCAAATTACTCACCCATCTTGTATCCCTTCAAATGCTCCTTGTCAACGGGAAGGGCCGTGGAACCACTTATACTGTCAGTTCATCTTTTATTCTCCCAAATGACAGAAAAGAAAATGACAAAAAAGAAAATGACAGAAAAGAAAATGACAGAAAAGAAAAAATTGTAACCACCCGAAGGAAACGCATTATAGACGCAATAAAAGTAAACAATAGGATTACCACCACTAAAATAGCCCTCTCACTTGGTTTCGCAGAATCAACCATAAACCGAGACATAGCCTATCTTAGAGAGCAGGGGTGTATCGTTCGTATCGGTGGACTAAAATATGGGTATTGGAAAATACTGAAAGAAATTGATTGACGACAAACTTCTAATCAACTCTACTTCTCTTTTCCATTTTTTTCCTATCTTTGCCGCGTTGCCGCATCCGTTTGCGGCGGCACTACATAATTTAAGGCGTTACTGACGCTTTGTTTTTGGCTGTTTGAAACTACCACTTTCAAAATGATAAGCAAAAGCAAATCACGAGGTAAGCGCCACGGGTGTGTGTATACATTCCCGAGGTGTGCAGAGGGTGTAATCCCTCATGCACACTTTTCGGGTTTAATATACCTCCAACGTGGGTGTTTTCTCTGCTTGTTTCTTATCATGGGCTGTGGTAGGCCTTCAAACGGCGAGCAGGTTTCAGGAAGCATCCACGTCTTTTTTGTGTATTATTGATTTGTATTTGCTCATTCACTCCTGTTTGGATGCTCGCAGGACATTAATGCTCTTCGATTATGAGTAGAAAAACAGGACTTGAACCAATTATCAAATGGCCTGGAGGGAAAGAGAGAGAACTTGCCTATATTTTGCCAAACCAACCTGCCGAGTTTCGCAACTATTATGAGCCTTTTGTTGGTGGGGGCGCAGTATTCACCTCAATCGTTGCTCAAGAGTATTTCATCAATGACTTTTCTGTTGAATTGATGGGATTGTATAATTGTATCAAAAAACTCGACAAGTCCTTTTTTAGATATGCGGAAAGTATGAATGTCTCATTTGAAAAAGCTGAAAGTTTCTCAAAAAAGCACTTCGAAGCATTATGTGAACTATATCTGGAATTTCGGTCAGGAAGAATTGATGCAGGTGCTCTTTCAAACCGTATAAACAGCTTTGTTTTTGTGAACCAAGCGGAGATCCTTTCGATTGTCGACATAATTGAGAAAGACAAAGGATTCTTTCTTCAAGAACTGCTTTCTACATTAAAGAGAAAACTACGAAGAATGAAAGTTTTGGAGGAACAAAAAACGCAGTTGCCTATCAAGGATATTCAAGACAATATTGAAACTGTTGTCAAAGGCTCGTTGTATATGTATTACAGACACCTTTATAACATAAATAAAGGATGTAATGATTCCTTAATGACGGCTTTGTTCTTTTTCTTGCGAAATTATGCGTATAGTGGAATGTTCCGATATAATTCAGATGGAGATTTCAATGTTCCATATGGTGGAATTGGATACAACAAAAAACTGACAAGGAAGAAACTTGAATATTTCCAGTCCGAAACTCTTCAAAATCTTTTATCCAAAACAGAATTGGAAAGCCTTGATTTTGAAGTTTTTTTGCGCAAGTACCAACCTACAAAACAAGACTTTATTTTCCTTGACCCTCCTTATGATTCCACATTTAGTACTTATGCGCAAAACGCTTTTACTAAAGAGGATCAAAAACGATTAGCTAACTATTTGATTAACGATTGTGAGGCCAAATGGATGCTGGTTATCAAAAATACAGATTTCATTTATGGTTTATACGCAGATAAAGAGCATATAAACATTGGCAGTTTTGACAAAAAGTATACTGTCAGTTTTATGAATAGAAATGAGAAGAAAGTCAAACACCTATTAATCAAGAACTATGTCTAACCACACCGAAAGCGAGTTTATTATCCCTGCTATAATAGCGATGGGGAAAAGAGATGGGAGAATCTCAACCACAGAATTGATTTCTGTATTGAGGGTTTTTTACACTCCAGATGGGGAAGATATTGCTATCATAAAAAACAGAAGTGACGATTATTTCTCGCAAAAGGTCAGAAATCTCAAAGCACACAATACTTTAGGCAAACTTGGTTATGCAATTAGTACTGAAAATGGATGGGAACTGACAGAAGCAGGTGAACAGTTATTTGAAAAATTGTCCGATTTAATTGGTGACAATCCAGACTTCCATTCCGATGTCATAGATTATACTAATCTCCCTCTCCAACAAATCTTCTACGGTGCCCCCGGCACGGGCAAGAGCCACGAAGTAATGAAACTGACAGGAGAATGGATAAGCGAGGGCGAAGAAAAAGACTTGCCCAATGTTTTCCGCACTACTTTCCATCCGGATACGGATTATGCCTCTTTCGTGGGGTGCTATAAACCTACCATGAAACCGACATCCAAAGAGGAAAAGACTCTCACCGGCAAAGATGAAGAGATAGTATATGAATTTGTTCCGCAGGTCTTTACCGATGCGTACGTTTATGCGTATAATAATTCCGACCAACCTACCTATCTGGTCATTGAGGAAATCAATCGTGGTAACTGTGCACAGATATTTGGCGACCTGTTCCAACTGTTGGACAGAAAAGGAGGCGTTTCGGAATACAAAATCAAAGCGGACAAGGACTTGACCAACTATCTCATAGGCATATTGGGAGAGGATTCCGAAGGCATCAAGGACGGGAAACTCTGCCTGCCCGCTAACCTGAACATTCTTGCCACCATGAACACCTCCGACCAGAGCCTGTTTCCGATGGATAGTGCCTTCAAACGCCGCTGGGAGTGGGAATATGTGCCCATCAACTATGGCACGGATGTCAAGTCCGGCACATTCGAAATAACCATCGGAGAAAAGGCATATCCGTGGGTTGAGTTTATCAAGCATGTGAACGAGAAAATTTTCGACCTCACCCAGAGCGAGGACAAACAGTTGGGCAACTTCTTTATCAAGCACTCTGTGGATGAAAAGGAATTCAAGAGCAAGGTGATGTTCTATCTCTGGTATGAGGTGCTGCGCGATGAAACGGAGAACAACAAATATTTCTTCTACAAGAAAACAATCAGTGAAGGTAAGGAAGTGTCGAGCAAATTCACATTTAAAGACCTATTCGGAGATAAAGCGACGGAGACATTGCAGCAGTTTATGGAATACTTGGGAGTTCAATGAAAATCCTCATAGAGCAATACGGCTATGCAAAAAACAGGTTGAGTTCCATACTCGACCCGCACTATTTCACGGAAATGCGTGATGGAAAGGCCAAGATACCCTACGTCGGCTATTTCCTTTCGCGCAAAATCCCTGATACGGTGTTTATCCTGCCGAAAGTGTTCATTATCGATGGCAAAGCCTTTGGTGAATACGATCCGGAAGAGATTATCGACTTTGACAACCTCAAGCCGGAACATAAAACTAATGTGTTCAGTCTTTCCGTGTGGATATACCGCGCTATTAAACTCTATTTCCAACGCAAGGACAAGACAAGCGATGAAACGGAAATCATGCAGAACGTGGTTTCCCACCAAGGTCCGAGCAGCGAGACGATGATTGACATTGTGCTTTCACTCTTGAAATTCGACAAGGAGCACAAGAACCTTTTCACCTACATTACCCGCCTCAAACACTCCGGACAGAACAAGATACACTGGCCGAAAACCATCTCAAAGACCCAGGCGCTGATACAGAACGGTGTTCCCGTGTATCTCAACCCGCACACCAAACACAAGGACATCAATTTTGACGAAGAACTGATAGTGGTGTTTTACTCGGTGCTGAACTATTTAGCACAGGAATTCAAGTTCAATGTGAGCCCAACTTTCGGGTATGAGCTGCTAAAACCCGATATCATCCAATCCATGATAGAAAGCGGCAAAGGTGTCCGTATCCTCCGGCAAAACCGACGCAAATACTTCACGGACGAAATGGTGCAACTTTGGAACTTGCTCTATACGTACTTCGAGCAGTCGCAATACATCCAAAGCAAAGACAACCACGATGAACAAGCCATGCTGGTTCGCGAGTTCAACCTTGTGTTTGAAGACATGATAGACTCGCTCATCGGCGATAGTGATATACGCGGAGGCCTGAAAGAGCAAAAAGATGGCAAAATAATTGATCATATCTACCGCGATAATTCACTGATAGAAGACAAGAAACAAATCTATTTCATTGGTGACAGCAAATATTACAAGAATGACAACGACATTGGTCCGAATTCTATCTACAAGCAATTCACATACGCCAAGAACGTCATCCAGTACAATATTGATTTCTTCAACAGCAAGCCTCAAGAGTTTGAGGCGGAGAACCTGCAGTATCGGGACAACACCACCGAAGGCTACAACATCACGCCCAATTTCTTCATTCGCGGACATCTGAAAACTGATGAACTGAACAATTACAGCGATAGTTTATTGAATCTCCAGTCGATGAATGAAGGCAAAGACCATGAAATATCTTACCATTTCAAGAACAGGCTCTTTGATCGCGATACGCTGATTTTGCAGACGTATAATATCAACTTCCTTTTTGTTCTTGCCTGCTACGTACAGGGAGCCGGTGAGCATACACAAGAGATCAGAAAAACATTCCGGGACAACATCAAAACAGTCCTCCAATCGCAATATGATTTCTATGCTATGACCCCGCGAGAAGGCATCAATGCCGAGGAATTTTTGAAAGAGAACTTCCAACAGTTGTTGGGGAAGGTGTTTATGCCATATCGTACCGAAGGACCGCAGCAGTATTTTTCATTGGCACTTGATAATGATTCAAGATTCATTACTGAAAATGAGTTTGTCTTGGATCTATTGGAGACAGGCTTCTATTGCGAAAAATGCAAGTTGGGAGACAATCCATCGGAAATGCTCCCAAAAGTGGAGCAAACCATGGTGCCAACCGCCCCTGTTTCCTTGCTCACCACACACCATATCCAACGCTATCCAAACCAGCATTTCCTCATTGGCTGCTACCACTCAAAAGAGCAATTTGACTGGATTATGGGCAAAAATGACAAAGGTACCAATCTTTACAATGTCCGTTTGAAAAAGCGTGGAAGCGTTGCACGTGACGGTGCCTTGCCGCCCACATTCCTTGCTGGATTAGATGTGAAGTTCGTGATTCTTTACGAACAAAATGCCGAAAGCAACGGGTATCGCGTCTTTCATGTCCACCACCATGCCACTATGGATGAGGAACGAATGCGAAAAGCCTGGTATCCAGACCCTAAAGGAAATTATTATTGTTACGTATTTGATGAAGAGGTACAGCTTTCACAGCATATTGACATTTCAAAAATCATCAATGATAGTATTGACACAGATGACATTGTACCTGGTACGCCTATCTTTAAGACAGGTATAGAATTGCAATATTATCTGAGATAGTCTTGCCACTACCTCTCCGCTAAAGCGAAAAAAACAGTCTTGAAGCAGGTAATGGTACCCTACAAAAAGTTAAAACCCATATCTAAACTTTTTGAAGGGTAGGTCTTGCGAGGTTAAGATATGGGGGGCACGGAGTTTTACAGTACCTTGTTTTTCGGCATTATTTTTGTACCTTTGCAAAGCAAAACGTTTATTATGTCCTGCCTCCAAGTCATCCTAGCCATCATCTTTCCGCCTTTGGCGGTGATCGACCGCGGCTGCGGCTCGATGCTCATCGTGTTCCTGCTCACGCTTTGCGGCTGGGTGCCGGGTGTCATCGCGGCACTGATTATCTTGAACAAGAATAAATAACACGATGACCGACCGCCTCACACCCACACAACGCCACTACGTGATGTCACGCATCCATGGCAAAGGCACCAAGCCCGAGCTGAAGGTCAGGCAATGGCTTTGGCGGCGTGGCTATCGCTATCGCCTCAACGTGAAGAGCGTTCCGGGCAAGCCCGACATCGTCATGCGGAGGTATAGGACGGCGATTTTTGTCAATGGGTGTTTTTGGCACGGGCACCATGTTCAGTTGCCAGTTGATAGTTGTCAGTTGATAGTTAATAGTTCGTGTTGCAAGATTCCACAGACGAACCGTGAGTTTTGGGTGAACAAGATCAAAAGGAACCAGGAGCGCGACCAAAGGAATTATCAATTGCTGCATGACAACGGCTGGCAGGTCATCGTGGTGTGGGAATGCCAACTGACGCCCAAACAATTGGAAAACACGATGCTACAAGTGGAGCTGCTGCTCAATGAGAACTTCCTCGCTATGCACCAACCCAAGCCGAAGCCTTACGACATCGAAGAAGAGACGCCATTCAGCATGGCAGCCGAAACAACACATTACAAAACCTTAAAACCATGAACTACAAGCTTGTTCTTTTTGACCTTGATGGCACGCTACTCAACACCATCGCCGACCTCAGAGAAGCCGTCAACCACGCCATGGCACTGAGAGCCTACCCACAATACACCCTTGACGAATGCACCCAGATGGTAGGCCACGGCGTGCGCAACCTGATCTATCAGGCACTGCCCGCAAGCGTGCGCGACGACGCGACCGCTGTAGACGCAGCCTTGGCCGACTTCACCGACTACTACACCGCCCATATCGATGTGCACACACGCCCCTACCCTGGCATTCAGGATTTGGTCAGCGAACTGCACCGCCACGGCATCCTAATGGCCATCGCTTCCAATAAGTTCCAGGCAGGCACTGAGCACCTCATCAAAGAGTTTTTTCCTGACATTCCCTTTGTCGCCGTCTTGGGCAACCGCCCCGGCTACCCGCTCAAGCCCGACCCCGAGATTGTGGGCGAAGTGCTGCGCAAAGCGGGCATTGGCAAGGAAGAAGCCGTCATGATTGGCGACTCGCCCACCGACATGAAAACCGCAGCCAACGGCGGCATCAAAGGCATCGCTGTTGGCTGGGGGTATCGCAATATGAAAGGCATTGAAGGCCTAACCGTGGTGGACTCAGTCGAGGAGCTACGCAGGTTGCTCTTGCCTTAAGAATTATTCTTTCACAACCTTGACGGTCGTCGTTGAAGGCTGGTTATCGGTAATCGGGATGACACATTGGCCAAACGAAGTGGCTGCCGTCATGAAAAGGATTGCCGTTGCAAGCAACGTGCACGTGATAAAGCGTTTTTTCATAAGGGTTGAATTTTGATTATGAATAATTTAGGCGGCAAAGATCGCAACATTTTGCAAATCGCAACCTATTGCCGACCAAAATAATATTGTCCTTTCTCCTTCGTCGCCTTGCCGTATTGGATGGCGTTGGTGGGACAACGATGATAGCAAGCCATGCAGATGGTGCAATGGCCATGCCAAACGGGGCGGCCATCTTCGAGCGAGATGTTCTGCAACGGACACGCTTTCACGCACTTGCCACAATGGATGCAGGCATCGGTGACATGGTATTTCGAATCATCGGTAGCAAAACGATTAAACCCTGGATTGACCACATGGCTTTTCAGCCAAGCCATACCGCCCACAGTCATTTTGGAAAAACTTTCCTTGTTTTGCAGCTTCGGGATATACTCCAGCATTACCTTGTCGGCAGCCTCAATTTTTCGCTTGGCGTTCTCATCGGTATCAAGTTTGAAGCCAGGCATACCGATGTAAGTCTCAGGCATTTGCAGGCTGAAGCAGGCATTGAGTTGCCAGCCCTTTTTCTCGATGGCTTTGCGGAAAACCTTTTCGGTGAGGCCACATTCGTCGCCCATGGTGCAAGCGAAATAGAGATATGCAGGCTTCGCTGCCAACTGCATTTTCCCAATGAAATCCAGCACCAACTTGGGCGGCGCCCACGAATAGACGGGAAACACAAAGCCAAGGCTTTCGCCTTCGGCCAAAGTGTATTCATAATGGCCTTCACGCGCCGCTTCAGGAATGAAGATTAATGTGTCGTTGAGACCTGCGGCGATGGTCTCAGCCGCATGTTTGCTATTGCCGCAACCAGAGAAATAGAAAATCATAGTTAGATGCTTTTGAAAAGGCAAAAATAAGAAAAACTCCATTATCGCAAAGAATTGTCGTACTTTTGCAGCCCAAAACGCAAGCCTATGCCAAAAGACTCGCTCAATCGCTCGATACTCAAACTCGCCATCCCCAACATCGTCAGCAACATCACCGTGCCGCTGTTAGGCTTCGTCGACATGGTGCTGATGGGCCACCAAGACAGCATTGCCTACATTGGAGCCATCGGCCTAGGGGGCACCATCTTCAGCGTGATGTACTCCATCTTCAGCTTCATGCGGGCGGGCACGACGGGTTTCACGGCACAGGCCTATGGCGCCAACGACCGCGCTGAGATGGCTTATTCGCTCTACCGCTCGCTCTGCATCGCCTTGATAGCGACCATTTTGGTTTTGGGGCTGCAAGGTCCTGTGGAATGGCTGAGCATGAAGTTGTTGCACGGTAGCGACGAGGTATTGGCCTACACCTCCACCTATTTCCGCGTGCGCATCTGGGCGGCACCAGCGGTGCTCTGCCTCTATGCCTTCAACGGCTGGTACATCGGGATGCAAAACACAACCATCCCAATGGTCATCGCCATCCTGACCAATGTGGTCAACATCATTTTGAGCGTCATTTTCGTCAACGCGATGGGTATGGGCGTTGCGGGCGTGGCCTTGGGCACGGTCATCGCGCAGTATTGCGGCTTGATTACCGCTGTCGTTTTCCTCTTTGCCAAGTTCCGTCATCATCTCATCCCCATCCGCCGAGTCATCCTGTTGCAAAGCGACAAACTGAAACGTTTCTTCAGGGTGAATGCCGACTTCATGATCCGTAGCATCCTGCTCGTGCTCAGCATCGCCTATTTCAACAACCAGTCGGCCAAACTCGGCGACGACATGCTGGCCGTCAACATGATCCTGATGCAGTTCTTCTACATCTTCTCCTACTTCACCGACGGATTCGCCTACGCGGGCGAGGCCTTGGTGGGGCGTTTCACGGGTGCCCACGATGCCAAACAGCTGCGCCAAACCGTCAAGCTTTTGTTCCTTTGGGGTTTCTTTATCGCCTTGCCGTTCACGGTGCTTTATGCCCTTTTCCCCAACTGGTTCATCGGCCTCGTCAGCGACCAACCCGACATCATCCCCATGGCCCAACCCTACCATATCTATTTGGCACTCATTCCTTTAATCACCTTTGCGGCTTTCCTTTGGGATGGTGTCTACATCGGTGCCACGGCAGCCCGCGCCATCCGCAACACGATGCTCATCTCGGCCATCGGTGTGTTTTTGCCCGCCTCCTTATTATTAATGCCGCCCTTCGGCAACCACGGCCTTTGGATTGCCTTCCTCTTGTTCATGGTCGCTCGAGGACTTAGCATGACTTTGATGGCGAAAAAAGCGGTGTTTTCAGAGAAATAAATTCGTATTTTTGCACAAAAGTTTCACCCATGGAAGAAATCCTCAAATTCTTGGACGACGTATTGCGCAACAACAACCGCCCATGGTTCCAAGAGCATAAGAACGAATATCTTAAGGCACAAGCCAACTTCAACGCCTTGGCCGAGCAAATCATCGAAGGCGTGCAGAAATTCGACGACAACTGCAAAGGCCTGACCCTAAAAGACTGCACCTATCGCTTCTATCGCGACACGCGTTTCTCGCCCGACAAGCGGCCTTACAAGACCCATTTCGGCGTGTTCGTATGCCCCGAAGGCAAGAAGTCGATGCTGAGCGGCTATTATTTTCATGTGCAGGCCCAAGAATCGGAATACCTCTCGGGCAACATGCTCTGCACGGGGATGTATATGCCTGACACCACCATGCTGAAGACCATCCGCGACGAGATCCTCTTCAACGGCGAGCCTTTGGCCGAAGCCATCGCCAAGGTCGACACATTCAGCCTCGACACAAGCCACGCCATGAAACGCGTGCCCAACGGCTACCCGAAAGACCACCCGCATGCCGAGCTTTTCAAACAGCGCGACTGGCTCCTGATGCGCGACCTTCCCGACCAACGCCTCAACGACCCGCATTTGGTCGACTGGGTATTGAGCGAGTTCGAGAAAACCAAGGACTTCTGCCAATGGCTGAACCGGACTGTGAGAGGATAAACAATAAAACCGAGACTCTAAGCCTCGGTTTTATTCTTTCATCCGTGAAAATCCAATAAATCCGTGTTCAAAAAAAACGGAAATCCGTGTTAATCACGCCAATTCAAACTGTTCGAGGAACCGCAAATCGTTCTCGAAGAACAGCCTTAAGTCGTTGATACCATATTTCAGCATGGCAATACGTTCCACACCCATGCCGAAGGCAAAGCCGGTGTATTTCTCTGGGTCGATGCCGCTGGCGATGAGGATGTTGGGATCGCACATGCCACAGCCTAAGATTTCGACCCAACCCGTGTGTTTGCAGATGTTGCAGCCCTTGCCGCCACAAATGTTGCACGAGATGTCCATCTCCGCCGAGGTCTCGGTGAAGGGAAAATACGACGGGCGGAAACGCACCTTGGTGCCCTCGCCGAAGAACTCCTGCACGAAGTGGTAGAGCGTTTGTTTCAGGTCGGCAAAGGAGACGTTCTCATCGATGTAAAGACCCTCAATCTGGTGGAAGATGCAGTGGGCACGGGCCGAGATGGCCTCGTTGCGGAACACACGACCAGGGGCGATGACGCGGATGGGCGGTTGTTGCTTCTCCATGGCACGAACCTGCACGCTCGAAGTGTGGGTACGCAGCAAAATGTCGCTCACCTTGTTCACGTTGGGCTCCTTATTAATAAAGAAGGTGTCCTGCATGTCGCGGGCGGGATGGTCGAGTGGGAAGTTCAAGGCCGAGAACACGTGGTAGTCGTCCTCGATTTCAGGGCCTTCGACGATGGTGAAGCCGAGGTGGGCGAAGATCTCGTTAATGTCGCGACGCACGATGCTCAGCGGATGGCGAGCACCGCGCATCTCGTTGGCAGGCATGCTCATGTCGAAGCCAGCATCGCTCGAATGTTGGCTCTCAAACTTCGACAGTTGTTCTTCCACCTTCTCTTGCACAACGTTCTTCAGCTCGTTGAGCTTCATGCCCATTTCCTTGCGGAGCTCGGGGGCCACGGTCTTGAAGTCGGCAAACAAGGCGGGAATCACGCCTTTCTTGCTCAAATAGGTGATGCGGAAGTTCTCCAAAGCCTCTTTGCTGTCGGCCTGGAAGTCACGCACCTGGGAAAGTATTTCTTCGATTTTTTCTTTCATTGAGGTATGGTGTTTCCGAATTGCCGCGCTCGTTCCTCGCTCACAATGACGCCCAATATTGTTTAGGCGTCATTGCGAGCCAAGCGAAGCAATCCATTGATTATTTTACTTTTCAATCGTAACAGAGATGATCGTCACCGGCTTGACGGGCACGTCCATGCGGCCGGTCTCGACGGCAGCAATCTTGTCGACCACTTCGAGGCCTTCGGTCACTTCGCCGAACACGGTGTATTCGCCATCGAGATGCGGCGTGCCACCCACGGTCTTGTAGGCTTGGCGCTGACGGGCACTGAACACCTTGCCCATGCGACTCTCAAACATGTCCAAAGTACGGTCATCATACACCTTGCCTTGCACGATGTAGAACTGCGAGCCACTGGAAGCCTTTTGGGGGTTCACCTGGTCGCCTTGACGCGCAGCGCAGAGGGCTCCTTTCTTGTGGAAGTGGTTGTCCTTGATTTCGGCGGGGACTCTATAACCTGGGTCGACACGACCGTCCTTGTTTTGTCCACCTTGGATCATGAAGTCCTTGATGATGCGATGGAAGGGTGAGCCCGTGTACCATCCTTCGTTTACCAGTTTGATGAAATTGTCGCGATGTTTGGGCGTGTCGTTATACAGTTTTGCTTTTATGGTACCCATGCTCGTCTTGATGACGACGATGGTTTCCTTCTCTGCATTCTGTGCCGTGCAGGTCAGCCCTGCAATGATCAATGCGGCTAAAATCAGTTTTTTCATATTCTAGGATTTAGTATTTAAAGATTTAAAATTCAAAGATTTAAGATTTAAAGAGTCCAACTGAACTACTATTCATTGACGATGGAATAAGTCACTTCAAGCCTCATCTTCTCCCCTTGTTGGCATTGTGGACCGTTAATCACCAAACGACGGGCAGTATAGGAGGCACCGTTGATACCCAAGCAGAGGCCAATGTTCTCGCGTTTTTCCAAAATCATATTCTGGAGATACTCTGAAATGCGGAAACTCAGTGTCTGCTGCGTTGCGTCAAACGACCCACCAAAATAGGCACTCCCTTCATAATAGTCGGGCAGGAGATAAGTGGTGCTGTCGGCATTAAAGCCCAACAAAACAAAGGAAGTAGGCGCACTATAGATGGAGTCTGTCAGGAATGCCGAGGCTGGCAATACGAGCTTGGCCTCGTTGACGACCAGATGGCTCTGCTCCAACGAATCGGTCCAATGACTCAAACGAGGGAAATAGAGCCAAGCCCGCAGTCCGCCCATACCCTGCAGATAGATGGTCGACTGACCTAACGACGTCTCGTTGTCGATCACCTGACTGACGAACTCGGGGCTGCCTTGTGTATAGTCATGGTCGAAATGATTGAAGTAGGCATCCGATGTAGTCACATAGAAGTTGTAGCGCATGGGCTTGTCGGGTGTTGAGGCATCGTGATAGTACAACTGCAACAGCGTGAACGTATTGTTGGTCAGATTGATATAGCTAATGGCACCACCTGTGCTGACGGCGTCGCAAGCTACATAAAGGCCTTTGAAATGCTCCTTGAAACGGTCAGGGCTCGAAAATGCCGTAGTGTCGAGCGACATGAGATAATTGCCCAATGCTTCGCTCAGCGGGACACGGATGATGGGTTGTCCCACTGTATCGGTACCGATGACATTCATCTTGGTCTTTGGATGGGGACGGAATTGAAAGCCGGCGGCCAGGTCGGCGTTTTGTGTTGACACCGTCGAATGGCTATAGTAGGTTTTCTCGACCGACAACGTGTCGGCAAGCTCGTAGACGTGAAGCGTTTGCAAGGTCGTAGTATCACCATAATAGCCTGACATACCTAGCTGTAACACCAATGAATCCAATACGGGATTGGCGCCGAAGCTTTGGCCTGCCACCGATGGACGAAACTGGGTATAGAAGCCCGCCTCTGTCGTTCCAAACACGGGATCTTTCATAGCTCCAATCAACGCATTGGTAGCGTGGGAAGTGGCCACTGAGTCCCAATAGGAATGGCAGACTATTTCCACCGTATCCGTGTGATAGACATCGATATAATTGTTGTCCGAGATCAAGCCGTTGCCGATGGTCTCAGGCGACTTCTTGCACGATGCCAAAAGCATCATGCCCATCATTAACGCCATAAAAAGTCGAGCTGTTGAATGATTTGTCTTCATCAGATTGTGAATTTCGAGGTTATTCGTTGTGAGATAACTCAAAAACGTTGTCCTTATTGTTGCTGTTCAAGGATTGAGTCGTAAAAAGCATTGCAGGCTTGCGCATAATGCACCTGCTCGGGATAGGTCAACACCGGTTTCTTCACGGTTTGCAGATAGGCCCCGATTTCAGGATGCAAGTGATCGGTGCACACCACGACGCCGTCGGAATAGTCGATGGCAGCCTTGGTCAGGTTGACGTAGTTGGCCTCCTTGAAGTACTTGAGGTCCTTGGCATTCATGCCTGGCAACTTCATCTTCTTGTCGAACCCTGCAGGAAATTCCTGCTCGAAAGCGTCGTCATAGATTGAATAGATAATCTTCGACTCGTTGAAAAGCGGGTTGTCTCTCACGTTCATAGCGCGCTTGATGTACACAGGCATCAAGGCAGATATCCAGCCATGACAATGGATGATATCGGGCGACCAATTGAGCTTTTTAACCGTCTCGATGACCCCACGGGTAAAGAAAATGCAACGGCTGTCGTTATCCTCACAGAAGTTGCCTTTTTCGTCATACATCAGGTATTTTTTCTTGGTAAAGAAATCGTCGTTGTCGATGAAATAAATCTGCATCCTCGCCTTCTGTATAGAGGCCACCTTGATGATAAGCGGGTGGTCGGTATCGTTGATGATGAGGTTCATTCCCGACAGGCGAATCACCTCGTGAAGCTGGTTACGGCGCTCGTTGATGACGCCATAGCGCGGCATGAAAATCCTGATCTCCTTGCCACTTTCTTGGGTGGCTTGAGGCAGGTAACGGCCGATGAGGCTCATCGGGGTCTCAGGCAAATATGGGGCAATTTCCTGATGGACGAATAAAATTCTTCTCTTGTCTACCATGGGCTTTTTGTCTTGCTTTGAACCTACAAAATTACGCATTTTTTTCCGAATAACGCAAGAAAAAATTGAAAATCATTGATTTTCATCATTTTATCAATTAAATAATTCAACACCAAACAAATCGAAGATTCAACGTAGTTAATCAACAATAATCCATATCTTTGCAAAATCAAAACCGCTACCCGCCATGGAATACGAACACTTTGAAAATCAGGAGCACGAATGGGAATCGAACCTCAAAGTCACCGAGGGTGTCGAAGGCGCCATACAGGTCAATCCAAAGGCTTTGGAACGCCTTCGCCGCAACCAACAGCAACTCATGCCGCTTGAATGGTACGTCGATGGCATCCTCCGTTGCGACCGCGTGGCGCTCAGCAAGGCCATCACATTGGTCGAAAGCGCCCTGCCGAAGCATCAGGAGTTGGCACAACAAATCATCGCGGCCTGTCTGCCCCATGCGGGCAAGGCTCTGCGTTTGGGCATCACGGGTGTCCCTGGAGCGGGAAAGAGTACTTTCATCGAGGCTCTTGGCGTGCATCTCTGCAACCAAGGGCAAAAACTCGCAGTCCTCGCCATCGACCCCTCAAGCCAACGCTCAAAGGGCAGTATCCTGGGCGACAAGACTCGCATGGAAACCCTTTCGACGCACCCTAACGCCTACATCCGCCCTTCGGCCTCAGCGGGCACCTTGGGCGGCGTGGCAAGAAAAACACGTGAAACGATAATCCTTTGCGAAGCAGCAGGTTATGATACGATTTTCGTTGAAACCGTGGGCGTGGGTCAGTCCGAAACGGCTGTGCATTCCATGGTCGATTTCTTCCTCCTTATATTAATCAGCGGTGCCGGCGACGAGCTGCAAGGCATCAAGCGCGGCATCATGGAGATGGC
>Ga0247608_10002819_pt1 | contig 21054 bp, 27 predicted proteins | sample 176DNAGHGlowgp2_FD_193490 | JGI IMG/M metagenome (GOLD analysis project Ga0247608, IMG submission 193490) | Sheep rumen microbial communities from Palmerston North, Manawatu-Wanganui, New Zealand - 1766 DNA GHGlow gp2 | ecosystem: Host-associated > Mammals > Digestive system > Stomach > Rumen ...
TGGAATTAGCTAATTATCGCTGTAAAGATATTTTAGCTAGCCAGAAAGTCCAAAGAAAACAATTAGCTAAGAATAAGCTTAATAAAATCTCTTATATGGCTGATATTCAAAATCTATTCACTGGTATTAAAACCAAACATGAATGGATTGTCACAGCCTCTAAGAATAATAACAATTTACAGCATTATCTCGCTAAATCTGAATCATTCAAATATAGCATTCACATTGATATAAATCCTAAGAAAAATACATTCAAGGTTTCTTCCCTATTTCTAAAAAGAGCCCAGAATTTTAAGGATAAAGATAGTGCATATAAATTCATTACATGCCTAATAAACCTTTTCGACCTGTCTTCTATGACAGATTAAAGGTTATTTGGCTCTTTTGTCATATATTTTACTAAACAGGGTTGACAGAGCACCCTAAATAACTTATATTAAATTATACAAACTTTAACAAAAAAGGAATAAAACGTATATGGATAACTCTAATCTTATTGATAATACTATGAACCCAGTTGAATCTCTTGCTCGCAACATTGTTGCCTCTATTAAAGCAGGAAATACCTCTAACCATACCAAGTCTGATACTTCTGAATCTTGGAATATCACTAATGTAGATGACGGCGGCAAATCTGGTCTATATCGCCTTGAAATCACTAATGGCGTTAACAAGTCTGGTAAGAAATACTGCCATCACATCCTCTATCGTGTTAACCCAACCGATAAGTCTGAAAAGCCCGTAAACCTTGGTATCTATAAGAAGAAGTTTATCTATACCATTGCTTATAATCTTCAGTCCAATAAGGTCTTTAAGAAGATTAAGCAGGACAATAACGCTATCAAGGCAATCGCTAAGGATATGAAGAAGAACCCAGATAACTATACCAAGAATGGTGATACTATCTCTGGTACTTTCAATAACTCTAAGCTCGTTATTAACAGAGAAGCCCACCTCATGAAGAATGGTAAGACTATGTATCGCATTACCTCCACTCTCAATGATGAGGATTATCTAAAGGGTTCTCAGCTTGCTGTTCTTTATAAGTAAGATAACAGATTGACATAACATTAGTCATAGTCTTGTGACAAGTTCACAGGCCTATGACATTTTTATTGACACTATATAATGACATTTTCAATGACAATATAAGCGCATATTGTCAACTATAATGACAACCTGCCGGCCTACCAGGGGCCCCCTCCCAGGACGCCCCAGGGGCCCCCTGCCTGACGGCCCTGTGCAAGGAAATAATTTTTAATGCTCAAAATTATAGTATAGGAGCATTTTCTATCCATTCCGGGGCCTGCTACTGGCCCCTGGGCTATATGAGGCGATTTTTGTCTGCGTCTGTATGCGCCCTAAAAAATTTTTTCCGGGAAATTTTTGACACAGGCCAGAATCCTGGAATGAAATTGGTTTTTTGAAAAGTTGCCTTTAAAAAAATTTTCGGGGGAAATTTTTTTGTCCCTAGGAGAAAATATGAAATATGAATATGGAAAGAAATTCCACGGATATGAGTATTATACGCATAATGTAGAAAAGATTTTAAATAATTATTGTAAAAAGAATGGTTATGAATTTTCTATAAGTACTGGATATGGAAGAGAAATTAGTTATGCTATATTGGATGGATGTAGTGTAATTACTGAGATAAGATATAATCATGAATGGAATAGATGGTTATTTTATTATTTTGAATTTCATATTGATGTAGAGGATATAATAGATTGGATAAAGAGGCCGGTAGTACATTTTAGTAATGATGGAAGAATTGAATGTAATGAAGATAAGGTGATTGAATTATTTGAAGAAAGAAAGAAATTACTAGAATTGTATAGAAGTAAGAAAGAAGAAGTAAAAGCAATAACTAAAAAGATAGCTAAATATAGTGAAATTCAATGTATAGGTCTTAATGAAAAGATAGTATACGATAAGAATTATATTAAGAATAATGAGGAATAGAATATGTATGGAGTTATAATAACAAGTAGACCGAGTATGCAAGTAGCAGAAACAATAGATCATGTAGATTGTATACCTACACGTGATGAAGCAAAAAGATTAGCAGATGAATGGTGTCGTTCTGCACCAAATAATAGAGAAGCATTTATCTATGAAATGAAAAAGTAGGAGATATTGAAATGACAAAAGAAGAAATTGAACAATATATTGATTTGGATAATAAGATTAAGAATCGTATTGTCCAGATTAGTCATGCATTACAGGATGTAGATTCATCATCAATAAGCGCTATTACACCTCATGTTAAACAGTGTTTTTCTAGTGGTGCGTATGATAAGGAAGACTTTATAGAGAATTCTAATAATTCTCCTACATTGTTTCTAGGAATGGAATGTTATGATAATGATGATAGTTGGGTATGTAGAATTGATAAAAATGTTTTATGTTTGACTGATGAGCAAATCAATAAAATTGCTGAATATGATAAGAAAAAGAAAGCAGAAGATTATATGCGCAAGTTAGAAGCTGAAAAAATAAGACAAGAAAAGCAGAAAAAAGAAATTGAAAAAAAGGAATATGAAGAGTATTTAAGATTAAAGAAGAAGTTTGAAAAGGAATAAAAATGGAAGCTTTAAAAGAAATACATGAATTTATTACAGATCCAACGTATGCAGATGATGATGCAATTGGATGTACTTTGACTATAATTGCATTTGTTGGTATAATTGGATGGATAGTTATAGGATGTAATATAGCTATTGGATGGATTGTACCTGTAGCATGTTATTTGATTGCTGCATTATGTGGATTTATATGGTATTATATTGATAGTAAGCATATAATTGCGCATTATGCATATTTCTTGATTATGTTAACATTGAGTGGATGTGGTATATTTGCTATTCCATTATTGTTAGCATTTGGAATATTGACAATGCCATTATGGATTGGAAAGGTTATAACATTCTGGAAGGAATTGAAGTAAATGTGGGCTTTGGTTTTATTCACTGTATTTGCAAATACGCAAGCTGGTGCTTGGGATATTCATAGAGGCACATCTACTGTTATTTCTGGATTTAGCAGTAAAGAAGCATGTGAAAGTGCTGGTAGAGAGTTTAAGACAGATAAATTAGCTACTGGATGGCCAAGTTGGGAAGAAAGACAAAAAATTAGATTAAATCACAGATTTCAATGTGTGGAGATAAAATGAGAAAGTGGCGAATATCATATAGAGCAATTCATAATTTATATGTGCCAGAATATAGAGATTTATTATTTTGGCATGAAATGGATATTAGAGAAGATGTAGACAATTATCTGAGAGATATGGGAATTAAGAAAACTACAATATCTCGAGATGATATGGAATACTATTGGGGATTTCATACAATAGATGATGCTATATGTGCTATTAGAGAGCATGATAGAATGAATAAATTAAAATCAAAAAGAAAGAATAAAATATATTATTTGACAGATAATTATAAGGTAAAGCAAGAATGAAACCAGAAATAAAAGCACAAATAATTGAACATTTGAAGTTATTGATTCCAATAATTATAACTTTATTGTTTGGATTGTTTTTGTATTATGTAATGACGCATGATACGAGTACACCAGAATTAGACAAGAAAGTAAGTTATTACAATGAGAAATTAAATGATGCAATTCCTGATTGGGCGGATATGAGTCAAATGTATATTCACTATGATTGGGATAAGATACAGAAAGGTGAATTTCCAAGGAAATAAAGAAAGAGAGTCGATTAAGACTCTCTTTTATTTTATATGGTAAATTTTTTAGTAAGGCTTTTTAGGTTCAAGTTTTCCTGTTTTGACTAATTCTTGGAAAGACATATTCTTTTCAACACCATAATATAGATAACTAGGTTTGAATAAATATGTTTGACCATTGACTTCTAGGAAAGTACCTTTTTCTTGTCTTTCACCTTCGTCTTCATAAGTCATGTGGTTTATAACTTTCTGTGTATAGTAGCTATTATATACTTGAACATTATCAGTGTCTAATAGTTGTTTGAAATAATTAGCTACAATTTCTCTAGATTTTTTATTTATTATAATATAACCACAATTTAGAGCATCTAAAACAGCTTCTTTATCTACAGTATTATCTTTAAGATCTTCTGCATTGAATACTTGTCTTGGCATGCCAATGCGTCTGGTTTCTTTTAGAAGTTTATATCCGTGTTCGCGTAATTCTTGTTTTGCTTCAGATAAATTCATTATTGACTCCTATTATAGCTTCTTTAATTCAAAGATATACTGTTTTAGTGCTTCTGCTACAATCTTAGATGTTTCTGCATTACCTTTATTAGCTAATTTCTTATCGAATTCTGCTTTTGCTCGATCAATAGAAATTTTCTTTTCAATTAATAGACCAGATTTTTCATCTAAGACCCATTTTGCAGATTCATTAACTGCATCTACATAAGCATCAGGACAAGATGGCATATAAACAGCATCAATAGTGATTAGGTTATAGTCATCACAAACAATAGATTCATTTGTTAAATTACCAGTACCTCTTGTAGAAACACCCATTTTAATTCCATCAAGAATTAGTCCTTGAAGTAATTGTCCCATAGGAGTGTGAGTACAAACACGAGCTTTACCCATACCATAATTACCATTCATAGTTAATTCAGTAATAAGGATTGCTGCACGTTCTGGATTGATTTCACCTGTTTCTGGGTGGTTTAATTCACCTACAGACTGACAAGTTTTAATCAAATCTTGATATTTTTTAACTTCTCTTTCGATAATGTGTAGAGGATAAATTCTACCATTACGGTTTTTCTTTTCTGCTCCAATAAATGGACCAGTAATATACAATGAAGGAGTCTGTTGACCTTCATGTGCTTCTTTAAGAATTGTGATGTCTTCAACGTCACAATTTTCATTTAACAATTTCTTTGGTTGTATAACTTCCATTTTTATACCTCGTATAAATATATTATAGTTTATAATATATTTATACAAAATATAGAGGGATGTATGAATTTAACAGAAGCAAAAGAAGTTTTAAAAGAACATGGTTTTATTTGTGAAGCAACAAATAAAGAAATCTACAATGTTCTTTCACGAAATTATGATGTAGTAGATGAATACAGCGATAGTCAATTTAGAACAACATTTACTTGTAAAACAAAAGGTATTCGTAAGGCTGACAGATATTTAATGACATCTAAAGGTGGATTGGCTATAAGAAAGGGCGACCAATGGGTTCTTATTGCTAACGATTTAGCAGAAATTGAAGATTATTTTGCTGGGTAATTAAAGTTAAAAAGTTCATAAATGAACTTATAGATAATGACGCCATTGAAAAGTTTGATTTGAAGAGGAACTAATATTGTTAAAAATAAAAGAGAGCTTTTCGCTCTCTTTTTATTTGAAAAATTTTGAAGGTTTTGTGACCGCTCTCATTGCTTCCTCAGACCAACCGTCTTTTGGAACTTCTTTATTTAGATTTACCACAGGTTCATCTTCAATTTCATCTTGGACTTCTAAAACAATATTCTTAGAAACATCTTCGATTGGATCTTTATAAACTTCTGGATCACTAAAGCAACCAAAAATTTCACGTAAGAATTTTAACATATTCACCTCTTAAATAAATTTTTCATTTGGATTTCCATCAATCATTGACATCCATTCATCAGCATGTTTTGTAGATTCCATCCACCAGCCATTATTATTTAATTGGTCATATTGCCAATCAAGAATAGCATTATAATTATCTTTCTTACATAATGCCCAGAAACGTTCATCTATTTCGTTCATAGTGACGTCTGGATAGAACTTACAAGGATCTGCAATATCTTCATAAGGCGAGAATTTATTGTCTTTGAAGACTGTTCCAAGAAGAAGAGAACCTGCTGCACATGCTTCAATAAATCTTAGAGAAGACTTACATTTATTGAATTGATTTTCTACAATTGGAGCAATTGCAAAATCAGCATGTTCTTCTAGAACTTGTCTTGGATAGGATGTAGTATCTTTCCAAGGTAGTTGTTTAATCTTATTTGCAATTTCTGCAAAGAAATAAGGTTGAGAGCCAACTACAGTAAATTCAATCTTATCTTCTTTGACCATCTTGATTATCCAGTCTTTCCATGCACAATCAAAGTCACCTAAATCTGCAAGAATTCCTTCTGGATGATCTCTATCAACTTTTGGAGGACATGGATTTCTATAGTGACATGGAGAACCTGTATAGATAATCTTTGGTTTTTTAAGATCTTCAGTAATATGAGGTTTACGTGGATATGACCACAAGAAGCGTGGAACTACATTACGAATTACTCTTATATTCTGACAATTGAATTTTTTAATGAATGCATCTTTTAAATAATCAGTAGAGACTACAATTTCATCACAAAGAGAAACTGCTTTAGCAACTCTTTCATTGATACCTTGTATATCTTTATTAAAACCTTCAGATGCCATATTATATTCAGGAAGACCTTCACCATCAATATCAAAAATTTGGTCATCACATTCGAAAACTATTTTATAACCGAATTTCTTTTGATGTATTTTATATTCCTGAAGGACAGCAATATCTTGGTCACCGATAGGACGCTGATAGATAATTGCTTTTGTTTGTTTTAAGATAGTTGCATCAAAAATAGGTTGTGGCGTAATAATTGGAGTAAATCCAATTTGGTCAAAACCATTATAATACATTGCGTTCCATCTTAATCTAACGTGAGAACAACCAGAATGGTCTCTCACTATGATAATGACAAGAGATTTGTCATTTCTAGCATTAAGCATTTAATTTCACCTCACAATAATATAAATTAAAAATTATTCAAATTTTCAGTATTAAACTTTTTAACTAGTTGATATTTCTTTTTATCTTTATATGGAACTACTTCAATTTTTGTTGTATGTGGTTCAATTTCAGATGGATTAACTATTGTAATCATATTCCATTTCATTAGTAGAAAAGCAATAGAATTTCTTCTCTGAATATCTTCTAATGATACATTTCCAAATCCAGGATAACCATTTTTATCTGTACTTAGAACAAATAATTGTTTAAAATGTGCTAAGAAAAATGTATCAAAATGTTTTAATAAGTGGCATGATTGATAAATTATATTTTTCTTTTTATCAACAATGCCAATTCTAGTAAGAGTTTCTTCAATTACTTTTTGATCGACTAATAAACGGATTTCTAACAATTTAGATGTTTCGTTCATTGCACCTCCTCAGGTTGCCAATCAAATTCTTTATATTCATTATCATACAAAATCTTAGCAACAATAGAAGGATCAATTTCATCTGTCATGACATCATAAAATGTTGGCATTATCAAATCTTTAATCTTCTTATAACGAACCAAATCCTCTGCAGGAATCTTGGCAAAACCAAAATTTGAATATCCATTTTCAGAATAAATCTTATCTATCTCTTGTTTAAATTTACTAACATTTAGAAATTTATTATTGAAAAATAAGTATTTTTCTTCCTGAATAATTCTTGCAGTCCACTTTTGTGGATTGATTGTTTTCATTATTTCTATAAAACCTACAGATTCAGTTAACTTGACTTTTTTAAAAGCCAAGTTTTCTAACTGATCATTTGTAGATTTACTTGCAAGATTTTGTACGTATTCAACTAAATTCATACTCTATTTATAGCTTAGGTAAGAAGAATGAAGGAGAGAAAGGTACCTTTTCAGCAACTGTTTCCTTACAATCTGGGCATACAAATTCAGCATAAGGACGAACTGTAAACATATAATTTGTCATATCATTTACTAGCTTAGAGAAACTCTTAGCGTCCATATTTGCTACATACTGATATGCATTGTAAATATCCATTCTCTTTCCATTTACTGATTCGATATTTACTGCGAATTCCAACAAATCTTCATTGAATGTTTCATAACTATCCTGGCCGTTCTTCATACGGTTTGTGACAGCTTCCATACCAATTGTTGGGAAACGAGTTTTAATCTTGTCGCCTGCTTCTGTAATAAATTCAGAAGGAACGTCTTTATCAAGATAATCGACCTTAAGATTTTTTAGAGTGAATTCTAGATTTACTGTATTTTCACAGTGTTCACATTTATGCTTAATCTGGAATGGTAGATCATCATAAGTCAATGCTCTTAGATAGAAGATAAACCATAGCTTATCTCCAACCAAAATCTTATTTGTATCGATATTCAATACACAAGATGAAATTGTTGAATTGATGATATAATTTGCATTCTTCTCATTGATAGTAGACAAATTCTTAATGTTCAAAGTTGATAACTTCTTAACATAAATGTCTTCTGTATAATATCTACCACGAGATGGCAATAAATGTTTGTCTAATAAAATAGCGTCTTTTGGTAGACTGTTTTCTACTGCTTTTGCAACAGCACCAAAGTCTGACTGATTTACACTATTTAAATCTAATTTTTCTGATTTCATATTTTTCACCTCACAAATAATTGTTATACTCTATTTATATCAATAAATATCTCAGGAGAATATTATGAATTATAAACAACCTGGATATGATATATCAGAAAATAATTATTTCAAAGGCACAACTAATGTGACAGATGATAAAGTCACAAAAGGATGGCCTAAGAATTATTATTGTGCAGAAACAATGAGAAGTATCTCAATTGCTTTTACAAATTTCTTTAATGATTTACATGTAGTCCGTAAGAATGAATTTGGTGAACCTATTAAATGTATTCAGGTTCCTATTAAATTTGGACCACGTATGAAATCTTTTGATTTTAGAAAACAACAAGCAAGCGGTAAGGAATACTATATTAGTTATCCTAACTTGGCTTGGCGTTTTGATGGTATGTCTTTTGATGCAGAAAGATTTTCTGGTCAATATGCAGATAGAGTTTTCTATAATGATACACTAGAAGAAATGGGATTTGACTGGAAAATGACTGAAAGATTCTGGTCAGATGTGCAGCCAGTTCCTTATAACATAAACATTTCTATGGAATTAAAATGTGATTTATTAAATGATGCAATGGATGTTGTAGAACAAGTTTGCACACGTTTTACTCCTGAATGTTATTTGAATATTAAAGAATTCTGGTTCTTTAATAAACGTAGAAGTATTAAGCTTACTTTGACTGGAGACCCATCATGGCAGATTGAATCTGAAAGTATGGGTGAAGAAGATAAGAGAGAAATTACTGTCACATTCAGTTTCCAAGTTGCAGCTTATTTGTATAAGCCTATTAAGACTAGTGCAATTATCGATAAGATTGATGTTTATGTTAACACTGCAAAAGGACATGAAACATGGCATGAAGAAATTAAAGGTAATTATGATGGATCTTTGAATAATCGTTGGAATTTCGAAGATGACTTTAATTGTAAAGTTGCTAATGTTAGTGCTCTATCAGGAACATATCCAACATCATCTGATAAAGGTGATACAATTGAATATACAACAAACTTTGTTTATAAAGAAATTCCTGATGAATATCAGTTCTATCCTGAAGGAACAAAGTTTATTAAGTCTAAGACAATGATTTGGAATAAGGCTACATCTGGATATACTGATGCATCAGGTAAACCTATTGAACCAATAATTGATTATTATGAAATACCCGCATGGGGTAAAAACCCATACGGTATTAAAATTGAAGACAAACGTCTATATGATTCTAATGGTACTCCTTATAAAGGATATTATACAAAAGAATTTGAAGCAACTACACACATCTTAAATGATGATGTGCAGAATTCTAATTCTCTAACATAATAGCGAATTCAGCGTCACCATTATTAAGACTAAAGTCTGCTCTTTCAGCCATATCAGAGGTTCTATAAATCATGGTATGGCCTTTTTTATTTCTAGCTTCATCTAGAAGTTTAAACATCTGTGGATTTTCTAAATCATCTTCATCAGAGAATGCATAAGTAGAACCTTTACCATTATTTGCATCTTTATCTACATGTATAAATCCAGTAGGATAACCACTAGCATAATCTACTAAACCTGTATGTTCTAGAATAATGATAGGATGACCATGTTCATCTAATTCAACATCTTCTGTAATTTGAATTACATCATTTAATTTATCATTAGGATTCATTAAATGTCCATTTCTAGCTTTATCAGTAATCATTAACCAGTTATCACGATTTAATCTATCTGCTGATTTACCTTTCTTTAACAAGTAATAGACAGTACCCCATCCAGTATTGATCCATACAGTTTCCCAAACTGGAGGATTGTATAAATCAGTTTCTAGAATATCATAAGAACGTTCTTTATAAGTAATTTGAGAACCTTCTCCTTCGATACCTAATAATGCAAGTAATGGCTGAATAGATGGATCAGATGGGTCTGCCAAATCATTGTTTGCTTCTGGACTTGTCTTAATTGAACCATCAGCATTTTTATCCCAATCCTGAGGTTGAATAAATTTTGTATTGATAGGAGTATCATTGTCACCATCATGATGTTGTGCAATGAAGTGTGTTCCTAATGCAATATCAAAATCAATTTCCAAATCCAAGTTATACAAACAAATCTTGTAAATGTTATATGTATTTGAAGAAGTTGTACTTTCTTCTATGTGATAAAATTCTGTACCAACACCATACTTCAAAAATTCTGGCATTATCTTGTCAGTAAAGAAAGTATTTGTTGAACCATTGAATACAAGATAGAAACCATTTTTAGCTTCTTCAATTGTTAATCTATTTGATTTAGCTATATCTTCTGATGTTGCATCAAATCCATTTACAAAGTCAAATGTAGGCAAATTAACTACAACAGTATCTTCTTTATTTGGATAATCTGTAGAAATGTTTTCTATATACTTTGCTTTTGTATAATAGAAATGTGGTATTTCTACATCATTTTCTGCATCATACCATTGTGATAGATCTGTATAATCACCGCCTTCATATTGTGCATTTTCATCAATTGGTTTAGAACCAACTAATACTTTAGAATAACAATAATCTATATTGAATTTCAAACGTTGGATGTTTGAAATTTTTGCGTTATAGGCAATATTTCTTAAATTACAGTAAGCATTCTTTACTGCAGTTCTTGTAATCAAATCTTTATTTGTATATGGTTGTTCACGTTCTTTCCATTGTTTTGATTCAGAATTTTGCAAGTAAGTCACATAAGCTTCATTAGCAATATGATTTACGAAAATCTTATTCCAATGATTTAATTTTCCTTCTTCAGCATTTTCTGGTAATGTTTGATCATCATTGACTAAGTTAGTATCATATTGATGTTTTGACTTAACATAATCTGTAGCCAATGGGAAAATATATTTGAAGTGATGTAGCTGTTGCAAATTATAATATGGGAACCATAGATAACTAAATCTTAGTTCTGTCCACAAATAATAAATGTAGGATAACTTTCTCAATAGACGAGTGACAGGCTTACATTGGAAAATAAGTCTACAAATGTTATCTGCCAAACTATTAAATTCTCTGAATGTAATAGAAGGTTCTTCAATATCCACATCAAATCTAGATGTTAAGAATAATTTTGCAATTGCTGCTTTGTCTGTCTTATCAAATCTTAATGGATAATCATTGATTTCATCAGCACGTCTTAAGTCATCGACATCTTTACCATCTACTTTAGACCATAGTTCAACTAACTTACAACATAGGCCTAACATATTCAATGCCATCTTAACACCTTTATAAGAACCCTTATATTGGTTATATTCAGGAATTTCATGATAAACATATCTGATGAAATTATCTAGTTCATCACCAGTTAAATCTTCATAAGCGTCAGCATTACCTACAATTTCTTCATATTCTACTGTTTCACCGTATTGATTCTTTGCTTCAATTTTTTGTTTTAAAGCAACTTTCTTTTGCAATAAGAAATGTCTCAAATCATCTATATTAGGATCAAGTTCAATTCCGAAATGAGCCTTATAATGATTTAACAATTTTGCTTCAACATCATTAATATAATTGAAGTCTGCAATACGAGCAACCTTTTCTAGAATACCAATATTGGTTTTCTTACTCATACCAGTATACATAGTATTTAAGAATTTTTCAGTAAACTTTACGAATTCCCAATATTCAGATTGTTTTAGATATGCAGGAGGATAGTCCAACATTTTAATCTTTCTATTACGAGTATCTTCTACAATCCATGGACCTAATATTCCTTCAGCATAGGTTGAACTGTAAACAATATCATGGATTTTTGGGTTATCAATATCAATCCATGCATCTACAATAACACTACCATGTTCAACAATGTTTACTACTTTAAATGTAGCTACACCTGTTGAAGGATCATAAGTAAGATCTTTTATTTCACCAACACTTTCATCATTTAAGACAATAGTAGGTTGAATACTCCAAAGATAACTATTTGGGTTATAAACTGTGACTGTGCATGAACCTTCTACATTTGGTGCAAGAATTAAATCTTCAGGAACTATATTAGAGAATTTTATGATTAACTTTTGTAAATCATAAATGTCTTCTTCTGAAGTAATATATTTCCAAGGTTCACCATAAGTCTTATATTCAACACCATTTGCATTGATGTCGAATACTCTTACTGTTATTTCATTATCATTTAATTTCTTTAGTAATTGGTCTATATCCATTCCTAATTCTGAATGTAATGGATTGAATTCGAATGTTAGGATATATTCATTACCATTCTTTGATAAATCGACTTTATTTACACAAGGATGAATATCCATAGTTTCTCTTTCTTTTCTATGGATTTTGATAAATGTTAAATCATCACATGTTGCTTCTAGTTCCATTACATCCAATGGAGATCTAGATTTAAATTTTAATTTGACTGTAAATGGTGTAGGATTTTCTTCAGTTCCAGCATTTAATACTTGACGTGTTGTTTTATCATCAATGACAGATGGTCCTTCAGAGTTGATAATAACATTCTGAATTGAAGTATAACCATAGATTTCATCAAGATTACTATCTAAGAAAATGGTACCACTTTCTTCACCAATTGGCTTTGGATAGTTATCTTTATTTTCATCTATTTCACCACCGTATTGAACGTAGTCCTGTCCTTGTTTGTTTCTGACAGCATATTGAAGATACCAGCCATCGGCTTCAGTACCATTTAAATATCTAACATTTTTAAGTATACCAACTTTGTATTTTATTTCCATCTTATACGTCCCATACACTCAAACTGTCAAAACTCTTCTTATCAAGAACTTCAAACTTAATCTTTGGAAAATCATTCTTACACTGATTTTGCAAGCCAGATAGGATATAAATCTTTCTGATAATTGGATTTTTCAAGACAAGATTTTCTTCTCTCTTGTTATTATTCTTGATGTGTAAATTTAATTCATTCTGATACTTCTTTAATTTAGCACATCCTTCTCTAGTCATATATTCGATTGCTCGCTGAATTTGTTCTTTATTTGCAGATTTGATAAATGACTCATAGTCAGTTGTATCAAGAATCTGTTGTTTGAAATAATCGAAATCTAGAGCTAATTGATTTTTACCAGCTTTAATAACACCTACGTTATTATCATTTATCCAATTATTTATGTTATCATAATTCCAAAGAAACTTCTTAAAAGCTCTTGTTTTCAAATCTTTAATTTCATCTCTGAATTCAGGAGAATAAGTTAAGAAATCTGTCCATTCTTTTGCATCATCATTTTTAACAACTTTATCTACGAATTCAGAATAAGTCTGCATACCTTCAATTTGAATAATACATTCCAATTTATTTGTAGGATTGTTTGCATTATTCCATAGCCATTGTGGATTTAATGAAACGGATAGCTCAGAAGCGCTCTGGATCATTTTTAATGTGCTAATCAAAGAACTATAAGCACACTGATAATAACCTACCAGAGTAGCTCTATTCATCATAGAGGATAGACTCTTTTTATCCATAGGAAGAGTTGTAGCATTAACATTAAATAATTCACTAAAATTTACCATTATTTTCCTACCGTTTTCAAAAATTCTCTGACTTTAGCAATTTGTGGAATACTCAAAATAATTCCATCACATAAGTCATTCCAAACATCACTTATTCCATTATACCACATAATGAACCACCAATAGTTGGTAGTTCCATAACACTTCTGAGATATTAAATCAGGTCGACCTACATCTTCATGTTCTATCATAACATGAATTTCATCACCGAAGTCAAAGTCGGTTTTAGCAAATGAACCTAAATCATATTCATTTACTCCATCAGTCGTATACTTATCTAAATATCTAGTTCTTGAAGTTAAACTTTCCATATTCTATTTATGAACATAAATATAGTATGAGTTTATATAGATTAGACAGAGATTCAGTAAACCAAGCTGAAAATGTTGCAGGAAATGCTGCATTTACTTTATCAACTGCTGGTGAAAAGGAAAATGAAGTTATTACATTAACAGGTGTTCTTAAGGAAATGCCTAGTTTTGGATTGTCTACAGAATGGACAGAAGCGCCTAAAAATACTTTCGGTAAGAAGGTACAAGAATTCTTTATGGGTGATTTAATGGAAATGGCTGGCTTCCTAGCTGATGCTCCACACCAAAATCAATTGTTAATTGATGAATGGTCAAGTCGTATGTATTCAGGTACTAAAAATAAAGCTCTTACATTAAACTTCAGAATTTATCCACAGAATTTACTAGGACAAGATGATCCAGATAAATGGCTAAAATATCTTTCTAAATATGCAACTCCATCTGGTAATAGTGTTATGTCTGCTGAAAGATTAATGCAAAATGTTGTTGCAGTTATTCAAGCGGCTGAACAAAAAGGTGAAGGTGCAGGCACAGCATTAAATGAATTTATGAATTTAGTCACTGGAACTAAAGATGACCCAAATACACCAGAAGCTCAAGAACAACGTCAAATGAAATTGAGTGATATTATTTGGGAAATGGATATGATGTTGGGTATTGCTAAACGTAGAGTAAGAGAATCTCTTATTGCTGAATACAAACAATCTAATACAATGATCACTGATACAGTAGATCATGATAAACATGGTGACAAATATAAAATGTCTCTTAATATAGAGAATTTCTTAGATATGTGTAAAATAGATTTATCAGCATTTTCTAAACCAGGTGTATTTTTCAATACAGATAAAAAAGATCCTAAAGATATTGATTTAGAGGATGGTGATATTATAAAATTTGTATTTGAATGGCCAACAAAAGAAGTAGACAAATATGATGTATTTGATACATCTGAAGAAAAAGTTGGTGGAGCAAAAGTTTTTACTGAACAATGTCGTTTAAATACAGAAGATATTTTAGGTAAATTACAAGAACAAGATTCAGACTGGAAAAAAGAAAATGATAAAGTATTTGCTAAAGATACTGTATTAGCATATTTCAGAGCTGTATTAGAAGATATTAATAAACAAATTGATGCACAAAGACTTAAATTTGCACCATCTGAACATGCAATGACACCAAGTGTTATTAATGAAATTGAAAGTGGTATGGCTAGCCAGTTTGCTACTGAAGATAGATATATGAATGTTAAATTCTTAGCATCAAGATTATGGGCATTAAGAATTTTCCCATTTATTTTCTCACGTCCAATTATTGTAGCTATTACAGATTGGAAAGTCACACCATCACTTGAAATGATGGGCGGTAAACATGCTTATTATGATTTTAGTGTGACTTGTGAACCTGACCAGGTTAAATCACTTGAAAAATGGAAAACAATACTTAAGTATTATTAAGTACTAGAATTCTCAATAGTGAATTTAAACAATCTTGAAAGCTTAGCATAAGATAATTTCTGATTAGTTTCCATATTGATTTGAAAATCACACCACATTGGATTTTGTTTTTCTGTCATTACCATGGAAGGAGTAAAACTCCAATCAGTAATTATCCAATCTATATCTGGAACAGCTTTAATTAAATCACCAAATTCAAGAGTAAATACAGCAGTACCTCTAGAGTCTGTTGCTAAATCTTTAATCTTATTGTAAGCAAGCGCTAATGCGCTTGCTGCTTTATCTGTAAAGACACCATTTTCTTTTCTGATACCTTCCATTTCTCTTCCTAATTCTTCACCAGCTTGTTCTGCTTGAGCAACAGCATTTCTGATATTATTCATTTCATTTACCAATGAGAATTCTGTCATTGGTGAAGTTAAGAAAGTTAACCATGGAATAATAGTCATATAAGAACTTGTATTAGCATAATTTGCTTTATAATAAGCTCTAAATTTGATACCAGCTTTTATATTTGCACCATCTTTAGGAAATATCTGAGTCCATTTATTTGATACTGGGTTAGGATTGAATACACCACCAGAAAACATTTTAAATGCATCTGTTCTAGTAAATTCTTTTAATTTACTTGAAATCTTTGCACCTGGAGATTCACCCCAAGATGTTTCATAACCTACATCAATATTTTCATCTGCAATACCAGCAATATGATCGATATATTGACCTTGAATTTGTGGTAAATTTGTTAAACAATCTTTAAATGATTTTGTAGATAAACCAATAGAGAACGCACAAGAATTATACTTATGCGTTTGTTGCATATTTGATGATGGGTTATCATGTGTATAAATGCTTAATGCCATATTTTACCTTATGCATTTAAGAAACTAAAGAAACCACTTTTCTTTTCTTCTGTGTTAACTTCAATCTTCTTATCTCTAATTGCTACCAACAATTCCTTAATATCTTTTAGAACATCAGTATAATTTTCTTCAGGTTTTTCAACTATTTGATCTTGAACATTTACACCATCAGTAGAAACTGTTTGTGCAAATTGAGAAGTACCAGCTGGCATAGCTTGACCACTTGATGGGTTAACACCAAAGAATGTTGCAGTGACTTTAGATGCAACTGCACCGATAGCAACAGCTTTTGAAACTGCTCTTAATTGTTTTAATACCTGATTCATTTTTGTATCAAACAAATTCATCTTTTGTTGTTCGATGTTATTATATTCACTAGAAGAAATTCCACTTGCTACAACTCCACCACTTGCTTCTTGCTGAGTTTCTTGTTTTTCTTCTTCATCATCTTCAAATAAACTCTTAATAGCTTTGACAATACCTTTAATCAAAGACATAATAATTCCAGCAGGTGTGAATGAAGCTAAACATTCAATAATAGCTTTACCAATTGGTAATAAGAAGTCTGCCAATGTTGTGACTATTTCTTTAACAATTTCCCATGCGGCTTTGAAGAATGTTGTTATAACATCTATAATAACAGGAACAATCATTGTTATAACTTTAACAAGTCCAAAGATAATTAAACCAACTAATGCTACAATAGCGATAATTGCTGCAGCGATTAATAGATACTGCATTGCAGCCATTGCAATCTGGAATACAATACGTGCCATATCAGCGATGAACAATGCAATAGCATGAATTAATTTCAATCCAGTCACAATCAATTCTTTAATGAACTTACCTAATTCACATGCTAAAGCGTAAGCAATTCTTGCCATATCAGCAGTATGACGAATAACAGTCATTGCAAAGTCTTTGATTATATTAGCCATCTTAGAAACGTGTTCTGCTACACTCATAGCCATTTCTTTAATAACAGCACCAATACGAGAACCATGAACAACTGTATTCATGGCATTTTCTTTTGCTGTAGTTAACATTCTTGCTGCATGATGAATTGTATCTAAAGTCCATTTCTTTAGAGCCATTGTTTTATTGATAGCAAATTCTTTTAATGCAATTGCTTTCTTTAAAACCCATTCTTTAACGATATTAGCTTTTTCTAATACTAAGTTTTTCAACTTTATTGCATGTTCTTTTAGATGTAATTTCTTAGATAATAAAACTGCACCATGCCATAGCTTCTTACCAAATGTAAGAAGTAATTTTACATCTTTAAAAATCTTACCAGTTAATGTTCGCCAAAGAGCCAATATTCCAAGAAAGACTAATGTAACAATAGCCTTAACTTTCAAACTTGCTGTCTTCCAGAATCCTACAAATAATGCACCAAAGATTAATACCCAAGGAAGAATTTCTTGAATAAATGCAGCAATCCATGCAACAGGTGATAGGAACTTCTTTAACATAGCTTTAACACCATTAAAGAAACCTGAGAAGTCAGGACCACCTTTCTTTTCTTTTTCAGGATTTGCTAATTCTTTAGGTTTTTCTGTAGCTTTTACAAGAGAATCAATCTTTGCTTCTCTTTCATTCTTAACTATTTCAGTAGTCTGATTTGTAATTTGCTGAACATTATTACCCATGTTGGTAATAGCTTCTGTCATCTTTTCTTGTTCAGGAACAACAATTTCTGCAAGCTCATTTAATGACTCTCTTGAAATCATTAAAGGTTTTTGCGCTGTTTCAGGTTCTGCAGAAATTAAAGCTCCAGCACCTTGGTCTTCATAACTTAATAGACCAACAATCTTTTCATTCTGTTCTTTTTCTTCTTGTTTTAATTCATCAAGAGCATCAGCAGTACTTGATGCAACAAATTCAACTAGATAGCCAATCTTATTTAGAGTTTCATTAAGTCTACCAGAAGTTTCATATTCAGCTTCATTTAAAGCCTCAACCATAGGCACAATAGCATACAAGATCTGTGTTAGATCTTTTTCTATCATCTTGCTGTTCTTTAATAGTTCAGCATTAGTTGACACATTACTTTGGTCAGACTTAGAATTTATCCATTGTGTGATTGCATTTGCGGCCATCTACTACCTCTAAATTATTTATAACCATTCCACGGATGCTGGAGTTGATTCTTCATCTAAATAGGAGTATCTTCTACGTTGATTCATTGAAGTTGATTCATGTTCTACAGGCATATCATAATTACATGTATCTACTTCAGTATAAATTCTATCTTGTAATTTTCTTCGTGGATTTTTACTCAATGCTCCCCATGCTTCTGAAATAACTTTCTCTTTTTCAGGAAAATTATTACATTCGTCATCATCTACCATTGACTTATAATAATCTTGAATTCGTTTAGCTTCTTCATTTCGTATTTGTTTATTGATTGCTTCTTGTTTTATTATCTCAGCATCTCTAGAACCTTGGTCAGTTCCATTTTGTTTCTGTAATTTATTTGCACATTCAAAACTACATGTAGGATTATATCCTGCAGTATAACCTAAGAATTGAGTTTCTTTTCCACAAATTGGACATATACCTTCACCTTCTTTCTTTTTGTATTTGTCATAATACTCTTTCAAAGACATATTATGAATTTCATTTAAATGGTGACCTAACTTTTTAATTAAGCCTGCATCCTGATTTGATATAAATTCTTTTCCACATTCTGCACATTCACATTTAAATGTTTGTCCCATCATTTGTTGAGCACGTAAAGTATTACGACATGCAGGTGAGCATGTTTCTCTATATCCTTTTACTGCATCGACGAAATTAGTAGGTTTACCACAAATTGCGCATTTTCCTTCATCTTCTTTTTTAAAGAATTTATCATAATATGCATGGGTTGTCATATCATGGTCCAATCTTAAATGAAGACCAAAACGAAACCAAGTCGAAAATTCCTTGCCACAAAGTTTACAAACTATCATAGTTTACCTCTATTTCTATTTATTGTAAACTATATTTTACATTCCTGGAGCCTTTTGTAAACTTCTTTTTACATAACCAGGGTTTACAAATCATTCCAAAATACTTATATTATACATGTAAAAATTAAAGAGGTTATTCAAATGGGTATCAGAAAACAAGAAAAAGTCTTCAAGAAAATTTGCGAACTTAAGGGTTGGAAATTTCAGAAGTATAGCAATGATGGCTTTTATCTTTTGACTGATATTGAAGCACCTCGCCATGATGAAGATCATCCTGCTTATGTTTATATCGAATTTCGTCATTGGTATGGTGGTGATGAAACATTTGAATTTGATTTTTCAGAAAAGCCGCTCGACAGAATTAGTGCTAGTTATCATATTGGTGGAAAGTGCCCTCAGTGGAAAGTTCCGGCCGCATGCGATTTTAAGGATATTTCAAAGGCTCAAGATTACGTCAATATGATTGTTGACTATTTCGCTAAGAAATCGACTAAAGTAAATAAGGATGCTAAGAAGAAAGACCTTAACTTTGTTAGTCAGCGAGCAGAGTACTTTGACTTTTATGAAAAGATGAATAAACTCGCTATTGAACACAATGGCAGTTTTAAAGAAGATGAACATAAACTGTTAACTTGGGAATTTAGTGGAGTTGATATTAACTGGTATTATGAACCTTCTAAGGATTTGACTAAAAATTGTTGGAGAGTTCGAATTCCGTCTTTAAATTATTCTTACTTTAGATGCAAAACTCTTGACGAAGTATATGACCTTTGTAAGTGGTATGCAGAAATGCCTAATATGCCTACATATAAATTTTAATTGAGGATTTATGTCTCGTTCATATCGTAAAAACATTCCAGGAACTGATTGGGTGCGACTACCTATGTGTTGCACAAAGCATGATAGTATTCATGAATGGAAACGTGATTACAATCGATATATCAGACGTAGGACTAGAAATTTAATTAAGTGCCTAGATTTTGCTGATGAAGAATGTGATGAAAATTTCGAATTCCCTGAAAAACCAGAATTAACTTATATTGGAAATATATGGAATTCACCTATGGATGGATATTCATATTGGACTACAGAAGAATTTATGAGATATTGGAAGCCATGGGCTAAAAATAGGAAATAATTATGAAAAATTTTGTACTTTTTACTTGTTGTTTCTGTGGAAATAAATTCCCAGAAAAGGAAGCACATAATGCAGCGCCTGTAATTGATAATGGACAATGTTGCAATGAATGCAATTATAAATATGTACTTCCAATTAGACTTAAACTTTCACTGGCTATTGATGAAGCCTTAGGAGAATAAAAATGACTTTTAATGAACTTAATCGAAAAATGGAAACTCTGTTCGATGGCGAACGCTTTACAGAGGAAGACTTTGCAAAATTCTTGAAGGAAAAAGGAGTAGTTTGCGCTGCAGATCTAATTCGCCAGATTTGGTATCAAGCCGGTAATGATGATATTTTCGGCACTAAGTGGGAAAAGTTCCCTGCTTATTTGAAGGCCTTTGAAATTTCTGGAATTGGTAAGA